>Ga0206959_10237_pt1 | contig 12708 bp, 12 predicted proteins | sample Alteio_BWOrgHeat_31_FD_152971 | JGI IMG/M metagenome (GOLD analysis project Ga0206959, IMG submission 152971) | Enriched cells from forest soil in Barre Woods Harvard Forest LTER site, Petersham, Massachusetts, United States -... | ecosystem: Environmental > Terrestrial > Soil > Temperate forest >...
AAAAATCCGCAGAGAGCTTTTGATCTGGCCAAAGCCGCCTACAAATTGTCACCAGATGATTCATATGTGTCTTACACTTTCGGACGTTTGGCTTATCAAACTGGCAATTACAAATTGGCGGCAAGCCTGCTCCAAGAAGTCGCCAGAAATCAGCCAGCGAATCCGCAAGCACTCTATGACTTTGCCGATGCGGCCTACAGCATTGGGAAAATATCGGACGCCAAAGCTGCTATGTTAAGCGCTTTGCAAGCTGGTCTTGCTTCGCCTCAATCCGACGAAGCCAGACGATTTCTTGACTTGGTTGCTCTGTCCGTTAATCCGCCGCAGGCAGTCGTGGCGGAATCTCGTGTTGACGAAATTTTGAAATCAAATTCCAACTATGTCCCGGCGCTCATGATCATCGCCTTGATCAACGAACAGAAAACAAACTTTTTAACAGCGGAACAGGCTTATGAAAAGGTGTTGAGCTATTATCCTGATTTTGCCCCGGCACAAAGAAATCTGGCGGTTCTTTATGCCGAAGATTCGAATAACCCGGAAAGAGCTTATGCGCTCGCGATAAAAGCCCGCGAATCATTTTCCGACGATTCGGAACTTGAAAAAGCTTTGGGTATTATCGTATTTAGGCAAGGCGATTACGTTCGCGCGACGAGCCTGCTTAAAAAAACCACTACCGAACGAAGCGCGGATGCCGAACCTTTCTATTATTTGGGAGCTGCCCAATATCGCCTCAAAATTCGCACGGAAAGCAAAATATCTCTTCAGCGAGCTTTAAGTATGAATTTATCCGGCAAGTTGGCCGCCGATGCAAAGCAGATGTTGGCCGACTTGAAATGAGAAACGTGAAAATTTATGGAAAACACGTCAAATTTTTAACGTCGGAATACCTTACAGTTTTGAGTTATTTTGGCTATAAATGTATAATCAATATAAAAGATATAACAAATTGTTAACAAACGACTTAAGTGTTTATTTGAACATTAAAAATCAATTGGCACTACCATTGCTAAAGTGGTGCACAGAGACGGTTGAATAAACATAAACATCAACAATTAAACAAAACAAAAAATGAAAAAAAATTGGATTAAAAAAGTAGCGGCGACCGTATCGGTCGTTGTTTGTATGACTGGCATTGTCCAGGCAACGCCAATCACTGGCAACATCGGATTCAGCGGCGCCGTGGAGTTGAACAACACATCGGCAAATACTGCAACGGCGGCAACCGCTTGGTTCAATACGGTCGCGGCCAGCCCTTCCGGCTCGTTTGTTGGCATTGTCAACAACGGTGACGTAGTTTCGATGACAGGTGCGACTCCGTGGAACTTCACTTCGGGTGCTCTGGCTAATTTCTGGAGCGTTGACGGATTCACGTTCAACTTGATCTCATCCAGTATTTACTCCCAAGTTGGAGGATTTCTGAATGTCATTCTGGTTGGCACAGTTAGCGGCAATGGCTTCACCACGACGGCATTCAATGGAACCTTTCAAGTGGCAGACCCGGCGTCCAGTGGCCCCCAAACATTTACCGAACGGCTTTCTTTCAATTCCGTTCCGGATGGCGGCACAACTGTGTTGATGCTCGGTCTCGGTCTCCTGAGCTTAGGATTGATTCGCAAGAAAATGTTAATCGCATAATCCGCAGAACATTTAGAATTTCATCAAGGGCAGGGATTTTTTTCCTGCCCTTGCTTTCCTTGCCACCAAGCTCTGATCTCTTCCCGGATTCCTTACAACGCTTGAGATCTTCAAACTCATTCGGATTTTAAAAATGAAGAAATGAACATTGTTGCCATGCTTGCCTTTGTTACCGCACTTTTCAGCGGAGCTTTAGCTTTGATGGTCTGCTGGCGCGAACGCAAGTCCATTGCTCATCGGTCGTTTGCAACGGGCATGGCTATTCTGGCGGTAGAAAGTGTCTTCAACGGATTTTCCCTGAACGCGGCTTCGGTGAAAGAAATGGTCTTTTGGCAAAATTGGGGATTGGTCAGCTTATCGTTTCTACCGGGAATTTGGCTTCTTTTCAGCTTGAGTTACGGGCGCGGAAATTATCGGGAATTTTTGAAGCGATGGCGTTCCATTTTGGTTTTGGCATTTTTGATGCCTGTGGGGCTGGTGATTTTATGTCAGGGAAAATTGATTGTTTCCGCGAAACAAAATACAGCAGGTCATTGGATATTTGCCTTGGGAATTCCTGGCATTATCCTGAACTGCCTGTTCCTGCTTGGCGCGGTGCTGATGCTGATAAATCTTGAGCGAACATTCCGGGCATCAGTCGGGACGATGCGGTGGCGGATCAAGTTCATGGTTTTGGGACTCGGCGTGTTGTTTGTCGTCCGGTCGTGCATCAGCAGTCAGGTGCTTTTGTTTCACGCGATAGACCTCTCATGGCAAACGGTCAATTCTGGTGCACTGCTGGTGGCATGCCTGTTGATTCTCCGCTCGCTTTTTCGCACGGGACATTTCGACATGGATGTTTATCCGTCCCATTCCGTGCTGCAAGGTTCGCTCACGGCTTTGCTGGCGGGAATTTATCTCTTGATCATCGGCGTTTTCGCGAAGCTGGTGACTTTCGGCGGCGGCGATGCGGCTTTCACGTTGAAAGCATTTGTCATGCTCGTCGGGTTGGTGTTGCTGACAATCTTGCTGCTGTCCGACAGGGTGCGAGTGCGCACGAGCCGTTTCATCAGCCGGAATTTTCAAAGGCCGTCATATGATTACCGAACCGTGTGGAGAAAATTCACCGAAGGCACGGCTGCCTGTGTAACACAAAAAGAGTTGTGCCATGCGTCGGTCAAATTGACAGCGGATGTTTTCCAGGTTCTTTCCGTAACGATGTGGCTGGTGGACGAAAAAAAAGAACAATTGATTTTTGCAGCCTCGACTTTTTTGTCCGAAGCCAAAGCAGAGGCGCTGAATTCAAAAAACGGGGATGCAGCAAACTTAATCACCGCTTTGCAAAAACATCCAGAGCCAATTGACATTGATTCATCAAATGAACACTGGGCCACCACGTTGAGAATATGTCACCCAGACGAATTTCACAAAGATGGAAACCGCGTTTGCGTGCCGATGGTTGTCGGAGTCGAAATTCTTGGCCTGATGATTTTGGGCGACCGCGTCGGTGGCGGCAATTTTTCACAACAGGATTTCGATTTGCTCAAATGCGTCGGCGATCAAATTGCTGCCGGCCTGCTCAATACCCGGCTTTCCCAAAAACTTTTGCAGGCGAAGGAACTCGAGGCCTTTCAGACGATGTCGGCATTTTTCGTCCATGACCTCAAGAACGCTGCGTCCACGCTCAATCTCATGCTGCAAAATCTGCCCGCGCATTTTGACGACCCGGCGTTTCGCGAAGACGCCGTGCGCGTCACGGCGAAATCCGTCGCGCACATCAACCGCCTCATTGAACGCCTGGGCCATTTGCGCCACGAATTAAAAATCAAACCGGCGGAAGCGGATTTGAACGAAGTCATTTCTAGATTTTTTGCCGGATGGGAAAAAGTCGCCAGCGTTAATCTGGCGAAAAATTTTCAACCGTTGCCGAAATTTAATTTTGATCCGGAGCAATTGCTCAACGTCGTGACCAATCTGATTCTCAACGCAAAAGACGCCGTCGCGCAAAACGGCGAGATTCAAATCGCAACAAGACAAATCAACGGCCACGCGGTTCTTTCTGTTTCCGACAACGGCTGCGGAATGAATTCAGAATTTTTGAGCCGCTCGCTGTTCCGCCCGTTTCAGACGACCAAAAAGAACGGGCTTGGCATCGGGATGTTTCAAAGCAAAATGATTATTGAAGCCCACAAAGGCAGGATAGAAGTCGAAAGCGAGCCGGGCAAAGGCACGACGTTTCGTATTTATCTGCCGCTCCAAAAATGAATTCCAAACTGCTCATCGTTGACGACAACGACGAAATCCGCACGCAAATGAAGTGGGCGCTGGCGAAGGATTATGAAATTTTCCTAGCGGAAGACCGTCCCGGCGCGGTTGAAAATTTCCGTTCCAACCGCCCGTCGGTCGTGCTGCTGGATTTGGGATTGCCGCCTCATCCTGGAAATCCGGAGGAAGGGTTGGAAACATTGTCCGAATTGCTCGCGCTAGACCGGCTGGCCAAAGTCGTCATCATCACTGGACAAGGAGAAAAAGAAATCGCGCTGCGAGCTATTGGTGCTGGAGCTTACGATTTTTTAAGCAAGCCAATTGAAATGGAGGAGTTGAAATTTCTTCTAAAACGCTGCTTCCGCGTCGCCCAACTTGAGAAGGAATACGGTGAGTTGCAGCATTTGTTACAGGGCAATTCTTTCGAGGGAATGTTGGGCAACAGTTCTTGCATGCAGCCGGTGTTTAATTCCATTCGCAAAGTTGCGACGACGGACGCGCCCGTCTTAATCCTCGGTGAAAGTGGAACGGGAAAGGAAATGGTTGCGCAGGCAATCCACAAACTGAGCTCGCGAAAAGTTGGCGCGCTCGTTCCGATAAATTGCAGCGCGATTCCCGAATCACTTTTGGAAAGCGAGCTGTTCGGATACGAAAAAGGAGCTTTCACCGGCGCTCATACCCAGCGCAAAGGGCGCATTGAGATGTCCGATGGAGGAACTTTGTTTCTAGATGAAATCGGGGAAATTCCACACCCGTTGCAGGTCAAACTACTCCGGTTTTTGCAGGAGCAAACCATCCAACGGGTGGGTGGCCGGCAGGAAATCCAGATAAACACCCGCGTCATCGCAGCAACCAATGCTGACTTGAAGAAAGGTCTGGCTGCCGGAACTTTTCGCGAGGATTTATTTTATCGTCTCGCCGTGGTTCAGATTGTCTTGCCACCGTTGCGCGAACGGGAAAATGACATTCTCATGCTCGCCAAATTTTTTCTCCAACGATTCGCGGCTGAAGTCAACAAACCGGGACTCGCCTTTGATCCGAAAGCACTTCACGTCTTGAACAAACACTCATGGCCGGGAAATGTCCGCGAACTTGAGAATTGTGTCAGGCGCGCGGTGATTATGGCCGATGGCAAACGTGTTACAGCGCGCGATCTTGAATTGGCTTCTGGCATGGTGGCCGTCACTTTGAAAGAAGCGCGCGAGGCGGTGGACCGACAGATGGTTCGGCAGGCGTTACGAAAACATGGTGGCAAAATCGCCCCGGCCGCAGAGGAACTTGGAATGAGCAGGCCAACGCTTTACGAGCTGATGGAAAAACTGGGAATCACCAAGGCATAGAAACAGGACGTGCGCAATTCGTTTTCTAAAACCAGGAAAACTTCTCGGGCACATACACAATGTCGGACGGCTTGAGGTAAAATGGTTTTTCTTCCTTCCCATTCAAAGCCAATTTCAAATTCAAAGTATAACTTTTTGACCCGCCATTTTCGCCTCGAATCACCCGGACATTTTTTAGGTTGGCCTTTGCATAATCAAAGCCACCGGCTTCCATGACGGCCTCAAGCGCTGTCATGGGTTTGTCAGATGATATTTTCCCCGGACGGATCACACAGCCTGTCACATAAATTGGAAAAGCGGAAGATTCCACGGCAACCGTCAGCTCTTGGGATGAAATCTGCGGGGCATAGAGTTTAATCAGATTTTGTTGCAATTCTTCCGGAGTTTCCCCGGCAGCCTGGACTTCACCGATCAACGACAAGGATATTTTACCATCTCTCCTGATTTGCTGGGTTGTGTCTAAATTGGCCGAACTGGGAAAAGATATTTTCAAAACGTCGCCTTCCCTCAAGGTGATTATTTCAGAATGAGATTGATCGGAGGCGATTTGCTTAGAGGTCTCGCTGAATTGGGCTGTCTCACAGCCCGTGAATGCGAAAATCGCCAGCAGGAGCATGAAGCATTTCAGCAGCGGTAATTGGCCAATGAAACTATTTTTAAAAGTTGGATTTTTATTCATATGAATCGTTCTCCTGTTTCATTGCGGGATTTTTTGGAAATCATTTCGAAGAAATGGTCGCAACAATTGACAAAGCAGCAAATAAGGTGAAACCCGAACATCGAAAAATTCAAAATGGACAACGCAAAGTTTTCTTCACCGCAATCAATTGTTGCTGTTCGAGACAATGCAGTTAGATTGTCTTTCTACGAAATGAACGAAGTTCCCTATTTAGATTTACCGGCGCAAATCCACAGTGTCCGCAAAGAGATTGACGCCGCCATCGCGCGCACGATTGACAACTGCTCGTTCTGCCTCGGGCCGGACGTGGCACAATTCGAAAAAGACTTCGCGAAATTCTGCGGTGCGGAACATTGCCTGGGCTTCAATAGCGGCACGTCCGCGTTGCACGTGGCGTTGTTGCTGCTCGACATCAAGCCGGGCGATGAAGTCATCACCACGCCTTTCACGTTCGTGGCCACGAGCTGGGCGATTTCCTACGTCGGTGCGAAACCGGTTTACGTGGACATTGACAACGCGACGATGAATCTCGATCCGAAACTGGTCGAACGCGCCATCACGCCGCGAACCAAAGCGGTTCTGCCGGTTCATCTTTACGGTCATCCGTTCGATGTGGATGCCATGCTGGAAATTTGTCGCAAATATAAATTGCCGCTCGTCGAAGACGCCTGCCAGTCGCACGGTGCGAAATACAAAGGCAAAACCGCCGGAACATTTGGTGAAATGTCCGGCTTCAGCTTTTATCCCGGGAAGAATCTCGGTGCGTGCGGTGAAGGCGGCGCGCTCGTGACGAACAATTCTGCGTTTGCGGCGCGCGCCCGCTCATTGCGGGAACATGGCTCAACCGTGCGCTATTATCACGACGAAATTGGTTTCAATTACCGCATGGAGGGAATTCAAGGGGCGGTGCTGGGCGTGAAGTTGAAGCATTTGGAAAAATGGACGAACGAACGCCGCCGTGTGGCGCATCGCTATCACGAATTGTTGAAGGACACACCATTGCAACTTCCACACGAGGCAAGTTATGCCGCGAGCGCGTGGCATCTCTACGTTGTGCGCCATTCGCGCCGCGACGAACTCAAAAAATATCTCGATGAAAACGGCGTGGGTTGTGCGCTACATTATCCACTGCCATTGCATTTGCAAAAATGCTACGCGCATCTTGGCCACAATCCCGGCGATTTCCCCGTTGCTGAAAAATCTGCGCGCGAATGTCTCAGTCTGCCGATTTATCCTGAATTGTCCGATGCACAAATCCAACGTGTCACCACAGTCATCAAAAATTTCTTCAAGTAAGTGTCATGTGGACAAGTTGAACGTTAAAATCTTCAAGAATGACCAATTGTCCAATCCTAACTCGACCTACATCAATCCCAACTATACCAAACCTTGACGTCTGAACGCGCATTTCTGCGAGACTCCATTTCATTGCCTGCGTTCTTTGGAAAAATGTCGCGCTATAAAAGCGGACAAAGCTTTTCGGTAAATCACGCCCAGAACCATGAGCACCAGTCCCGCGAGAATCAGGTAAAGCGCCGTGGAACCCAACCGCGCCACCAGCCACTTCCATTCCTTCCCGAAATAATATCCTATCAGGATGTAAGTGGTGGTGTAAGCCGCCGAACCCGTGAGATTGTAAAAAAAAGTGCGCCACGGCATCTTTGCCATGCCGGCCAGCAGATTCACCGCGACCGGCGGAAACAGGAATATGAATCGCGTGATAAAAACCGCCTTTGCCCCGTGATGTTTAAAAAACCGCTCCGGCCATTTCAATCTTTCATGCGTGAGATGAAGCCATCGGATTTTTTCCAGACGGCCATGACCCAGCCGTCGTCCCATCCAAAAGGCGCAGATGCCGCCGAGAAAGCACGCCACTATTCCGGCCACCAACGGCTGCCACAACGGCTCTGCGGTTTTTCCCAGCACAAATCCCGCGCCCAAAAGAATCGTCTCACCCGGCAATGGAAAACCGAGGTTGTTGAGAAACACGACGATGAAGACCAGCACAAATCCGTAATGCGGGATGTGGGGCAATAAAGAATGCAACCAGTGAAGCATATCGTTCCGCCTAAACTAACACGGCAACAACTCGGGGCAAGGCCACCACATCGGCACGTGCGACCCGAATCTCGCCGCCACGCCTGAACTCGCGCTTGTGTTCGACGAGGCGGCCATGGTTAAAATACTTTTCACCGCATTGGCCAGCGGATCATTGAACGGCACGCCCAGTTCTAAAAATGCCATGGACGAATACAGATAAAATTTTTCATCCGTGTCCATCTGTGGCTAAATATTTTTTAATCATCGGCGGGATTATGGCCCATTCCGCTACCTTTGGCGGTGATGGAACCTTTGACTTGCGCAGTGCTCTGGCCGTGGAATATCAGGCCGACATAGCCCGGGAGGAACGATTCCGAATCACTCCATTTGGTATCATGACCATTCATATCCCAGGCCTGACCCCAGACTTCCGTGTTCGGGCTGAATGAGTAAAGGTCAATCTTATGAACTGGAATTCCGTCATCATAAGAGAGTTCAAAAAAACCCGTGAAACTAGCACTAACTTTGTCCGAACCGGGATTTTTATCTGTGACAGTTTCAGCGAAGGGACCGACTCGATTAAACCAGTGAAGGGAAAAAAAAGCTGTGACAGTTCCATCATCTATGCCATTACCCGCATAAAAAAGAATGTTCGTCCCCGTTTTGTCAGCGACGCAGAGTTGAGAGGTGTTCCAATCGTATATCAATTGCGCGCCTGCTGTCTGCCAGGCGAGTAAATCATTTGTTGTCCAGTCCGCGAAGGTTCCTATCAAATCCTTGTTGGCCATTTTTGAGCTTTCCGCTAATTGCGTGGAGGTGCCGTTTTTGACCGAAGCAATTCCATTCGTCGTGAGGGTTAAGGCGATACTCACCTTGCTATAATTCGTTGTTGTGCCGACGACAATTGCCGCCCGGGCACTGTAAGCACATAAGGCGAATGTTGCCGCGGCGATCAGACTGCATATTTTTTGCATTTTCATAATTGCCATTTGTTAATTCGTTTGTTGGTGGTTGCGTTGTCTATTTTTAATGTTTGCATCAAGACGGTAAATGAGGTGTCCACCCATTGCTATCAGGTGTAATCCTGTCAGGGATTTGCCGGTCATGTTTTAGCGGACTGCTTGAGGGCGGTTTAAAAACCGTAAAACTTCAATCGTTCCATCTTAGGATGTCCAATGTTGAAACATTTACGTTAGCGGACAGTGGGCGTTTTCTCGCGGAGTCCTGCGAGATTTGTGATGATCTGGCAATTTTGCTGGAGGTCAGCCCGTCCGTGTTTGTAAGGCCTTGATAAACAATTATCAAGGAATGGAGCCAATGGCCGGGATTGAACCGGCGACCGACGGTTTACGAAACCGTTGCTCTACCACTGAGCTACATTGGCTTCCGAATGAGCGTCGCACAAAATAATCGTCAGCCGCCACGAATCAAGAAGATTCTCCCACCGAATCGGCGCTGACGCCCTAAAAATTTCTCGGCAATTTCCGCAAATCCGCTACGCTCACATCATTCGGTGAGCGCGAAACTAAAAAAATCAAAAAGTTCCGTTCCGCCACGTCTGCGTTCGGAAGTCGAAGAAATTCTCATCACTGAAGAACAACTCGCGCGTCGCATAAAAATTCTCGCGCGCGAAATCGAACGTGACTTTCGCGGGCGCGAAATGGTCGTTGTCTCGCTGCTTAACGGCACGGTGATGTTCCTCGCGGATTTGATCCGGCATTTGAATTTGCCGCTGCGCCTTGATTTCATCGGCGTTTCCAGCTACGGCCTCGGCACCGAATCCGGCGATCTGGTTTTCACGAAAGAATTGCGCCTCGACGTTCGTGGGCGCGATGTTTTGCTCGTTGACGATATTTTGGACACCGGCAGAACCATGAGCCGTGTGCTACCGAAAATTCGCGCGCTCAAACCGCGCCGTATAAAAGTCTGCGTGCTGCTCGACAAACCAAGCCGCCGCGTCGAAAAAATCCGCGCCGATTACATCGGCTTTGAGATTCCCGATTTTTTTGTCGTCGGCTACGGGCTTGATTTTGCGGAGCGCTATCGCAATCTTCCGTTCGTAGGCGTTTTGCACCCGCACATTTACAAGGAAGCCTGCATAACCGTTTGCAAAAAATAAATGGAACTCAAGCTCATCAGCTTTTTCGGTTGGCTCGTGATGATCGCGGTCGCATGGGCGATTTCCTATAACCGAAAACTTTTCCCGTGGCGCACCGTCATTTGGGGAATCGGGCTGCAATTCACGCTCGCGCTTCTGATTTTGAAAACGCCGTGGGGCAAAGATTTTTTTGATTTCGCCGGAAAAGTCGTCCAGAAATTGCTCCAGTTTTCCAACGACGGCTGCAAATTCGTTTTCGGCCCGCTTGCAGATTCGGATTCGCTCACAAAAGCATTTGGCCCCGGCAATTCCATCATCTTCGCGATTCTCATCATGGGCACGATCATCATCGTCGCAAGCATTTCGTCGCTGCTTTATCATTGGGGCATTTTGCAAAAAGTCGTCCACGCCGCCGCGTGGGTCATGCGCAAAATCATGCGCACGAGCGGCAGCGAAACGCTTTCCGCCTGTGCGAACATTTTTATGGGCCAGACCGAGGCGCCGCTGATGATCCGGCCTTACGTGCCGCGCATGACTAAGAGCGAAATCATGACCATCATGGTTTGCGGCATGGCGCACATCGCCGGCGGTGTCGCCGCGGTTTATGCCGCGATGGGCATGGCTGCGGGCTACAAGGACACCGCCGGCCATCTGCTCACCGCGTCCGTGCTGAATTGCCCCGCCGCATTGATGATCGCGAAAATTCTCCTGCCCGAAACGCAACAAAGCGAAACCGCCGCGTCCATGCCCGCGACCGTTCCGCGCACGACGGCCAATTCCATTGACGCGATCTGCCGCGGCGCAGGCGACGGTTTTCAACTCGCGCTCAACGTCATCGCCATGCTCATCGCGTTCATCGCCATGATTGCGCTGGCGAATTACATCGTCACCTGGCCGCAAATTCATTTCGGCGCGGCGCATCCGGCGACGTTGCAAAACATTTTCGGCTGGGTCAACGCGCCGTTCGCATTTCTGATGGGCGTGCCGTGGCAGGATTGCGTGAACATCGGGCAAATCCTCGGCGAACGAATCGTGCTGAATGAATTCGTCGGCTACCTCGACCTCACGACCAACGCCAAAACGCTCGCGCTCGACCCGCGCAGTTTCACGATTGCGACCTACGCGCTGTGCGGCTTCGCGAATTTTTCCAGCATCGCGATTCAAGTCGGCGGCATCGGCTCGCTCGCGCCCGAACGCCGCAGCGAAATGGCCAAGATCGGTTTCCGCGCGATGTGCGGCGGCCTGCTCGCCGCTTACATGACCGCGAGTCTCGCGGGGTTTTTGCTTTAATTTTTTAACCACGGATGGACACGGAGAAACACGGATAAAACTTCGACGCGAATTACGCGAAGGTTTCACAAATCAAGCGCCGTAGGCGCGTCATATTTGTAGAAAAATTTCAAAAAAGATTTTTAGCTCCGTGGAAGCGAAATCGGGATATGCCGCTCCTGACGGAGCTTAATTTGTTTCGTCTGGAAATTCTACAAAGATGTCACGCCTACGGCGTTGTAGAATTCTGCTGTAATTCACTAGCTATATTTTTAGCAATTCCCAATAGCAATGCGATATGAGAATTCCAATTGCTATGAATGTTATAGAAATTTTGAGTCGCAACAATTTTTTGGTAGTCAGCATACTTCTGACTATTTTCACCATAATTTTTTTGAATTATATCGCCAAGACCCGTGACCCAAGATTGAACGTTCGCCAGTTGAATTCCACTTAATGAACTTGAGGCATTTTGGGCTGCAAAAAGGATTTTCTGGCCGTCTTCAACGAGGTTTTTTATTTGTGTTATATCTCTATTTCTATCAGCTTGATGAGCCTCTTTGCGTAATTGATCAAATTCGTTATTGTGAGCAGATGCTTTTTTCAATGCTTCATTTTCCGTAGCGAGATTTTGAATTGTTTTTTCGTATTCATCTTTGATTCTTAAAATTCTCATTTGAATAGCTTGGGATTCTTCACGAGTTAGCAGGGTCGCTTTTTCAATTTCATCGCGAAGCTCTTTTATCTCAACTTGTTTTTGCAGCCAGTCTTTATAGAAAAATTTTGAAATTCTTGGATATAACAAAATGAATAAAACTGAAGTTAAAGCAGGTTTAATTACACCATCATTTGCAATTTGCCACCACGCCGTGTAAATGCGGTGATCAATAAACTCAAACCGCTCTTTGACTGGCATACTGGAAAATAAAACAAACAGAAATCTATAATTCCAACATACCCAAGAAATGGCGAATGAACCGAATAGCGGACTGCTCAATCGTTCGTGTATTTGGACTCGAATGGAATCCATTACGCTTTTCATGTAATTCGCTCCCAATTCATGTGTTGGAAATACGCTCATTGAATTAAATTATCAAGCGCGCAATTTTTGAACGTCGGCTCACTCAAAGTTTTACATCCGTGTTCATCCGTGTTTATCTGTGGTTAAACTATGGCATTTCTCAACGACAATTTTTTGAAACTCAAAGCCGGCTACCTTTTCCCCGAAATCGGCCGGCGCGTAAAAGCTTTTTGCGACGCAAATCCCGAAGCCGCGAAAAGATTGATCCGCTGCGGCATCGGCGACGTGACCGAACCGCTGCCGCCCGCCGTCATCGCCGCGCTGCACAAGGCCGTGGACGAAATGGCCGCGCGCGAAACGTTCAAAGGCTACGGCCCGGAAC
>Ga0206959_10273_pt1 | contig 12661 bp, 12 predicted proteins | sample Alteio_BWOrgHeat_31_FD_152971 | JGI IMG/M metagenome (GOLD analysis project Ga0206959, IMG submission 152971) | Enriched cells from forest soil in Barre Woods Harvard Forest LTER site, Petersham, Massachusetts, United States -... | ecosystem: Environmental > Terrestrial > Soil > Temperate forest >...
GGTGCCTTCGGTGATAGATTCGCCCATCTGGGGCATGACTACGTCGGTCGGCATGGAGAAGCTCCCGGAACAGAGGTGAGGGGCACGAAGTGCAACGAATTGGATTATATGCCTGTGGAATCAGAGTCGGACGAAGCTACCGTTCGGTTAGCGGTGACATTTGTACCGAACGGTATGGGCTTTAGGACTGGGACGCAACTGGTGTGTTGGATGCGGAGAGCAGATCGGTAAGGCTGTCGAAGGCAAGAATCTGGCACTGGAAGACGCGGCCAAAGTTAGTGGCAGCGCGGTCTACAGCCTGGGCAAGGGTTGGCGGGGGGGATTGCGGCGACTCGAGTTCGAGCGACGTGACGGTGCGGTCAGAGATGCCGCAGGGGACAATGAGTTGGAAATCGCGAAGGTCAGGCGTGACGTTCAGCGCGAAGCCATGCGAAGTGACGAACTGCGAGACGTGAATGCCGATGGCAGCGATCTTCTTTTCGAGGACGGAGCCGCCGGCATAGGTCCAGACGCCGGTGCGCTTGCAGATGCGCTGCGCGGGCACGGCAAAATCTTTGCATGTAAAGATGAGCGCTTCTTCAATGAGGCGAACGAAATCGACCGGACCGAGGTGTGGGCCGCGCTTGCCGGGAAGATCTCCGCGGAGATCGAAGATGGGATAACCGACGAGCTGGCCGGGGCCGTGGTACGTGACGTCACCACCGCGCTTGGTCTCGTGAATTTCGACGCCCTTGCGAGAGAGTAGTTAGTCGGTAGCGACGATGTTGGTGCGTGATGCATTGCGGCCGAGCGTGAGCACGGGAGGATGTTCGAGAAGCAGAAGGGTGTCCGCAACGGTTCCAGCCTTGCGCGCGGCGACTACTTCGGCCTGGATGCGTAGACCTTCCGCGTAACTAATGCGGCCGAGATTCAGCAGATTGAGGTGCATTAGACGTTGATGGCCATGCCCTCGACGCTGGAAAAGCCATCAAGCAGCGACTCGGAGAGCGTGGGGTGAGCGTGGATGGTGAACATCAACTCTTCGACGGTAGCTTCGAGTTCCATGGCGACCACGCACTCGGCGATGAGCTCGGTGGCATTGGGACCAATGATGTGCACACCGAGGACTTCGCCGTACTTGGCATCAGAAACAACCTTCACGAAGCCATCGTGTGAATCGAGAATGGTGGCCTTGGAATTGCCCATGAACGGGAACTTGCCGACCTTGACCTGATAGCCCTTTTCTTTAGCCTGGGCTTCCGTAAGGCCAACGCTGCCGATCTGCGGGTCGCAATAAGTGCAACCGGGTACGCGCTCTTTGCGAACAGGGCGAGCATATTTGCCGGCGAGCTTGCTGGCGACGACCACGCCGCACATGGCACCCACGTGTGCGAGTTGCGGCAGGCCGGCGACGATGTCTCCGATAGCGTAGACACCGGGCTCGGAGGTTTCCATCCACTCATTGACGGGGACGAAGCCGCGATCGAGCTGGATCTTCGTCTTGTCGAGACCAGCATCAGCAGTGCGCGGACCACGGCCAACGGCGATGAGAACTTTTTCGGCTTCCTTCACCTGCGGCTTGCCGGCAGAATCCGTGAAGGAGACTTTGACGCCTGCGTTTGTCTTTTCAATCTTTTCGACTTTGCAGGAGGTGTTCACATCGATGCCGCGCTTCTTGTACGCACGAGTGAGTTCCTTCGAAACTTCTTCATCTTCCACGGGGACGATGCGCGGAAGTGCTTCGATGATGGAAACGCTCGCGCCGAAGCTGGCGAAGACGGAGGCGAACTCGACACCAACCGCACCCGAGCCAATGACGATGAGAGATTTCGGGAATGATGGCAGCGAAAGGATTTCAATGTTGGTGAGGATCGTGTCGTCAGCTTTGTAACCGGGAAGCATACGAGCGTCAGAGCCGGTGGCCAGGACAACTTTCTTGGCCTGCACCTTGTCCGCGCCTTCCACGTCGACGGTGAGGACACCATTGACTGCGGGGCCGGTGAGGCGGCCGTAACCGCGCACCACCGTGATCTTGTTCTTCTTCATCAGGAAGTCGAGGCCTTTGGTGTGCTTCACGATGATGTCGTTCTTGCGCTTGAGCACATTCGCCCAGTTGAGCTGCGGCGCGCTGGCGCCATCGATGCCGTAACTGGTGGCGTGCTTGAGATGGTCCCAAACTTCGGCGGAGAAGAGCATAGCCTTGGTAGGAATGCAGCCGACATGGAGGCAGGTGCCGCCGAGCTTGTCCGTCTTTTCAATGAGCACGGTCTTGAGGCCGAGTTGAGCGGCGCGAATGGCGCAGGTGTAGCCGGCGGGGCCGCCGCCGATCACAGCGAGGTCGTAAGTGGTTTCTGCCACGGGTAAGTTTCTCCGTTCTAAAAGCGCAGGGTTGTGCGCGGAAATTTCGTCAGCCAGCTTAGTTTACGCCGTTGAAATGAGCCAGGTGATTGGATGTTCGAGTATCGGATTGGGGTGCAATCGACTGATTGGAGGTTTGTCGGTGACACCTGTATGACACTCGAACCGTGCTCCCTTGATAGGATTGGCGACGTTCGAGCGCAAGAGGGATGTAAGGAGGAATCTGTGCTGAAGCGTGTTGTGACCTTGATGGCGTTTATGGGTATGGCTGCAGGTGTGGCTTGGGCGGCGGAGAATCTGTTCCTTGGCCAGTGGAAGATGGATTCAGCGAAGAGCCGGACGCCCGACGAGATGAAGATCGAGAGCCAGGGCGGCAACAAATACGGCTTCAACTTCGGTCCCGGGCCGGAGGTCGAAACGATCTTAGTGGATGGAACGTTCCAGCCGGGAGTTTCAGGAACGACGCTCTCCGTAAAGATGGAGGGGCCTGATACCTGGATTGTGGAGCGTAAACTAAACGACAAACTGCTTATCCATGCAACGTGGAGGCTTTCAAAGGACGGTGCCACGCTCACAGATAATTTCCGTGAGTTTGTGCCCGGAAGTGACGCTCTCAGCGTGGATTACATATACCAGCGCCAAGGCGCTGGCGCGGGTATCGCAGGCGACTGGAAGAGTGTGAAAGAAACCTGGATCACGCCGATTCTTTTGCAGGTGCAGCCTTACCAGGGTGACGGTCTTACGTTTAGTATTCCTGTGGAACTGGACACGAAGAGCGCAAAGCTCGATGGCAAAGAGTATGCCGCGGCGATTGCGACGCTAATCACTTCAATCACGCAGGTGAATGACCACCACTTGCAGATGACCAACAAATACAAAGGTGCAGTTCTGGATACGCGAGAGATTATGGTTTCGCCCGATGGAAAGACACTGACGCTTACTGTGCATACACCGGGTAAAAGTGATCCGGACGTGAGGGTTTTCGACCGGCAGTAGAGAGTCGGGTTCGCGGTAAATCCAAAAACAAATACAAGAATTCTTCGCCATCACCCTCTAGCTTTTTCTCAGGGCGATGGCGGAGTTCTTTGCGCTTGAATGGCGCCCACGTAATACGCAATGAAAACAAAATAGAGGGGGGAGAGATGCAGACATTTAAATACAGTGATGCGGGAGTTGCGCTGACCAAAAGCTTTGAGGGCCTGCGGCTGAAGGCCTACAAAGACTGCGCAGGCGTGTTGACGATCGGCTATGGACATACGGGGACGGATGCCGTGGAAGGGATGACGATCGACGAAGCTCAGGCGGATACGCTGCTGCGAAATGATCTACAAAGCGCAGTCGATTGCGTGAACCGTGCGGTGACAGCGAAGATTACACAGAACCAGTTCGATGCGCTGGTCGACTTTTGCTTCAACGTAGGATGTGGAGCGTTGCTGAATTCAACCCTGTTGCGCAAGGTAAATGCTGCGGATTTTACAGATGCGGCGGCACAGTTTGGTCTCTGGGTGCATGCCGGTGGTGAGGTGGTGGCAGGGCTGGTGCGGAGGCGCAAGTTGGAAGCTGGTATGTTTCTCGAGGCCTCTGTTGCCGCTGCTTAAAGCCCAGCAAGAAGCTCGGCGACTGTGACACGCAAGGTGGGATGCATCATCGCGGGCGCTATCTCAGCGAGCGGTGCGAGGACAAAGGCTCGCTCGTGCATCTCTGGATGGGGCAGCGTAAGTTCAGGGCTAGCGAGAACAACGTCGCCGTACAGCAGCAGGTCAAGATCGATGACGCGTGGGCCTTTGGGTGGAGCTGCTTTGCGATTGCGGCCCATGGAGCGCTCGATTTCAAGCAAACCATGCAGCAAGTCCAGCGGGGCAAGCGTTGTTTCGAGCAATGCGGCTGCGTTTACAAACTGCGGCTGGTCAAGATAGCCAACAGGAGCCGTGCTGTGAAAGCTGGAGACAGCTTTGATAGTGCCCAGCGCGGACAAACGACGCAGTGCTTCATGCAGGTTGTCAGAGGGTGTGCCGAAAGGCGAGGGAAGGTTAGAGCCGAGAGCGATGGCGGCAACAGCGTTCATGCGAGGCTACGCCGCCGCATGTGTAAGTTGCGGCGCGGACTCAGACGCAAAACGCTCAGGGCGCGTGACGAGCTCCCACGCTGAACGATCGCGCAGCAGCCGCTGCACCAGTGCGGTATGCATGGCATGACCTGCACGCTCAGCTACCACGCGTCCCCAGATGCGGTGGCCGGCAAGTGCAAGGTCGCCAATGAGGTCCAGCACCTTGTGGCGCACAAACTCATCCGGAAAACGCAGCGGCGGATTTTCTACCTGGCCTCCGCCGATGATGATGGAGCAGGCCTCAGAGGCGCCACGGATTAGACCCATATCGCGCAGCATGGGTACATCTTCGCGAAAGCCAAAAGTGCGCGCAGGAGCGATGAGCTCGGCATACGCGCCGGCTTCGAGATCGCCGACAAAATTTTCTACGCCGATGGGCGGACGGAAATCGATGCTGTAGTTGATGGAATATCCTTCGCCGGGATAAACGCCGATGAACTTGGAACCCTCACGGACTTCAACAGCCTTAAGGATGCGCATGTATTCGCGCCTGCGTCGCTGGCGCTTGAGCCCGGATGTGAGAATTGCCTGCACATATGGTTGCGAGCTGCCATCGAGGATCGGCACTTCAAGGTTGTCGATTTCTACGATCACGTTGTCGACCCCGAGACCGATCAGCGCGGAAAGCAGGTGCTCCGTCGTAGAGATGAGTACGCCCTGGCGCATGAGCGAGGTGGCATAGCTCACCTTGGCGACGTTGCGGCCGGTAGCAGCAATTTCAAAGTTCGCAAGATCGGAGCGACGGAAGACCACACCGGAACCGGCAGGGGCCGGGACCAAGCGCATGGATACGGGAACTCCCGAGTGAAGGCCTGTCCCACTGAATTTCAGCGGACTTTGGATGGTTTGCTCGAATTGGAGATCGGCTGACAAAGCTGCTCTCGTGCCCTGAATAAGCGCCAGACTACACCCGAGCGGCAAACCTGGAGTGTGGCTTTTTTGCCACAGGTATCCGCGAATAGAAGTGGGGATATCTCCGCAAGTATCCGAAAACAGGGAAAATGCTCTAGGGTAAGAGAGTGTCAATGGCAGAGATATCTCGAGCTGTATCCAGGGGCGAAGGCCGCCTGCTGCGGCGCCTGCGAGAGCTGGTGGAGGTCGAGTCTCCCAGCGAAGACAAGGCCGGGGTAGATGCGGCGGGGGCCTTGGTCGCCAAATGGGCTGCAGAGTTGGGCGGCAAGCTGAAGCGCCACAAGCAGCGCGAGGCCGGCGACGTTCTCGAGCTGAACTTCGGCAGCGGCAACCGTGGGCGCGTGATGCTGCTCACCCACCTGGACACCGTTTGGCCCAAAGGCACACTTACCCAGATGCCCTGGCGTGAAGCCGGCGGGAAAATTTTTGGCCCGGGCGTCCTGGATATGAAGGCCGGTGTGGTGATGGCGCTCGAGGCCGTGGCAGCTTTGCAGGAACTCGGCGCCATGCGGCCTGTGACTCTGCTGCTGAACAGCGATGAAGAAGTTGGCAGCACCGTTTCGCGCTCTGTGACGGAAGCGCTGGCACGAAAGTGTGCGGCGGTGTTTGTGCTGGAGCCTGCTCAGGTGCTGGCCTATAAGACGTCGCGCAAGGGAGTCGGCTATTTCGAGCTTCGGGTTGAGGGCGTTGCAGCGCATAGCGGCGTTGACTTTGAGCGTGGACACTCTGCCGTGCTGGAGATGGCGCAACTCGTCGAAAAAATTTCTGAATTTACTGATCTGCGTCGCGGTCTTACGGTGAATGTAGGCGTGATTACAGGCGGTACGCGCTCTAATGTTGTCGCTGCTGAGTGTCGCGTGGAGGTGGATGCGCGCATTGTGAAAGCAGCGGATGCAGCGCGGGTTGAAAAAATGTTCCGCTCACTCAAGGTGACAGACAAAGCCTGCAAGCTCACAATAAGCGGCGTTATCAATCGCCCGCCGATGGAGCGCAAGCCCGGAACTATTGCGCTGTTTCGCAAGGCGCGCGCGCTGGCTGCTGAAATGGGATTCACACTCGACGAAGCAGCAACAGGCGGCGGTTCCGACGGAAACTTTACCGCAGCGCTTGGAATTCCAACGCTGGATGGCATGGGAGCGGTTGGTGCCGGAGCCCACGCGGCGCATGAACACGTAGTGAAGAAGCACCTTGCCGAACGCACGGCGTTGCTGGCAGGAATGATTGCGGCTGTGGACTAGAGACCCTGGAGCAGGCGGGTTGTTGCAGCCACAGGCAAACCCATCACATTGAAATAGTCACCCTCGATGCGGGGTATCCAGCGCGCGGCGTAGCCCTGAATGCCGTAGGCTCCGGCCTTGTCCAGCGAGTCGCCGGAAGCAAGATACACACTGAGCTCCACTTCAGCAATTTCACGGAAGACTACGTTGGTTGTCTCGACATGAGTGCTTTGAGTATCGCTGCAAACTACGGCGATGCCCGTATGCACCTGGTGTGTGCGGCCGGAGAGAGAGCGCAGCATTCGTTCAGCTTCTGCACGATCAGCCGGCTTGTTGAGAACTTCTCCATCAAGCACGACGGTTGTATCTGCACCAAGAACGATCGCGCTTGTTTGCTGTGCGTGAATGGCGCGAGCTTTTTCCAGCGCGAGGCGCGAGACGAATGCAATGGGATCTTCTCCGCCGTGCTTGGTCTCATCAATGTGCGCAGGCACTACTTCAAACCGATAACCCGCCTGCTTGAGAAGCTTGCTGCGGCGCGGCGATGCTGACGCAAGAATCAGGCGCTTCACTGCTTCAAATCCTCAATGAAAAGATGCGCTTCCATCGTATGAGCGGAGCGCGGAGCAACTGTGATTGCATTCTCCGCGGCATTGGCTGTTTCAACGCACGTCATCCTGCGCCAGCTCTCGGGCCCCAGGTCCGGTAATTTCGCGCTCAACTCTGCCCACGGATTCCATACGACCGTGGTGAGTGAATTGGTTTTAGCTACCTTAATGCGGCGACGTAAAACAGGATCGTCCAGGGTGACGGTTGCCGCAGTGTTGAGATAAGGCCTGTCCGTTTCCTTTGTGAGCGTGAGCACGTCTTCCACCTGGCGCTTGCGTTGGAAGTTATCCGTTTTGTCGAAAAATTCTGTATCCACCAATCCACGAATCTGCACTTGCGCAGCATCCCCAACCTCGAGATACGTGTGCAACGCTTCTTCAAAATGCAGTGGCGACTCCGCAGTATTGGCGACTGTAAACCGTATGCGAAGTTCTGACCCCAGCACAAGCTCATAGATGAGTTGAAATTGATCGAAGCCAAGCGCGCGTGAGGTTTCGTCCGGCGTGAGGGTGAGCGTGAGATGCAGGTCGTCACCAGCCAGCGCAGCGAATGCAACTTGCCAGGGTGAGATACGCGCGAAGCCATGCGATGGGCCGTCGGTGCGTGAGCTGTCCTGCGTGGCTGTGCGGGCGCCAAACCATGGAAAGATGATGGGGACCCCGCCGCGGATTGGCTTGTCCGAAGAAAAATTGGAGCGTTCGCTCAGAAAAATTGCTGGCGCATGGCTCGCTGGCTGCCAGGCAGTGATGTGTGCGCCGTGCAGGTAGACCTCAGCCGTGCAAGCCAGCGTAGAAATCTTCGCGGCAACCAACCCGCCATTGGCTTTCACAAAGGTCAGCGCGCCGGGAATTGCAAAATGTTCATTGAGTTCTTCGGGAGTCTGCACAATTGCGAGTGTAACTGTTGGCGCTCACTTCAGCGCAATGTGATTACGGCTTCTCGCTTTTCGCTGTCGATAAAGCGAATCGACTTGCCGGTCATCTCTTCCACCACACTCGGACTCAGCGGCCGCATCAGCGTCGCCGCATCCGCATCCGTCATACACACAAGCCAACGCATGCAATGCAATTCCAGGGGACTACCGACGTGGTTGTTGTGTTGTACAAGAAACCCATAGGAAGGCGGGTTGTCGTTTTCAATGAAAGCGTCGTTGGAAAAATTGATGTAGACCTGTGCACCGGCTTCCTTCGCGCCGGCGCGCGTCACGCTGCCGAGCGGATCGCGTATATAAAGGCGATTCCTGTTGTACGCAAAGAAAGCCGCGATCACGAGTGCCGTTACCCACATCCATCGTTTCACCAGGGCTCTCCTTTATGTCTTCTGCGATTTTTCCTCGTGGTATTCCTGCTCGGTGTTGATGGACCACAGTGCATTCTTGTCCACATGCCCGGCAGCGACCCCATCCACCACCGCCATAGCCGTCAACATGGAATGGTCCTGGTTGTTGTATTTGTGCATGCCGTTGCGGCCAACAAGGAACAGATTAGTGAACTCATCGGTCCATGACCGCAATTCATCAAAGCGGTTATAGCTGCCAAAATAGGCCGGGTAGGTCTTAGGCACGCGCACAACATGCGCATCCAGCACTTCTGCAGTGCGGAGAATGCCGATCTTCTCCAGCTCGCGCGCGGCAAACTGCTTCAACTCTTCATCCGGCATCCGCCACAACGCATCCGTCTCATAGCAAAAATACTCGAGCCCGATCCAGACCTTCCTGGGGTCGGAAACCATGTACGGGCTCCAGTTGTTGAATATCTGCAGGCGCCCCAGCAGCACGTCGGGTTCTTGAATATAAATCCATGTGTCGCGAATCAGTCCGCCCTGCGGCTCGGTAACATCCAGCTTGTTCGCTAGGATGCCCACCGTAATGAAGTCGCGGTACTCGAGGCCCTCTGCAACTTCGCGAACGTTGCCCGGAACCTCTGTGCGCATGGCGCGAACCAGATCGCGCATGGGCATGGTCGAAAGGAAATAATCACCACTGAAGTGCGCGTGCTCGCCCGCTTCCGTAACAGCCTCCACAGCCGTAACGGTGTTGCCGCTGACTTCGATGCCTTCCACCTTTATTCCCATATGAATTTCGCCGCCCATAGCGATTATTTTTTCGGCGACATGCTCCCACAACTGACCAGGACCAAACTTCGGATACAGGAAGCGCTCAATGAGCGATGTGTCGGTGCCCTTCTGCGCGACATCACTTTGCGCTCCCGCTGTTTTCGGCGCAGACGGAGTAAAGGCTTTTCGCAGAAAGTGCTTGAGCGCTGTAGTAAGTGAAAGACCCTTGATGCGCTGCGCCCCCCACTCAGCTGAAATTTGATCGCACGGCGTGCCCCAGACCTTTTCCGTATAACTCTTGAAGAAGGTGAGGTACAACTCGCGGCCGAATCGATTGATCAGGAAATCTTCCAGGCTCTTTTCTTCTTTGATTGGGGAGATCCGGCTCGCTACATAGCTCACGCCGATCTTGACCATGCGCGCAGGCCCAAGGTTCTTGATCGTGTTGCCGGTCAGCTTGATGGGGTAATCGAAAAATTTGCGCAGATAATAAATGCGGCTTTTGCGTGGGCGGATGAGCATGACCAGGTCAGACGATTCAGGCTCCGGCGCTTCCACCACAACCATGTGCTCTGCTTCCGGCTCTTCATCCGGCTCAGCTTGCTCAGGACCATGAGTGAGAGGCCCAAGCCCGCGCAGTGGCGGCTCTTCGTGGATATCATCCGGCACTTCTACCTTGCGCCGTTGTCCCTGGTAGCTGATGGTGGCATCGACGCCTTCTGTCTCAGGCGGCATCAGGTCCATCCACCACTGCATCACGCGATCGCTCTTGGAAAAGAAGCGGTGACCGCCAATATCCATGCGGTTGCCTTTGTAGCGAATGGTGCGCGAGATCCCACCAATCTCCTGTGAAGCCTCAAGGATGATGGGCTGCACATCCGTCTTACGCAGGAATTCCAGCGCAGCAGTAAGTCCAGCCGGGCCGGCACCGATGATGATGGCTTTCTTGCGCATAGTTTGCAGCTAGCGTCAGCTTATCGTGGATGCGTGTGCAATCGGCCATGCCTTAAATGCAGAAGCGGCAAGGTAGATACCCCTGCCGCTTGCGGCATCGCTCTTAGGCTTTGCGGTTTTCGACGTTGAACTTCAGCGTCCCGTCTTTTGCCGCATCCACCTTCACGTGGTCGCCGTGCAGCACGCTGCCGCCGAGAATTTGCAGCGCCAGCGGGTCCTGCACCAGCCGCTGGATTGCGCGCTTGAGAGGTCGCGCTCCGTAGGCCCGATCATAGCCCGCCTTGAAAATCGCCTCGCGCGCCTTATCCGTGAGCGAAAGCGTGATCTTGCGTGCCTCCAGCATCACCTGCAGGTCCTTCAACCGCAGGTCAACGATGTGTGTGAGCTGATCTTCACCCAGCGGGTGGAAGACAACCACATCATCCACACGGTTCAAAAACTCCGGACGGAAATGTTTGCGCAACTCGTCCATCACCCGAGTGCGTGCCTCTTCAAATCCCTCCTCGCCCCCCGCCCATGCAGTCGACAGGTTCGCCGCACCGATGTTCGAGGTCATGATGAGCACCGTGTTCTTGAAGTCGACCGTGCGGCCCTTGGAGTCCGTCAGGCGGCCATCATCCAGCACCTGCAGCAGCACATTGAAGACATCCGGATGCGCCTTCTCGATCTCATCGAAAAGAACCACAGCATACGGCCGGCGACGAATCGCCTCAGTCAACTGCCCTCCTTCATCGAAACCAACATAGCCGGGAGGCGCGCCAATCAGCCGCGCCACGGCATGCTTCTCCATGTACTCACTCATGTCGATGCGGACCATGGCCTGCTCATCATCGAACAGGAACTCCGCGAGTGCGCGAGCTGTTTCAGTTTTGCCCACGCCCGTGGGACCCAGAAAGATGAAGCTCCCAATCGGCCGCTTGGGATCGCTGAGCCCAGCGCGTGAACGCCGGATCGCATTCGCGACAACCGTCAGCGCTTCATCCTGGCCGACCACACGCTCGCGCAGACGCTGCTCCATCTGCGTGAGCTTCTGCACCTCGCCCTCGAGCATCTTGGCCACAGGAATGCCAGTCCACTTGGAAACGATCTTCGCGATGTCTTCCTCGTCAACCTCTTCCTTCAGCAGGCGGGCGGCTTTTGCTTCCTTCTTCACCTCAGCCAATCCATCCTGCTCCGCGGTCAATTCCGTCAGCTCACGTTCTGCTTTGGGAATTTCTCCATACTGCAATTCAGCAGCACGCTGCAGATCGCCTTTGCGCGTAGCCTGCTCAGCTTCAAAGCGCAGTTCTTCCAGCTTCTTTTTGAGCTCTGCAATTTGGCCAATCGCGCCGCGCTCTTTCTGCCAGCGTGCGCGCAGACCGGCAGCGAGCTCTTTCACTTCAGCCAGTTCCCGCTCCACCACAGCCAGGCGCTCGCGTGAATTCGCATCGTCTTCGCGCTTCAGAGCGTTCTTCTCGATTTCAAGACTCGTCGCGCGGCGCTCCAGGTCGTCAATCTCTACCGGCACGCTGCCAATCTGGATCGCCAGCGCGGCCGCTGCTTCATCCACAAGGTCGATGGCCTTGTCCGGCAGAAAACGGTCGCTGATGTAGCGGTGCGAAAGCTCCGCCGCAGCCATGATCGCTGAATCCTTGATGCGCACCTTGTGGTGCGTCTCGTAGCGCTCGCGCAACCCGCGCAGAATCGCAATTGTGTCCTCAACATTTGGCTCGCCCACAAACACAATCTGGAAGCGGCGCTCCAGTGCAGCGTCCTTCTCGATGTACTTGCGGTATTCATTCAGCGTTGTCGCGCCGATGGCACGCAGCTCTCCACGAGCCAGTGCCGGCTTGAGCATGTTGCTCGCGTCGATAGCGCCTTCCGCTGCGCCGGCGCCGACGAGCGTGTGAAGCTCATCGATGAACAGAACAATCTGTCCATTCGATTCTTCAATTTCCTTGAGCACGGCCTTCAAACGGTCTTCGAACTCGCCGCGAAATTTTGCGCCGGCAAGCATCGCTCCCAGGTCAAGCGAGATGACGTGCTTGTCGCGCAACACCTCCGGAACATCACCCTGGATGATGCGACGCGCGAGGCCCTCAACGATGGCAGTTTTGCCAACGCCGGGCTCGCCAATCAGCACAGGATTATTTTTTGTGCGACGGCTCAGCACCTGCACCACGCGACGAATTTCTTCATCGCGCCCAATCACAGGATCGAGCTTGCCGCGCCGCGCGAGCTCCGTCAGGTCCTTCGCATATTTCTCCAGCGCCTGGAACTTCCCTTCCGGATTCTGGTCCGTCACGCGCTGCGATCCGCGCACTGCCTGCAAGGCTTTCAAAATTGATGCGTGGCTCGCGCCCTGTGCAGCGAGCGTAGCTTGCACGGGATCGTTCTTCTGCTTGGCAAGCGCCAGCAGAAGATGCTCGGTCGAAACGTAGTCGTCCTTGAAGGTCTCCGCCTCCTTGAACGCAGCGTCGAAAACCTTCGT
>Ga0206959_10274_pt1 | contig 12656 bp, 8 predicted proteins | sample Alteio_BWOrgHeat_31_FD_152971 | JGI IMG/M metagenome (GOLD analysis project Ga0206959, IMG submission 152971) | Enriched cells from forest soil in Barre Woods Harvard Forest LTER site, Petersham, Massachusetts, United States -... | ecosystem: Environmental > Terrestrial > Soil > Temperate forest >...
CGGGAGCCGCCGTGAGGTGGTCATTCGCTGGGCAAGGTAAGCCGACATCGAATGTGGGATGGCGTAGTGGACGTGCAGGAGATCAAGTTGGTGGAACTCGGCGACCTCGAACATGCGTGACGCGAGGGCAAGGCAGTAGGGCGGGTACTGGAACAGCGGATAGTTGGAGACTTCGACTTCGTGATAGTGGATGCGGGGCAGACCCGCGTCCAGCCGGATCGGATTGGCGTAGGTGACGAAGTGGATTTCGTGGCCGCGCAGGGCCAACTCGCGGCCAAGTTCGGTTGCGACGATGCCGCTGCCGCCGTAGGTGGGGTAGCAGGTGATGCCGATTTTCATCGGGATGTCCTGGGTTGATTATGCCAGCAGCGTATCGGAAGCTTCGCGGAGTTGGGCGGCGCTTTCGGCGAGGCGTTGTTCTTTCTCGCGAATCCAGTGGGCGGCATTGGCTGCGTCGAAAGTGGCCGCGGTTAGAGCGGCATCCAGTGCGCCGGGGCCTCCGGCAATGGTGCGGATGTCGACGAAATGGCGCGGGTCAAGGGCGGCGATGAGTTCATCGACGGACAGGCGCAGGCTGCGGCCAATGGTGGCGGAGGCGAGTTCAACCGTAGCCGCTGCCATCGCGGTCGCGGAGTAGCGGCCCTCCAGAACCCGCACCGCGGCGGAGACCAGGTGATGGGCATCGCGGAAGCTCAGGTCTTCGCCGCGGACAAGCGTATCGGCCAGTTCCGTCACGGTGAGAAAGTCGGCTGAGGCGAGTTCCGACATGCGCAGTGTATTGAATTCGGCGTCAGCGAGGACACCATTGATCAGCTTGAGCGCGCGCTGCGCATTGGCGGTCATGGTGAATACCAGCGGCTGGATGTCGTCCTCGGAGTCGTTGATATCTCCAAACGGCGTGTTGTGAACGCAGGTGAAAACCGCCTGCGCTTCCGAAAGCGCGCGGCTGGCAAGGATTCGCGTATGCTCCAGAGGCACCGGGTTGCGCTTCTGCGGCATGATGCTGGAGATTTGCACCCAGGCGTCGGTGAGGCGAACAAAGCCGAGGGTCGGATTGCACCACAGCAGCAGGTCCTGGGTGAATTTTCCGAGATTCGCCATAGCGGTAGCGACGGCGCCGGCAAGTTCGGTGAGATAGTCGGTGGCGGCGATCGCGCCATAAGAATTTAGCTGCAGACCTTCGAAGCCGAGTTGTGCGGCGATGTATTCGCGGTCGATGGGGAAGCCGGTGGTGGTGATCGCGCAGGCGCCGAGCGGGCTGCGATTGATAGTGGCGTACGCGGCCTGGAGGCGCTGTTGATCGCGTCCCAGCACTTCGACATAGGCCATCAGGTAATGGCCCAGTGTCGTCGGCTGTGCGGGCTGCGTGTGAGTATACGCAGGCATCAGATCAGCGGCGTGTTGCCGGGCGAGGCCGATCAGGGTGCCGCGAAGCCCGGAGAGCGCTTTCAAAATGTTCAGGGTTTCGCGGCGCGAAATCATGCGATAGAGCGCGATGCAGATATCGTTACGGCTTCGCGCGGTGTGCATCCGGCCGGCATGCTCGGCGCCGGCCAGAGCTTCCAGGCGCGATTCGATGTAGAAGAACAGATCTTCGTACTTGCCGTCGTAGCGGACCGAATGAAGCTCGCTGCGGTTGAGTGCGTTGAGGGCCTGAATACAGGCGCGGGCGGAGGCTTCGGGAATAATGCCCTGCCGCGCCAGCATCAAAGTGTGCGCGTAATGCAACTCCAGCAGCGCCTCCAGGAAGAAGCGCTGGGCATCGCGGAAGTTGTGTTCGAGAACGGTTTCGGCGTAGATTGGCGCCGGGAACAACCCCATTCCTTACCAGTCCACGCGAAGACCCAACTGGATGATGCGGCTTTCGAGTCCGCTGGACGCGGGCGGGAAAGAGGTGGGAATGATCGCAGCGCCGGTAGCATCCACAGCCAGCGAGCTGGTGTAAGTCGTGATGTTTTTGTGATTGAAGATATTGTTCACTTCGGCGAAAAACTTGGGCTCCAACCGTTCGTGCCATTTGAAGAAGCTGCGGGTATAGCGCGAATCGAACTGGTACACATTCGCGCCGCGGGCCGAGTTGCGGCTCACGTAAAGGGGGCGGCTCGTAGCGAGAGTATCGTTGTTGAGATTGCGCGTGGAAGTCACGTTGATCTCGTCGCCGGATGAGACATTGGCGAGCAGCGTGAACTGATTGTTGTTGGCAAGATAGCGCAACACTTTGTTGTTAGTCTTCACCGTGGGCTGGAAGAAGATGCTGGCGGTGAGCGCCTGCGGGCGGTTCACCAGGCTGTTGCCACGGTCGCGGCCGCGGTTGGTGGGATCTTCGATGGCGGCGTTCTGCTCAAAGCTGTTGGCATCAGGAGCGTCGCTGATCGAGTGAGACCAGGTGTACGAAATGCTGGCCGTGTAGCCATGCGCGAACTGATGTTTGTAATGGGCAATCAGGGCGTCGAAATTCGCAATTGCGCCGATGTCCTGCAGCGTGATGTTACCGAACTGCGGATAGAGCCGCGAGGAGATTCCGGTGGAGAAGACCGGTCGCCCGTCGGCAAGGTATGAGACAGGATTGATCAAATTCAGGTTCCGCAGATAGCCCTGGTTCCGGGCGCCGGTGTGGATGTAGCCCACCATGAGCGACTCATTCTTACCGATCTCGCGTTCTATTTGGAAATTGAAGTTCTGGGTGTAGGCGTTCTTGAAATTTGGGGTAACGGCGGTGATGGCCGGAGTAACCGGAACCGCACCGGGGATGAAGGCTAACACGTTGGGAAAGGAGGGAGCGCCAGGAGACGAGGGCGATAGACTGGCCACGAACGATCGCGAGGAGCCATCGTTATTGAGCGCGTTGTACCAGAGATTGGTGGGAGGCGCCTCATAGAAAATGCCGACGTTGCCGCGGATGACGGTCTTGGGGTCGAGCGAATACGCAAAACCGACGCGCGGGGCGAAGTTAGCATTCGGAGTGCGGAAGCTCTGGGTCCAGACAAAGGGGGCGTTGGCTTCTCCGGTAGGGCCGGCGAACCGGTCATAGCGGACGCCATAGTTGATGGTGAGATTCGGACGCACTTTCCAGGAGTCCTGTACGAAGAAATTGAGGAACAGCGAGGTGTAGTGCGTGCCGGGGACGCCGAGCACGGTCTGATAGGTCTGATACAACTTCGTGTTGGTTCCATTCTTCGCGGCCAGATAAGATGCGATGTCGGCGAAGGTATAGCGGCTGTAGACATTGCCGATCTGGTTATCATTGATTGCCTGGAAGCCAAATCCCGTCTTGAAAGTGTGGCTGCCTTTGATCCAGGTGACGTTGTCGTTCATGCTGGGGATCTTTTCGGCGAAGTGGTCGCCGATGGCGCTGGAGCCGTTGAACGTTGCTACACCGGTGACGACGATCTGCGCGCCGAGCGAAGTGATGGGATTCGCGATATGAGCTTCATTGCGATACGGCCATGACGCGCGCCATTCGTTGAGCAGGTTCGGAGTAAAAGTGGTAAGAAGCTGGGCGCCGATGATATGAGCGCGGTCACGGAAATCGGCGGCGACATCGAGCGCATTCTTTCCGCCAACCGCGGTGTTGAACGGATATTCGTTGCGGAAGTAGTTGTAACGGACGAACGCCTGATTTTTCGAATTGATGACCCAGTCCAGGCGGAAGTTGACGAACTGCGCGTGCTGGACGCTCGGCGCGGTGGCGAGCAAAGCAGGCGACAGGCCGATCTGCGCGGCCTGGCCGGGGTCGATCGTGTTGGGGCTGGGCAGGCCGCGCGTGAGGTGCTCGTAGCCACCGAAGATGAAGAGTTTGTCCTTGATAATGGCGCCCGAACCGTTGACGGCAAAATCGGTGAGCGTGAGATCGGGCTTGGGCTGCGAGAGGGCGAGGAGGGTGGGACGCGCGTTGGCGTCGATCGGGCGCCCAATGTAGTAAAACTCGGCGTGGGTGGCATTAGCGCCGGAGTTGGTGATGACGTTGAAGATATTGCCGGATGTGCCGCCGAATTCGGGAGCGAAGCTGTTGGAGACGGTCTGCACTTCGCGCACATAGATATTCGAGATGGGGAACAGACGCAGGCCATAGCGGTCGCTTTCGGTGTTCACCATGCCGTCCATTTGGTAGTTGATTCGGTCCAGAAGGCCGTTGGTGTTGATGGTGCGCGGGATGCCGAGCTCAGGGTTGGGGTGGCCGGAAACACCGGGTTGGAAAATGATGAAGTTGTAGGGATTGCGTGAGGTGAGCGGCAGGTTATCGACTTCCTCGTGGGAAATTGTGCGGCCCGTTTCGAGGCGAGTGGGCTCAATTACGGGCGCGCCACCGGTGACTTCGATGGCTGTGGTCACCTGGCCGACAACCAGTTGTGGGTTGATCTCAGCCTGGGTTCCGGCGTCCAGCACGATTCCCGTGGTGCGCGCGGTTTCGAAGCCTTCCTTCTTAATGGTTACATCCCACTTGCCAAGCGGCAGATTGGGGAGAACGAAATATCCGTCATCGCCGGTTTCGAATGAGCGGGTGAAACCGGTGTCCGGGCTTAGGGCTTCGACTGAAGCCTTCGGGACCGGCGAGCCCGCCTGGTCTGTAACGCGGCCACGAATGCTGCCGTTGATTGCCTGGCTCTGCGCCAAAGCGGTAGAAAGGCACAGTGCGGCCAGTGCCGAAAGCTTCAGTAGCCGATTAGTCATGTTGAGAACCCTCTCCCGAGACGGAGAAACCCGTTTGTGTAAAACTATTGTAGCGATTCGTTCGTATTGCGAATCGATTAGGTACGGAGAAATTCATGATCAGACGCCGGTGGGCGCGTTTCCTCTATATTGTTCCTGTAATTGCGGTTGCCGGCGCAAGTTTGGCAGTTCGGAAGCTTCATGCCGAGGCCGACGCCATGCCGTTGGCCGCGGACCGGGGCGCACCCGGTATGGCGCGTGCGCTGCGCGAGATTCGCACGCGGGCCAGCCTTGCGCTGGTAGTGGCGCATCCCGATGATGAAGACGGCGGCATGCTGGTCTGGCATACGCGCGGCCTGGGCGCGCGGGCGATCCAGTTAACGCTCAATCGCGGCGAAGGCGGACAGAATGAAATGTCCTCCGAGGTTTATGACGCGCTGGGCCTGATTCGTACCCAGGAGTTACTGGTAGCGGGACGTTATTATGGCGTGGAACAGTTCTTTACCCGCGCAATCGATTATGGTTTTTCGAAAACTCGCGAGGAAGCGTTGGATAAGTGGGGACATGATCGTGTGCTGTCCGACGTGGTTCGTGTAATTCGCACGACACGGCCGCTGGTAATCACATCCGTATTCACCGGCAATGCGACCGATGGCCATGGCAATCATCAGGTGGCCGGGCAGATGGCGCAGGAAGCTTATCTCGCGGCGGGCGATCCCACCAAATTCCCGGAGCAGATCCGGGAAGGGCTGCGGCCGTGGACGCCCTTGAAGGTTTACGCCCGGACTCCGTTCTTTGAAATTACCAAAGAGGGAATGTACGATTATGCGATCGATAAGTATGTTCCGGTGAAGTTCTTCGACTATGTGAATCAGAAGTGGACCGAAAACCAGCGGCCAACTGTGAATCTGACTATCGATGAGGGACGTCCGATTGTCGGCACGGGCCTGACGGCTATGCAGGTTGCGCGCGAAGGCTGGGGATTCCAGAAATCACAGAATGGCGGCGGAACGCTGCCCAATCCCGGTCCATCTTCGGTTACTTACCACCGTTACGGTTCACGTGTAACCGCAACTGAACAGGAGAAATCCTTCTTTGATGGGATCGATACGACTCTGGCAGGTATTGCAACGCTGGCATCCGGCGATACGCAGTTTTTGAAGACCGGTCTGGCAGGCATCGCCGCGAAAGCAGACCAGGCCTTCAACCAGTACTCGCAGGAGAAACCGTGGGCAATTGCCGGCGCGCTGGCAGATGGCCTTAAAGGAACTCGCGACCTGACGGCGCAAGTGCGTTCCAGCCAACTCGCCGAACCGGGAAAGAGCGACGTTCTGTTTGAACTGGGGCAGAAGGAGAAGCAATTCCAGAAGGCGCTGGCGATGTCGCTGGAACTGGAGTTCACTACCGGCGTTTCGTCACAGGTCACGCTGCCGGAGGAAGGGCGCGGCGGGCGCGGTGGACGGGGCGGCCGCGGAGGTGGTGGGATGCTCCGTGGCGGCAGTTTCACGACTGCTATTCCCGGCCAGGCATTTGCGGTCGAAACCCAGGTCTTCAATATGGGGACCGAGGCGGTGACCGCGGAGGGGGTCACCCTGATTCCCGCCGATGGCAAAAACTGGTCGGTGCAGCCGCAGGGGAAACCGTCGCACGATCTGACTTCCGGCAAGCAGACGATGTTTCGCATGGCGGTGAAGGTTCCGGTCGATGCCACAATTACACGGCCGTACTACAAGCGCGATTCGCTCGAACAGCCCTACTACGATCTGCTGGATCCACGCTACGTTACGCGCTCGACGTCGCCTTACCCGCTGACTGCGCAGGCAAGATTCGTGTATCATGGCGTGCCTTTTGATATGGAACAGGTTGTACAGACTTCTGAGCGGCTGGCGGGCACAGGAACTGTGCAGGACCCGCTCCTTGTTGCTCCCGCAATTGCCGTGAGCCTTGGGCTGCCCGGCGGCGCCCTGCCGCTCACGGCCAAATCGCTCTCGCTCACGGCGACGGTGCACAGCAATGTGAAAGGGCCGGCGGAAGGAACGTTGAAACTTACGTTACCCGCCGGATGGCGCTCGGAACCGACTGAAGCGAAATTTAATACCGCGCGTGATGGCGAAGACCGGGTGATCCCATTTACAGTGATTCCCTCCGGCATAAAGACGGAAACTTACAGCATTGCGGCAGTCGCCGAATACCAGGGCAGGAAATATACCGAGGGCTATCACATGGCCGGATATCCTGGCGTGCGTGGATATCCTCTTTATTCGCCCGCAGTTTATAAGGCCGCCGGCGTAGACGTGAAAACCGTCTCGGGTCTGCGGCTCGGCTATCTCCCGGGAACAGGCGACGAGGTGCCCAAAGCCATCGAAAATCTGGGTCATGAAGTTCGGGTTCTTGCCACCAGTGATCTGACGCAAGGCGACCTCTCCGGTTACGACGCAATCATTCTCGGCGTGCGCGCGTATGCGGTCCGAGCCGATCTGAAGGCGGCTAACGGCAGGTTGCTGGATTACGTGAAGAACGGCGGGGTGCTCGTAGTGCAGTACAACCTGCAGGACTTCGATCACAACTACGGGCCTTATCCATTCAAGCTGGGGAGCGCACAAAAAGTTGTGGATGAAGGTTCGGTAGTTACAGTACTGGAGCCCAACAATCCGCTGTTTAACTGGCCCAACCGCATCACTGCAGATGACTTCAGAGGTTGGGAAGAAGAGCGCGGACACGGCTTCCTCGACGAATGGGACAAGCAGTATACGGCTTTAGTGGAGACGCACGATCCCGGGCAGGATCCGCAAAAGGGCGGCTTGCTGATCACACGCTACGGCAAAGGATTTTATATCTACGATGCCTTCGCGATCTACCGGCAGTTGCCTTCAGGTGTGGCGGGAGCCTATCGCCTGCTGGGCAATATGATCAGCCTGAAGAAGAATCCTGCGTATAACTAACGCCGGACGCAGCGGGTCTGCGTATACTCAATGGATTAGAGATGTTGCGGTCCTCCGAACAATTGAACGTGCGGGAGCGGGAGATTCTGCACTCGATCGTGCGCAGTTATATCGATAACGGCGAACCGATTGGGTCGCGAACCATCTCGCGCATGACAAACCTGCGGCTCAGCCCAGCCTCAATTCGCAATGTGATGGCGGATCTCGCCGACGCCGGCTATCTCGCGCAACCGCATACCTCGGCAGGACGGGTGCCGACCGCGCAGGCATTTCAGGATTTCATTTCGTCCGTTTCCCCAAAGCCGGTGGGCGCAAATGAGCGCGAGCGAATCTTCGCCCGGTTTCAGGAAGGTGAGTCTTTGGAAGAGCGCATCGGAACCACTTCGCGCGTGCTAACGGAGATGACGCGCAATGTGGGAATCGCAACGGCGCTGCCCTCATCGGCGCAGGAACTGGAACACGTTGAATTGATCGCTTTGCCCGATCGCCGTGTGCTGATGATCGTCGCGACTCGCGACCGGATGGTGCGCAACCGCGCCGTCACGCTGGATCGCGAGATGACGCAGGATGAATTGATTCCGCTGCGCAACTATATCAACACCCACTTTCAGGGATGGACCCTGGAGCGGGCCCGCGCGGAATTACTGCGCCGCATCGAAGAAGAACGCTCCGCGTACAACTCGTTGCTGCAACAGCTCACGGTGCTTTGCCAAAAAGGCTTTCTTGCGGTGGATACAGATCCGCCGCTGGCTATGGACGGTGCGTCGTGGCTTCTCGGACTCGATCTGCGCCTGACTAAGGAGCGGCTGCGTGAGTTGTTTCGCGCGCTGGAAGAGAAGAAGCATGTGGTCGCCCTGCTGGACCGGTTCCTTGAATTGCACGCCGGACAAGTTGGTGTTCACGTTGGTCTGGAAGAGGCGCATCCGGCGATGGCCGAACTGGCTCTGATCGGCGTCACCGTAAACCTGCCTTCCGGTGTGCGGGCGAGGATTGCGGTCCTGGGGCCCATGCGCATGAACTATGAGCGCGTGATCCCGGCGGTTGCGCAAATTGGGCGCGCGCTGCAGGCGCTCGAGTCGTAACGCCGCGCAGGTTCGCGTTACAGAAGCGCGGTTTCTTCGATCAGGCGTCCTTCAGCGAAACGGCGAAAGCTCAATGTATTGGCGTCGATCAGGTCCGTCGAACCGCGCAGAATGAGATCGGAAACGATACGGCCCGTGGCCGGGGAATGCATCACGCCATGCCCGCTGAAACCATTGGCAAGGAAAAAGCCGGGAACTTCTTCGACCGGCCCGAGCACCGCGTGATGATCCGGCGTCATCGCGTATAACCCAGCCCAAGCGCGTTTGGGGTTGACTTCCGCTTCTTCGAGGACCGGCAGCCGGTCGACACCGTAAGACAGGATCTTTTCAATAAACGCCGGGTCGAATGTCGTCTTGAAACCGGGCGTTTCTGAATGATCGTTCCACGCCATGAGCAATCCGCGGCCCTCGGGACGGAAATGGAAACCGGTTGCCATGTCGACAACCATCGGCGACTGATGGGAAATCCTGTCGAACGGTTCGGTTGGCACCAGCATGCGCCGCAATGGTTCGATGGGTAAGGTGACGTTCACCATCCCTGCAACCGCCGCGCACCACGCACCGGCGGCATTCACCACGGTGCGCGAGGCAATGCGCCCGGCAGCCGTTTCAACCGCGCAAACACCTTGTGCGTCAACTTCGATCCCGGTCACTTCGGTTTCGCGAATCACACGCGCCCCGTGTTCGACCGCGCGCTTCGTGAAGCCCGTCATAACGCTGTGGGGGTCTACGAAACCATCGGTGGGGCAGAAGTTACCGCCCAGAACATCGTCTGAGCGGAGTTGCGGGCAAAGCGCCAATACGCCTTCGCGCGATAGCGCTTCGACATTTTTCAGACCCATGCGCAACTGCAATTCACGGTTCATCCGCAGGTAATCCATGTGGCCTGGCTGGGTGGCAACAAACAAGTATCCCTGGGCCCGATAACCGGAAGGATGACCAGTAAGATCTTCGAAATTCCGGAAAAACGGAATCGAAAAGAGCGACATCCGGATATTGACCGCGGTGGAGAACTGCGCGCGCACACCTCCCATGCTCTTGCCGGTGGAACCCTTACCCTGGTGCGATTCGCGCTCCAGCAGGACGACATCACGGCATCCGCTCTGAGTAAGTTGATACGCGATACTGGCGCCCACGATACCGGCGCCGATGATAACAACTTCCGCTGACCGGGGCGTCGTCATTTTGGCGAAGATAGCGGAGCACTAGTCGAAACGAAGAACAAAACCCCCGCCTGCAATGTAGTTGTGCTGACCGCCCGAGATGCCCGGCAAGTTGTAGGCGGGGCTGCCGGTAGAGTAGAAGTCGCGGAGTTCCAGCCGGAGCGAAACAATGCGGCTCACCTTCCAGTCGAGCCCGCCGCCGTAACCGACCGCAAGGCGATTCAAATCGCGCGGCGCGGTGTTGGGCAAGCCGTTAAGCGATGTCGTGCTTTGTCGATAGAGGGTATAACCGGGCCCGATGGAAAACCATGGGGATACCTTTGCGTTCGGAGCGAACTTGATCCTGATGCCGGGGACGACAAAAAACGACATGATATCTCGCGTAGCGGAGCCGGTGGCGCTGCTGACTGTGCGCTCTGGGTTACCGGAGACTACTACGTCGCCATAAAGCGCGACGTAATCATTACCCTTCAGGACGCGGCGCGCGTAATCCGCCTGAAAGGCAATGCCGCTGTTTAAATTGACAGTCAATGGCGGCAGGACGCCGCGGCTCTGGGAAAGTATCGCTCCAACCGACAGGCCGAACTCGTTCTGCTGCGCGAGGGCTGCTGCCGCCGCGCTCAGACTCAATAAAACAATAGGGAGGATTTTGTTCACAAATTCAATATGACAGAGGCCCCTGCGCCTCTTCGCGATGGACGGGTGAAGTCGACGCCGCAAATTCGCGCCATTGATCTTCCGTCCGGCGGGCCGATTCCCGCGCCACGGCAACCAGAGGCGCGCGCCAGCTCTTTTTCTTCGCGAAGTCAATCAATTCCTCCGGCAGCGCGGCGCTCCGGCGTCCGGCGGCGCGGAGGTTGCCCCACGCCACGATGTCACCCAGGGTACGGACCGCTTCGATGAAGCCGGTAACATCGTTGCGCCAATGGGCGATATCGAGGCGATCGTTGGCCGGCATAAGCTCATGCAGCAGCCAGGATTTGCCATCCATGCCCAGGGTGGTCAGCAGAGCGGGAGCTACGGCCTGCACATCATGCTGCGTTCGCGCTACGCGCTCGGCCTCACTGGACCACACCGGCTGCGGGACACCGTGGCTGCCGGGGACGCAACTACCGGGCTGGTACTTCAGATCCAGCAGGAAATTTCCGTTTGGGCTCCCTCGCCCCTCGACCAGCAGAGCAAATCGATCCAGACCCAGGCTGCCTGTACCTGCTACACGACGCGCCGCGTCCAGCAAGCGGAAAAATCCGGGGTTTGGTTGATGACGGGCAAACTCAGCCATTAGCCGGCGCAGGCGGGCGCGTTCGTTGCCCTTCAGCGGAAGCGCGCGCTTTCCATCAACGACCAGTCTTCGCCTTCTGTCGACCAACTGGGTACGCGTGTCCAGGAATTTTTTCCGGTTACGGCGTTTCAGACTGATGAGCAAACTGCGGATTTCGCCTTGCGAAGTGGCTCGCTCCAGCCAACGCGCTTTGCCTGAACCGAGGGCGATGGTGTAGCCATCGAGAAAGGCGCGGACCAGGGTCTGCACCGTCTTCGGGTCCATGCCGAGAGATTTACTGGCGACCATAAGGCTGGCAACGAACCGCACCAGGTCCCATGTTGCAGGCGCGAGGCAAGCCTCGTCGAAATCGTTGAGATCGAAATAAGCAAGCCTGTTGTCGCCTTTATAGGTGCCGAAGTTCTGCGGATGCAGGTCGCCGCAGCACCAGACGAGGGGCGCGCGGGGAAGAGCAGAGGCGTTGAGGTCCTCATAGAAAAGGTGACAAGTGCCCCGCAGGAACGCGAAGGCGTCGTGGCGCATCACGGCATATTTTATGGCCAGGCGCTGCGGATCGCGGCCTTCATTGAATGCCTCGATACGGGCAGTGGTGGAGAGCTCTGCGCGGCGAACAGTCATAGACGGCCTGGGACAATTGTAAGGTGGGGCTGCAGAAGGAGGGCGAGTCTTTGCTATATTGAGGCTGGAAGCTGGTCTGGGCGGGAGTAATTCAGCGGTAGAATGTCAGCTTCCCAAGCTGAACGTCGCGGGTTCGATCCCCGTCTCCCGCTCCAATCCTTCGCAAAAACCGCACCTAACTCGGCCACCTCCACGCAACGATTTACGGCCGATCGATACCGTATTCGTAGGCGTAATTCCGGCAGTCAGTCTGTTGGTCGCGATATTGCTCCTTGGCATGAGCGCCGATCCTTTGCAGTCTTGGAGTGCCAAGGCTCAGGTAATTTGCAGGCGCGCCAGTATACGCCAGGGGATGCCACTTTCGTTACACTCCGGCAGCATCTTTTCCGGAGTGGAACTGATCTCAAAGATCATACTGGCCTTGAAGTCCCGGTCCTCCAATCAGCACGGCAACGGAGCGCTCAGTGGCGTGATATATTCCGCTCGAAAATAGCGGCGCGGACTGCCACGCGACGATGTCATGCGGCGACTCGAGCCCCGTGTCGATCCACCTGCGCCATGGTTCCGACGCTGCGGGCAACTCGAAATCGAGCGGTTCCCAATAGGCGTTGAGAATCAGGTAGAGTCGAAGCCCTTCCTTCGAAAGCTCCGCGCTCAAGGCCAGAGTATGAGAATCCTGGCCCCAGTCCGGCTGGCCCGTTTTCACGCCGTGCCAGCCCCAGATCGCTTCCCGGAGCACTTCTTGTCACACGGCGGGACAGCAGCAATCTGACAAACCGGTGCAGGTCAGCGTGTTTGGACAGCAGCGCCCAGTCAAACCAGCTGAGTTCGTTGTCCTGGCAATAGGCATTCTTATTGCCGCGCTGGGTGCGCCGCACTTCGTCGCCCATGAGGATCATGGGAACGCCCAATGCCAGGA
>Ga0206959_10275_pt1 | contig 12614 bp, 7 predicted proteins | sample Alteio_BWOrgHeat_31_FD_152971 | JGI IMG/M metagenome (GOLD analysis project Ga0206959, IMG submission 152971) | Enriched cells from forest soil in Barre Woods Harvard Forest LTER site, Petersham, Massachusetts, United States -... | ecosystem: Environmental > Terrestrial > Soil > Temperate forest >...
TGCGGCTCCTGGTCTTCGCGCAGGAGCGGGGGACCGGCCACATTCTCGGGGTTGCCGAAACCAGCCTGTGACCTGTGGGGTGGGGAATCAGCAGCAAGCGCAATCCTGTCCGCAATATTGGCAGCATGCGCAGGATCCGCCAGCGATTGACGGGATCACTAATACTTCATCTCCGTCTTTGAAGGCATATTTATCATTGCCCAGGAATCGGATGTCTTCTTCATTTACGTAGAAGTTGATGAAGCGACGCACCTGGCCCTGCTCGTCGCGCAGGTGGGTCTTCAGCGCCGGAAAGGTCGTTTCAATCTCGGTGATTAGCTCGGGCAGATTCCCGGCGTTCGACTTGATCTCGCGGGTTCCATCGGTGTGCTTCTGAAATGCATTCGGTAGTAGGACTCTAACGGACACGGACGCCTCCTGACACGAGTTCGCGCTCTTCATTTTGTTCCTCCAGATAGGTTTCGAAATCGGAAAGACGCGGGCGGACTGCCGCCTCCAGCTCATAGGCTCCGGCCAGCGCGTCGGTGGTTTTGAGCCCGTTACCGGTAACGCAGATGACGGTAAGCTCATTGGAACGGATGCGCCCGTGCGCATAGAGGCGCGCGGTGACGGCGGTCGTCACTCCGCCTGCCGTTTCGGTGAAGATGCCTTCGGACTCAGCCAGCTCCTGAATTGCTGAGACTATCTCGACATCCGAAACATCTTCGGCCCAGCCGCCGCTCTCGCGGATGCAGCGTGTCGCATAGACGCCGTCCGCAGGGTTCCCGATCGCCAGTGAGCGGGCGATTGTTGACGGCCGCTGCGGCTCGATGTGGTCCGCCCCAGTCTTGACCGCCGTAGCGATGGGCGAGCAGCCAGTGGCTTGCGCACCGAAGAAGCGCACTTCCTTGTCTTCGACCAGACCAAGCGCGATCAACTCCTTGAAGGCCTTGCGGATCTTCGTAATCAGCGACCCACCTGCCATGGGCACCACAACGTTATCGGGCAGCCGCCAGCCAAGCTGTTCGGCGATCTCAAAGCCGACGGTCTTCGAACCTTCCGCGTAGTAGGGACGAAGGTTCACATTAACGAAGCCCCAATTGTAGCGGTCGGCAATCTGCGAGCAGAGTCGGTTAACGTGGTCATAGTTGCCGTCGATGCGGACCAGCTTTGCGCCATAGACCTGGGTGTTGAGTATCTTGGCTGGCTCTAGGTCGGCTGGCACAAAAATGTAGCTCTTGAGGCCGAGCCTCGCGGCTTGCGCGGCGACGGCGTTGGCAAGGTTACCGGTCGACGAGCATCCGACGGTATCGAAGCCGAAGATTTGCGCGTTCGCCAGCGCAACCGAGACGACGCGGTCCTTGAAGCTCAGCGTGGGCAGACAGACGGCGTCATTCTTAATGTAGAGATTGCTCGCGCCAATGCGCTCGGCGAGACGGGGCGCGTGCAGCAGAGGCGTCCATCCTGCGGGAGTCGGCGCGACGTAGTCGTCAGGCACGGGTAGCAAGGCCTGATAGCGCCACATGCTGCTGGGTCCTTGAGCAATGGCCTCGCGGGTAAAGGTGTTGCGGGCAGCCTCGAGATCGCACTGGACCTCGAGAGGAGAGAAGCATTCATCGCAGATGGAAAGGGGCGCGTTGTTATACCGCTTGCCACATTCCCGACATCGCAATTCATAGGCGTGCGCCATGAAACCCTCGATTCCGAGAGCAGCGGCGGGACCCAGCGGAGATTTTCTCCTATGGGTACAAATGCACGGGCGCGCGTGACGAACTCAGTTACAACTTTCGGTACTACCGAACTACTGGGATTCAGCGAGATGCGATACAGCATGCACCCCGAATCTCATGTTCCCCGACCCGTTTCCGGATTCAGGAGAGAGTTGACACCGATGTCTTAGATTGCCTAAGCCGGTTGTCGTGGCGTCACAGGGCCCGTCCCTCAGCCACTCTTCATGAAATTCAGGCTCGCTCCTAAGAGCAAACTTGAATACCCATTAGATAACACAACCTCAGTGGCGTTGCAAGTGAGTTTCTTTCGAGGAGCAGTTTCAGTTTTCCCTCAGCGCTTCCGCGGGATCCACCTTCATCGCGCGCCGGGCCGGAAGATAGCTGGCGAACAGGGCGATGACGAGAAACATCAGCGGCATGAGAACGAAGGTCATCAGATCATGCGTGCCGACCTTGTACAGCATGCTTGAGATCAGTCTGGTCAGCAGAAGCGCCGCAGTCAGACCAATGACGATTCCGACAGCCGCCAGCATCAATCCTTGACGCACAACCAGGCGAAGGACGTGGGCGCGTTCTGCCCCGAGCGCCAGACGAATACCCAGCTCGCGCCGGCGCTCCGCCACCGAGTAAGCCAGTACGCCGTAAATTCCAACCGTCGCCAGCGCCGCCGCCGCAATGGAGAACACCCCAAGCAGCAGCATCGTAAAGCGTGGCTGCGCGCGGGAGGTGTCCATGAGCTCGTCCACCGTCTGAATATTGGTTACGGGTTGGTCAGAGTCCACTGCGGAGATCTGCGCATGCACAGCCGAGGCCGTGCTTTGTGGCGGCACGGTCGTCTCTACTAGCAGATTCATGTTGCCCCAGGGCAACTGCGGGAACGGTATGTACACCTGCGCTTGCGGGTCCTGCGCCAAGCCTTGGTTCTTGACGTCGTCGCTCACGCCGACCACCTCAACCGGCTGCGGCCAACGGCCAATGGCTACATGCTTGCCCACTGGATTCTGGTTGGGCCAGAAGCGGCGGGCGAAGGTTTCATTCACGATGACGACTTTGGGCGCGTGAGCATCATCGGCGGCGATGAACTCCCGTCCCTCACGCAGCGGAACTCGCATGGTCTGGAACCACTTCGGGCTGATGGCTTCGATATCGATAAACGGACGCTGCGGCAGAGGTACGTCCGGCTGGCCTTCCGGCAGCATCGGAGTGATCCTCTTCGAGCTCAGCGGCAGAGCAGCCGACATCGCCGCGCTACGCACTCCGGGCAGCGCAGAGATGCGCCGAAGCACCTCGTCAAAGAACATGATCTGTTGTTCGGGTTTTGCATACTTCGCCGTCGACAACGACACATTCATGGTAAGCACCATGTGGGAATCAAATCCTGGATCGACGTGCAGCAGCCGCCCGAAGCTGCGCAGCAGCAGCCCCGCACCGATGAGCAGCAGCAATGAGAGCGCCACCTGACCTATGACGAGCAGACTTCTCATCTGCGCGCGCGTGTGACCTCCGGAGATGCCTCGGCCTTCATTGCGCAGTGTCGTGTTGAGATCAACCCGCGAAAGCTGAAGCGCCGGGAAGATTCCAAAGACGATTCCCGTGAGGAGCGAAACGATGAGCGTGAACAACAGCACACGCAGGTCGATGCCGATGGGAAGCCCCTCCGAAAGCTGGCTTGCTCCCCATGCGGTTAACGCTCGTGTTGCAGCCCAGCTCAGCCCCACACCGAACACGCCGGCAATGAGCGCGAGCAGTATGCTTTCAGTGAGAAGTTGCCGCACGACTGTGCTGCGGCTTGCGCCCAGCGCCGTGCGTACCGCTATCTCCCTTCTACGAGCCAGCCCTCGTGAAAGCAGCAGGCTGGCGAGATTGGCGCAGGCAATCAGCAGCACCAGGGCAACCGCGCCCGACAGCATCAACAACTTTCCCCGCACGTCCGCCACAACAAGGTCGCGCAGCGGCGAGGCTGTCATCACCACGGCAGGATCGGCGTCGGGCGCCGTGGGATTCTTTTCTCGATACCCCTGGTTAAGCACCGCCAGTTCATCGCCGGCGCGTGCGAGCGTTGTGCCCGGCCGCAATCTCGCCAGAAAACCGAGATAGCCTACGCCCATACGCAGCCGCTGCGGCGTCATGAGTGACAACTCGAAGTAGCGCGGGGTCCAGATGTCGGTCTCGCCGACAAAGGGAAACTGCACACCGCCAGGCAGTACGCCAACGATGGTGTGCGGCGTGTTATCGAGCGTTAGTGCCTTGCCGATGATGTCGCGGTCGCCGCCAAAGCGTCCATGCCATAGTGAATCGCTGAGCATGACCACCGGCTGGCCCTCGGGACGGCCTTCCTCTTCCGTGAACGCGCGGCCCAGCTGAGGCTGTACCCCCAGCGTGGAGAAAAAGTTGGGTGTCACCCGTCCTACCCGCGCCTGCATCGGCTCACCGTGCCCGGTCAGGTTCAGGTCGTCGGTTGCCCACGCGGCTACTGACTGAAATGACTGGTTGCGGTCGCGCACGAGTTCGTAACGCAGCAGCGTGCCGCCACGATCCGTAGTTTTGTCCTTGGCAACCAGACTCACAAGTTGCTGCGGATCGCGATAAGGAAGTGGCCGAAGCAACAGCGCGCTGGTCACGGTGAAGATGGCCGTGTTCGCGCCGATCCCCAGGGCGAGAGTGACAATCGCCGCGAGGGTGAATCCAGGGCTCTTGGTGAGCATGCGGGCTCCGAAGCGGAAGTCCCGAAGGAGAGCTTGCATTGATCGATTATAGCGGGCGAAAAGCTGGCGCTTGAAGCATAGACCCCAGGTCAAGCGCCTTGCGTTTTGAAGTAAACCGCGTAGCGCTCGCCGGAAATTTTGTAGAGCGGGATGAGTTCGTGACGCTCGCTCGCGCTAGTCGTGGTGAAGGTGAGCGCGGCGCCGGTGGGCGCGATGACCGCCGATACTTCGCTTTCGGCGAGTACGGGTGCGGGCGCGGGTTTGGGATCGCCAGACGGATGGATGTCCTTGCTAGTGGTATCGTACTGCATGTCGTGAGTGAGACCGACGCTGCCCATGCGTGCTGCCAGAACAACTGGCCCATACATCGCCGCCTGCAGGGTACGGTCGCCGGGCAAGGGGCTGGAGTGAAGTTGCATGGGAAGCGAGAGCTCCACGCGATCTCCTTCATGCCAAGTGCGCTTGAGCGTGAGATAGCTCGATGGCCGCGCAAAGACCGGCAGAGCTTCGCCGTTGATCTTCACTGTGCCGCCCTGCGTTACCCAGTACGGAATACGAAGCTGAAGTGCGAATTCCTTAGGGTTCGCGCTATGGATGGTGAGGCGAGTTCCCTGCTCTTCGGGGAAAGTCGTTTCCTGACGAAGAGTGATTCCCTTCTGTTTCCAGTTCAATTCAGACGCGATAAAAAGGTTGACGTAAACGCTGTTGGCGTCATGGAAATAGATCGTATCGGCCAGCTTGGCGAATTCTTCGGCTCCCGTTCCCGTACAGCACCAGAAGGAATGTGTAGGCGAGTTGAAGTATTTCCAGTAGCCGGCCGCGAGCGGAAGATAATACATCTTCAGTCCCTGCGAGTCCTGCGTGCCCAGGCGCGTGTTGAGAAGTATGCGCTCGTAGTAGTCCATCACGCGCGGGTCCGTCGTCCATCCGAAGATGTGGCGCGATAACTTCATCATGTTGTAGCCAACGCAGCACTCCTCGCTGTCGAGGGAAAGCTCGCCGCCCAGTTGTCCTGGATCGGTGCGCCAACCTTCGAAGTTACTGGTGCCCCCGGTCGCATAGGCGCGCTCGTTCACGACCTCTCCCCAGAAGTACTCGGCGATCTGCCGGTAACGGTCGTCGCCGCTAAGCTCGTAGCGGCGGGCTGCCCCAATCACCTTGGGCACATGAGTATTCGCATGGAGGCCCTTCAGTTCATCGCGGTGTGCCGCGAGCGGGCCGAAGAACTGTTCCTGTTCAAATCGGTACGATAGCTCAAGATACCTGCGCTTCCCAGTCACCGCGTAGAGGTTCAGCAGGCCCTCCATGGTGCCGCCGTATTCCGTCTTGAGGATGCGAGCCATCTGGGCGTCGCTGATTCCTTCCGCCCAGTGGTCGATCCAGTTCGCGAGACCTTCGGCATTCGCCAGCGCCTGTTGATTGCCGCAATAGATGTACATATCAAGGTGCCCGGCTAGAATTTTGTGTAACGTGTAGAAGGGCGCCCAGACTGGTTGCTCTCTGCGCAGGCGGTCAAAAAAGTCTTCAGGATACGCGCTTAGATATCCGTTCGCATTCGCCGCCTGGCATTTGGCCAGTTCGGCGACGAGTGCATTTCCTTTGCCGCGAAGCGGCTCATCGCCGGTGCTGGCATAGGTCAGCGCCACAGCGGAAAGATAGTGGCCGCCGTTAAAGTGGCCGCGCAGTTCGCAGTCGGGGGCTTCCCATCCGCCATAGGGCGTGCCTGGAGTCGGCAGACCGGCAGTCTTTCGAAAGCTCCACAACAGGCTGTCGTTATCAAGCGTGTGCAAATACGCACGATTGATCTCCTGCTGATCGTGAAAGAGGCCGGGAAGCAGGCGGACATCTGAAAGCGGGAAAGGCTCGGCCAGCCACGCTACTTGTTCATGCACTCCACGAGCAGATTCAGCCGCGGCGTCGGCGACGCGATCCTGCACGAAAGAATAGCGAGAAGCAAGAGAATAGCGAGAAGCAAACAGCGCGGCTGCGGTAGCGGTTGATCCCGCGAGGAAATGTCGGCGTGTCAATCGGGTCGTAGGATCAGGGAGTGTCATAGAATCAAGTGCTCGGCAAATTGAAAGTGCTGCGCGAGAAACGTTCTCCGCCCCGCGAAAGTCATCATACCCGGCCACAAACACCGTGTCAGGGTTGCGCTTCTGTGTCTGGAAGTACGAGCAGTGTGAAGACGATGCCGATAACTGCGAACATGCGGAAGGCGGCATCCTGGCCGTTCCAGATCTTCGATTGCCACATCAGGAACCACTCGCCTCCCACGCTGATGAAGGCGACAAACCACAGCAGCATGCCGAGCGTCAGCGCGATGATCGAGAAGCGCTTGGCGGTATTGAAGGCTGCAGCTGGCTTACGAAGAGCACGCCCAAGTTGGACTACGCCGATCCATGTCAGGACCATGGTCACCACTTCCCAGCCGATGATGCCGTCATAAAAAGCTGTCTGCATAAGTGGCGGACGAATGGCGCGCCACATACCGTGGTTGCCAGGAAAGGTCGTGTCCATCAGCAGGACGTGGTGAACGAACTGATAATTCGATCCGTAGTCGGTCGAATTGTTGAAGACGACAAGCGTGTTGAAGAAGGCGACGGCAGCAACGAGAAGAATCCTGGCGACGCGCAGCGTCATTTCGTTCCTATTTCTGGCGCGAGGGTCTGAAAGTAGGCGGTCAGCGCGGCCAGAGTCGCGTTGTCGTAATCAGGAGAACCGGGCATCTGCGCATAGGCGCTTTGCGACTGAGGATCCTTGATATATGCGCTGAAGTAACCGGACTTGGTGTTGGCAATGCCGGCAAGCGAGCTCCACGATATGCCGGCTTTGTGGCCTCCGTAGGCACCGGCATTATGGCAACGCAGGCAGTTTTGCCGGGCGATCACATAACCCTGCATTTGCGGCGAGCTTTCAGCAAAATCCCCATGCGGATGAATAGCACCGAAGACTTGATCCTCGCTGACGAAGCGGAGTTCTAGGATGCCGTTTGGAATCTGTGCTTCCTCGGAATCGGCGAGGGTCCGGTACCTGGAAGTAAACGAAGGGTGCGAGATTAGGTATGGCCCGTAGCTGCCAGCGTCGCCAGTTCGTTTTACAAGCGCCGGTTGTTTGCCATTGATAGTCAACACGAGAATGGGATGGTGGGCAGCACGGTATTCGGCAGAATAGTGCGCTTCATATTCGTCATTGCAGATAGCAGCGACGAGCGTGTTCCTTTCCGGGATGTTGAACATCCGCATCAGTTCGCTGAGATAGACTCCGCTGATTTCCGCCTTTCCTGGGAAGTTCACATCATCTGTAACAGTGAAGGTGACTTGCGGAAGCTTTAGTAGCTCGCTGTACGCCACGTAGCGACCCGCATAGGAAGACGCTCCAGGGACGTCGCCTGAGAGTCCAAGGTCGGTCGGCAAACCTCGCTTATCAAGCAATGACAGTTTTTGCGGTGCCGTATCTTCCTGTCCTGGAGCAGGCCTTTCCGCATCTAGCCGTGCAAATGTCAGGGCAGACGTAATCGCAAATAGGCCAGCCATCCATACGATTTTCATTGGGCTATCGTACTCCGGATCACGCGGAAGGCAGCAAAAATCCATGCCTCTCGCCGGTCTCATCCTGACAATATGCTGGAGAACGGGAACCGATGGCCGATCAATCGCTAAAGTGAATCTGGTTACATACTGCCGGAATTGCCTGCCCAGGGCGGCAATCATCTATCTGCCAAGGCTGTTGGCAATCTTGTATCTGTTACTGGCGTGAACTCGCTCGACGATACCTTGGACCCTTTGTTCCCACAGAAGCATCCGCTCCCCAAGGCCTATAAGAAATTTTTATATCCCTCCCTCGGAACAACGAATATGGGGTGAATTTTCCGGTGGATGCACCGCAAACTGCGCTATGCTCGCAGCAAGTTTTTCACAAAAGCTGGTAGTTCACACTTCGCAGCTACCGCTCGTCTCAGTTCCGGTGTTGTTCGGAGTGTTCCCTGTCTGGAACCAGAAGCGGTTTATGGTCGCATGACGGCCGCACGCTTCTTTTCACTTCAATGAGGCCAAGAGAGAATGATTACGAGACTGGGTGTATCTGCAGTTGCTTTCTTCCTCAGCATTTCCATATTCACAAACTGTAGTTGGGCCCAGCAAACCCTCGGCGCCATTACCGGCCAGGTAAGCGATACGTCGGGAGGCGTTGTTGCGAACGCACTGGTCACGGCTGTCGGTGACCAGACCGGCCTCACCCGCACCGCCAGGACCAATGACAGCGGGGCCTATCTCTTCTCGAACCTGCCAATCGGAACATACTCACTCACGTTCGTGCACGAGGGATACGACACCCAGAAGGTTCCGTCGATCGCCGTGCAAGCCGATCGTACAGCGACCATCAATGCCAATTTGAAAATCGGACAGGTAAGTACATCGGTTACTGTCGAAGAGACACCGTTGATGAACGCCGTCGACACCACCAACGGCTACATACTCGACAAGCAGCAGATCGACTCCGTTCCTTTGCCTACCGGCAGCTTCACGGGCTTGGCGATTCTCTCGCCGGGCGTCAACGCCGAGCTGCCCGGGGGGACCGGTGCGAACAGTGGACTTGGCAACGCGCCGATCTGGGCCAATGGCCAGCGCGATACCTCGAACAGTTTCCTGCTGAACGGCGTGGATGCCAGCAACCTCTTCAACGGCAAGAGCACCAGCCAGGTAGCGTCCTCGCGCGTTGTGAACAACACCGGCGGCCCCGCATCGAGCGGCACAACCAGCGCCGGCGTCGAGCCGGCCGCGTCGTCGATCTATCTCTCAATCGGTAATGCGCTTCCTACGCCGGCCCCCGAGATGCTGCAGGAGGTCCGGGTTAATGCTTCGATGTACGGCGCGGATCAGGGCTCGACCAGCGGCGCGCACATCGACATGAGCACCGGATCGGGCACCAATGTCATCCACGGCAGTCTCTACGGCCACCGTGGAACCAACTGGCTCAATGCAGCACCTTTCTTTTACAAGAACAATTCCGGCATTCCGGCTGAGGACAGGAACCCCGAGCTGCATCGTTGGATCGCAGGCGGCACCTTTGGCGGAGCGATCATCAAGGACAAGCTCTTTTACTTCCTCGGCTACCAGCACCTGCATGTTTCGGATCAGGAGACGGGCAATACACTCATTGCCGTTCCGCCGGGCCTCAGCGATACCAATCGAACCCCCGACGGCCTTGCGGCGATAGTCAACAACAACTGGGGAGACACCGACGCAGAGAACGGCTTCACTGTGGGGGCCTCCGACTGGGCTAACAACCCCATCGGCCTGGCTCTCTTTCAGGCCAAGCTTCCCAATGGACAATGGCTCATACCGAACGACAATGGCCACAGGCCCGACCCGCTTTCACCTTCCAACGCCTTCCAGACGGGTACAGCGTACTTCACATCCGATCAGGCGGTCGGCGGTCTCGACTGGAACGCCTCGCCGAAAAATCTGATCAGCCTGAAGTACTATTACCAGCACGATCCCAACAGCGCACCGTATGGAACCTCCAGCGTCCCAGGATTCACGGTATTTATGGATACCGGATCGCAGGTGGCCTCCATCAACGCTATTCAGACGATCCGGCCCACGTTCAGCCTGACTGAGACCTTCGGCTACCTGCGGGAGAAGGCCTTCAGCACCAATGAGCAGCTGTGGGCGCCGGGCCAGTCTGGAACCCCTGTCGCGGGCATGACGACCGCTTTCGGCTCCTATTTCCCCGGAATCACCATCGTCGATGCTTTGGGTTCCTACGGTTCCAATCTCGGGCTCCCGCAACAGATGTTGAATATCGGCCCTGGCTCAGCCAACCAGGGACCCTTTACCGGTATCTTCCAGAACCGCTTCATGCCATCGGCCAGTGGAATCTGGACGAAGGGCAATCACTCCGTTACGTTCGGCGGAAGCTACGCGTATACGCAGCTCAACGTCCGCGATCTGCGCACCGGCAAGGGTAATGTGGCCACTCCCGACTTTTCCACGTATGCCATGAACTGGGTAACCCCCTATTCGACCAATGGCTTTGTTGCTACCACTTTTCTTCAAGGCGATGCCAACCGTTATTATCGCGCCAACCAGACGGGGTTCTACATTCAGGATAAGTACCAGGTTCTCCCCAACCTCAGTCTGACGGCCGGATTACGCTATGACTGGAACGGCGGGTTGACAGAGAAATACGGACGTATTTTCAACTTCGACCCTTCCCGGTACAACTATGTCCCCGGTTCCGATATGATCACCGACCCCGGATTCATCATTGCGGGCAACAATGTGAACGGGACGAAAGGTGTCAGCAACACCACCCTCACCGGGCGTCAGTGGGGCATCGCGCCGCGCCTCGGATTTGCGTTTCAGCCTCATTACTTCCACGACAAGGTCGTCGTCCGCGGCGGAACAGGTTTCTATTATGATCGCGGTGAACTCTACAGCTATTTCTCACCGGGATTTGCAGCGGGCGAGATATCCGGCGGACCCTTCGGCGTCAGCCAGACTCCTCCATTTGTAAGCCATCAGAGCTGCCCCTATAGCTCGTCGCCCTACGGCAACACCAGCTTCCTGTATAACTTTTACATCCCGATCTGCGGACTGGAGCCCTTTACTCCTGTCGATGGTGCTTCGCTACCTTATAATCTTGCCAATCCATGGGGCCCAACGCGTTCGGCTCCGCCCTCGAACCCCAGCGCTGCCGATCTGATCAACTACCTTCCTAACTCAGCCCAGATTATCCAGGGCGCTGAGCCCTTCACCCTCGGCGTCTATAACAGGAAGAACAAACTGCCCTACTCGATCAATTACACACTCGACATTCAGTGGCAACCCCGCAATGACCTGTCTATAGAAGTTGGATACGTGGGTAATGTAGGCCGCCATCAGGTCGTTCCCCTGCCCTTTAACCAGTCACAGATTGCCACGCCTGGTAATCCCACGCATCCAGGGGGCGCGGCCGCGCAGTCCTACAGCTACGGCTATACCGTCCTCGATCCGAACACCTTTTTTCCCATTTGCGTCAATCAGGATCCAGGTTGCCAATTCGGCTTCATGCAGCAGAACTACGAGGGAGGTAACGTCGACCTGCGCGTCCCATTCATCGGCTATTCGTCTGAATCCGAGTCCTACACGGCTGCCGGCCAGTCTACCTACAATGCTCTGCAGGTGCACGTTGAGAAGCGGCTGAGCCACGACTTCCAGGCTGGCGTTTCTTACACCTATTCGCACGCGACCGACGAACAAAGTGCGCTCGGGCTCTTTTATAACGGCAACAATCCCAACAATCTTCTCAGCGGTTATGGATCGGCCGATTTCGATCGCACCCACGTGCTGAACTTCACCTATGGCTTTTACCTGCCGCAAATGTTTGACCGGAGCTCGTTTACCGGCAAAATTCTGAACGACTGGTCGCTACACGGCATCGGGATTATCCAAAGCGGACAGCCGTACAGCATCATCGATTACTCCGGCGCCGTGGGCAGTATTTTCTACAGCACCTTCAATGGCATCACTAACCCCATCGTTCCGCTGGCTCCCGGGTGTAAGGCGAAGAGCGCCGTGACCGGCCACTCCGGCGCGTTCTATAACAGCGCTACCGGAGGCGGCGCTGCCCTGAAAGCTTCCTGCTTTACCCTCCCGCTGCTGTCGCCCGGGACTAATGGCGTTCCCAACGGCGATAACTTCGAGACCACATTCACCACCGGTCAGCGCAATATCTTTCGTCAGTCGGCCCAGAAGCGCACCGATGCTTCTCTGGTCAAAACGTTAATGATCAAGGAGCGATACAACCTGAAATATACGTTCGATGTCTATAACTTAACCAATACGTCGAGCTTTGATATTCCCTCCAATAACGTCACGCAAAACCTCGCATACAACAACGCACCATTCCTTACCCCCTCCAGCGAAGTGGCTCCGTCCCCAGCACAATGCCAGGCCAACAACGCTCCGGCCGGCACGTTCTACAGCTGTCCGACGGGCTTGGGAGTGGTGAAACATACCATCGGCAGCCCCCGGCAGATTCAGATGTCGCTGCGCTTGAACTTCTGAGCTATTCAAGCTTCGGAATTCACTGAGGCTCAACCTGAAAACGGCTACTGACGAAAGGGGAGAGTGCAGCAGTGCCTCGTCCTATTTGCCTTCAAGGATCGCTTGAATGCCGTCGACCATCGCTCGAGGGTTGAACTCGCTGCGGATGATCT
>Ga0206959_10276_pt1 | contig 12595 bp, 11 predicted proteins | sample Alteio_BWOrgHeat_31_FD_152971 | JGI IMG/M metagenome (GOLD analysis project Ga0206959, IMG submission 152971) | Enriched cells from forest soil in Barre Woods Harvard Forest LTER site, Petersham, Massachusetts, United States -... | ecosystem: Environmental > Terrestrial > Soil > Temperate forest >...
AAACCGATGCGGAAGTTGGGATCCACCGCAAAAGTGCCCGGCGTCACGGCGTTCGCAAGAAACGCGGTTGCCATGTTGAGAGGAGTTGTGAGACTGTTCTGAATGCTGAGGTTGCGTGACAGCGGCTCCTGCTGCGCCATTCGTATGGAGATCGATTGATAAACCGAGGTGTCATAATAAAGACCATAGCCGCCGCGCACAACAAGGGAGCCGCCGCCCATGGGCCGCCACGCAAAACCGGCGCGCGGCTGAATTGCACTGCGATCCGGGTGCAACAGCGACGAAGGATAAGTGTGGCCGGTAAGTGGACCAACCGGGTCGAAGGCAACTACCGGCGCGACTGCCGACCAGCCCGATGCGATATCCAGATTCACCAGGCGTCCGTAGAGCTCTGTGGGCGGCGCACTGTACTCCCAGCGCAGCCCGAGGTTCCACGTAAGGCCAGGGCTGGCGCGCCAGTCATCTTTTATATAGAGGTTCCAGCCGGATGCACGTAGATACTTGTCGGCATTGCCGAACGCAATGGTGGCGGTGTCGGGAACGCCGCGCAGAAAACCGGAGAGATCCGGACCGGTAAAGGTGAACGACCCGCGGGGGTTCTCCTGCGAAAGCGAATTGAATTGCTGACGCAGAAAGCCGCCGCCGATATTAATGTTGTGCGGGCTGCGGCTCCAGAAAACGTCATAAGAAACGGTGCCGGTCTGATCGTGGGTGGTCGATGCGCGCCCGTCGGTGAGCGACGCGATGCCATTGGCAAAGTTCAGCGTGGGCGGCCCAAAATCGCGCGGGTCGCGGCTGGTCCCCTGGATGCCGGCTTGTCCGGAGATGTCTTCACCGCCGGCGAAGTAAGGCGTGATCGTTGTAGACATCCGGCTGAACTGATACCGCAGGTTAGTGAAGATTCGCGAGCCGTAGCGATGCGTCCAGCCCAGGCTGGCGTTCAGTCCAAGGCTGGTTGTGGTATCCAGAAACCCGAAAATATTCGTCGTGTCCGATCGCGTGCTCTGCATGCCGAAGTCGCCCGCCACCTGATTGGTGCGGTTGATCGACTTGTTCGCGCGCGCCTGCAGGTTGTCCTGATGGGTGGATCCCACGATCGGTATCTGATAGTTGTAGCGACTGCTGCCGCTGAAATTGGCTGCGGGGTAGAGCTTGAGCAGCGCGGCGGCTTGCGGGCTAATGAGGCTCGGGGGAGCGTTGATCAACGCAGGCGTCGGCACCAGCGCCGTTTGAATCGTGGCATTGCTGTTCCGAACACCCTGATACCCCACGAAGAAACTTGCGCCGCGGCCGGTCATCAAATGTGGAATGATGAGCGGGCCTCCGAAGTTGGCGAGATATTGGATGCGCGTGTACGAGGGCTTCGGCGTCTCCTGACCGGTTAGCGACCACGCATTGGCATTCAGCAATGAAGTGTCGAGAACCACGCCGACGCTGCCGTTATACAGCGAGGCCTGGCCTTTACGTGCATTGCCGAAAGCACCGGCCTGAGAAAAAACCGACGCCGCGCCGTTGTTGACGCTCCCGCCGATCGCCAGCGCATCGCTGGCCGAGTCATTCGGATTGGGCGGTGTCGCGTCGTTGTCCGTGCCGCCTGTTGCAGCGGCCGCCGGCGCCGCAGGCGCGGCATTTCCTTCCGCCTTCCGGAAAGCCGGTTGCGCCCCCGCCGGAGTTGCCTTCTGTCCGCGCTTTGGAGCAGCCGTTTTCGTTGCCGTCTGCGTGACCGGCGCCGGAGGTGGCGCAGGCGGTGGGGCGGCCGCTTTCATCTGATCGAGTGGGAGCATTTTCAGCTCCCACTCTTCCGCGGGAGGTGTGGGAGTGACCGTTAAGTCGCGCGTGAGCGTTTCGAAACCGGCCATTTCCACGCGGATCGTCACCGCGCCATCGGGCAGGTCGCGAAGTTGGTAAACACCTCGTTCGTCGGTAACAGCGCTGATCTGATTTGCGGTTACCACCGCGCCGGGCACCGGCAGGCCTCCGAAACGGACCACTCCCTGAATGTCGGCCGCGCAGGCAACGGCTGCGGAGAAGATCCCGATCATGATCAGGCGGCGGGATCGTTTCCGCGGCATCGTTTAGTTATCTCCGGGCTTTTCGATATTATCGATCACCAGAATGCGGGTCGGTATCTTTTTAGACTCCAGCCGCAGGCCCAGTTGTTCCTGAATTGCCTGAAATAAGGACGGACCATCGGCATTCGACGCGCCGGGCGCGCCGATCGAACGCTGCGTTTCATCCGGCATCCACTGCAGTTGAAGGTCGTAGAGGCCCGAAAGACCGGTGTTATCGTTTACAGGACGCTGCAAAACCATTGACAGCGTATCGGTCAGATACTGAATTCCCATTCCGGTTCCACCGATGTGACCGTTCATCACGGTCTTGGCTTTCTGCGATGGCGCGGCGGCTTCGGAGACCTTCATGCGAGGGCCGTCCTTACCCACAACCAGCGAATAAACCGGCATGTCGCGCAATTCTTCATGCAGAGTGAGATGCATTCGCTCTGCCAGCAGCGTCCGAAGCATCAGGTGAAGATCGTCGAGGGAAGGAATGCCGCCGGAGAGGTCGGGTTTCGCCGTCAGGTCGTAGCGTTCGGAATTCAGCCAACCCGGTCCACCCAGAATCTGGTTTTCCTGCAGATTCCAGGCCTGTGAGATGAGATTGCGAGTCGTTGCGGTGCGGGCAGTAAACTGCGATCCCATCAGGATGCCGTAGGGTTTTCCGTAAGTTCCGGGCGCGGAAAGTCTGACCACCGCGGTCTCGAACTGAGGTGTGCTCTGCGCGAACGCTGTGAATGCAAGGCACAGGATGCAGAGCGCTCTCATCAGTTCTCCGACGGCTTTTCAATGTGGTCGATGACGATGTTCGTCACCTGCCCCTTTTCCGTATTGAGTTTCAGTCCGAGTTGTTCCTCGAGCGCGGCAAACAGCGTTGGCCCTTTGGAATCCGATGGCGGGGCCGCCTCGGGGCCGCCGGGAGGCGGCAAACCAGGCATGCGAATGCTGGTGGATTCGTCCGGCACCCACTGCAGTTTGAAATCGCGCAGACCGGTCAAACCGGACTTATCGACTACAGTGCGGCTCAGAATGCGCGACAGCGAGTCGGCCAGAAACTGCATCGGCAGACCCGTTGCATTCAACTGCCCGTTCCCCATACGCATTTGACGATTGGGAGAGTCAGCCGTTGATTCCGATTCCGGCACTTTCGCCCCATTTTTTCCGGGCACGATCGCGTAGACCGTTGCTTCTTTGCTTTCCGTGTGCGTCGCCAGCTTAAATCTGTCAGCCAGCAGCGCCTGGATCATGAGGCGCATCTGATCCTGGTTAATCTGCCCGGAAACAGAAGCAGCATCAGGCTTGGCGCTGATGTCGTATCGCTCGGTATCCACCCATCCCGGGCCGCCGATGATTTCGTGATCTTTCACGCCGAATGCGATCGCCATCAGCATCCGCACGCTCACACCCTGCGCCGTGAGCCGGCCGCCTGCCTGAATCCCAACCGCTACACGATGCTCGCCCATCGCGGAAGCAGCGGAAGGTTTGATGGAGGCGACCTCGAACTGCATGGCGGGGGCTTGGGCAAATACCGGCAACGATGCAGTCAGAACAAGCGCGGCGTACCGAATCATAAGGCTAAACCTTTCTGACGGTATTGCCGGAACAAGGAACCGGCGGTTCCAATCTTTTTTGTGGAGTTACGGCCCTGGCCGTGCCACGTCTTTGGCCGCGCCGAGGTCCTTGGCCGCCTTGATGAGCTTGTCTTCAAAAGAAAAGTCTACCTTTTTCTTGAATCCAGGCTGCCGCTGGTACCACTTGAGAGTGTCCTTCAGGCCAGTCGCAAATGGGGTGAGCGAGAGGTTCAGAACACGCTTGACCCGCCCGATCGCCTCGGTGATCGGCGGTAGATCCAGATATTGGCCGAAGTAATAAGGAGGGACCATCGCATTGCCGCCGTGGCGATGAATCAAGTCGCGCGGAACGCGGACCAGTGTTGGTGTCTTTCCCATCGCCTTCGCCATTTCGGTGACCACTTCGACCTGGGTCAGCGGCTTTTCGTCCGCGATGTTGAACGCACGGCCCGGCGCCGTGTGCCGCGTGAGAGCGCCGAAGCAGGCTTCCACAAGATCGTTGACATAGCAAAACTGCATCAGGCGGTTACCATCGCCCGGAATGATGATGGGCCGATCGTTCCGCAGCCGGTCCCAGAAGAACGTCTCGCGATAGAACGGATTCTCCGAGCCATATACAAACGGCGGGCGCATGGTCACAACCGGAAAACGCGATTCGTGCCAGAGGCGGAACAGCTCGCGCTCCCCGCCCGCTTTGTTGCGAACGTAAGCCTCGTGGTGGATATCGGAAGCCAGCGGATCGTCTTCGGCATGATTGAGTCCATCGCCATATGCCGAGACGCTTGACATAAAAATGTAGCGTGTGATTTCACCGGGAATGGCCTGGGCAGTGGCGCCTACCTGGGCACCGGTCGTGCCCCGTTCCAGGTCGTAAGCGATATCGTAAACGGCGTCGAAGCGCAGCCCGCTCAGTGCGGCTTTTACGGCGGCGGCGTCATTGCGGTCTGCCTCAACGTTCCGCACCTTGCGGCCGAACGGATTTTCCTTTTTCCGATGCAGGACGGTGACTTCGTGACCCTCGGCAAGCAGCCGCTTAACGAGAAGCTTGCCAATGAACAGCGTCCCGCCGATTACGAGAACGCGCATGTTTAGTCGTAATATTCGAGACCGAGATGGGTGATCAGCGGCTCGCCTTTCATCCAGCGGAGAGTGTTTTTCAGCTTCATTAACTGGATGAAGATGTCATGTTCGGGATACAGCCCTGGCGCCGTCATAGGCGCTTTAAAGTAGAAGGACAGCCATTCCTGAATTCCGCGCATTCCTGCGCGCTGCGCCAGGTCCATAAAGAGGACCAGGTCCAGCACCAACGGTGCAGCAAGGATGGAATCGCGGCAGAGGAAATCGATTTTGATCTGCATCGGATAGCCCAGCCATCCGAATATGTCGATGTTATCCCAGCCTTCTTTATCGTCGCCGCGGGGAGGGTAGTAATTAATCCTCACCTTGTGATAGACGTTGCCGTACAAATCGGGATACAGTTCCGGCTGCAGAATTTGTTCCAGGGCAGAGAGCTTGGACTCTTCTTTGGATTTGAACGAGCCGGGGTCATCCAGCACTTCGCCATCGCGGTTGCCCAGGATGTTGGTGGAGAACCAGCCGGAAACGCCCAGCATACGGGACTTCAGACCAGGCGCGATCAGCGTCTTCATGAACGTTTGGCCGGTCTTGAAGTCTTTGCCGCAGATGGGAACACTGTTATCGCGGGAAAGCTGGAGCAGGGCCGGAGTGTCCGTGGTCAGGTGCGGCGCGCCGTTCGCGTAGGGGATACCCATTTTGAGGGCGGCGTACGCGTAAATCTGGCTGGGCGAAATCTCCGGATCGCTGGCGCAGAGACCTGCCTCAAAAGCCTCGATCGTCTGGTGACATGGGGCCGGCGTGTGATAAACCTCGGTCGAACCGCACCAGATCATGACGCATCGGGAGACACCGCTGGTCTTTTGGAACTCCCGGAGGTCGTCCATCACCGCCAGGGCATAGTCCATTTTGGAGCCTTTGGGCTTCAGATTGGGGCCGTTCAGGCGCTTCACAAAACTGGTGTCAAAGACCGCCGGCATCGGCTTGATCTTCTCCAAAGGCTCCCGGAGCTGATCGAGCAGCGGCCGCTGCAGAACGCCGGCATGAACCGCGGCATCGAAACAATTGTCGTCGAAAACATCCCAACCGGCGAAAACCAGGTCCTCTATTTTGGCCAGTGGCAGGAAATCGTTGATTTTGGGAGTACGGTTGTCCGTCCTTTTCCCGAGCCTAATGGTGGAGAGCTGGGTCAGAGACCCGATGGGCTTGGCAATGTTCCGTTTAACAGCTTCGATACCAGCGATAAAGGTCGTGGTGACCGCCCCCATTCCCGGAATGAGAACCCCAAGCCTGCCGTCCGCCGGCTTCAGGTTCGGGGTTGCCCGGAGGGCAGCCTCCTGCATTGATGACAAAGACGTTAGCTCCTTTTCGCCCCTCTCCCCGATGTCTGCAATACTATGAATAAACAGGGGTTTGGCTAACTCGCTATAATAGCAGTTCATGCGAAAAAGCGGTAGCGCTTCCGGCTCGATCAGCACCATTGTGGCTGACGACGAGCAACTGGCGCGCGACGAGCTGACTTTTCTGCTGGGACAGTTTGAGGATATAGAAGTCATCGCGATGGCTTCAAACGGCCTCGAGGCCTTCGATCTCATTGAAAAGCTGGAGCCCGACCTGGCGTTTCTGGATATCCAGATGCCGGGTCTGGATGGGCTGGGAGTCGTTCGAAAGCTGAGGGAAACCCAGATCGAGCCGCCGCACATCATCTTTTCCACAGCCTGGGATCAGTTCGCTGTGGAGGCGTTCCGGCTGGACGTAATGGATTATGTCCTGAAACCGGTGGAGAAAGACCGTCTGGCGGAGTCCCTCGCCCGGGCGCGGAAAGCGCTCAGCGAACGTGCCGCTGAGCCCGCCTTGACCGAGGTTGCTCCCCGAACCCAGCCGGCAACCCGAATGGTGGTCCGCTCCGGAACTCGCAATCTGGTGATCGATCCGCAGGAATTGATATATGCAACTATCAACGGAGGCGTGATCACGCTGGTGACAAACGGAACGGAAGGGCAATCCAGTTTTCGCACGCTGGAGGAGTTGCAGGCGGCGCTGAACCCAGACGTCTTCTGGCGAGCGCACCGATCCTGGCTGGTGAATCTGAACAAGGTACGTGAGGTAACTCCTTGGTTTAAGTCGACTTATCAACTTAAGATGGACGATAAGAAATCGACTGAAATTCCCGTCAGCCGGACGCAGAGCCGGCGGCTGCGCGAGATGCTGAATCTGTAATGCGCCATTTGGCGGTTTGCGCGACTGCCCTGCTGTCCATTGGCGGACTGCTTTCCGCTCAGAACATTCTTAATAACGGCGGTTTTGAATTCGGATTGATGTGCTATGGCACCAATGTCTGGAGCGATACCGGCGTTTTTGGAAAAGGCGACTATCGTCTGAAGCTTTCGCCGGATGCCCGTTCCGGAGCTTATTCCCTCGAGATTGGCTGCAGCGGCGCTGACTGTCCGAAGGCCGCAGCAATCTCCAACCGGATACCCACCGAGCCAGGCCAAAACTACAGGTTTAGCGTGCAAACTAAGTGTCCGGTCGGAGCGATCGCAACGGTCTACATTCCGGGTACGTCCGCCGGAGACCGCACCTTTCCCCTGAACTGCACCGGTAGCTGGACACTTAATGCGTTCACGTTCCGGATCGGCTCCGTCGCGCACGACTTCTTGTTCTATCTGTTCAGCTACAACGGTCCGTGGGTCCGCTTTGACGATGTGGTTCTCACTTATGCCGATGGAAGCGCACATGCGCCCATGAGTTTGCACGCCGGTAACCGGAAGGTTGAGATCTCGAACCAGACTGTACTGGTTGACGGAGCACCATATCTTGCGCTGGGCTTCTTCGACGTGAATTACACGGATCTGGCGCAGGTGGCGGCACTCGGAGCCAATACCGTATTCGGTCTCGGTGGAGATCAAAACGCGGGATGCTACAACACGATGCTGGAAAGCTATCAGGATCGGGCTTATGACCTTGGGCTGAATTTCGTGCCCGATTCCAGCACCACAGCGCGTCTGGCATTGCCCGCCGTGTTTGCCGGAGCAATGCAGAAGTTCGCGCCGCACCTTGCTAACATCGCCTGGATGCTGAGCGACGAGCCGGATCAGGCTTCTGTTCCCTACTGGTTCATCGATCCCAATACTTTTCTTGCAGAGTCGACGGCGGCAAAAACGCGGACGAGGCTGCCCGTCTTTGCGGATTTCCAGCGCGCCGCATGGTCGGTGGCGTCCGAGGTTTCACCCTATGCGGCGGGCGTGGATCTGTTCATGGCTGAACCCTACGGTCCGGATTTCCAGCCGGTGGCGCACGCGGCGGCGATGTTCCGGTCGCTTCGACCCGCGCTGCCCCTTTGGATGGCGCAGGACGATATAGATGCCCACCTGATCGTGCCCAAAGCGTACTGGGTGCTGGTGAACGGCGGGACAGGAATCAGCTATTTCAGCTGGAACGGATTCAAGGCTCAACCGGACAAGCTCGCGGCGGCGAAACAAGTGTTCAGTGAGCTGGGTTCGCTGAAAGACGTAATTTTCGGCAAGAATGCCGATTCACTGGTGACTGGAACGGCCGGCATTGGCCGGCTGGCCCGTTTCAATGAAGGCCGTACTTATGTGCTGGCCGTCAACCCGGTTACACAGCCCACCCCGGCTACTTTTCAGATAAGCGCAATCCGCGCGGGCCAGCAGGTGCGGGTGCTGTTTGAGAACCGCACCATCACCGCGACCGCCGGCGGTTTCACCGACCACTTCGCCGGCATCGCCCGCCACGTTTACGTGATAGAGGAGCCGGATGCCCGTTAGAGGCGATGATAATCGGGACGCCAGGTCCGGATCGTCTTCTTAATCTCGCCCGGCGGCGTTCCCTTGTTGGCAGCTTCCGCGGCCAAAAGCGTAAACTCGGCATCGGGAGCGAAGCGCAGGGCAATTATCTGACCACGGGTCAACCGCGGATCCAGCAACTTCCCAGTGAGCGCTTGGTGGCGGAGGGTTTCTTCCAACCGAATGACGCGATCCTGGGCTTGCAGCGCGAAGACGCGGGCGAAAACCGCTGCGCCCATCGCGCCGAGCGACAGCGTAGTAATCAGGGCCGCGCTATAGAAGCCAGGTCCTCCCCAGGACTGGTAGAGGTTTACCAGAGATCCGATAAACGTCAACAGCAGAACAGGCAGAACGAAAAAGTGAAACGGGGGCACGAGCCTTACGTGTTTTTTGTAATTCTGTTCTTCCATGGAGAGCAATTATAACCGGATTTTCTAACCCCGCGTCAACTTTAACAACCGTTCGTTGGCGGCTGCCAGCGTCTCAAAAGTCTTGCAGTAACAGAACCGCACCTGCTTCGCGCCATCGGCCGCATTCTGGTAGAAACTCGATCCGGGCACACTGGCGACGCCAATATCGGTGACAAGGAAACGCGAGAACTCCACATCGTTCTTTGCGCCGAAAGCGCTGATGTCCGTCATGATGTAGTACGCACCCTTCGGCGCTTTGCAGCCGAAACCGGCCTTTTGCAGCATGTTGACCGCGTAGTGGCGGCGGGCGTCGTATTCCGCCGAAAGGCCCTCGAAGTAGGCATCGGACAGACTCAGCGCCATCACACCGGCCTGCTGCAGCGGAGCCGCCGCGCCCACCGTAAGGAAGTCGTGGACCTTGCGGATGTTATCTGAAATCGCCGGCGGCGCAATCACCCAGCCCACACGCCAGCCGGTGACGGAAAACGTCTTGCTCATGCTGTTGATGGTGATGGTCCGCTCGCGCATGCCCGGAAGGTTGGCCATCAGGACGTGCTCTTCGCCGTCATAAATGATGTACTCGTAGATTTCATCGGTAATAGCGAGGACGTCGAATTCCTGGCAAAGCGCGGCGATAAACGTCATCTCGTCACGGGTGAAGACTTTGCCGGTTGGATTGTTCGGGGTATTGATGATGATCGCTTTGGTTTTGGAGCTAAATGCACGGCGCAGTTCCTCGCGATCGAAAGTCCAGTCCGGTGCGCGCAGCTTTACCATCTGCGATGTTGCGCCGCAAATAATGCCATCCGGATGATAGTTCTCGTAAAAGGGTTCGAAAACGATGATCTCGTCGCCGGGATTGGTGGTGGCCAGCAGGGAAGCCACCATACCCTCTGTAGCGCCGCACGTCACGGTGACTTCACGCTCGGGGTCGAGTTCCAGACCGTAGTGCCGCTTATAGCGGCTGACGATGGCATCGCGGAAAGGCTTGGCTCCCCAAGTAATCGCGTACTGGTTGTAGTCGGCGTCGATAGCCGCCATGGCTGCCTGTTTGAGGTCTACCGGGGACGGGAAATCCGGAAAACCCTGAGAGAGGTTGACGGCGTTGTGGCGCAGGGCGAGACGGGTCATCTCGCGAATGACGGATTCGGTGAAGAGAGCGGCGCGATCACTGGTAAAAGAACGCGCTGCAACGGCGGTGCTCATAAATAATATGCTCTCACGGCGGATTGCGGAGGAAAAAACGCGATAACATACAGCGAGAAAGAGGTCGACCCATGACGTCCCGACGTGACTTTCTCATCGCCACGGCGGCTTCCAGCCTCCTGTCGCCGGGCGGCGGCGCGACAGAAACGAGTGGAAAGAGACTCGAAGGGGTCTTCGCGATCCCGCAAACACCATTCACAGGGTCGGGCGCATTCGACAGCGAAGCCCTCGCGAACGAAATTGAGTTTTTGCATCGCATGGGCGTTCAGGGCATCACCTGGCCAGTGAACGCGAGCGAATGGAGCCAGCTTACGGTTGACGAGCGGCTTGCCGGCGCAGAGACCATTGTCCGCACCAACCGTAAGGCGGAGGCGTCGAGACGGCCAGCGGTGGTGATCGCGGTGCAGTCGGACGAAGTGGATACCGCCGCGAGGATCGCCCGGCATGCGGACAAGAGCGGCGCGGATGCGATTCTGGCAATCCCTTACAAGAGCGCCGTCAAGACAACCGACGATCAGCAAATGGAGTACTACTCGACGATCGCCGCAGCCTCGAATAAACCGATGTTCGTGCAGGCCATAGGTGATATGAGCGTCGACCTGGTCCTGCGGATCGCGAAGAAGAACCCCACCATTCGCTACGTCAAAGACGAAGCCGGGAACACAACAGCGCGATTGGCAGAATACCGCCGCCGCGAGAAAATTCTGGACGGAGTCTTCAGCGGCAAACACGGCCCGAATTTTGTGGACGATCTGGAACGCGGAGCGGCTGGCCAGATGCCTGCCGCAGGATTTTCCGACCTGTATGTTGCCACATTGCAGGCGTGGAAGGCGGGAAAGAAAGATCTTGCCCAGGAATCGCATGCGCGGACGCTGCTGCTTGCGATGCATGCGGTCAACTACGGGGTACCGGGCCAAAAGTACATGCTGCAACTCCGCGGCGTGCTTCAGAACAGCGTTTGCCGCCGCGACGCCGGTGCGATTGTTTTCGATAACGATGCAAAGAAAGCGATTGAGACGACAATGAATTACCTGAAACCATGGCTTAAAGCATGAGCGCAATGAAGATGGCTTCCACACGCCGCGCCGCGCTTGGTGTAACGGGTATCGCGGCGCTCGGCACAGTTTTTGGCGACCGCATGAAAGCGGCAGAGATTAGCGCCATGGAGAAGGCGAATCTGCAGCTGGTGAATGATTTCTGCGCCTCCTGGCCAGCGCACGATGCGGCGAAAATCATGTCTTTCTTCGCCGAGAACTGCGCTTACCGGATGACCGAAACGATGGAGCCGAACAAGGGCCGGGAGGCAGTAACCGCGCGAATCGCCGGACTCGCTCCGAATGTGCAGGATTTTGAAGTGAAGGATTCCTGGGCTCGCGGGCCGATGGTGATCAATGAACGGATCCACCGCTTTTCTGCGGGCGCTCTCAAAAGCTGGCACGGCGTTGGCGTTTTCTTTTTGAAAGACGGCAAAATCGTGGAGTGGTATGACTATACGATCGCAATGGAGCGCCGATGAAAACCTTCTCCGTCTGCCTAATGGTCACAGGTGCCGCGGCCGCGCTGCTTGCGCAAACGCCGCCGGCGGTGATCTCGGGTCCCGTCGGGCCAAGTCCTTACAACGTGGTCCGTACAATATCAAAGTTTGGCGTTTCGGCAAACGCTTACTTCGCGCGCCAGGGTTCGTGGATCAAAAGCTTTGGATCGGCATCAGCCTTCGGCACAAACTTCTGCGTGCGGCCGTATTGATTGTCGCCGCCGTACAGGTTGCCTTTTGAATCCGCGGAGATCGTATGCACTTCAATGTAACCGTCGGGCAATTCTCTCGGCACCAGCCACGTATATAAGTGGTTTCCCTTGAAGTCGAGCTTGTTGAAACGTAACGGCGTTAAGTCGGTGACCCAGATGCAATCATCGTTCACTATGATGTCCAGCGGCAGTGAGAACCCGCCGAACGCTTCGACGAACTCGAACTTAGCCGGGTCGGACGTAGTCCGGAACACATTGATACGGTTGCCGGAGCGATCCAGTGCGAAGACGCGACCCTCGGGTCCTACCCCCAACGCATGCACACCGCTGAATTGTCCCGGCCCTTTGCCCTTACCGCCAAATTCGCCGATGTATTTCGTGTCGCGATCGAGGATCATCACGCGATGGTTATCCAGACCGTCGGCGATGAGTATCCGTCCGTCCGGAAGAAACGCCACATCCTGCGGCTTGCCGAAATGGTTGCCATCGGCGCCCGGTACGCCTTTCTCACCAAGCGTTTTTAGCAGTTTGCTTCCGTCATTGGAGAAAACATAGATAACGTTGTAAGTCTCGTCCACCACCCATACCCGATGCTGCGGATCGTAGGGACTAATGCGTAGCCGGTGGGGTCCTGGCCCTTGCGCGTCCGCGAAGAGGTTATCCCACTGCGACCAGCGCTCCTTCACCTTGCCGTTGCCGTCGAGTGTGTAGAGGAAGTTCTTTTTCAT
>Ga0206959_10278_pt1 | contig 12544 bp, 12 predicted proteins | sample Alteio_BWOrgHeat_31_FD_152971 | JGI IMG/M metagenome (GOLD analysis project Ga0206959, IMG submission 152971) | Enriched cells from forest soil in Barre Woods Harvard Forest LTER site, Petersham, Massachusetts, United States -... | ecosystem: Environmental > Terrestrial > Soil > Temperate forest >...
GAAGGATTTCTCAGCCTGGAATTCTCTCTGTAATCGCTGAGGGTGGAGCGAGTTGCGTAGCTCCCGGTTGGAGAGGGTAGGACCAAAATATATTAGTTCCCATAGAAAAATGGGCCCCGTCGAATGGGAGAGACAAGATTTTTCTGTCGACACACCCACAGATTGTACTATTGTATTAGTACAAATGATTGTTCGAGTACATCCCGCCTCTGGTGTTCCGCTCTATCTGCAGATCGAATTGCAGGTAAAGCATGCGATTGCCGCCCACGCGGTTCGGCGCGACGATCCGCTCCCACCGGTGAGAAAGATGGCCGCGGATCTGCGGGTGAATCCCAACACAGTGGCCCGCGCCTATCAGAATCTCGAGCGCGACGGTGTAATCCGCACTGTGCCTGGGGGCGGGTGCTATGTGAATGGCGAATCGCCGGGGTTGTTGCCGTCGGAAAAGATTCGTCGGCTGAAGCCCCTTGCCCTCCAGTTAGCGGTCGAGGCGAAGCAGCTCGTCGTCGATCGGCAGGACGCGATCGCTCTGCTCGAAGAATCATTTACAGAATTGGGAGAGGAACAGCCATGAGCGAACTGGTGGTGGAAACGCTGTCGCTGGTGAAGCGCTATGACGGCTATCGCAACAAATCGGTGACGGCCGTTGACGGGCTGAACATGCGTGTCGAGCGCGGATCGATCTACGGTTTTCTCGGACGAAACGGCGCTGGGAAGACGACGACTATCCGCATGCTCGCGGGATTGGCGAAGGCCACAAGCGGATCGGCGCGCGTTCTGGGCCTCGATCTAGCGACTGACACGGTCGCGATTCTGGAACGCACGGGATTTGTAATCGACAAGATGCTGCTGCCCTCGATGAACGGCAACGATCTCCTCCGCTTCAATCGCGGATTCTTTCCGCACTGGTCCGATGCTCTGGCAAAGCGGTATGCGGAGGCGCTCGAGATCCCAATGGATCGCAAGTTCAAGAAGCTTTCGCATGGGAACAAGACAAAGCTCTGCCTGCTCCTGGCACTGGCGCAAAATCCCGAGCTGCTGGTTCTGGATGAACCGACGGCGGGGCTCGATCCGGTGGTAACCGATCAGTTGCTGCGCGTGCTAGTGGAGGATTTTGCGAACGACGGACGGACAATTCTGATGTCGTCGCATCACCTGTCGGAAGTTGAGAAGATTGCGGACTGGGTGGGCATCATCGACCAGGGCAAGCTGCTGCTGGAAGCGCGGCTGGATGACATTCGCACGCACTACCGGCGGGTTCGCGCCGTCGGCGAAAGGCTTCCTCTGTCCGCTCCGGAATCGCTTGCGGTTTCATCGGCTGAGGGCGTCACGGAATACGTGGTGGGCGCGGGCGCGGATGCGTTTGCCGCGGAATTGAGCAGTCAGGGCGCCATCGTGCTGGAAGTCTTGCCACTGAACCTATCGGAGATTTTTCTCGTGCTGGTGGGAAAGGAGAATCATGTACCTGTGGAAGTATTGGCGTGAGAGCCGGATCATCTTTGGCATCAGCATGCTTGGCATTGCTGTGCTTGCCCTTCTCGTTTTCAAAGGAGTTTGGTACATCGGGAATAACTCGGGCCGCCCTGACCCCAGGGGGATCGCGCAGTTTTTCATGATCTCCGTGTATCTGCAGGTCCCGGTGTTTGCGTTTCTTGCATGGGTGATGGGCAGTTTTGGCGTTGGGCGTGATCTGGGCGAAGACAGCGGCTCATTCCTGCTGACGCGGCCCCAGCGCCGGTACTGGTTCTTATGGCGCGACTGGGGATTCGGCTTCACTCAACTGGTTGTTGTCATCATTCTTGTGAACCTGCTGATCGGGTACCTGGTTCATGGCCTGTCCGGCGCGGGCGGCGGCCCGTTCAGCGGCACGATCGTATTTGGAGACGTGTTCTCGCCACTGCCCCTGTCCGCGGCGATGGGTTTGAACTGCCTGACCATTGTGCTCTTTGCGGGACTCATCTTCGGAGTCACCTACTTCTCCACTATTGCAATGAAGCATGCCCGGGGAATCATGCTGGGAGCAGGCATTATTCTCGGCTACCTGATTCTGAGAGCGTTGGTGCAGCATTACTGGTCAGTTGATTTGCCCAGCCTGCTGCTGCAGGCCTTCGATCTATCTCCGCTCTCGCATAATTCCATGGGACTTTCGGATCAGCTGGGTCTGGCAGTGGCGTTACGCGGTGCTGTCGTGCTACTCATTCCTCTCGCGGCGCAAGTGGTGCTGGAGCGTACGGAGATATAGCAGATATATAGGAAACAGCTTGTGCGCTCAGACTTCAAGACCGATGGAGCGCATGAGAAGCAAGGCGTTGGTGGTCTGCACGATGCCCCGCGAGAACTTGTAATCGAAATGCAGCTTGCCATCTTCGAAGCGGTCTGAGAAGTGGAAGTTGGCGGCGGCAGGACCTATGCGCTCGGCAATCTCCGCCAGGGCAAGATCGTGGGTGGTGACAAGGCCGATGGCTCCACGAGCCAGAAGGCTGCGCACGAACGACTCTGTTCCAATGCGGCGGTCATAGGAGTTAGTTCCGGAAAGCAGCTCATCGAGCAGGAAGAGCACGGGCACGCTCCTCTTGGTCAGCTCGTCGATCTGCTTAAGGCGAGATATCTCGGCGTAGAAGCGTGAAAGCTCGCCCTGCAAAGAATCAAGGATGCAGATCGATGCTGTGACCTGCAGGCTGGAGAGCGTCAACCGGCGTGCGTATGTTGGCCCGCCGGCCTGCGCCAGGACCGCGTTAACGCCAACGGCACGAATAAATGTGCTCTTGCCCGCCATATTGGGGCCGCTGATAACCAGCAACTGCAGATCGCTGCCGACTTTGATGTCGTTAGCGACAGAATTTTCCCTCGCGAGCAACGGATGCGCGAGAGCTTCGGCTTCGAAGTATGGGCCGCCCTCGATGAATAGAGGAAATGTGTCGGCTGGGTGCTCGTGGGCGTAGACGGCCAACGCGCTCAAGGCCTCTGCCTCTCCGGTGACGGCGAGCCATTCGCGGATGGCCGCGCCATGGCGGTCGCGCCACGCTTCGATCGCCGCGATCCAGTGGGGAGTCCAAAATACAAACGGGTCGCAGATTCTTATGAACCAGTTGTGGCGGGAATCGAACCACGCCAGGCATTTGCTCAATCCATCGATGGCTTTCGATGCACGCGCTCCGGATCGGGCCAGCGAAGCCTGGAGTTGTGCGAACTTAAGCGCAGCGACCGGTTCGTCCTCGATGAGCTTCAGGACGGCTGCGAGCAGAGCCAGGTCATGCTGCGCTCCATCGACTCCTGCCGCTGCGCGATTCAGTTTCGTGCGCAGGGTGTAACTCACGCTGAAGTTAACAACGCTCACGAAGAATGCGACGCCGATCCAGTCCCATTTCCACCATGCGGCCAGGCTAAACAGCCAAAGGCTAGTAAGAAAGATAGCCACTGTCCGGATCAAGATGGGATTGAAAGACTGTTCCCTCTCCGCCCAGTCGATCAACTCGTCCGGATGAACACCAGTCCTCACTTCTTCTCCGGCAAGGACGAGACGCTCGCGGAAATCGAGACGCGGCGTCAACTCCTGGACGGCGGCTTGGCGCGCACCGACTTCAGGCATGGAAGCAGCGGTTTGCAGCCACTTCGCAAGTGTCTCCTCGCCAGTGCGAGTGCGTGCCGTACAGAGCAACTGAAAGAGACTGGCGGGACCAAAGATATCGAGATCGCGCGCATAGGGATGTGCGGGGTCGAGAAAGCGCTCACCGGTCTCTCCTGTGCCTGCCCAACGATTCTCGATGCGGCTGATGCCTCCCTCGTAATAGGCGCGCAGCCGCGTGAAATTACGCAGACGGCGCAGGACACGCTCGTGAAGCACGGCAAAGACGACAAAGAACAGGATCGGGATGAGGAGAAAGAAGATTTTCGTCGCACGATACTTCATAAACCAGATGGCTATGAGGACGATCAGCAAGCCGAGGATGAGTTTGGTCGCGGCGAGGAAATCGTCACGCCTCTTATGCCTCGTGATTGACTCCGCGATTGCGCCCAGGCGTCGACTGTACTCGGCATAAGGAGACTGACTCTGCACGCTGTCATTATCGCAGCCAGCATCGATCGAAGGTTGCGGGTCAGCTCCAGTAACTGCGGTCGAGTGTGCGGTACTGGATGGCTTCGGCGATATGCGAGACGTTGAGTTGTGCCCGACCTTCGAGGTCAGCAATGGTGCGGGCAACTTTGAGGATTCGGGTCGTGGGCGCGGCAGTGAGGCCCTGCTGCTGCATGGCGCGCTCGAAAAGTTTCTCGGCATCGGCTCCAAGTTCGACGAAGGTCCGAATCTGGCGAGTGCCCATTTGCGCGCATTGGAGTAGATCTTTTCTTTTGCGCCGGAGAAGCGCTGGCATTGAAGCTCGCGCGCTTTGAGCACACCGGCGCGAATGCAGGCCGAGCTTTCGCTGGCGGCTCCGCCACGACTTGTCATTGAAGTATCCGCACGGGCAGGGGTGCATCGCCGCATGCATGATGGCCGAGGGAAAACTCAGTGACATCGAGGCGCGTGCGATAGTGACATTGCGATCTTCGAGCGGCTGGCGCATGACTTCGAGCAGGTTGCGGGGAAACTCGGCCAACTTTATCCGAGAAAGAGCACGCCGTTATGCGCCAGCGAGACCTCGCCGGGACGCGGGACCGCTCTCCGCCAATCAGGCCTGCATCGGAGATGGTGTGATGTGGTGAGCGAAGGGGCCGCTGGGTGACCAGGCCCGCTTCGCCATCGAGCACCCGGGCTACGGAGTGCGTCTTGGTGGTCTTCCAAGGCCTCTTCAAAACTGAGAGGCGCAAGGATGGACGGCAGGTGCTTGGCGAGCATAGTTTTGCCCGAGCCAGGCGGCCCGATCAAGAGGATGTTATGGCCGGCTGCGGCGGCCACTTCAAGAGCAGGCTTGGCGGTCTGCTGTCCGCGAAAATCAGCGAAGTCGAGAGAAAAGTGCTGCTGCTCGCCGAGGAGCTGCGTCGCCTCGATGCGGAAAGGCGGGCATGAATGCCGCCGTTCGCGGCAGCGTTCAACAACTCGCACACTTCGTTGAGGCTTTCGACAGGATAGACGTTGACTCCCTCGACTACGGCGGCTTCCCGCGTATGGCTTTGGGGATCACCAGACTCCTGCTGCCGCGCGCAAGCACCGCGACGGCCACGGGTAGCATGCCGGCGACAGAGCGGAGACCTCCATCGAGACCGAGTTCGCCAACAAGCAGGAACTGGAGGGCTCCATATGCGCCGAGGATGCCGATGGCCCTGGATAAGTCGAAGCCGGAGCCTCCCTTCTTGATGTCGGAGGGGGCGAGGTTGATAGTGATATACGTCGAAGACACGTCAAAGCCGGAGTTCTTGATAGCGCGCGCATGCGGTCACGGCTCTCGCGCACAGCGGCGTCAGGCAGACCCACGGTGTAAAGGTGGTACTGATTCCCGGATAGTCGACTTCGACATCGATGATGTTTGCGTCGATGCCGTAGACAGCGGCGCTGAGGGCTTTGAAAAGCATAAGGGTGAGAGTTTGGTGGTTGGAGTATATATGGCAGAATGCGGGGCAACGATAAAGAAAGCGCGGATGAACGACCGAACCAGGTAGCATTGGTAATGTGCGCCGAGAGAATATGACCTGTCATGCAAACCAGCCTCTTCGATCTATTTAAAGTCGGCGTGGGCCCTTCGAGCTCGCACACGATGGGCCCGATGCGCGCGGCACGGCGGTTTGCACTTGAGCTTGAAAATGCGGGCTTGCTGGATCAAGTCGCAAACGTGCGCGCTGAGCTGTATGGGTCGCTCGCGCTGACCGGAGTAGGCCATGGAACCGACCGCGCTGTGTTGCTGGGCTTGAGCGGCGAAGAAGCGAGCACCATCGATCCGTCAACGATTGAGCCGAAGCTGGCAGCGATCCGGGAAACGGGAACACTCTCTCTTCTGGGCAAATGGGCGATCACCTTCCGCGAGACCGAACATCTTTCTTTTCATCGCGATCAGATGTATCCACCGGGCGCGATCACCCAGCATCCGAACGGCATTCGTTTTGCTGCGTTCGATGGAGGCCGGGATGTGTTGCTGAGTGGTACCTTCTTTTCGATCGGCGGTGGTTTTATTGTCGTCGACTCAGAGGGCGCGGGGAATGCGCCTGTGATGACCACGGCGTCGCTGCCATATCCGTTCCGCAGCGCGGCGGAACTGCTGGAGATGGCTCGCCGAAAGGATCTCTCAATCTGGCAAATCATGCTTGCGAACGAATCCGCGCTGCGGACGGAAGCGGAAGTGCAGGCCGGGATTCGACACATCTGGCAGGTGATGCAGGCGTGCATCGACCGGGGCATGGCGACGGAGGGGATTCTGCCGGGGGGCCTGCAGGTGCGGCGCCGGGCTCCACGTTTGGCGCAGCGACTGTGCGAAAAGGAGAACGTCGGCAATGGCTCGGGCGATCCGCTGGCACCTCTCGACTGGGTGACAGTGTATGCGATGGCAGTGAATGAGGAAAATGCTGCGGGGGGCCGCGTGGTCACCGCGCCCACGAACGGCGCAGCGGGTGTGATTCCGGCAGTGGCACGCTACTACTCAAATTTTGTTGAAGGCGCAGATGAAGAAGGCATGCTGCGCTACTTTCTGACGTCAGCGGCGATCGGCGTGCTGTATAAAGAGAACGCCTCGATCAGCGGCGCAGAGGTGGGCTGCCAGGGCGAGGTGGGCGTCGCGTGCTCGATGGCAGCAGGAGGCCTTGCAGCCGCGCTCGGCGGTACGAACGGCGAGGTAGAACACGCGGCGGAGATCGCGATGGAGCACAACCTGGGGATGACGTGCGATCCCATCGGCGGGCTAGTGCAGATTCCGTGCATCGAGCGCAATGCCATGGGCGCGGTGAAGGCTGTGCATGCGTGCCGCATCTCAATGAACGAGCTGGAAGAACATAAGGTGTCGCTCGACCAAGTGATTCAGACGATGTATCTCACCGGCCTCGATATGCAGTCCCGCTACAAGGAGACGTCGCTGGCCGGGCTGGCCCTCAACATCATTGAGTGTTGATCAACTGAGGTAGCCGTAGCAAACCACACAGTCGTATTCCATCCGGACGTGGCCTCCCGTCTCATTCTCTGAAAAAAGATCTTTGATAGTGCGGCTCATCTCTGAATAGTGTGGATGGCCGGGCTGTGGCATGTAGGACGATGAGAGGATTCTCCCCTGTAAGGCTTCGAGCGTGAGCTGCTGTGAATTTGCAAAGACGGCGCTGCTCATGGCGTCAGGCACGAAGAATGCCGCGAGACGCTCTTCGGTAAGATAGCTGCCTCTGACCGCGCCATAATCCGTCCCGTATTCGACGAGAATCTTTTCGTAGCCTTCTTGAAATGCGTCTCCAGCCATGCGTCGATTGTTGTAGATCACGGCGCACCAGCCGCCGGATCGCAGCACACGTACGAATTCGTTGCGTGTACGCTTCAGGTCGAACCAGTGCATCGCCTGACCAACTGTAGCCAAGTCAATTGAGTTGTCCGCGAGGCTAGTGTTCCATCCATACATTGCAGTTGCGGGTACTGCGAGGTCAGCGTCGCGCATGCATCACGCATCTGCTGATTTGGCTCAACTGCAATTACCCGATAACCGCGGGAGAGGAAGATTTCCGAAAGTAGGCCCGCACCCGCGGCGACGTCCGCAATGACCGAGTTGTCGTCTAGTCCGCACTCGTGCGTTAGAAGATCAACAATGGTTGTAGGATACCCGGGCCGATGACGCCTGTAGCTTTCGACGCGATTCGAGAATCGCTCGGTGGGTTCGACCGGCGTGGACATCTACCGTTCCACCGCGAGCGCGACGGAGTTGCCTCCGCCGAGGCAGAGCGCGGCGACGCCACGATGTACGTCGCGGCGGATCATCTCATAAATCAGGGTAACGAGAACGCGGGCGCCGCTGGCGCCAATGGGATGGCCGATGGCAACGGCTCCGCCGTTGACGTTGACCTTGTCGAACGGGATGCCGAGTTCGCGCGTGACAGCGATGGCCTGCACGGCAAAAGCCTCATTCAGTTCATAAAGCTCGACGCTGTCGGCGGTCCATCCGGCTTTAGCGAGCACTTTCTGCACGCCTGCGACCGGCGCCATCATTACCCACTTCGGCTCGACTCCGCTCGTAGCTTGCGCGCTGATGCGTACCAATGGGGTAAGACCGAGCACGGCGGCTTTCTTCGCGGACATTACGACGAGCGCGGCAGCAGCGTCGTTGACGCCCGGAGCATTGCCCGCAGTTACGGTGCCGTCCTTCTTGAACGCAGGCTTGAGGGCAGCGAGAGCTTCGAGGGTTGCGTCTTCGCGGATAGATTCGTCGCGCTCAACGATGGTGGGCGGCTGGCCTTTCTTCTTTGCTGGAACCTCGACCGGAACAACCTGCGACGAGAAGCGGCATTCCTTCCACGCACCAGCGGCTTTGCGATGCGAGTTGAGCGCATACTCGTCCTGTTCCTCGCGCGTGACGTTGTATTTCTCAGCGACGCTCTCGCCTGTAATGCCCATGTGGTAGTTGTTGAAGGCGTCCCAAAGACCATCATGAACCATGGAGTCCACCGCGACAGCGTTGCCCATGCGAAAGCCGCTTCGGCCTTGCGGCAGCAGATACGGCGCGTTGGTCATCGACTCCATGCCGCCGGCAACGACGATCTCCGCATTGCCGGTCTGGATGGCCTGCGCGGCGAGAGCGACGGCCTTCAATCCTGAACCACAGACTTTGTTGATGGTGAGAGCGCTGACCTCCGACGGAAGACCTCCATGGAGCGCAGCCTGGCGTGCAGGGTTCTGACCGAGACCAGCCGAGACCACGTTGCCCATAATGCATTCGTCGACAAATTGATCGGGTAGTGCTGGATCGAGATTTGCCCGCTTGACGGCTTCGCGCACGGCGATGGCTCCAAGTTGCGTGGCGGAAAGGTCGGAGAAGGCTCCCTGAAATTTTCCGACCGGTGTACGTACGGCGGCGACGATGACGATATCTTCTATCTCCTGCATACCTACCTCATTTCTTAGATGCGCGAATCCACCACCCGTTACACTCAAGGTGCGAACCGATGAAGATATCAGAGACCACTACCGAAGGACTATCGGCGCCTATGCAAGGGGATGCGCGCCTGTGGCCGGTTTCACAGCAGCCTGTTGCGCCTTGGTGGCACACGGCGATTGTGATAGCGGTAATTCTTGGCGTATCCGCGCTGGGCAGTATGCAGGCGAAGGCCATCACTCTTGGCCAGCGACACCTTGTACATTACGCAATCACGATGGCTTGGGAGGGAGCGCTGGCGGCGCTGGTGTGGTGGGGAATCAGAATGCGCCGGGTTCCGATGCGGCAATTGCTGGGCCAACGGCGCGCCGGCGTCGAGGCGTGGCTTACAGATTTCGGAGTTGCACTGATCTTTTGGGTGATGGCGATAATCGTGCTTGCGGCGATTTCGTCGGTGCAGAGATTGCTGGGTCTGATACAGGCGCAAAAAGCGGTGTTCGCGCTTGCGCCGAGGAGCGCATGGGAAGCGGTGCTGTGGATTGCGCTGTCGATTGTCGCCGGCCTAGTGGAGGAGGTTGTGTTTCGCGGCTATCTGCTGCAGCAGTTCGCCTCGCTCAGTGGGCGGTTATGGGTTGGAGTGCTCGTATCTTCGCTATTGTTTGGCGCGGGACACGGTTATGAAGGCATCGGCTCCATGATCGTGATCGTCGCGTATGGCGCGATGTTTTGCGCGCTGGCGATTCAGAGAAAGAGTCTGCGCGCGGGCATGATGGCCCATGCATGGCACGATTCAATCACTGGAATTGCGCTGGCGATTGTGCAACATCTCCACTTGATTTGAGTTGTGATGCGATTGGAGGTTGACGCAGACGATTCAATTCGAAAAATTGAATGCGAAGAAATGCGATTTTTTTCTTGACACTTTTTTTTCATACTTCTATACATTCGTTAACTGCAACATACGTGTTGCAGACTCGATGTCACATCGAAAAGGGAGAATAGAAAACCATGGCAACGAAAAAGGCAGCTAAGAAGGCAGCTAAGAAGCCCGCGAAAAAGGCAGCCAAGAAGAAGTAAGCAATAGAAACAGGCAACACAAAAGGGGAACGCTAAATGCGTTCCCCTTCGTGTTTGCGGGCTCCGCGCATAAATGAGCGACAATAAAACGCATGACGCGCCGCCGCTGGATTGCCGACAGTTGGGATGAGGCAACCGCATCGCTCACCGGCGAGCAGGCTTCGCACCTGATCCGCGTGCTGCGCGCGCAGGCTGGCATGGAGTTCGATATTGTTGCCGGGGACCGCGTGTGGCATGGAGTGATTGCCGGCATCATCGGAGATGCGGTGCGATTCAATCTCATCGCCGAGGTGGAAGCCGATCCCGCGCTGACGGTCACGCTGTTCCTCTCGGTCTTCAAATTTGATCGTATGGAGTGGGCGATCGAGAAGGCAACCGAACTGGGAGTGGAGCGCGTGGTTCCGATGATTGCTCGGCGCAGCGAGAAGCATCTGGCTCAATCGGCGCAGAACCGCGTGGAACGCTGGCGGAGGATCGCACGCGAAGCGGCGCAGCAGTCGCGGAGGTCGGACGTGCCGGTGATTGAAGACGCGATTGCTTTGAAGACCGCGGCGCGGCGCGAGGGTGAAGCGCTGCGGATACTGCTCGCAGAGCAGGAGAGTACGAGGACACTGCACGGAGCACTTGAAGACGCGCTTGCCGCCGGCGGCGATGAGCTGCCCGCAATTCGAATCGCGGTAGGTCCGGAAGGCGGATGGGTGGCTGAGGAAGAAGCGCTCTTCGATAGCGAAGGCTGGAAGCCAGTGAGTCTGGGCCCCCGCATTCTCCGCGCGGAGACTGCGGCGATTACGGCAATGGCGATAGCGGCCGCGTTGCTGGAGTAAAGGCGAGGAGCGACACTACCACCACGCCCAGTCACCCCGCAGAAGAACCCACGCTGCCAGCAGCAGGTTGCTTGTGGCATGAGCGACGACGGCATCGCCAATTCTTCCTCGCCACGTGAGCACAACGGCGTAAGCCAGACCAGCGAGAATGCCAACGACCCAGTGGTTGCCGTGCATCAGGCCAAAGGCCACAGAGGATAGGCACACGGAGAGAATCGTAAGGTTTGAGAAGGGAACCGTGTCGAACTCCCGATTGACGAGCCTGCGCGCGAGGTAGCCGCGGAACGCGAGTTCCTCCGCAATAGGAACGGTGATCACTGCGGCAGCGACGCGAAAAAAAATCCAGGTAAAGCGGGCGGCGGGTGAAAGCGCCGTCAGTCCGGCGCCCAGATGACTGGCCGAGTGCTCAGGCGCCCACCAGGCCGGCGCAATCCATAACAGAAAGATGGCCGCACCCGTTACAGGTGCGATCCAGCCAAATTTCCAATCGAACGTTTTGTATTCGCGCCGAAAACACCAGAGCGCGATGATCGCGGTGATGAAGCGCAACGGGTACAACCATTCGAAATACCCCGAAGCTGCTTTCGAGACAAAGGACGCAGCGAGAATCGCGAGGAAGGGAACCAGATACGCGGCTGTTGCCGGCGACTCTCCGCTTTCTTCGCGCTGTTCAGAGGCTGCTGCGCTCGAATTCGTTCCACCAATGACCCGACCATTCGCCAAGTCCGCGGGATGAGCGGGGATCCTTCGCACCCATGAGAGCTTTCGCGTAGCCATCGAAAAAGCGACTGCGACGCCGGTAAATGCAATCCATCCAGCCTGCGAATGAAAGCCGACCATGGCGACATCGGGAGCACCCGCATTGCCGATAAGAATGATGACGCAGATCCGGACAATGTTCAGCAGCCACACGCATGCCAGTGCGCCTGGCACAAGCAGAAGCGCTTGCGGAAAGCGGTTCTCTTTGCGGAAATACCACAGCCAGATGACTGTAAAGACAAGAACCAGTCCGAGGCCTTCCATCCCCGAACACTCCTGCGCGATCATGACCGAGAAGCGCGGAGTTCCAATCACCCATGTGGATGGATCAGCGGTGAGATCTGCCAAAAAAGGATGAAGCACCGCGTACACAGAATGGAAGGCCGCGACCTGCAAAAGATGCCCGCGTGCGGCAAAGGACGTTCCCCAAAGCGATTGAAAGGGGTTGCGCAGAGCCCAGGCAAGGACACCTGCTAAGGAGGCAAGTATCCACAATGGGCTGGTCGCTCGAATGGTTCTGATCCAGATTCGCAGCGGAATGCAGGCTAAGGCGAGCAGCGCAATACCCAAGAGCAGCACCGCGCTAAGAATGAAATGCGCAGCATTGGAGAGCGGCACCGAGCTGAACCCGTGCAGGGCTGCGAGGTCCGCTAGGAGAACGATGGCAGTACAGAAGAGGTGGGCGAGAAAGAATCCGCCGCCAAACGGAATATCATCCTGCTGCGCCTTCAACGTGGAATAGCCAAGCCCCATGAACACCGCAAAAGTAACGATGCCGAATGAAGCTAGAGGACCTAGAAGTGGTCGGCTGTGAGGAGTGACAGCCAGAAATAAGCACTCAATCGTCAGGACTGCGGCGAACAGATACAAGCGCCCAACGAGATGGCGTGGGCAAGT
>Ga0206959_10279_pt1 | contig 12505 bp, 9 predicted proteins | sample Alteio_BWOrgHeat_31_FD_152971 | JGI IMG/M metagenome (GOLD analysis project Ga0206959, IMG submission 152971) | Enriched cells from forest soil in Barre Woods Harvard Forest LTER site, Petersham, Massachusetts, United States -... | ecosystem: Environmental > Terrestrial > Soil > Temperate forest >...
CGCGGAAATTAAGCAGTGATTTGGCGAAAGGCATTTCTTTGTGCAGAGACCGCGCAGTGCAAGCACGTGAATCAACAGAATGTTTCAAAAAACGAACAGTTTGCGGGCACGCGGTGATGGCAGTGGGCGCGCGGAAGAATAATTACAGGACGGAGATAAATGCCATATCTCTCGCTGTGAGAAGCATCTATGTGTAGTGGTTTTGGGGCGGGCTCCACATTTGGGCGCAGCATTTGCATAGTGTCGGCCGGAGAAAATGATGGCTGGGCCTTCTTTGTGGGCCGGCTGTTTAGACATGGATGTGATGCAGGAGGCTTTGCGTGCGGGGCGGCTCGGAGTGAGCCCGAACGCATGCGTGCTGTTGTGCGGCAGGCACAATGGACGTGGACGAGAAGGATCCAATCAAGGATCTGGGCCCTTCCGGGCTATCAAGCACGCCACCTACATCGAATGAAGAGCCGTCCGCTGACACCGGATGTCCCGCGCCGCATAGCGACCGTTCGCTTGGCGTGTGGGTGTCGTTTTGCGTGTGCCGGCGGATGGGTAATTGTGCATATGAAAGGATTGGCTGCTGCGCGATGAACAATAACGTCATGGATGCCGTTCAAGTGGACCCAGTGCGTGCGGCCGAACCGGATGCGTTGGGGGGAGACACCTTTCAGGCGATCTGGCGGCGGAAATGGGTCATTCTGCTGGTGACGATTATTTGTGTTGTAGGTGCATATGTGTATATTTCGCGGAGCAAGCCGACTTTTTCCAGCAGCGCGCGGATTTATATTGAGCGCACGGCGACAAAAATTTCCGCCAATGCCGACTCGTCGGACAGTTCGATGAGTTCGTCGTATTTGTATGCGCAGTGCGAGTTGCTGCGGTCTTCGCCGGTGTTGAAGCGGGCGCTGCAGCGGCCGGAGATGGCGGAGGTGGAGACGTTTGCGGGGTTGACGGATCGGATCGGGGCGTTGCGCGGATCCCTGACGGCGACGGTGGGGGCGCGGGATGACATTATTACGATCGCGGCGGAAGCCAACACGCCTGAGGATGCGGTGATCATCGTGAGCACGATGATCGCGGCATATAAGGATTTTCAGCGCGAGCAGCATCAGGCGTCCTCGGCGGAGAATTTGGATTATTTGAAGAGCGAACGCGCGACGCAGGAGACGGAGCGGGTGCGCCAACTGGCGGCGCTGACGACGTTTAGGAAAGACAAAAATATCAGCGGATCCAGCGACAAAGAAGGGCCCATGGAGGGGCGGCTTTCAAAACTTTCCGATGAATTGATTTTAGCGGATCAGGACGCGCGGCGCGCGGAGGCGGTGCAGGGAGTGGTGGATCGCGCGGCGAAAAACGACGATCAACTGTTGCAAATGCTGCTGGCCCAGCCGGATTTAGTCGACTCCAGTGCGCTGTCACGGTGGGGGGCGCTGCAGCATGAATTGGATGAGGCGCAGTTGCAGAAATCGGCGATGCAATTGTCGCAGGGAAGCAACAGCAGCGGAGTGCGATCGCTTCAGGCACGCATCGATCACCTGACGGGCGAGGTGCTTAAAGAGCAGACCAGCGCGTTGACGCAGCTCAAACATAGCACGTCGATTCGTTTGCAGTTGGCGTCTGCGAAGCGCGACGCGATTTCGGCCGCGCTTAGCGACACGCGCACGCAGGCGCTGAAGGAAAATGCGACGCTGGCGGAATTTTCCCGCCTCGAGATTGACTATAAGCGCGTTGATCAGGCGTGCATGGATCTGGACCAGCGGATTCAGAAAATTGAGATGGACCGTGATGTGAGCGCGATCAATATCAGCGTGCTGGAGCCGCCGGCGTTTGATCCGACGCCGTTGAAGTTTCGCAAGTCGCAGGTGTTGGGCGGCGCGGGAATGCTGGGGCTGGTGCTGGGCGCGGGGGCGGCACTATTGATGGATTGGACGGATCAGCGGCTGCGGTCGGTGGAACAAATTCAACAGGCGCTGGGGTTGCGGGTGCTGGGAGTGATCGATCGGATGGCGGGCCGGCGCAGCGCCCGGGCGCGGGCGCAGGTGATGTTTGAAGATCCGGCGTCGGACGTGGCGGAAACATTCCGCACGGTGCGGACGGCGGTGCGCTTCGGGTCTTTCGGCGCGACCGGGAAGACGCTGCTCATTACTTCGCCGGACACGGGAGATGGGAAGACGACATTCTTGACGAATTTAGCGATTTCGATGGCGCAAGCGGGGCAACGCGTGCTGATCGTAGATACTGATTTTCGCCGGCCGATGATGCATGAAGTGTTTAACCTGGAGCCGGATCGGGGGTTGTCGCGCGTGTTGGAAGGGAAGCAGCCCGTGGAAGAGGCGATTCAAAAAACAGCGGTGGAGCGGCTGGAAGTGCTGACGTGCGGATATTTGCCGGCGAATCCATCAGAAACGCTTCATAGCAAAACCTTCACGGAACTGATGGAACAACTTGAACAGAAATATGATCACATCCTGCTGGATTCGCCGCCGGTGACAGTGGTGACGGATGCGCTGATTCTGGCGGCGATGAGTGATGCGACGATTCTGGTGGTGCGGGCGGAGAAGTCGAAACGAAAACTGGCGCGAGAAGCGATGGAATCGTTGGCAAGCGTGAACGCGCGGGTGTCGGGGGTGATCGTAAACGACATGCCGCGAGCGCATGGGCGGGCAAGTTATTACGGAAGTCGATACGGGCAGCGGCGCGGCGGATGGTCGCGGCATGGCATGCTCGAGGCGAAAGGCGGAGGTGAATCTCGGCTGGCGAGAGTGGAGCACGCGGACTAGCGCGGGCTTCTGAAATGGCCAGAATCGCGATGACCAGGACGAAGGCGGGCGTCCAACAGAGTGGTCGTTGCGGATCGATCGAGCGTAGCGGTGTCGCCGCCTGAAGTGGGACGGCGGGCACGGCGATCGACGGTTGACGGATGAAACGAGTGCCAACGCGGCGCAGCCCTGGCTGCGGCGGGTTGAAGTCTTGGTTGATTTTGGCTGCACCGGTCGACGGGGGATCGGTGCGGCGAGGTGGCCCGAAAAAGAATTCGGTGCACCGAGAGGGACGGGGTGCGCGCGGGCTGGTGTTTCATGATGATGACGGGAATGGTTAGTGATGTTGAAGCTGTCTGACAATCCCCCGATGCGGCCGGAAAGTTTTGTGTCGATCGGCGAGATGCAGGGGACGTGGTGGGTGGCGCACACGAAGTCTCGCGCGGAGAAGAGTTTCGCGTGGGATTTGTTGCACACGGGCGTGGGATATTTTCTGCCGATGATTGAAAAGCAGGCGATTTCCGGGGGAAGAAAGAGAACGACGCTGCTGCCGCTGTTTCCGTCGTATGTGTTTTTTTGCGGCGATGAGGGGGATCGATACAAGGCGCTGATGACGCATCGCATCTGCCAGGTGATCCCGGCGGTGGACCAGCGCGGGTTGGCGAAGGAACTGGCGGCGGTGGAGATGGCGTTGTGTTCGGGAGCGGTATTGAGCTTGTATTCATTCGTGGCGAAGGGGCGGCGATGCCGGGTGACGCGCGGGGCGCTGGCGGGGATGGAGGGGCGGATTGAGGAATGCGGGAACATCACGCGGCTGGTGCTGGCGGTAAGCATGTTGGGACAGGGGGCGTCGCTGGAGATTGATGCGGCGATGTTGGAGCCATTGGATTGAGGGGCGGGCGTTTTCGTTTTGAACCATCCCACATTTTCATTTTGCACATTTCAATTTTCCATCTTGCACACGTTCGTAGAAAGGGGTGTTGAATGAACACCTTGCCTTCGTATTACATCATCTCATACTGCGCGGCGCTTTTTTTAGCGCTGGTGCTGACGCCACTGACGATTGTGCTGGCGAGGCGGTTCGGCATCGTGGATGTGCCCAACGCGCGAAAGGTGCATTCGACGCCGACGCCGCGCATCGGCGGGGTGGCGATCGCATTGGCGACCTTTTTTGTGGCGCTGCCGGCGGCGATGCTGCTGTCGGGCACGGCAGGATTTATCAACCGCGTGACGGCGGTGCATATGGTGGCGCTGTTTGCGTCGGCGGGGATTTTGCTGCTGGTGGGATTGGTGGATGATATTGTGGCGGTGCCGTCAAAGTATAAGCTGATCGTGTTGCTGATCGGCGCGACGATTTTCTGCACGTTTGGCGGGCGGATTGAATCGATCAACGGGGGTGGGCGGACGCTGTTGGAATTGGGGTGGATGTCGTGGCCCGTGACGATTTTGTGGATCGTCGGCGTGCCGGTGAGTTTGAATTTTATCGATGGATTGGATGGGCTGGCGGCGGGAATTGCGTCGGTGGCGACGGGGGCGTTGGCGATCGCAGCGTTCACGGGGGGCGAATATGTGATGACGCTGCTGCTGCTGGCGTTGCTCGGAAGCCTGACGGGATTTTTAGTGTTCAACTTTAATCCCGCCAAGATTTTCATGGGGGATTGCGGCAGCCTGTTCATTGGATTCATGATCGCCTGCTGCGGCGTGCTGACATCCACGCGGGCCGGAACCGTGGCGGGCGTGGCGGTGCCGGCGATCGCGTTGTCAATTCCTTTCTTTGATACTTTCCTCACGTTCATTCGCCGCAGCGTGCTGGATCGCAGTTCGCTGTTCACCGCGGAGCGCGGGCATATTCACCATCGGCTGCTGGATCTGGGGTTGTGCCAGCGGCATGCGGTATTGCTGCTGTACGGGGCATCGCTGTTGATCGGAGCGCTCGATCTGATCGTGTTATTTGGCGAGAAGCGCGCGGTGTTGTGCGCCATTGTGGGATTGGTGGTGGTGCTGTTTGGATTGTTCCGCATCGCTGGATCGATGCGGGTGCGCGACACCATTGCCGCGGTGCGGCGGAATCGCGCGATGGGACGGGAATCGCGAAAGAATCGCACGGCGTTCGAAGAACTGCAGATTCGCTTCCGGCGCGTTCGCACGTTTGACGCGTGGTGGGAACAAGTGTGTGCCGCGGCAGACATGCTCGGATTCACGCAGTTGACGATTCCGCTGGAGAAACGCGATCGCACCAGTTCCACGATGCACTGGACGCGCGGCGACGAGAAATTCGCGGGATGCGACACGATGACCGTGTCGGTGCCGATTCCGCAGCGGCGGGCGACATCGGTGGTCAAGGCGAAAGTGGATGTGGCCACGGATACATCATTGGAGATGGCGGGGGAACGCGTGGCGCTGTTCGCACGGTTGATGGAAGAATATAGCCTGCGTCGGCTGGATGGGAAGAAGGAGCCGATCTCACCGGCGGGGTTGATCACGGCGCAGCGGTTGCGGTCGCCGGCGGTGCGGACGGTGCGCTGGTCGAGTGGTGAGGGGAAGCCGCAGGTTTACCGCACTGATGGGAAACCGGCCGGGCTTCGCCCACTGGCGAATTTGAAGGTCGGCATCGTGCATGATTTCTTGTACACCTATGCCGGGGCGGAACGCGTGCTGGAGCAGATCATCAAGGTGTTTCCGCAGGCGGATCTGTTTAGCCTGTTTGATTTTCTGCCGGCCGACCAGCGTGGATTCTTGCAGGGCAAGCAAGTGAAGACGAGTTTCCTGCAGCACATGCCGTTGGCGAAGCGCAAGCACCGGATGTATCTGCCCTTGATGCCGCTGGCGATCGAACAGTTGGATATGTCCCAATATGATGTGGTGGTGTCGAGTTCGTATGTCGCGGCAAAGGGGGTGCTGACGCGGCCGACGCAGCTGCATTTGTGCTATTGCCACTCGCCGGTGCGGTTCGCGTGGGATTTGCAGCATCAATATCTGGGACAGGTCGGGCTGACAGGCGGGATTAAGTCGTTTCTAGCCCGCGTTATATTGCACTACACGCGCATCTGGGATTTCCGCTCCGCCAATGGCGTGGATGTGTTTTTATGCAATTCGAAGTTCGTCTCGCGGCGGATTGAAAAAGTGTATCGCCGCGATTCAGTGCCGATTTATCCTCCGGTGGATATCGATCAATTCACGATGAATGCGGATAAAGATGATTACTACATGACTGCGTCGCGGCTGGTGCCGTACAAGCGGATTGATTTGATTATCGAGGCATTCAATCGCATGCCGGATCGCCGGCTGATTGTGGTCGGCGAAGGGCCGGACTTCAAGAAGTTGCAGGCGATGGCGGGGCCAAACGTGCGGATGGTGGGGTATCAGCCGTTCAATCGGTTGAAGCTGTTCATGCAGCATGCGCGGGCGTTTATCTTTGCCGCGGAAGAGGATTTCGGCATCGTTCCGGTGGAAGCGCAGGCGTGCGGCACGCCGGTGATCGCGTTTGGTCAGGGTGGCGTGACGGAGAGTGTCATCAGCGGAAAAACGGGACTCTTCTTCACAGAACAGACGCCCGAATCGCTGATGGATGCGGTGGAGGAATTCGAAGAGATCGGCACCTGGGACGCCCAGGTGATCCGAGAAAATGCGGAGCGTTTTTCGCCCGAGAAATTCCGTGAAAAATTGCACGCGGTGGCGCAATCGGAGTGGGATCTGTTCACATCCTCCGGCTCGGCGCGCGATGCGCATCGATATGATCCGGCGGGACAGGAACTGCCTGATTTTGATGGCAAACCGATTGAGGTGAAAGTTGGATAATGTCGCTCTGAATGGTTCTGCGATCATGGCACTCGAAAGCGCGGCGGCGCGGCCTGCGCCGCTGGTTATCCGCGCCAGCACGGGGTGGTCGGCCCTGAATCTCGCGGAAGTGTGGCAGTTCCGCGATCTGCTGATGACGCTGGCGTCGCGCGATGTGCGCTTGCGTTATAAGCAGACGGCGCTGGGCGTGATTTGGGTGGTGCTGCAACCGCTGATTGCCGCGGGCATCTTCGCGTTTATTTTTGGCAAAGTGGCGGGCATCTCCGGCCCCAACGGGTTGCCGTTGTTCCTCTTTTCATACACCGCGTTGATGGCGTGGAATCTGTTCAACAACACCGTTCAAAAAGCCAGTGCCTGTCTTATCGGAAATACAAACCTCATTTCAAAAGTCTTCTTTCCGCGATTGGTGCTGCCGATGTCGACGGTGCCGTCCACGATGCTCGACTTCGTGGTGTCGATGGGGTTGATGGTGGGGTTGATGGCGTGGTATCGCGTGGTGCCGGGGTTGCCGCTGTTGATGCTGCCGGTGTTGGTGGCGTTGTTGCTCATGATAGCGTTGGGGATCGGATTGTGGACGGCGGCGCTGATGGTGAGCTACCGCGATGTGCAATATGTGCTGCCGGTGTTCACGCAGATGTTGATGTGGGTGAGCGGCGTGCTGGTGCCGTTGGAGAAATTTTCCGGCGAAGCTCGCACGATCGCGCTACTCAATCCAGTTTGCGGGCTCATCAATGGATTTTGCTGGTCGATGCTGGGAATCGGGTCTCCGGAATGGGGAGCGCTGGCTTATTCCGCATGCTTCTCCATTGGAGTGCTGGGAATTGGCGCGTTGGTGTTCAAGCGTATGGAACGGAGGTTTGCGGATGTCATCTAATGATTTAGCGATCAGCGCCCGGGGCATTTCCAAGTCATACACGATCGCGCACGAACAGCATTCACATTCAACATTGACCGAAGCGATGCTGCATCGCCTGCGTCATCCGTTCAAAAAGCAGACGACCGAATCGTTTCAGGCTCTTAATGATGTCTCGTTCGATATTCGCGCGGGTGAAGTGGTTGGTGTGATCGGACGCAACGGCGCCGGCAAAAGCACGCTGCTGAAGGTGCTGAGCCGCATCACCGAACCGACTGCTGGCGAAATCACATTGCACGGCCGCGTCGGGAGTTTGCTTGAAGTGGGCACGGGATTCCACCCCGAGCTCACCGGCCGCGAAAATATCTATCTCAACGGCCAAATTCTGGGCATGCGCCGCAAGGAAATTGACCGCCAGTTCGAAGCCATCGTCGCCTTTTCCGGCGTCGAGCGATTTCTTGACACGCCCGTCAAACGCTATAGCAGCGGCATGCACGTGCGGCTCGCGTTTGCCGTGGCGGCGCATCTGGAATCGGAAATTTTGATCGTCGACGAAGTGCTTGCCGTGGGCGATGCGGACTTTCAAAAGCGTTGCCTTGGCAAAATGAAAGATGTCGCCACCAGCGGCCGCACAGTTCTGTTCGTCAGCCATCACATGCAGGCCGTCTCCACGCTCTGCACGCGCGGCATGCTGATGGAACAAGGCCGCATGGCATATTTTGGCGACGTGCAGGCCGCGGTCGATCAATACCTGGCGACCAAGCAAGCCGCCGGCGGCGTGCGTCCGATGCGCACTGGTAAGCGCAAGGGAAGTTACGCATTCGAAGCCTGCACGCTCGACAAACAGTGCTATCACTCTACCGATGACATCGAAATCGAAGTGGATGTCACCGCCACCAATGAGGGTGAGGGACGCTATTTCATCTCGCTGGAAATTTTCAACACGATGGGCGTGCAGGTGGCGCATCTCGATTCCCGCCTGCTCAATCGCGATTTTGAAGGGGGCGATCGCCGGCGCCTGCGATTTACCATGCGTGAATCGCGTCTCGTCCAAGGTGATTACCGCATCGATGCGTACATCTGTTCCACCGGCGGCATCATCGACAACTGGCCCTCCGCCGCCGAATTCGCCATTGCCCCGCTGCTGCCGTATCCCTCCACCAACAACCTGATGTGCCGGTCGATCATCTACCCTGATTTTGCGATTGAAGACGTGTCCGAAACCGCCGCGCTTCCTGCCGGCGTGTAATGACCCCCAACCTGCTTGCTGATTTACGGAGTGCGCTGATGCCAGTCACTGAAGAAATCGCCTTCCACGCTCAATTCGGCGAGGACCGCATCCTCGCCGAGCATTTCGCCGGCCAAATGGGATACTTCGTCGAAGTCGGCGCGTATGACGGCGTGGAGTACAGCAACACGTGCCACTTTGAAAAACTCGGCTGGTCGGGCCTGCTTGTGGAAGCGGATCCGGAACTGGCCGAGAAGTGCCGCAAGTCGCGCCCGCGTTCGGCAATCGCCAACTGCGCCGCCGTCGCCACGGGCGGCCCAAAAGAAATTTCGTTTGACGTCGTCGAAGGCCATCGCGGCTTGTCAGGCGTTGAAGTCAATATGGATTTTGTTCGCAGCCTCACCGGCCGTTCCGCGGAAGAAATCAAGATTCGCCGCATCACCGTCCCCGCCCTCACGCTCGATGAAATCCTCGAGAAAAATGGTGGCCGCGAAATCTCCTTCATGACCATCGACGTCGAAGGGCAAGAAATGCCCGTCCTCCGCGGCTTCACCATCAGCCGCTGGAAGCCCGGCATCGTCATCATGGAACGCAACACGCCCGTGCCCGATAAAGAAATTCTCCAGTACATGCACGAAAACGGCTATCAATACGGCCGCACCACTGGCGGCAACGATTGGTTCTTCCGCGTCGCCAGCGGCAAGGCAGATACACTCTCCTACCGCGCCATGATGATCCGCAAATTCTATGGCCCGCATCTGATGCGCTCCGTGTGGCGCGGCGCCAAATCACGCGTCAAAGCCGGCGCCACGCTATGCGGCCTCCGCCGTGCGCCCGCTGCCGCCCGCTAACACTTCCAATGAAATGATCCACGTGACCGCACCCATCACATTCCTCACCCCCACTTTCGCCCGCGACTTGGAGCGCTTCTGCCTCCAGCGCGAATCCATCGAGCGCTGCGGCATCGATATCCCCCACGTCGCCGTCGTTAATCATGAAGACCTCCCGCGTTTCCGCAATATCCCGCACCAGCGCGGCCTCACTTTCATCTCCACGCGCGATGTGCTGCCGCGCTCGCTCGAAGCCCGCCGTAAAGTCTGGCGCATCAGCCGCAAGGATTATCGCTACTGGATCACCGGCACCGGCATCGCCGGCTGGGGCATCCAACAACTCCTCAAACTCGCCGCGCCCGCCTTCATCCAAACCCCCGGCATCATCTGCCTCGACTCCGACGCCTTCTTCGTCCGCCGCGTCACCCCCGCCGATTTCCACGCCCCCGATGGTCGCCTTCATCTCTACGAAACCACCGACGACGTCGACATCGAAATGGCCGAGTGGTACGCCCACAGCCTCCGCTTCTTCGGTCAAAATCCTCTCGGCGTCCCCATCCGTCGCTTCACCCACGCGCCGGTTCCTTTGCAGCGTGACGTGCTCCTCGAGATGCAATCCGCCATCCAGCAACGCCACAAAAAAAACTGGATGGACGCCATCATCTCCGCCGACCGCATCATGGAATACACCACCTACGGCACTTTCGCCCGCCACATCCACCAACTCAAGCTCGTCAGCCCCATCGCTCCGCCCCTCGTGTTTTATTACTGGTGGGCCACCACCGCCGACACCATCCAGCGCGAATTTCACCAGCGACTCGCGGCCACTGCCGCCAAGATCGTCCTCATCAACTCCAATATGGGCCTGCAAGTCAGCCAATATCGCGACCTCGTCGCCGCCGCGTGGGATCACCCTGCCGGAAAAGTGGGCACGCCCAACCCCCTCGCCATCGCCGGCTAAATCCCATCTGCACTCATTTCGCTCGAAAGCAGCATGAAGCAAGACACTTGCATCATCTACTATCACGGCAACGCCTGGGATGGCGTCCCCGCGCGCCAGCGCTACCTCATGCAAGCCATGGCCGCGCACGTTCCCGTCATCTATCTTGACACCACCGAAAAGAAAAAATGGTCCGTCCATAACGACCAGGTCGCCGAAAACATCACCGTCGTCCGCGGCCTCATCCCCCTTGTCACCCGCTTCAAACGCCGCGGCTGGAACACCTTGATGCACGCCTCCTTCCGCTGGCACCTCCGCTGGGTGCGTGAAAAATACGAACGCATCATCCTCTGGAATGCCGACAATTGGCTCCGTCCCCAACGCTTCATTTCGCACGATTTCCTCATCTTTGACTGCATCGATCCCTCCTTCGATGAAGACCCCACCATCCTGGCCCATTACCATCAGCGCGAGCAGGAAATGCTCCGCGCCGCCGATCTCGTCATCGCCAGCGCCGACGCGCTCGTCGACGAATGCCACAAATCCCACCGCGACGTCATCCTCATCAACAACGCCTGCGAGCCAGCCGAATACGACGCCGCCCTCCTCGCCCAAGCCGCAAAGCCAAACTGGTGGCCCGCCGCCACTCAGCGCGTGGTCGCCTATCTCGGCACGCTCGACTACCGCGTCGATTTCTCCATGCTCGCCGCCGCTGCCGCCAATAATCCCGACCTCACCTTCATCTACGCCGGCGCCGTCCCCCCAGAACTCAACGATCGCGTCGCCGCCCTCCAAAAAATTCCCAACGTCCTCTGCCCCGGCCTCATCAGTGTTGACGCCGGTCGTTACCTCCTCTCCCGCTGCTCCGTCGGCCTCATTCCCTTCCGCGCCAATGCCATGAATGACGCCATCAACCCCGTCAAAATGTACGCCTACGCCCTCCTCGGCAAGCCCGTCGTCGGCACCAATATCCGCGAACTCCGCGACCGCCCCGACATCGTTCACACCGCCGACACCGCCGAAGCATTCTCCGCCGCCGTGCGCCGCGCCATCTATCAATCCGAGGATGCAGCCCACCGCCGCCACCTCCAACAATTTGCCGCCGAAAACACCTGGACCCATCGCGCCCAACTCGCGTGGGATGAAATCCAAAACCGCCTCGAATCCGCGGCACAGCCACCACTCACGGTAGGGGGGCCGGCATGAGCGCGCTCGAAACCTCCGCCCCCACCCTCACTCCCCTAAATGTCCCCATCGTCTCCGCTACCCAAACGTCAACCAAATCCATTCCCAAGCATCTCGGCGGCGTTGACGGCCTCCGCGGCGCCGCCGCTATCATGATTGTCATCTACCACATCTTCACCAATTCCGACGCCCCCGAATGGCGTCCCCTCTTCAACATCAATCTCCTCCGCCCCCTGCACGACGGCTGGTGCGGCGTCAACCTTTTCCTCGTCCTCTCGGGCTTCTGCCTCTGCTGGCCCTTCGCCCGCGATTCACGCCGCCCGCTCAACTATCTCTCCTTCATGTTCCGCCGCGCCAAGCGCATTTTCCCCGCCTACTACGCCTCCCTCGTCATCGTCCCGCTCCTTGCCTATCTCACCCTCGCCGCCGGAATCAAGCTCGATCAACTCCCGCTCCCCCACAGCCTCACCGATGTCCTCCTCCACCTCACCCTCCTCCACGCCTTCTCCGCCGAAGCCTTCCGCTCGTGGAACGGCGTCACCTGGAGCCTCAGCCTCGAATGGATGTGGTATCTCCTCTTCCCCGCCGCCCTCTGGCTCTTTCGCCGCATCGGCGCGCTCCCCACCGTCGCCCTCATGGTCGCCATCACCATCGCTTATCGCCTCGGCATCTTTTTTCTCCGCGGCCCCAGCGACCTCACCTTCGCCAAAGAAGGCGAATACGATCTCCTCCTCCGCACCTTCGTCCTCGGCCGCCTCGCCGAATTCTCCTTCGGCATGCTCGTCGCCTGGCTGCTCGCCAAAGGAAAAATCACCAAACTCGCCGTGCTCATCGCCCTCCCCGCTTCCCTCATCCTCTTCATCCTCGCCCACTCCGCCATCTCCCTTGACGTCACCCTCCCCGTGCGCGACATCCTCTACG
>Ga0206959_10280_pt1 | contig 12421 bp, 16 predicted proteins | sample Alteio_BWOrgHeat_31_FD_152971 | JGI IMG/M metagenome (GOLD analysis project Ga0206959, IMG submission 152971) | Enriched cells from forest soil in Barre Woods Harvard Forest LTER site, Petersham, Massachusetts, United States -... | ecosystem: Environmental > Terrestrial > Soil > Temperate forest >...
TGAATTTGGGCAGCAAAATGATCCTCGATGCAACCGAAAAATTGCCTGCAACTTCAAGCGGAGGGAAATATCCTGAGCGAATACAAAGTCAATTTTATGTCAGAACTGGAATAGCGCCTGAAGATCCAAAAAATCTTGACTTCAGAATCAGAGAGTCGAAAGTTATCGAGGAGGTATTACTTGTAGTTAAGGTAGAATCTGAATCTTTGGGTCGGACGTCTTCGCCTGACAACCCAAAAACAATAGGCCGCGAAGTACTCGAACGACTAATTGCAGAAGAAAATATCGAAAAGCTTCCCAAAGGAATGAAGATTGTCGCAGCAGTCAGCGAAGATGTAAACCTCTCAAGCGATCTGGAAGTCATTTGGGGCATTTTTACTCGTTTCGATGCAGCGCGTGATGTGATATTTACCAGATCGAAATTAGTTGGAAGCAGCCCGGTGCATGAAGGCATCATGGGAATCGACTCGACATGGAAATCCGGCTATCCGAATCCATGCGTGATGCCAGATGAGATCATTCAAAGGGTAGATTCCCGCTGGAAAGAATTTGGATTTAAATAATGTTTCGTTACACACTGAATGCGGTTCTCATAATTCACCCTTCATAATTCAGTAATTCATCATCACCAAATGCTGGTTCGGCTTAAGAACATACAGGTGTACGCGTATCATGGTGCTCACGCGCATGAGCGGGAGCATGGCGGGCGGTTCGAGATCGATGTCGAATATATGCCGATGGTAAATAATACCTTTAAGAGTGATGATCTTGCCGACGTTATCGACTATGTCAAGGTGCAGGCAGAGGTGGTAAATGTCTGCACAGCAAAGCGTTATCATCTTATCGAATCGCTTTGTGATGCAATAGCTTCGCAGATACTTCTGGCATTCCCGGTAGAAGAAGTAATTGTTCGCGTTCGTAAGCCGGGCGCAGCAGCAGGTGTTGTACTCGACACAATTGAAGTTGAATGCCGAAAAACGAAGTGAGCGATGGATTTGCACGAGCCTTTATCGGCCTTGGCTCGAATATCGAGCCGCGAATAGATCATCTTCGCGAAGCTGTCAAGGCGATCGGTGAATTGGGAGAAATTGTTCGCAAAAGTTCGGTTTATGAAACGAGTCCTGTTGGCATTGTCGAACAACCCGATTTTCTGAATGCTGACGTTGAATTACAAACAATGCTCGAACCGCTTGATCTTGTGCATCATCTCAAATCTATTGAGAAGAGTATTGGCAGAATCGAGCGTCCGCGCTGGCATGAAAGAGAGATCGATCTCGATATTCTGTTCTATGATGATTTGATCCTGCAAACTAACGAGCTTACGGTTCCGCATCCGGAACTTCACAAGAGGGCGTTTGTGCTCGTGCCGATGGTAGAGATCGCGCCTTTATTTATTCATCCGATTATTAGAAAGAGTATGTCAGAATTATTAAATGATGTGGAATCAGGTGGTGTTCACAAAACCGAATTATTTTTGTAATCACTTTTGAGCTATATCGCCATTGAAGGCCCCATAGGATCGGGAAAGACTACCCTCGCCAAATTACTTGCTGAGCGGACAGGTGCAAAGCTCGTTTTGGAAAAATTCGCCGAGAATCCTTTTCTTCTCGATTTTTATTCCTCCCCGCTTCCTTCCCCAGCGACCGCCCATCCTCGCAACGCATTTCAGACTCAGCTATTCTTCCTGCTCTCACGTTTTCGGCAGCAGCGGGAGATGCTGCAAATGGACCTCTTCTATGAGAATGTCATATCTGATTACCTTTTTGTGAAGGATCGACTTTTCGCCTCGATAAATCTCACAAGTGAGGAAATGGAGTTATATGATGAAGTTGAAACTGCATTAGGGAAGAAAGTACCTGAACCCGATGTCGTAATATATCTCCCAGCAAGCGTACCCGTGCTTCTTGAGAGAATAGGAAAGCGTGGTCGGACTTATGAGCACAATTTGTCGGAAGAATACCTGACGAGCGTTGTAGAGGCATACAATGAGTATTTCTTCCATTACAGACAATCTCGTCTTATCGTTTTGGATGCCGACAGGACTGATTTCCTTCGCAATCCGGGTGAGGTTGATAGGCTTCTTGAAGCGATCTACCGTGAGCCACATCCGCCTGTCGAGTTTTTAGCCTCGCCTACCCCGATGTTCTCTTCCTGACTGGAGCAAAAAGACAGTTGACGTTTTCATGATTGTGGGTGTTTAAGATCTATGCCTCGGCTTATTGAACTGTTCATTTTTGCACTTATTATCTACTTTGCATACCGGCGTATTGCTGCTCCATTTCGGCGTGGATTCCAAGAGAGGGAGCGTGAGCGCCGCTCGGAATCGCGGACTTTCAATGGCTGGAGTGCGTCGCGGCCTCCGAAGATCGACAGGACTAACGCAAAAGATGCTGAATTCAAAGATATTTCATAGCTTTTCTCTCATCGAGCACAGTACCGCCACAAATTCAGATCTTTGTAAAAGACTTTTGCAAATTAACACAACGCTCATCGTTCTCTGCTCTTTTTTGAGCAGCCTATTCATTGCTACCTCGCTAAAGGCTCAGATAGATGAAGGCCCGAAACCTCATATTGAGTGGGCGAGCGAGGTGATCGATTTTTCCTCTCAAAAAAGCCCGAAGGAGTTTAGCGCCGATCAAGTCCTGGGTGTGCCGAATTCGACAGGGGACAGCCCTTGCTCGTGGCGTCCGTTGAACGATCCCGATATGGGAAATTTCGAAGAATATGTCAAGGTCGGCTTTGAGCGGCCGATGAAGATCCAGCAAGTTGCGATAGCTGAGAATTTTTATCCGGGTGCAATAGAGAAGATCATTTTGTTCGACGATAAGGACCGTCGCCGCGATTCCGTTGTCTATACTCCGCACTTCGATGGGATCAACGCAAAGATAGCTCACTGGCGATTTGCAACGCGCACATATTATCAAGTATCTGCTGTCGAGGTTGTTCTTCAGCCGGGACTTGTTCCGGGGCCGAACGAGATAGATGCTATAGCTATCTCCGATCAATTCCCGGAAATTCAGGCGGAGGTAAATGTTGCGCCGAATGTGAAGGTCGGGCCAAGAGAAAATTTAGGTCCTGCGATAAACTCTGCCTCTGACGAGCTTTATCCTGTCATCGCACCAGATGGAAACACTCTTTTTATTGTAAGACGCGATCATCCAGATAATTACAAGCTGCCATCCAGCATTACAAAAGGGAGGATGATCGATTCGTCGGACGATAATATCTGGTTCTCTACGCAGGATGCAAGCGGGAATTGGCTGCCGGTAAAAAATATCGGGCCTATGCTGAATAATGGATATGGCTCTTTCGTTGCGAGTGTAACGCCCGATGGAAATACGATGCTACTCGGTGGTACATACAGACCTAAATCTGGCCCTCCCGGCTCGGAGCATTTTGGTCTCTGGTTTACGCACCGCACCGCAACTGGTTGGACATATCCCGACGAAATTATGGTGAAGGACTACTACACTAAGTCGATATACGTTGAATTTTGCCTTTCGAACGATGGCAGAACTATTATACTAAGTCTTCAGCGAGCCGATTCTTACGGCGGCAAAGATCTTTATGTTAGTTTCCTTCAACGCGATAGCACCTGGAGCGTGCCGAAAAATTTAGGTCCGACCATAAACTCAGCGGCAGATGAGGCCACTCCTTTTCTCGCTTCCGATGGCAAGACACTTTATTTTTCTTCCGAAGGATTTTATGGTTACGGTGGTATGGATATGTACATCTCGCGGAGGCTCGATACAACCTGGCAGCGATGGTCGGAGCCGGAAAATCTTGGGCCGCAGCTTAATACTCCCGGATGGGACGCATATTACACCGTGCCTGCTTCTGGCGAGTATGCATATTTTGTATCGACAGAGAACTCCACTGGAGAGGGCGATATTTTCCGAGTAAAACTTCCGCAGGAACTTCGTCCGGAGGCGGTGGTTCTTGTGCGAGGTAAAGTTCTCGATGCGAAAACCGGAAAGCCGGTGAATGCAGAGATAAAATACGAGAACCTTAGCACGGGACGCGAAATTGGAAGCGCGCACACAAGTCCATCGACAGGGATTTACGAGATCACTCTTCCGGCTGGTGCGAACTATGGTTACCGTGCCGAAGCGCCGGGATATATTCCAGTTAGTGAAAATTTGGATCTGACTAAAGCCGAGGAATATAAAGAACTCGAGCGTAACCTTACTCTTGTTCCGATCGAGAGAGGCCAGACGATCAGGCTGAACAATATCTTTTTCGAGACAGCGAAGGCCGATCTTCAGCCTGAATCTTTTGCTGAGCTCGACAGGGTTGTGCAGATATTGCACGATAACCAGACGATGGAGATCGAGATAGACGGGCACACAGATAATGTTGGCTCGCCTGCGACAAACAAGCTTCTATCCGAGGCGCGCGCTACCTCGGTGCAGACATATATTAAAAATAAAGGGATCGCCGCCACAAGGCTCCGCGCAAAAGGTTTTGGAGAAACAAAACCGATAGCCACCAACGCCACAGATGAAGGCCGCCAGCAAAACCGAAGGGTGGAGTTTACTATTCTTAAGCAGTAGGTGTTATGTTGCAAGTTCAATGTATTAAGCCATGAAAGCCATACCTGCACAGGAGCAATCCTATGCGGCCCGAACATCAGCCGTGGCGGACCGATTGACTAAGATCGGATTTTGGCGATAAGATTGCAGTTCTGAGGAGAAAAAGGAGAAAATCTAAGGGCAAAATTAGTGCACTGATATTGATGGAACAAACTGCCGGTTCCAGCGTTCGTTCATTAGTCATTATCATCAATTTATTATGAAAACTCCGCATGCTCCGTTTTTAGCGATCCTTATTTGTAATTTACTTTTAATTACATCTATTGTAAAAGGTCAATCCGTTACCATAAATTCAATCTCTGGCTCAAGTTTTTGCTCTGGCGATCCCATCTCCGTTACATTTACCGCGACCGGGACGTGGGGGCATAAGAATGCCTTTACTCTCCAGCTCTCGAATGATACTGGCTTATTCGATAATGGGTTCCAGAATTTGGGATCGATTCAGGATACGATTGCTGGAACTTATACGATCTATGCGACCGCGCCGAGTGGCTTGCCTTTCCGACGATTTTCGATTTATGCGTCCATCTATGAGGACGATACTTCTTTTTTTACGAATCCTGTTTTCGATACGAGTTACGATACAACGCTCGCAACGCTTTACCGGCTTCGCGTCATTGGAGCGAATCCATACATCGTAAGCGCAGATAATGGAAGCAATGTTGTAATTAGTCCGAGGCCCAGTTCAGTCTATGTTGTTTTACCATCCGGGGACGACACACTTGTGTCGGCTACCCCCATTGGAAAACAAAAGGCTTTTCCTGTTCAGATTTCAAATTTTCAAATTTCCGCTCCCGATACATTGTACTGGACTTTTGGAGATGGTTCCGATCCGGCGACTGAGCAAACCATATATTATGGCTATGATCATGACCCAGATGGGATGACAACGTATTCTACCCCCGGCTTAAAGATGATAAAGGTTACTGCGGTTGCGCCAGGAGGATGCTCAAAATCCGATACAACTTATACGAGAGTGTATGATTGTTCACCTCAGACGATCCCTCACAATGCCATCGTAATCTCAAATGATACAACAGTTGCAGATTCCTGGAATGATACGGCATATGCAAATAATTGGGGAGACACCGTGGAAGGTCCAAAAACGTTTTGGGTCAATCCAGGCGTCACACTTCATGTAAGCACCGCCAATGGCAGTGCCACCTATGGCACTGGCAATGACGAATATATTCCTCTTGAAACCTGGGATACCATATTTGCGGAAGCGGGGACGAACATTATTGCTGGAGGTCCTTGTATTGTATATTTGAAACCGGGTGCAACAGCAACAACTTGCTCCTTTGTAGTGTATAGCGAGGGCGCAAGCGTGACTAATTGCATGCAGACGTTGCAATGCGATTCCTTTTCCTTCAATTATTCCGTTGCTCCACCGAATTCCATCATGCACATAAACGATGGTGGAGCTGGCGTTGCAATCGACAACACCGCGCTGGAGCAGATTGCGCTGTCTCCTAACCCAACGAATGGAATAGTAGCAGTTCAGGGAGTGCCGGTGAGCACGCAGGTGCAGGTGATGAATGTTCTCGGTGTTGCGGTGCAGGAGATGGCGCGAACGATGGAACCCAATTTCACGCTCGATCTCTCCAAGCTCGCTCCGGGCACATATTATATCAGGTTCTCTTCGGCGAATTCGGTGGTGACGAAGAAGGTGATGCGGGAGTAAGATCATTATGAGCTTGACATGTCTGGCGGTTATAATCACCGTGGGTTGCCACGGCTACAAATATTTCGCCCCTACGGAGCGGATAGCGCATGTAATTAGGTGCTCGTCATCCTTTGTACAATATACGCACGAAATCGCGTCTCACTTCAAAATCCATTTTGGTTTTAGGTCACCAGAAGCGTGTGCAGGGAGCGGCTCGCTCCCTGGGAGTGAACGAGCCGTTCACTCCACACACCACCTTTTTTGTTTAATCGAAGCCTTTCAGTTCGGGGTTGAGGTAGGTGTATTTATGATCTCGCCAGTGCTTGACGATACCGGCTTTGACTGGATTCATCAGGACGTACCAGATCACATTACCGAATTTACCTTTTCGGATCACGTGGTCGTATCCTTCGTGCAGCCAGAAAGTCCCGTGTGAATATTTCAGTCCCAACGGGACGGAATGTTGGTAGCCGGTGACGTGAGTCACCGGGCCATGATATTCGAGAAACTGGCAAGTCACGGAGTGACGACATGTAAACTCATGCTCCATCACATGCCGTCCCTTCGGGACTCTGCAACAAAACTAAACCTCAACCGGTGACTCACGTCACCGGCTACTAATATTTCGTGCCTCCGGCACTAAGAGCGCATCGCATGTAGTGTGGGCCGCTTTTCATCGTGTCGAGAATTCTGTCGTATTCGAGAAAATTATGTTTAAGTAATAGCGTTTGCAAGAGATCGTTATCCTTAGGCATGGAACCATCCAGTCGAAAAGTGAGGAAATATGGGCGGTCGTTGGGTAAGTAATGTGGCAGATCACCATGGTAAAATGTCTTTGGCTGTTCCATATTACAAATATACAAAATTACTGGCGTGTGTGGAGTGAACGACTCGTTCACTCCCAGGGAGCGAGCCGCTCCGTGCACACAACTTTTTTGTGAATAATTTGGAAATCTCTTGCTTTTGGATTTTGGTTTTATTATATTGGGTAATTATCACTTAGACTCAGCGCGGATTGTTTTTGTCGTATATTTGTAGCCATATCTTAACTTTTCAATTAGAACATGGAAGAAACATTACCTACACCACCCCCTGAGATCGTTAAAGAGTTTGCTGAAATCAAATGTCCAACAGACCCCACGCATCTCATTATGAGTAGCATATTCACCCATCAGGGTAGATTTGTGAGCGAGCAGACTCCGGGGGTTACGTTTCAGTTTAATCCGCCTACGGTTTACGACTATTCTGCCTTTTGCACTGACTGCGCACACAAAAACGATGGATTTGTTAAGATACTAAGAACTTATCACTTCCCGATTACTTAACTCTCTAAGGGCGCGTTCACAAAAGGATTCGCCGTATAGTCTGGGTCATCGCTGAATTTGTCAGCGATTCGCTGAATAAGCGCGTCGTCGGGTGGCCCGTACACCTTATAGTTCACGGAGCCGTCTTTGCTAAAAAAAAGTATGCCGTCAAAAAGCCTTTCTGCCCTTTGACCTATCGGTGCTTCTGCTGTGGAATTCATTTGCTTAGATTTTGTTTAGTGAAATCCAAGCAAATGTTTTTTCCGAAAAAACCCAAGCCCGCCAAGACGCGGGTTTTTTCATTCTATTTAATTACAAAAACAACTATTGCCGCAGCCGCTTCAAGCATGAGTATTATCGCAGCTATCCATTCCGGGGTGTTCCCGTCATTCGAATTGTTGCTATCAGCGGCGTAGCATTCATTGTATTTTTGCTGAAAATATGCGCGTTCAAAAGCCGTAAGTTCTGCTTCTGGTTTATTTTTAAGCCTCAGAAACAATGAATCCCGGCATGGATTGCCGCCCTCACGAGCCATCTGAGAGGGGTATGCCCAATGTCCATTCACCATTTGAGGGGATTGACATGAAGCAAGTAACAGCATTACTGTCCCAGCTACAAAAAAATATTTTTTTAATCCCATAATTCTAATTGGTTTTTGTCTTTCGTTTTGGCGGTGGAATTCTTTTTCGAATATGCTCTGCCTCTTCGGGAGAAATGGAAAGAAGTTTTTCCATTCCCTGATCGAAGTTCCTGAACTCTTCGCTCGTCTCTTCGTCGTGCTCTGAGTTCGTTTGATCGTTCGGTTTGCTTACTTCTTTGTTCATTGAGCGGCTAACACCTTTCCAGTTAATTCATTGTAGGTCAAACGCTTTCCGATTCCGCCCGTCACTACTTCCGCAAAACGAGTCTGTTCATCGCTCTTACGTAAATCGTAACGAAGTCCCTGTTCGTCTAAATATCTGTCTAAGTGATAAGGTTCCACATGAATGTAGGTTCCCTTAATCATTCTCTTAACGAGTGACCAATAATTTTCAATTGTGTTGGTGTGCGCTTCACCGCGCACGTATTCTTTCTGAGAATGATTCACTGTTGAGTGATCGTAAACATAACCCATGTTACGATAACCCGTTGCTTCGTCCGTGTAAAGGATTGAACCGATTGCAACGTTCGTGAGAACATCATTCTCGGTGCTTTGCTTTCCGGTTCCATCCACAACCTTTGAGCGAACCTTCCCGCCGCGTTCCACAGCACCGAATACAATCGCTTTTTCACCTTGACCCGGAGCGTCTTTCTTCTTGCTCGCGTGACGGTTTCCATCTATGCCACCAATGTAAGTCGCATCCGATTCAACCGTGCCCGAAAGCTTCTCAACAGAGCCGTTCTTCATTCCTTCACGAATACGGTGCGCCATGAACCATGCCGTCTTTTGGGAAACACCGATTGAACGGGCAATCTCACATGAAGAGATTCCGTTGCGGCAATTCATAATCATCCATGAAGCCGTTAACCATTTGCCGAGAGGAAGAGCGGAATCTTCATAGATTGTGCCCTTTTTCACGGAAAATTGTTTGCGGCAACCTTTGCACTGCCAGAGTTGGCGGGTTGCGAGCGCGGTGCATTCGTGCGAAGCGCACACCGGGCACGTCACGCCGTTAGGCCAGCGTTTCGCGGCAAGATATTCAACTGCCTTTGAGTTGTCAGAGAAGAGATTCACGGCTTCGATTAAGGTCTTTGGTGTTTGCATAATGTTCGGTTATATCAGAACTGATATTAGTATAACGTTTCCCGTTACCGGAAGTTCCGATAAATACGAACTTTTCTAAATTATTTTCAGTTTTATTTCGCATGGATAAAACCCTTCAAAAACAGGCTGAAATCGGGGAAAGAGTGGCATTCTTGCGGAAAGCTAAAGGCTGGACTCAGACCGAACTTGCTGAAAAGTCCGGCATTTCCACGAAATCTTATATTAGCGAGATTGAAAGCGGGACGCATAATCTCACTCTCAAAAAAATCGTTCAACTTGAATCTGCTTTCCATGCTAAGATTATCGCTATTCCTAAAGAACCTTAACGAGACTTTCAGTTAGTGTTCTGACATGATGGTAAATTAATTTCGCCTCAAAGTCCCGAAAGAATTCACCATGTGACGCGGGATTTCGCCACGCATTTTTGATATGCTCTAAAATCAATGCCACCTGCGAATACTTAGCAAGCTCTTGTTTGCGTTGCGGCGTTAACGTGACCCCTGCTTGCCCGCTCGTTTCGCGCTTTATTTGCGCGTTAGCTTCGTTCAGAACTTGTTGCCATTCTTTGCGAAATATATCAGCGATCCCAAGCTTCACCCCGAACTTATCAGTCAATGATTCTATTGCCCGCGTAAGGTGGAAAACGCATGAGGTATATCGACCCGTTGCGAGAGATCGGGCGGCCTCAATGAAATCCTCCCGTTCGTCCGGGAAGGCATTCGAAATCTCTTCCCCAAATGGGTTTTCACTGTCATATAGCTTCGCTTCTTCTTTCGATAGCCCTAAGAACGTATGTTGCATCAATTCCGCCTTCAGGGACTCAAGAATTGACTCCACCGAGCTTAGTAACTGATATTCGTAAAAAGGGAAAGATTTATTTTCAAGCTTTGTAATCAGATTTTGCACTAAGATTCTGGTAGTGCCAAGCTCAAGCGCCGCCAAAAATCCATCGAATTATTTTAGCTTCGGCGGCATAACGCCCCGATATACCCCGACATCCTTGCTGTCATCGTGAAGTTGATCGGGCGTAGTTGACCATACCTGACCTGTTAGAGTCGTGTGATGCTTTTCCAGTAATTCAATAATTCGAATTATATAGGACGGTAAAAATACGAGCATTATTTCGGGAAGGTTTGTTAATGGCCTATTCAACTGAATAAACCCCCTTTCCGTGCTGAGCGTAGGTGATAATTGCCTTATATTGTAGGGTCTTAGATAGGCACCTATAGGGACGATCGATCTTATTTGGGCAAAGATGAAAGGTGAATTATGAAATGTGTGCGGGATCGTTCATTGAAAAATAGTGGGTGAAGGTGGGGGGAAGTAGGAAGAATTAATGAACTCTAAAAGAGCACACACACTTTGAGCACCTTTACTATAAGACAAAACGGCGAAAATTGGCTCAATTTCCCACACTATTCTGGAAGAAAACAGGTGCCTTTAAAGAACACACACAAAGCTGGGGTATAGGGTATAGTGTATAGGGACTGTGATTACGATGATGGTTTTACGTGAACCCTTTCGTGCTGGAATGCCAACCTTCTAATTCCTGTTTGAGGTTTTCTATGGTTCTTGAACTTCCAATCGCCGAATCCGCGTCGCCTGTTCGTACTCCTCGCCCCGAATGGCTAAAAGTAAAACTGCCGACGGGTGAGACATACAACAATCTCAAAAACCTGATACGCAGCAAGAGCCTTCATACGGTCTGCGAGGAAGCCCGCTGCCCGAATATGGGGGAATGCTGGAGTTCCGGTACTGCGACCTTCATGATCCTCGGCGATACCTGCACCCGCTCCTGTGGATTTTGCGCGGTAAAAACCGGGCGGCCTTCGGTGCTCGACGCCGAGGAGCCGAGAAATGTCGCAGAGGCGGTTCGCGCGATGCGGGTAAAGCATGCTGTTATTACCAGCGTTAACCGCGATGAGCTGAAAGACGGCGGCTCGGTGATCTTCGCCGAAACGATCCGCGAAGTTCGCCGGCTGAATCCGGAAACGACGATAGAAGTGCTGATACCGGATTTCAAAGGCAAAGACGAATCGCTCGACCGAATTCTTGCTGAGAAGCCTGATATTCTAAATCATAATACGGAGACGGTTCCGAGTCTTTACCGGATAGTGAGGCCACAGGCGAAATATCAGTGGTCACTGAAAGTTCTTCGGCGGGCTAAAGAGGCTGGCTTTGTGACGAAGACCGGAATCATGCTTGGCCTCGGAGAGCCACGCGAGGAACTTCTTCGAACAATGGCCGATCTTGTGGAACTTAAAGTCGATATTCTGACGCTGGGGCAATATCTCCAGCCGTCGAAGAATCATCTTCCGGTCAATCGCTTCGTTCATCCGGATGAATTTCGGGAATATCACGATATTGGAATTGATATGGGATTTCGGATCGTCGAGGCCGGACCGCTTGTTCGAAGCTCGTATCATGCTGAAAAACACGTTTGAGATAATTAAAAATTAAGAATGAATAATTAATAGCAAGAAGAGGGAGATGGAATTGATAAGGTAACTATTAATTCTTAATTGTTCATTATTAATTACAAAGTCCCGATGATCTTACTATACAATCTGTTTCTTCCGCTGCTCATCGGCGGGATGAGGATAGCATCGCTCTTCAATCCGAAGATTCAGCGCGGGTTTGCTGGTAGAGCGAAGCTTTTGGAAGAAGTCCGAGAGCATTACAAGAGTCTGAATCCGAAGCGAACTCGATTTGTGGTTCATGTTGCATCTTATGGGGAACTCGAGCAAGCAAAGCCGGTTATTTCGGAAATCAGAAATCGTTATCAGAATGCCCACATTCATCTAACGTTTTTTTCTCCGAGTGGCTATGAAAATGCTTTTGGGAAATTCGGCGGCGCTGATTATATCAGTTATTCTCCGATCGATAACCGGAAAATTGTTACACAATTTCTCGATGCAGTTAAGCCGGAAATAGTTCTTTTTACAAAATACGATGTCTGGCCAAATATGGCGGATGAACTTCGGAAGAGATGGATCCCGACCATCCTTTTTGCGGCAACGGCATCGGAAGGTTCCGGGAGATTGATGCCATTTGTCAGAGAGCTACATTCTGCCGTCTACAAAGGGATGACAAAAGTTCTCACGATCGGCGCTGA
>Ga0206959_10281_pt1 | contig 12408 bp, 14 predicted proteins | sample Alteio_BWOrgHeat_31_FD_152971 | JGI IMG/M metagenome (GOLD analysis project Ga0206959, IMG submission 152971) | Enriched cells from forest soil in Barre Woods Harvard Forest LTER site, Petersham, Massachusetts, United States -... | ecosystem: Environmental > Terrestrial > Soil > Temperate forest >...
GCCGCGATCCGGTTCAGCTTTCGCAGCATGGATCAGATCCGGAAACTTGATTGCGTCCTGAATGAAGAAGACGGGAATGTTATTGCCTACTAAGTCCCAATTACCCTCTTTCGTATAGAACTTGACGGCGAAACCTCGTACGTCACGGGCGAGGTCGGTCGATCCCTTGTTCCCCGCAACGGTGGAAAAACGGACGAACACAGGGGTTTTGACTCCGACCTCATTCAGAACAGTGGCACGTGAAACTCCCTTGAGCGAGTCACTCAGTTCAAAAAAGCCATGAGCCCCAAAACCGCGCGCGTGCACAATTCGCTCTGGAATGCGTTCGTGATCAAAATGCTGGATCTTCTCCAGGAGAACGTGGTCTTCCAAGAGAGACGGACCTCGAGGGCCCGCTTTGAGAGAGTTCTCATCGTCGCTGATAATCGCACCAGTCTGCGCGGTTAGAGGAGGATGCATTCCGCTCGCGAGCTGGTGTAGCTCACCGCCGTTGCCAATTACGTCGCTTGTGCCAGTTCGTTCGCGCCGAACTTTGCTTTTTACAGGGGGCTTTCTCGACGCCATGGACTGGCCTCCGTGAGTGTCATCCGACGACCTTTTGCATGGGTATCGGCCTGTCAAAACGTTGTTCGACAGGCGCTCTGCACCGCGCGAGATGTACACATTGAGACGTAGGATCACGGTTCCCTGTTGCCTTATAGGTAAATAGAGAGTGGTTTTGGGGAAGCACAACGCCACTTTTTGCAATACAGACCGTCCACTCCCGCGCCCGCTACAGAGCAGGTCGGTCGTCATCCGCGGCTCCCGTGATCAGTCCCGGACCGAGTTCCTAAAAAAATCGTTGCAGGCCATGGCGCGACGTGATTATCGGGGCTGCTGTTGGCAATTTATATCGCGGCTGACTCTCAGGACGTCGGTCTTCCCGAGATAGACCGGAAGTCGAGCTTACGCTTCGACAGCGAACATGCATCGTAGTATTCAAATCGCACGGAGGACACACGCAATGGCGGACGCTGTAATTAAGACTGTGAGCTTCGTGAGTGGTGGGTTTCTGGTTTTAAACAATGTTCTGCGTGGCCATGAGTTTGCGAGCACAGCAAACAGCAAAGCCTCACGACGTCGAGGGCTGCAAAGATTCTCCCTTAATCACGCGCTTGCCAGGAACCATTGTCGGCGATTGCCCTCACAAGGACTTCGATCAAATCGCGGTTCCGATCGGGATGAAAGACGGCGAGGCCCTCTCGAAGACCTTGGAGGGCAACGTGGAGAAATGGAAATACTCTACACAGCCGGATACGAGCGCGCTGATAGTGTTCCGTAACATCGAAACTGCCCTGAAGAAAGCTGGGTTCACTATCGTTTGGGAGAGTTCGCCCGGGATGATTACGGCGCACAAGGGCAATGCCTGGTACATCTTGGACACGGGCCCCCTGGCGGGCAACAACGGATATTACGAGCAGACGATTGTAACGGTGCATTAAATGTGTCACGACGCCGCGCACAAGGCGACTTAGATTCGAGCGGTGAAAGGGTGTGCGCCGGGTGGCACACCCTTCACGCGCATACTCAGCTATTTCTTGGTCGCTAGCTGGGATTGTTTGTGAGCGGCATCAGAAGCCTGATGCGCGTTGGTGGAATGCTCGTGAGCTTGCTGCGAGTGTTTGTGTCCCTCGTCATGACGGCCCTGTTCGTGGTGTTCCGCTGCATTGCGGTGGGACTTTGCTGCATTTTCATGATGCTCTGCAGCCTGCCTGTGTTTTTGATGTGCCATAAAATATCCTCATGCCGGCTATAAGCCGTTGTAATGGGAATAGACGCGAGCCGGAATTAGTTGCATACAGGATGAAAATTCATCAAATCGCAAAGGGGTTAGGAATTCACATCAAGTTGACACTCTGGCGGGATAGACCAGTTAACACGAGTTTCCAGATGACACACTCTGCTCCAGACATACCCGAGAATTCGGAAGAATGCCGACGGCTCATAGAAGAAGCGATTGATCCCACAAGCAAGAGACACTAGTTTCAGCTTCAGATTGGAATTGCCTCGATGCTTTTGCCATTTGCGGTCTACAACGTTTGTACCTGACTTGACGGTAGACTCCGTCATAGGCATTTGTCTGCTTACAAGCCATGCATATTCTGCTGTACCGCCCTTTCCACTCGCCAGGCTCCGATCAAAGACGGTTTGAACCTCCTTTACTCGCTAACATTTCCTGCGTTCTTTGGCTGTCCGGATCCGATCGAAGTTGCGACCGGGATGCCCGTTAACTCTGGGTGGTAGTCGTCGCCTTACTCTTTCGATATTTTTTTCACACTTTGCACCACAGACGATCAAGTGATCGAGTCGAGTCCCTCTTTATAGCGGCGATCAATTCTGTCGAAGAGTATGGGGCCACTTTGGCGAAGGATCGGATCACGAAGGCTTTCCAGGGTTGCGGGCCTCGGAACATGAAAGGTGATGGTAGGTAGGCGAAAGTCTATGGGAAAGGTCGCAGAGTGTGTCGCCGGGCGTCCTCAAAGCGTACAAGCAAAACGCTAGCGTTTACTCGGCCGCAAGGGAAGCAAGAAAGTTGTCGAGTTCCGTCTTCTCGAACTCGCCCAGGGGGTTGGGTTTTATCTGACCGGTTGCGACCAGACGATCAAATTGGTCTTCCGTCGTTTTCAGGTATCCTGCTGCCTCTTGCTTCGTGAGCGTGTTCACTATTGTGAATTCCCCTTTTTAAGCATCGTGGGCAGTACGATGCACCAAATCTCGTCACCGTTGCTGGCCAAAAAAGAAGGGGCTCCCAGGGATGGAGCGGAAAACATATGTTCTACTTCGTAAGTTCTTTCTCCCTTCGTGGATTCAAACGGTTGTTCGTATTTCCCGAATGTGGTTACTTCCCGCAAGCGTCACTGCGATCTCCTTCATCAGGAGTACCGGGCTGCCCGATTCAATATCCCGACCAGCACCCCCTGAGGAACATAGACGTCACTGTCCGTCAGGAGCAGAACGGTCAGCGTGGGATCGCTTCGGCGCAATCGTTCGCTGTAGGCAGCGGCATCTCCAAAATCCTTCATGTAGAGCAACGATAACCAGGTAAAGTCCACCTCGTCCGCACGACGTTCGGCGTCCACGGCGATCGAGCTAAAGTTCTCCGTTAGTGATACCGAGGATAAAAATCCGGCGGGAGCCTTACTTCTCAAGATGAGTTGCTTGCATCACAAAGAAGCGAGTATGGCAAACACATCCCCGATCCCGCTGAAGAGCTTCGGTAAAACCGGCATACAGATTTCCGCTCTGGGATTGGGCGGTCATCACCTTGGCGCAGCAAAAGATGAGCAGACGGCAGTAGAGATCGTGCACCGCGCAGTCGAGGGCGGCATCACGTTCTTTGACTGCTGCTGGGTATACAACCGTGGTAAATCAGAAGACTGGCTGGGTAAGGGAGTCAAGGGTCGTCGGGACAAGGTTTTTCTAATGACCAAGGTCTGTACTCATGGAGATGGCGACGCGGTGAGTGTATGCGCCGAGGTAGCGCAGCGCATGTTGCGGCCCACCGAAGGGCCTTGTGGAGTAGACGACCCAGTCCTGACGGAACAGGAGCCAGGATGCAAAGGCCCGCGGTTCTCGCAGTGGGGCGAGGTTGCCGTGGTTCGTGGAAAGTGGCCCTAAGTCCGGCAAAACGACGGTTCTGCTGCAAGATATCCCCGGCAGCAAGACGCAGCTGAGCGCCGCAATGTGCATCAACTGCGTTGCCGCCAGTAAAGAATCGATCTGGTCGATGCCCAGCGACGACATCATTTGAGCACTAGCAATGAGAGAAACGTGGGTATGCATCACACCTTTGGGGCGCGCCGTAGTGCCCGATGTATACATGATGGCGGCAATCAGATCAGGGGTAACGTCGGGCAACGCAACGCTGGGCTGTTCCAGGGTATCCAGCCGAGGGAACTCAGTGTAGATGTTGTATTGCCTTCAGCCGGTTGTTGAGGGGTACCGCGATCAGGCCGGCCTTGAAGCATGCGAAGAATAGAGTTTCCACTTCCAGTGAATTGCACCGATTTGAAATGCATTCAAATGTTGAAGACAAAAATTGGCTGAGAGCGGAATACTTGATGCCGCCGCTCTCATCCTCCAGGGGCTAGGGGTTGCAGGCGCCCGGATGTTCGGGATCTGGATCCGTGCAGAGTGGTCCCAGCTTGGTTGACTGGTCTGGCACACTGATCATCGCTAGTGGGCCGGCCTTGTGCTCACCATTGAAAGGAGTAGGCTTGGCTGGGTTAAAGCCGCAGGCCACTGCGTCTTCCGGATTGTTGAACCAGAAACCGACGTGAAACGTGTTCGTCGGAGGCAGAGCCTTATCCGGATCAAAGCCGAAGATCTGATCGAGCAGAATCGTCTTGATGCGAACATGGCCCTCATCCCTGTATTTACCGATTTCGATATCCGACTGGTACCAGGCCAGACCGAAGCTGCCCTTGAAAGCCGGGTCAGGTACTCCCGCGGCGAGAAGCGAGCTGCGCTCTACGGTGAAGAGGTCAAAGGCGAGACCGGGTTTGATCCCGTCCAAGTCCAAGATCAGCGTGTCATTCAGTTTGCCCCGAATGACAGTCGCACGAGCTCGTGGCTCCTCATAAGAAGACCTGCGAAGGCAATTTACAAACTGCGGGTTTGACACCAGATCAAAACTGATTTCATCTTTTTTGTCTTGAGCGGCTGCTGTTGAAGGCGCCAAAAGCCCTCCAATTGCAGTGGATAGGGCAAGAATCATGGCCCCGGTGGCAAACGAATTGCGATACTGCGCGAAGGTTTTGTTTCTCACTACATTCTCCAATCGTTGAAATAGAATTGAACCCGACAATAAGGTCCGAAATTTTGTTCGCCCCTCCCCAAGAGAGGAAGGGGTCTGGCGATGCTGGTCGAGGGAGGAGAGGTATCGACTTACACAGGGGCGAGCTCGAAGTTCGAACGCGCCGAATCCGTTTAAGTCCAGGGATCGACCAGCAATGAGATCAAACTAGTGAATCGAGCCTAGAGTGTCCTCAAGGCAGGTCAAGAAATTTGCAAGGAATTTCCAAAGAAGGCGCAAATGGAACTAAGCCCTTAGAGGACAAGCGTTTGTACGAATTTTGTAGATTTCGATTCGATCCACAAAATCACTTGCTTGAGCGTGAGGGAGCCCCTGTTCCGCTTACTCCAAAGGCTTTCGACATTCTCCTGGTTCTGGTTCAGAACGGCAGTCGGCTGACGACTAAAGAAGAATTAATGCGCAGGGTGTGGCCTGATAGCTTCGTGGAAGATGCCAACCTGACGGTCAACATGTCCGCTCTGCGTAAACAACTTGGAGAGACTCCGGACGGCCAACAATATATAGAGACGGTACCCAGAAAGGGATACAGGTTTGCGATGCCGGTCACTGAATTGACCGACGCAGGCCCATCAGTCGCGAGTCGTCCAGCTGCTCCCCAAAGTGAATCCCAAGCCGCAGACCTTCCAAACAATGACCCACTTCTGGAGCAGCGGGCTGGTAATGGCGTCCACAACCGATTCCGCCTGAACGCACTGATTCTCAGCCTGATCGCGATCCTACTCGCTGTATCAGGTTATGTCGTCTACAGGAGCAAAACGCCAGCAGTGCGGCACCCAAGCGCACCGCGTCGTCTCGCAATTCTTCCCTTTCAAAATCTGCACGAGGATGCCAATTCGGACTTTCTCGGCTTTTCGCTTGCCGATGCGGTCATCACGAAACTTGGTTATGTCAGTGAACTCTCCGTGCGACCGTCGTATGCCGTACAAAAATATAGGTCCCAGCCAATTGATATCCCTAGAGTTGCCGCGGATCTGAATGTCGACACGCTGCTTACCGGCACCTTCCTCCGTGAAGGCGATGACATCCGAATCGCATGCCAGCTCATTGATGTAAAAAGCGAGAACCTTCTCTGGAAGGGCGCTTTTGATCTGAAATATGACAAGCTGCTAACAGTTCAGGACAAAGTCGCAAATCAGGTCGTTCATGGACTGGAATTAACGTTGTCTCCCTCCGAAGCGGGACGATTAAGGACCGAAGCGACGGTAGACCCCGTTGCCTATGAGTATTTCCTGCGCGGAGTTGACCTGTATGCAAAGGGCGAATTCGCGATGGCTGCCAAAATGTTGGAAAAATCAACCGAACTGGCGCCTAACTATGCCCTCTCCTGGGCGTACTTAGGAAAAGCGTTCGCCGCAAATGCCTCATTTCAACTTGGTGGCGCGGAGCATTATCGCAAGGCACAGGCAGCTTTCGAAAAAGCGCTCTCTCTACAGCCAGATGAACTCGAGGCCCGAATCTACATGGCAAACATGTTTACGGATACAGGCCGAGTAGAGCAGGCTGTGCCACTGTTACGCGAAGCCCTCAAGGCAAATCCCAATCAGGCAGAAACTCATTGGGAATTAGGTTACGCGTACCGATTTGCGGGCATGCTTTCAGAGTCAGTTTCCGAAAGCGAACGAGCCCGTCAAATCGATCCTGGCGTAAAGCTGAATAGCTCAGCCCCCAATGGGTATCTTTATCTTGGAGAATACAACCGCTTCCTCAAAAGCCTGCCACCGACAGACGATGTGGCTCTCATTGTCTTTTATCGCGGCTTCGGCGAGTACTACAAGAAGGACTGGGATCAGGCGCTGAAATATTTCGACCGCGCGTTCGACGTCGATCGATCAGTGCTTCAAGCACAAATCGGAAAGGCTTTTGCATTTGGAATTCGACATCAACCATCTGAAGGTCTTGCCATTGTGCACGCATTGGAAAAGACGATCAGTGAACGCGGAGTTATGGATCCAGAGGCGATATACAAGATCGCGCAAGCGTACGCTGCATTGGGCGATAAGGCCTCCACTCTTCGCGTTCTATCCAGCAGCGTTGAGAACGGATTCTTTCCTTATCCGTACCTCGTGACCGATCCTCTTCTCGATGCGATTCGCGGTGAACCTGAATTCGTAAGAATAATGTCCATTGCGAACCAACGCCATGAAGCCTTCAAACGTAGATTTTTTTGAACCCTGACCCTGCCACTGTCGGACTTTGTCACCGGTTCAACAGTGTCGCCGCCATCGCAGAACAAAAGCAAACGATAAAACACTGCACTACTCTTCCAGATCGCGTCCCCATGGCTGAGAAATTTGTACTTGGAAGACAGTGATCCAGACCGGCCGAGATATGCAGATTTGCTAGAGATTTTGGATGCACCAAGGTGGAAGACAGCACTAGTCGATGCCTTGAAGCACGTAAGCTGTTTGTTGCTACCCATCATGCCGTCCAAATTTCCATTTTCCTCTTGGCCCGCAAATCGGATCAGTAACGGAACAACGCGATTTCCCTTTACGATGTTTGCTCTCCATTAATGGCAAATCGCCATAAGCGACCAATTGGTGGCCATTTTCATTCAGGTGGTGTGGAGTTTTCTTATCTCGGCCAGGATCTTGAAGAGGCGCTTGGAGAGCCTGAGGAGAGGATTGCGCGCAGGACTGTTTGGTGAACTACGGCGGAACATTTCCATGACGTGTTGAGCGGCGATTAAGGCGTCGATTATGCCGTCGAGGTCCGGTGACGCGAGACTTCGCAGGACTGCCGCTTTCGAATGCTCCAGATCAGGTTGCCGAGTTTGGTCTTAGGTCGGTTCTTCTTGCGTTTGCTTCCACTCGTAGACGTTCTTCCTCATGATTGCCGCCCCAATGCGGTGGACAGGTTAAGAGAGTCACTGCGTGCTATGTCTACGCTTCCGGCTTGAGGATCGTTGGAGCGATCACGCGATTGCTGAGGCAGGCTACTTCGTACTTCTCAACGGGAAGGCCTTGTGGAGCAGGATGATCTTGTCCCCGCGAAACGTATCTCTTAGCTGACAATTGGCGAAGGAGATGCAGATGACGAAGGCGACGCGAGCGCGGTACACGCTCGAGTTCAAGCGGGAGGCGGTTCGGCTGGTGGAGTCGGGGCAGAGTATAGCGGCGGCATCGCGAACGTTGGGTCTGGTGGAGCAGACGTTGTTCAACTGGGTTAAGGCCCATCGAGAAGGCAGGCTGCAGGGCGCTGACAGCCGGTCGAAGGTGACCGCCGAGCAGATGGAGATCAGCCGTTTGCGAGCCGATCTGGCGCGTGTGACGATGGAGCGCGACATCCTGGGAAAAGCTATGGCGTACTTTGCCAAGGGGCAGAAGTGAATGTATGGTCCGCCGCCTTGTTGCAAGCGAAAAATGTGGATTGCAGTGAGGTCTACGCAAATGTATCCGGTCTTGTTGGAGTTTTAGGCTCCGGACCTTGATGGAATGCGCTGCGCTCTCGTCCTAACTAAGTACACAGGCTTGGTAGCCTTGTTCACTTCAACAGGTTTCGAAAACGCCGGGTTCGACCGTTGTGCCATCTCATTTGTTCGCCAGCAGACCTGGCGGGTAATGCCAAAAACTTAGATCATTCAGCAGTAGCCGTCGGACTGCAATTGTGGGAATCGCGTATGCGATTTCCACGCCTGGCGTCGCCAGGCGGCAATTGCAGGCCGGTTGCCTCAGGCCGCCTCGGGTTTAGTCACTGCCAACAGCAGAGGCCGATAGGCCTCTCCCCTGGCCAGTACTGCCCATGCCATGCGAGCCAGTTTGTTGGCCAAGGCAACCACAGCCAAATTGTGGTGGGCGCGGGTTGTGAGCTTGTCGAGCCATGCGCTAAGACCGGGAGATTGTTTTTCCTTGAACTGGAGCACCGAGCGCGCACCATGGACGAGAAGGCATCGAAGATAGCAATTTCCACGTTTGCTGATGCCCAATAGCTTCTGTTGGCCCCCGGTTGAGTATTGCCTCGGAACCAAGCCGAGCCAGGCGGCAAAGCTCCGGCCCTTCTCGAAATTTCCTCCATTACCGATGGCCGCAATAATCGCCGTGGCCGTGACCGGTCCGATGCCGGGAATCGCCATCAATCGCTGGCAGGCCTCGTGCTCACTGGCTGCCTTGAAAATCACAGCATCAGCTTCTTCGATCTGGCGCTGTAACTGCTTCAACTCCTGCTGGAGTTGCGCAAGCAACATCCGCAAAGGCCACGACAGATTCCTATCCGGGTCTTCGAGGATGCGGGGCAGAGCCTCTTCTGCATGTTGGCGGCCTTTTCGTATTGTGATGCCACGCTCAAGCAGAAGCCCGCGTATCTGGTTGATCAGAGATGTGCGGCGATGCACCCATCCCTCCCGAGCGCGGTGTAGTGATTGCATATCCAGCTGATCGTCAGTCTTGATTGGCACGAAACGCGTCTTCGGGCGCCATACCGCTTCGGCAATGGCCTCTGCATCGATGTAGTCGTTCTTGTTCGTCATCACGTACGGCTTGACATACTGTGCCGGCATCAACCGGACATCATGACCCTGCGCACGGAGTGCGCGGCCAAGGAAGTGAGCGCCTGGGCAGGCTTCCATGCCGATCCGCTCCACGCGCAGATTGACTGTGAAGTGCAGCAATTTTTCACGCGAAAACTTTTTTCGCACAACAACCTCACCTGCTGCATCGACACCAACAAGATGGAATACCGACTTGCCAAGATCGATGCCGACTGTATGAATCTCCATGAACGTCCTCCTCTGTCCCTATCATCCTCCGGTGGGGCAGGGGGCGGACCATTCCAATTAAGTACGCCTTGATTCGACGCCACCGGCGAGTGTGGCCGATTCGGGTACAGTGCCGGATGCTCGGTGTAAGTGTGGCTGGCTATCACGAGCACTTTGTTCGTCGCCGGCAAATCGGCCGCCGCCGTCACTTGAGCGAGGAGGCACTGGTGGTGCATATTCGCGCCGTGTATGCGGCCCATCGCGGGGCCTACGGCTGGCCGCGCATCTGGCGGGAGTTGCATGCTCAGGGCGTTCGTGTGGGCAAGCAGCGCGTGCAGAGGGTAATGCAGCAACATAGCATCCGCGCTCGCGGCAGGCGGCGTTTCCGTGTCACTACTACCGACAGTCGACATGGATTGCCGATCGCGCCCAACCTGCTGAATCGCAATTTCACCGCGGCCGGGCCCAACCAGGCGTGGACCGGCGACATTACTACATTCCAACCAACCAGGGCTGGCTATTTCTGGCTGTGGTCATCGACCTGTTCAGTCGCCGGGTTGTGGGCTGGTCGATGCAAACGGAAATGCGTAGCAACCTGGTCATCGATGCGCTGGAGATGGCCTGGCGGCTGCGCAATTCCAATGTAAAGGCAGGGCAGATCTTCCATAGCGATCGCGGCAGCCAGTACGCAAGCAATGAGTACAGCCTCCTGCTTCAGGACTACGGCATCACGGCTTCAATGAGCCGGAAGGGAAACTGCTGGGATAACGCGCCCAGCGGAACCCTGTTTGCCTCTCTGAAAGTGGAACGGCTTCACGGTCAACGCTTCGAAACCATCCGCCAAGCCAAGGATGAAACCCTCGCGTGGCTGCTCTGGTATAACCAAACACGCATGCACTCAACCCTGGGCTATCTCAGTCCCATCCAGTTCGAACAGCAGTGGTATCGCAGCACCGAAGCAATCGCAAGCTGAAGGCTCATCAGCGGAAGCAGGCTATGGAAAAGCAGGAAAGCAAACAACGCTTTCCAACTTTCCCACAGCCACGACGATTACGAACTATAACAAGCTATGGGATACGGATTCGAGGGCAAGGTCATTTCGATATTGATTCCAAATCCTCCGATTGCCTAAGGAGGGTTTTCTTGCGCATACCGAGGTCAGCTTCAACAGCTTTCTTTGGGCGATTTCAGGGGCATCTTGTTGTTGGGTTTTAGGGGCGGCATCTTGCGCGTGAATGGCAGGAAGGAAAATAAACAGCGCGGCCAATGTGGCCATGGCGGCCACCATGAGTCTATCTGAGCGGATCATGCAGGCATTCAAGCAAAAACGGCATCTTCTTGACAAGGCTAAGTACCCCAATTTTCGGATGGTCGGCTATCCGGACATTGCGACCCGGATCCCCGAAACTCCGGATTGCCGGTCACCCGACAAGAATGATGCTCGAAGCGCGGTTTTGAGCGGTTCTATCGCCCTTCAAATCTCGCAGCGACGCAATGATTGGCGTTAGATTCCTAAACCACTCAGTGAGCGTTCCACCTACTTTACCAGGGCTCAAAGCAGTCATAATTTCGTTGGCTGACGATCTTTCCATCTTTGAACTGGAAAAACATGGCGGAGTGGGCACGCATCTGAGACCCAGCAGCCAGGCTGCCAAAGGCGACCGCCAGCGTACCAGTCCAGAGGACTTCAACCGACAGCCTGTCTCCGTCGGCGACGCAACTTTTGATCTCGTAGCTTTGACTCGACAGTAGCATTCGACCCTTCTCGAAAGCTTCGGCCATTCTTGAGACTCCAGACTTAATTCCGTTCGGATAGATGCGATTGGGGAGCTGTTCTAGACAGCATCGGGAGAGAACAGATCTGCGATGTAGGCGAAGTCACCACTCTCAATCGACCTCAGGTAACGTGCAACTTTTTCCAAATTCGTAACTGGGTTCATCAGTCAAGAGTCTACATGGGAGGCAATTGAAGATAAATTTCTGTGGCGCTCATGACCGCACAACCGTCCCCTCCTGTGGCGGGCGATTTGTTGCGGGCGGCTTGTCGCCAATGCGGATATTTCAACTCGAAACATTCTGGGTTGCCGGTGATAGTGCGCCATGAGCGCGAAAGGCCGAGAGGCCGAGTAGTGCGTAACTGTTTAACCGATGAGGAGGGCCCCTCGGAACCGGCTTGCAGGAGCGGGTTCCAAACCACCTTCGGCGGCTGTTGCCCAAAGCCATGGTCGTGAGCGCGGAAGGAAAAGGCTTGGCATTGACCGGGTCAGGTATCAGGCAAGAAGAGGACCGCAAGGGAACCACCGTTGAAGTGTCGAAAGCAATGAGACGATGTCAAAACCGCGGCGTTATTACTACTGCGGGACAAAGCTCCGACGAAACCTGTTTACGGGCGGAGCGGCATCCGGCATGAGAGGTGGCCTGAGCTTGCCAACGAGGCGGTTAGGCGGAACATGGGAAGTCTTCAAGTGATGCTAAGAGAAAACCTATAAGTGCGAACCACGAAGGGGAAATATCGATGCACTTGAAGATGGCGGATCATCCTGTAGTAGCGTTGAGGCGTCTGTAACGGACGGGGAGCGAAGAGGATGACATAGCTCGACGGAGGGTTCGGCCAACTGGATGTTTCAGGAAGAGCCCTTTCCTCCCGAGACGGCTCGTTCTCGCAAGGGACAAGCTACGGCTATGAAGAGCCGTGTGAATCGCGAGGTTCAAGCACGGTTCTGTGAGGGCCTCGGGGTGAAATTCCCCGGGGCTACTCGACCGGAAACATCCCGGGATCGAGTACGTCGAGGGTAAGGTTTTCCATGAATGTACGAACGCACAGGATGAGTTCAAACGCGACGCATAACGACCTGGCTTC
>Ga0206959_10282_pt1 | contig 12401 bp, 4 predicted proteins | sample Alteio_BWOrgHeat_31_FD_152971 | JGI IMG/M metagenome (GOLD analysis project Ga0206959, IMG submission 152971) | Enriched cells from forest soil in Barre Woods Harvard Forest LTER site, Petersham, Massachusetts, United States -... | ecosystem: Environmental > Terrestrial > Soil > Temperate forest >...
GCCTGGCCTCAGTAAAGGATTTGATTATGGTATTGCTCGCTCAAGCAGCGGGGTTGCCGGAAGAAGGCACGATCCTAAGGACGCTTTCGTCGACGGAGATTTTTTTCCCCGCGTCGTTGCTGATCGTGGGAGTGCTGCTGCTGATTTTTGGATTCAAAGCACACAAGTGGATCGTGGTGATCAATTGCGTGGCGCTGGGATGGTGGGTGGGATACACCTATGGCGGACAGGAGCAGATCGCGACGATTGGCGGCATTTTGGGCGCGGCGTTGCTGGGGGTGATCTGCTGGCCGTTGATGAAATATGCGGTGGCGTTGTGCGGGGGAATCGTCGGGGCAGTCGTCGGGATGCACTTGTGGATTCAGTTTGACCAGCCCGAATCGCATCGGTGGGCGGGAGCGTTGATCGGGCTGGTGTTGCTGGGGATGCTGTCGTTTATTTTGTTTAAGGCGTCGGTAATTTTGTTCACGTCGATTCAGGGCGCGGCGATGGCGATTTTGGGGCTGGCGGCATTGCTGATGCGGTTTAGCCCGAATCCGATTGGCGCTGAAGTGTATTCGGGATTGACGACTAAGCCGGTGTTGATGCCGCTACTGGTTTTTTCGATCGCGTTGTTGGGGGTGATTTATCAGCAACAGAAACACGGGCTATTGGATGGCGGTGCGGGCGGCGGCGGAACGGCGAAGCCTGCGGAGAAAAAGTGAAGCGGCCGCATCATGATGCAGTTTTGATGACTGGACGAAAAATTAAATGCCTTGAATTCACGGACTATTTGCGAGGCCGTGTTTTTTTTCGGGCGCATCGGGAAGCGTGATGACGAGGGGGGCAGGGTCGCCTGTGGCGGGGATTTCGATGCCGCCCAGTTGCGGAAGATATTGCCAGGCGGCGGGAAATGCGGCGGAGTTGCCGCGGAAACGGGTAAGGACTTTTTCGGTGTTATTGTCTTTGGCCCAGCCGCCGAAATAATTTTCGAAGTACCACAGTTCAGTGCGGTAAATCAATTCGCCGTGGGCGGCGGAGTGGAATTCTGTCGTGCGCTGCAGTTCCACGAGCACGGTGGCATGCTTGTGGTCGGCAGCGATGCTGAGGATGCGGTGCTTGTCGTAAAAGCTGGGGGTGTCGGCGACAAATTTGTCGAGCCAATCGCGATCGTCCGAGGCGAGCGGTTTATCAGGGGTGATGGGGCGGTGATAGTTCATGGTCACGCCTTCCCAGCGGCCCTGGCCGTTCCAGAGGATGAGGTCATAGGTGCGGCCGGGGAGGAGATGCGGGATGCTGAAAGCGGCGGATTGGGGATCGATGACGCCTTCGTAGACAAAATCATCAGAAATACCTTTGGAGACTTTTTCGACATCCGCCCAATCGCGGTCAACGGCGACGATTCTGGTGATGGGAGCGGCTGATTTAATGGTGCCGGTGAGGGTTTGAGCGTCGGGCTCCGGCGAGGCGGCACGGGTGATGGTGGCGAGCGCAGCTACCAAGATGACGGGGAGAGGTCGCATGGCCATAGTGTGCTCTAAGGGTGCGGAGAAATCCAACGGAGATTTTCGAATTACTTTCGCCGCTTTCGGAGCGTGGCGCAAGCACCAAAAGTCAGGAGGGCAAGCGAAGTGGGCTCCGGCACGCTGGCGGTTGAGAGGCCGGCGGATTGTAGTTCGTCTGTCGTAAAGCGTGACAAATAGGATGCGCCGAATACCTGGGCGTGAGAAACAATTTCGCTGCCGGCCAGCGTGCCGGCTTCGTTGACGAACGCTTTATCGATGAAAAAGTAATCATTGGCGTCGATGACGCCGTCGCCATTGAGATCGCCGGCGACATAACCCAATCCGACATCAAAGGCGTGCACGAATGATTTATCGATGACGAAATAGTCGTTGGCATCGACGACGCCATCCAGCGTCACGTCGCCGTTGTAGGTGTACTTGATGAGGATGCTGTCATTGGTGACGGCTTGATTGTCAAAATTGGAAAATGGATTGCGTGAGACTGCGGAAAAATCGCCGTTACGCACGACAGCCAGCGTGAAGAGATCAAAACCCTTGCTGACATTTTGTGCCGCGGCGTACGACGAGATGATGCCATTGCCGGTCCAATTGGCTTGGCCATTGGCGTTTGTGCCATTTTTTCCTGATTTGATCAACGCCGTAATGTTGGCTTTCACCGTCGAGCTATTGGATGACGACGATTGAATGATGAGATCATTGTCGGCGAGATCGAGTTGGCCAACAGGAGCCGCGGCGGGGCCTCCGATGGAAAGTGAATTCACCACGTTCACCGTTGCCGCGCCGCTGGTCAACCGCAGGACCGGATCAATCGAGTGCGCGGCTATCGCCAAAGTGCTGTTTCCAGAAGCGGTCGGATTGATCGTAACGCCCGCTTGGCGGACAAATGCGCTCCGAAAGTTCGCGCCGGCTGAGACTACGAGCGTGCCCGCGCCGCTCACCGATGCGGCCACAACGGTGTGATCGGTGATATTAAGGCTGCCGTCGTTTATCACAGCGATATGTTGCGAAGGAGTGGACGTCGAAGTGAGCGGGTCATTTGCGCCGCCTAATAAAGCTGATGCATTAAGGTCAATTTGCAATGACGTGCCCGTGTTCATGACCACGCTACCCTGGCGACTGACCGTCAGAGATCCTGCGGCCACGTGAACAATATCCGGCCAGAAGAGTGCGGCATTTCCACTTACGAAAACATTACCAGCCGACATCAGCCAGGAATTTACCGATGATGCCCCAGCGGCAGACGATGCGGAAATCGCTCCAGCAATGGTAAGCATGCCCGCACCGGACTTCGTCAGCGTGACGCCGCCGCTGCCTAGATTTAATGCGCCGTTCAATACAAGGTCCGCATCGGTGGTGAGCGTCATGCTTGATTGGACGGTGACCGAAGTTGCTGCATTGGTCGCCTGACTGTTGGTTTGCACAAGCCAGCCGATGGGGGCCGCACCGCTTGCCGAAAAGTTGATCGCCGCACCGCCGGATCCAGTTTGCACCGGAAGATTGGCGCTGTGATGGGTAATCCACGTCACGTCAGAAAACGTGAGCGTGTAAGTATGCGTGGCATCGGCGATTAACCCGCTGGAGTTAAATCCGGCGCCGGTCGGATGAGTGGCATCGGGCGCAGAGCCTGCAAACTCGATGACGTTGTTGGCCGAGCCGTCGCCGATAAATTTGAAATTGCCGCCGGCGTAAGTTGATGAATTTGGGCCGAGCAATTGGGTGCCTGCGCCAAAAATAAATTTACCGCCCGAGCGGACGGTAATCTGAGGAGAAAGAGTCGTCGAGCCATCCCATATGAATTTATTTGTCACCGCCACGCTTGTGCCGGCATTTTGGACGACGAGATTTCCCGCCGAACTCATACTGAGAGTTGAAATGGAATTCGCTACCCCATTGGCAAAATGAACGGTGGCTTCATTGTTTTGTTGCGTAGCCATCTGCCCGGCAGCCACTATGTTGTCGACGCGAATGGTGTCCGACGCACCGGTGTAGGAGCCGAAAATGAAAATGCCGAGGCCTTGAGTGCTGGCAGAAGGGGCGAGAACTTCGATCGTTCCATTATTGGCCACATTTCCCAGCATGATCTGATTGCTTGTGGTGGTGGAACCAAAAAGTGTTTGCGCCGAGGCAATCGTGGTGGTCGCTGTTGTCGTCCAGGTGGAAGAAGAATTGACGTACCCGCCGATTAAAAGATTGGCCGACGCGTTATTTGGGGGCGCCGAGGAGGGTGCTGACGTGAAGGTTTGCGACGATGCAACAAGAATGTCATTCAGAAATGTTTGCGAACTACGCGAAATGTTTTTAATGCCGGCGGTTCCTTTGAGGGAGAACGGGGCGCCGCCGAGGACATTTGCCAGTGAAGTCCCGCTGAACGCGATGGAATCAAGCAGCAATGGATTGCCGAGATCGTTCATCAGGGGCGACGCGATCGACCCGTTGCTTTTGACCTGTGAGGTAAACGTGATGATTGCGGTGCCATCAGTGGGCGGGAGTACGAAAGACTGCCAATTGAGAAACTCGCTCCAGGTGGTTGGATCACCTTGATTGCCGCCGAGCCAATTGTAATTCAGCGCGTGCACGGACTCCACCGAACACAAGCTCATGCTCATCCAAACGGCGACTTGCGTTGAGCGACTGGCCGCCAAGCGTTTTTTAAGAAATCGCATTATCACCCCGCCTGAAAGCGCACGGCGACTTAGAATTATGAAGAAACATTGAACGCACCCTCCTTGATGCTTCACCACCGAAGGAATATAAGCCAATTTTTCAGCAAGATAAAGCGGTTTACCCGCCGTCATTCCCTGGAAAGCAAAAAAAAAGAAAGACCGCCCCATGAGGGAGGGGCGGTCTCTGCTGCATTTCGTCTTTCACTGCCGCAATCGCAATTCTTAGCGCTTATTGCGCCGCTTCATCAGCAAGCCCGCGCCGCCCAGGGTGAGCAGGGCCAGGCTGGCCGGTTCGGGCACCGCGCTGGGATCGAGGCCTGCCGCCGCCAGGTCGGCGGGACTGAACTTCGCCAGGTAGCTCGCGCCAAACAATGCTTCGTGGGCCAGGATTTCCGAGCCGGCCAGGGTGCCGCTCTGGGCCACGAACGCTTTGTCCAGGAAGAAGTAATCGTTGGCATCGACCACACCATCGCTGTTGATGTCGCCGGCCACGTAGCCGAGATTCACGTTGAACGCGTGCACGAACGTTTTGTCGAGCACGAAGTAGTCATTGGCATCGACAACACCGTCGAGGTTCACATCGCCGTTGAAGGTGTACTTCACCAGGATGCTGTCGTTGTTGACGGTTTGGCCGTCAAAGCTGGTAAAGGGCGTTCCGTTGACGCTGGTGAAGTCGCCGTTGCGGACTTCCGCCAGCGTGAAGAGGTCAAAGCCCTTGGTGACGTTCTTGGTGCGGGCGTAGGACGAGGTCAGGCCGTTGCCGTTCCAGTTCGACTGACCGTTGACATCCAGGCCGTTTTGCGCGGCGAGGATGAGGCTCGCGATGTTGGCCTTGACCGCGGCGCTGTTGGCCGAGGTGGCCTGGATGATCAGGTCGTTGTTGGTCAAGTCGAGCGTGCCGGTCGGGGCCGTCGCGGTGCCGCCGAAGCTCAGGGCCGAAACCACGCTGACCGTCGGCGTGCCATCGGTCAGGCGGAGGGTGGGGTCAAAGGTGCGTTGCGCGATCGACACGGTGCTGAGGCCCGAGGCGCTGGCGTTGACCGTCAGGCTGTTCTGGCGGATGAACGAGGTGGCGAGCTTGGCCCCGCCGGCGACGGTGGTGTTGCCGGTGAAGACGGTTTGCCCGGCCCCGTTGGTGGAGCTGGTCGAGGAGGTCAGGCCCGACGCGGTGCCGCTGATCGTCAGCAGGCCCGCCGAGATGGTGAGGCTGGCGTTGTTCTTCACGACGCCCGAGAGGGTCAGGCTGCTGGTGGTTCCATTGACGGCGACGTTGGTGTTGCCGGCAAAGGTGACCGGAGCGCTGATGACCTGGGCGTTGTGGTTGACGGTGACGGTGGCGGTTGAGGCGCCGTTGTTGATCGTGAGGACATTGGCGGTGCTGGTGGCGCCGATGGTGTAGGCGACGCCGGGGCTGGAAGTGTTGTCAAAGAGGAGGGTGCCGACGGTGCGGGTGGTGGTGAGGCTGACCGCGCCCGACCCCTTGCCCAGGAAGTTGGCCGTGGCCCCGACGGCATCAGGCACCGTGGAGTTCGACCAGTTCGCCGCCGTGCCCCAGATGTGGTCGGCGGACGAATCCGTCCATTCGACCGGGCCGGTGACAACCGCTGTCACGATGGTGGCATCAATAAAGCTGCCATCAGAGGTGAACGTCGCTCCCAAGCCCGATGCCAAACCCGAAGCCGTGAAGCTGGCCAGCGAGCCGGTGAATCCACCGTTATATCCAAAGAGTTCAAACACTTCGCCCACGGTTGGAGTCGTGCCTGCAAAGTTAATCGTTGTCGAACCCGCAATAGTTAACCCCGTCCCGTTGCTGACCGTGATGAAAGGCGTCGTGTTGACTGCCGCACCCAAAATGAATTTCGCGATCGCTCCGGAATTCAACGTCAAGGTATCCACTGCGAAATTCGCCGACGAGTTCGCTGTCTGGTCTGCCCCGCCAATCGTGCCGCCGCTGTTAACTGTCACACCGCCTGATACATTCGAGGTGCCAGTCAAAATACCGCCGTTAACGACCGCTCCACCGCCTAAGCTTGTATTAATCGCCAGGGTGCCGCTATTGACTTGTGTGCCGCCGCTGTACGAAGGCGAATTCGAATCAATCGTCACCGTTCCCGGGCCCGTCACAATGATTCCGCCGGATCCATCCAACCCACCGCTCAACGTAATGTTGTGCCCATTCCCCGACGAATCGCCCGCTTGGAACGTCACACTGTTGTTCGTCCCGGTCAGATGCAATGGGACTTGCGTTGACCAATTGGCATAAGCGCCCATTGTCCCATTTTGCAAGTTTGCCTGGATCAACGCGGCATTCGACTGCGAAATATTCTGCGTGATCCCCAGTGTCCCCAGATAAACCGTCCCGCCGTCCAAAGTCAGCGTCACCGATAATCCACCCCCGGCCGTACCCGAATCTGCCGCCGCGGTCGACAACGTAATTCCTTCAAATGACGATGACCCGCCGGCAAATTCTGCTGTTACCTTGTTGTCGCCTACATTCCCTAATTGCAACCCGTTGACGCCTGTAGAGATCAACGTGCCGCCCGTCACCTTCATCGCTCCGCCGCGGGTCGCCGAAGTTTGGTTAATGAGATTGCCAAGGATGAAGTTTCCCGTGATCGTCAGTGTGCCTCCGCTCTGCGCCAACGCACCCCAACTATTCGAATTGCCCAAAATTAAATTATTGATAGTGGTCGACCCGCCGCCCACAACCACGCCTTTGGTGAAATCTGGGGTTACGCCGCCCCCGGTCGAGCCGCTGCGGTTCACGGTAACATTACCCAGCGAGTTAATCCCGCCATTGACCGTCACGATCCCGCCGTCCTGCGAAGCCGAGAAGTTCACACCGTTGATCGTGGTCGTACCACCATCCAATGTCAACCGCTGGACCGCGGCGCCGCTGGTTGGCGACGCGAGCGTCACTGCACCCGACACCGTGAGGTTACCGCCGTTGTTGTGCAGTGTCGTTCCAGGATTAATGGTAGCAGAAGGCAAACTTAATGCGCCGCCCACATCTACGCGCACTTCACCGGTAGTAAACGTGATCGCCGAAAGCGTATTATTCGTGCTCGCAATCGCAAAGATACCCGCCCCAGTCTTGGTGAAACTCGTCCCAGCGATCGGCCCAGTCTGCTGATAAACTGCGTTGGTGTCCGCTTGGATCGTGCTCGTTCCACCGGTCCCTGCTAGCGTCAGGGTCTGACTGTAAGTAAACGATGTGCTAGCCTCCAACGTCGCGGCGTTCACCGTCGTCCCGCCGCTACCCAGGCTCACCGCCGACGCCACGCTCAAACCACCCGCGTTGATCGTCGTCGTACCTGTATACCCGCCGGACGTACCCGTCAGCGTCAAAGTTGAATTGCCGTTCTTTACCACGCTCATCGCGCCGCCGGTATTCTGAATCGCACCGGCATAAATCGAGTTCGCAGTGTTGTTAAATGTTACCGTCGCGGTGCCCGCCGCCGTGTTGTCTATTGTCCCGGCAGTTCCCACAAGGTTTAATAATGTAGGGCTAAATCCGTTCACATCTAGCGTCCCACCCCCCAAGCTGACAGTGCCCGTTCCCAGCGCCGCCGGATCACCCAGCTTTGCCGTCCCGGCATTGATCGACGTCAGGCCCGTATACGTGTTGGCCGAGCTAATCGTCGTGATTCCCGTCCCTGCGAACGTCACCGCGCCAGCACCAGAAATCGTCTTGCTAAATGTCGTGTTGTCGGAACGAGCAAACACCAAAGTACCCAAGTCAGATACCGATGTTCCGCCTAACGTGCCGCCCGTCGGCACGGCCACGCTTCCTAATTGCAGCGTCGCTCCAGTGCCGATCGTCGTGTTGCCCGAATAGCTGTTATTGCCGGTCAAAACCAACGCCCCGGTGCCAGTCAGCGTCAATGCTCCAGTTCCCGTCATGTTTCCATTAATTGTAAATGTATCCGTCACATTCGCCACACTGACCGTTGTGTTCGAATTCAGCTTGATCGCCCCTGTGATCGCATGGCTGCCACCCAAATCATTGATCGTGGCCGATCCAGCGCCGTTGTCCAGCACCAGCGAACCACCAGTCCCCGAAGCAATCGTATAGGACGCCACCGTGTTGTTAAAGATCATCGAGCTGACCGTCTGCACTGCGTCCAAAGTTACCGTATGATTCGCCGTAATAGCCCCAAGGAAGCTCGCCGAATCCCCAACGTTGTGCGGAATCCCAGCCGACCAATTTGCGGAGTTATTCCAGCTCTGGTCCGCATTCGTCAGCCAAGTCGAATTCGTAATTACCGTCCCAATCACTTCCAGCGTGACGGTGTTTCCGCCGGTAGTGCCGAAAATGTACGTGAACCCACCCACCGCGTTCAACACAGACAAATTCGCAAGCGATCCGCCCAAGGTCCCGTTATATGTAAACAGGTTGAACGTATGGTCGCCGGCTGGTGCATATGGCGTGGTGCTCCCCGTGGTGTACAAGTCGATTCCGCTGCCGGTATTGAATATCAACCCGTTTGAGTTCGTCACCGCAACCTTGTCAAAAGTCGAGTTGTCCGTGAATTCAAAATCCACCGCCGATCCGGTGTTCAACGTCAACCCGCCAACCGTTAGCGTTCCTACTCCGCTCGATCCCGGCGCGATATGCCCGCCCGCCCCAGCAATCGCATTCGACCCCGGCGTGACCACGCCGCTGATCGTCCCGGTCCCGCCCAAAAACGCACCCGACGCCACCGTAACCCCGCCTGTCCCCGTCCCCGAGCCCGAACTATTGTTCACCAGCAACGTCCCTGCCGAGACCGTCGTGCTGCCCGCATACGTGTTGCTTCCGCTGACCGTCAGCGTGCCTGCCCCAGCCTTCGTGAAGCCGCCGCCACCGGCAATGACGCCGGCATAGTTGCTGTTGAAACTATTCGTGTCCACCGTCCCCCCCTTGTCCGCAAGCGTCATCCCCCGATTTGTCAAAATGTTGATTGACGCGCCTAATTGCAGCGTGCCGCCGCTGAAATTAATATCATCCGCGATCGGCGACCCCGGCTGCGCACCCAGTGACTGATTGTTGTTGATCTGAACAATTCCGCCGTTCAAATAATTCTTGCCGGTATACGTGTTCGTCCCCGTCAGCCTCATCAATCCGACCCCGCTATAGGTCAGCGACGTCGACCCTGTTCCGTTGTCGATGATCGTTGAACCAATCGTCATCAACGCGTTGGTGCCCTGCGTGGTGCTGTCATAATTAAATATGATCAAATCGCTCCCCACCGGCCCGGTCAGACTCCCGCCTGTGATAGTCACCGCATGGTTCGTCATCTGATTCGTCATCAAAATCGCGCCCGACGTCAGCGTTAATGAGCTATTGGTGTCCGTCAGCGTCAACGTCCGGCTATTCGTCTTATCGTTGAAATACAGCGAGTTCATCGTGATCGCGCCGGTCCCCGTATACGTCGGAATGGTCGCCGTAAGCTGGTAGTTTGCCGTCGCCGATGAAGCCGAGAAATCTGCCGGCAACGCCGTGAACGCCGAATACGCGCTTCCATTATTCCCCGTCCCCGCCGGCACAAAGAAACTCGTGATCGTCCCCGTGCTCGTGAACGTCATGAATGGAACGATCCCATTGACCGTCATCGTTTGCGTCGATCCATTCACCGTTGTCGTGGAACGAAACCCGCCGCTATTGGCGTTGGAGGTCCCGTCCGCGTTCAGAGGATTCGCCAAGCTAACTGTCCCCCCAATCACCCGATTCACGTTATTGAACTGATTGATCGTCCGCGCGTTCGATCCACGCGTCTGCGTGAAACTTGTGAACCCCGGCTGAATGTTCAATATCGATGTCGTTTCCACAAATGCTGTGCTCGGCCCCGTCCCGTTGCCGCCCACCGTTAAAATCGTCGAGCCCCCCACGTTCAACACGCCCGTGTTCGCATTCAGCGCCGTCGTCCGCCCGCCATTCGCCAAGCCCATGTCAAACCGCACCGTCCCATTGTTCGCCGTCGTCCCACCCGTATAAGTGGCATTCGTATAGTTGGCTCCAATCGTCAGTGTCCCCGTCCCGTTCTTCACAATATTCCCCGTCCCCGTGATCGTCGCCCCGTTCGTCGATGATGCCAGTACCGGCAGGCTGAACACCGTATTTCCCGCCCCCGCGATCGTCAGCGTCAGCGTGTTCGTCGTGTCCGTCCCCATCAACAACGATCCCTGGATTGTCAACGTCCGCCCGCTCGCCACACTCCACGTCTGCGACGCCCCCATCGACATCGGCGCTTGCACCGTCAAGCTCCGCGTCGCATTCGACATGTCAATTCCGTTAGCCCCTAGCGTCAGCGTGCTCGTCGTGCTCGTCACCAGCACATTCGCCCCCGGCGACAACACCTGAATCCCCGCCCACGACCATGACAATGCCGACGCTGCGTCCGTCCATGTATTTAACGACGAATTCGTCGCCCCAATCGTGCTGTCCCATACCGCAAGGTCCCCCGCCCCCGGCACCACCGTCCCCACCCACGCATTCGGATCCGTCAAATCATTCGCATCGTCCTGCCGTGAAATCGACGCCCCATAAGCATGCGCCGAAAAAGTCGACGCCGCCAGCGCCACAGCCGCCGCCAACGACAATGCGATCCCCCCCGCCATCCCACGTCGCCGCAGTTTGGGCGCCACGCCATACGAGAATCCAACCGACGAAATGGCCTGAATCGTGCGACGAACCTGCATAGAAAACCCTCGTTTTCGTGGAACTGTTTGAAAGACACGTCCGAAATAGACGCAATTATGATTACTACCTGAAGGTGCAATTTCCCGTCAGAGTTGCTGTCTGCACCCTTGAAGCCAACGCGATATCTTCGAGAATATCACCGTTTGACCGCATTGCAAAAAAATGTTCAATTTGCCTGCGGCACGAACTCGTTTTACCTCGATGCGATGATGAAATGCTTGCGTCGCACGCCCGATATCCTCGAGCCCGCTAGCCAATGGTCACTCAATGGTCCAACCACGCACGCCGATAAATCGCCTCGCCGATCCACTCAATGGTTGTCCAATTGATGAACGAAATTGCCGTAATCGGTCATGCTGTTCAACTGCGGATTAAACTTGTAAGTCCCACTCTTAGTATTCATAGACACCGCGCCAACGTGGGCATCCACAAACAAAGCATTCACCGAATCATTGTCGTGCGGAAAACTCGAAACGTAGTTACTGCCCGAGTACGACTGGTCACTGGCAAACACCAAATTAATGGGAAAATCTGTGACTCTGGAGTACTTCGCCGAATTCCATGCCGTTGCGGAACCCGAGTTGTAGCCTGAATGCCGCTCAACAGGAAACAGATGCTTTGGATCCGTGGGCGCGGGCGTCGTGTCCCATCCTGGGCCATTGCCTGGATTACCCGTTGTATGCAATTGGTAGAAATAACCCATTCGCGAATCCTGTTGCCCATTATCGTAAGGATCCATTGCCGTCACTGGAGTAAACACACTCGCATTCACCACTGGAGTTAAGTTCGCCGGAGACGTCCAACTCGTCCCCCATTTTCCCTCACCGTACGCCACTTGATATGGAAAGCGTGCATCCGTCGACTTACACCAGAACACGCGAATATCCTTGATATGGCCAGTGTGATTGAGCATGTAATAGCTCGCTCCCGTGGTAAGCTGCGCCGTCGCCCACGGTGCCACCCCTGCCGCCGCTCCATAAAACTCAGGACGACCCGTGCATAGCCAAGACGTCTTCGCATACATTTCCGATACCAAATCATTTGTATAACCACTGTAATGGGCAATATAGTCTGATTGCGAGCGATCCTTCTCCGGTGGCAGCAAATCCTGGTTCTCCGTTGCGAACATCCGTGCCGACTTTCCGATGTTCGACAAATTCGCCGCACACGCCGACCGAACCGCTGACCGCCGCGCCTTCGCCAGCGAAGGGATCAAAATCGCCACCAGCAACGCAATGATCGCGACCACCACCAACAGCTCGATCAACGTAAAACCGCGTGCTCGCTTCTTCATCATGCCATCACCACCCGGTTAGAGGACCCAAACCCGTTTCAATTTTTACGCATCGCTTACGAAGGTGAGAGACCGCATCACTCGTCGCGTCGGAATGGATTCCTCCGCAACAAGCGCCGTACAACAGAATTATGCCGCCTCAGGAAATGTGCCTCTTCATAACATAACACTTCCTCATTTGACGCACAAGAACCTAATTGCGCAAATAAAGAGCATTTTTGCGCACATCATGATATTCTCCCTCCTGAGATAATTCC
>Ga0206959_10284_pt1 | contig 12381 bp, 19 predicted proteins | sample Alteio_BWOrgHeat_31_FD_152971 | JGI IMG/M metagenome (GOLD analysis project Ga0206959, IMG submission 152971) | Enriched cells from forest soil in Barre Woods Harvard Forest LTER site, Petersham, Massachusetts, United States -... | ecosystem: Environmental > Terrestrial > Soil > Temperate forest >...
TAATTTTCCAGCCGCCGCAGATGCGCCTCTTCCGATTCGTCAGGATGTCCCATCAGCGCCGCCAATCCCGCCGGCACCGGCGGCATGAACGCGGCTTCGTCATACTTTCCGCCAAACGCAGCCAGGCTCGCCGCCGCCACCATCGCAAACCGCCGATCCCATTGCCGCTGCGGGGCATATTCATTTTCGTACACCGCCTGCAGCACCAAGTCGTCCAGTTCCTCCTCGCCGATCTCCCCCAGCGTCTTGTGCAGCGTAAAGCACAAATCACACAACATGCGGAGCAACGGCGAGGCGGCTAGTTTTTTGCGGCGGCATCCACCTGGAGCCGGTTCGCTCCGTTGCACGCGTCGATCAGGCCGCTCACCAGCGCCCAGTCCAGATCCCGCACCTGCTGCAGGTCACCGAACACGGGCCTGCCTTCCTCATCCACCACCGCCGCCTGCACCAGCGCCAGCCCGCTCTCCCCCGGCGTTTTCGAGGCCGCAATCATCTCGCCGGCCTTGAGCCGCTTCACCTGCACCGGGCCAAACCCAGGCACCTCCACCGCCACCACCGCCAGCTGCGCCAACCGCTGAACCAAAAGGTCCCGAATCTTCATGTCTGCTCCGTCACCTTAAATGCCAAATAAGAAAATCGTCCTACTGCCTACTGCCTACTCCGCGACTCACAGCCGCTTCAAACTCGTCGAATAGGTCAGGCTGGGCGTCGTCCCGGCCTCCACCAGGTTCGCCCGCACATAGCGCATCGAGACATATCCCGGCACGTCATTCAACCCGATCGCCGTCACCGCCACCGGGCCGCCCGCCGCCGTCCAGGTCGCATTGTCCGGCGACTGCTGCAGCGTGAAGGTATAGGTCTCATCGCCGCTGGTGTGATCGAGGGCTGTCGCCGCGATCGTCGCCGCCATGGCGATCCCGATGCCGCCGGGCGCGAACGCAGCGCCGAGGTCATAGCTGGCGCCCGTGTAACTGGCCGTCTTGGTCTGCGTCAGCTCCACCGCCACCGGCACCGGCAGCGCCCCGGCGCCCGTCCCGCCACCAGTCCCGGCGGTGAACGTGTGCTTGCTGGTCACCATGACGGTCACGGAAATCGTCACTTCGTCTTTCTCCTGCACCTCCGGGCCAATCGCCTTGATCGCACCGGAAAACTGCAGCGTCGCACCGTTGGAGTAGACGATCTTCCAAAATTTGGTCACACGCATCAGGCCATAGACTGCCGTCGTATTGGCATCAACGAACCCCAACATGATCTCCAGGTTGCCCGGATCGACATAGCCCAGGCCCTTTTGTTTAATGAAGTCGATCTCGCCGGAGTCCGTTTGATCCACGCGCGTCGTATCGAACTCATCCGCTTCCAGACCGGGCAACTTGGGGTATTTCTTGACGCCGGCGAGCTGCGTCGTCTCGGCGCCAAACGAGTCCCCGTAGAAGAGCTTCGTTCCCGCGCCTGTGGCATAACCGTTGAGAGTCATAAGAATCCTTTCTTAAGTCGCTAGTTGAAACCGGACATCAAAATTAAAAGTCACGTTCCAGCGGCCGCGCTCGTCGCGTCCGGTCACCCCCGGAGTCTGCTGCGGAATGACTAACCGCACTTCATAGCTCACCCCCGGATCATCGATCACCGCCAGGCCCGACGTGATCTTGCCGGCGATCACCCAGCCATGCCGCACCACGTTGTCCTGGTACAGCGATTCGTACAGTTGGTTGACCAGATCCGTCGCCGCCGCCGCCGTCTTCCCCGTCCCCTTCACCTGGACGCTGATCTCCGCAACGCGATCCAGTTCATCTGGCGCGGGGCCGGGATAACTCAGCAGCACGGCATACGGATCCGTGCTGCCATCGGCCTTCTCCGACGCCTGCAATGCGAAGAGCGTGGAGCCGACCGTCGCCACCGGCACCGCCGCCGCGCCCATCGCGTAGGCCAAGGAGAGGAGGAATTTGCTGATGACGATCGCCATTCGAAGTTCCGTTAAAGTCGCTTTAAGAAGATTTCGTAGGTGGAGATGCTGTTGAGTTGCCAGGGGTTGACCTTGACGATTTCCTGCACCAGGGCCGCGTCGCCGTCGAGCGCGGTGGTGAGGCGGTCGCCCGGCGCCGGCGGCGTTGCCACGCCTGCCGCAGTCAACAGGGATTTTTTCACGAAGCAGGACCGCTCCGCTTCAGAGATGGTGGCGCCGTTGGTTCTGAGTTGCGACGCCGTGATGCCGCCCAGGAGACAGCGCACGCTGATGGGGCTGCCGGTCGCGATCACCGGTTCACCGAACGCGTCGGCCCCGGTGTTGCGATCGATCTGCTGCAGGGTGCCGTTGGTCACAGCAGGCTCCCTGTTTTCAGGCGATACCGCTGCATCAATTGCGCCACGCGGCTGCTAAGGCCCGACAGCAGGCCCAATGCCGCCAGCACCGCCGGCGACACATACGTCTCCGAAGCTGGTCCCATCGTCTGGGCCGCCAGGCCGCTCCGGATCGCCTCCAGGCGTTCGCTGTTGCTGGGGTCGAGCAACCAGGCCACTTGATAGAGGCACGCCACCTGGACGACGTACGGCACAAACGGCACCAGGGCATCGGGATCCCAGTCCCAGATAATCGTGTCGGGTGTGTACGGCGCGCCGGTCGCCAGAAAGGCGCTGAAGCTCTGTGCCGGCGGCCCGTAGGCCACGCGCGGAAATTCCAGCGCCTGCGTGGGATCGTACTTTCTCCCCTGGTAGGGCATGGCGCCGTCGAGATCGAGTGTCGCCCCCAGCAGCAGCGCCCCGAGCGTCGAATCGTCGAGGGCGAGCAATGCCGCCATGCCCGGCAGCGAGGCTGCAATGGTGCGGGCGTCGGCGGGGAGAAGATAAGCGGGGATCGGGGGCATTAACGCACCCTCCAGAATCGCGTGCGGTCGCGCTGCGATCGCACCGGAGATGTGGCCGTGTTGTAGCCGTCGTCATAGTTGTTGGCGCAGAATGCGAAGGTTGCCTGGCCCCCGTCGGATAGTATGAGGCCGGTGGCATCCGATGGAAACGACTCGCCCCCCAAACCGACGAATGAAGTAGTTGATCCGGGCGCAAGGTCAATCGTCCCCGTCACCACCCCCGTCGAAGCTTCATCCCCCAGGTTAATCGTTGTGGCCCCCGTAAAGGTGAGGGTGCCTTGCGAATCCAACCCGGTGGGGAAGGTGACGGTGCCGGTGAGGTCGCTGATCGAGCCGCCATTGAAATGCAGCGTGCCCCCACCACCGATGGTTCCCCCGTCTCCGGCAATACTCGCCGCCCCGCTCACATAGGAATCCGTCCCCCCTAAATCCAGCAGTCCAGAAAATGCGGTGAGCGTCAACGCATTAAACGTGGTTCCGCCAGGGAATTGCGCATAAGCCGATCCCGTCATCGTGAGGCTGTTTCCGTCTGGCGTGAAATTTGACCCCAACGCTCCGCCATCCTCTACCGTAATCGTTCCGCCTGAACCTCCCATACTGAAATCACTAGCATTCCCCCCGGCATGCACTAAGACATCCTGAAATGACACGCCCTCTAAATCGACGCTCATATCAATTTCAAGGTCCCCATAGGCGGTGCCTCCTCCGATGCCGTTGATGGGATCGTTGCCGAACTGCGCATACATTTGGAGGAAGAAGATGTTGTCGCCATCGTTGATCGTCGTCCAACCGTCCGGGTTGCCGGGATCATTGGGCAGGACGGTGTAGTCTTCGGGGTGCGAACCATCACCGTCTCCCGTTCCAGCTTGGGCGCTATATCCCGTGAAATAAACGTTATTCGGCATCGCGTCCTCAGATCAACGAAAGCGCCAACGTGTTGAGTTGCCCGATCTTTTGAAGGGTAGTATCCGTATTGGCGGCATCTGCCGCCGCCTGCGCCGTCCAGGCCAGTCGTTCTTCCGCCGTCACCGCCGGCGGCGTGGCCCCGATCGGCGTGCCGAGCTGCAGGATGAACTGCCACACCGGCCCGAGGCGGGCGATGAAGCTGGTGGAGGCCGGAGCGAGCGTTTCCAATGCCGTAGCAATCTCCAGCGGCGTGTGAGCCCCGCGCACGGTGGAAGCGGAGGATGCCTCGTCCGTCGTGGGAAGCAGTGAGATCCGAAGCGTCTCTGCGAAGATGATCATTTGGCTGCGCATCTGCGCGGACCGTTTCAGCAGGTTCCCGGCGATGTCCGGCGCAGTCAGAGGCGACGGGGGAGGCGGGGGAGAGGTCGATGGCATGAATGTGGGAAGCGCCATGATTAACCTTTCATTGAGAGGCGATTTAAAGCGTCTTGTGCAGCAGCGTGACATTCCCGCCGGCGGCGGCGGTGATCCGTTTGGTGACCACCTTGCGTGCTCCGCGCACGTCCAGGAGGTATTGGCCGGTCGCTTTTTCGGCAATCTTGTAAACACCCGTCGAGACTAGGACGATGTCGCCATTGAAGGTGATCTGCCGATCGCCGGCGGCGTTGAGCAGCGGGGTGATGTTGGAGGCATCATCGACGCCGTAGTATTCGACGACGGGGGCGGCCGATAGCGTGGCGGCGTCGCACTGCGCATCGATAGCCAGGAATGACGCATGGAGCGGAATGGCGGTGACATGGGTGTCCGCCACCGCCAGCAGCGAAGCTGGCGTCCCCGCGTCGGTGGCATTCATTGCGAGGCCCGGCACGAAGTCACACATGGCCGAAGCCGGCCCGGCGCCCGTCGCGTACATGTTGGGAGTGAGCATGATTCTTCCTTTTGCACAGTGCAGACCGTCCAAGTCCCGGCCGTCGCGACGACGGCCGGGTAGTGGCAGGTCAACCAATTAGGTGACGGCGGTGGTGCCAGGGGACGCGCCAGTCGAAGCGGGCGCGGCGGTGGTAGGGTCCGTCGCCACCGGGGCGGGCGTTGCGGCCGTCGTGTCCGTCGACGTGGTGGTGGAGGTGGTGGTCTCCGTCGCCGGCGCCTGCGCGGCAGTGACGGTGAAATTGAACCCATTGGCGGTGGGTTGCACATCCACATCGACCGTCACATCGATCGACGCGGCGCCGGCAGACACCGCACCTTCGGGCGCGGGCTTGCTGGGCACCGCGAATACATCGAGGTGAAAGCCGCCGTTGGTGATCGACGGCATCGCCGCGATCGCCAGGCTGAGAGTGATAAGTCCGAGACGCATGGGCGAGCTCCTGCAAGGAACATGACAGCGAGCGATTTGAAGGGCCGCGCGCAAACCCTGAAGATCAGGCCAGGCCGCAGTTGGGGTTCAGCCAGGCGTTGTAGGTGATGCTCGGGGTGGTGCCGCCGAGCGTGTAGTCAAGACGCACATAGCGTTTGGAGATGAACGCGGGGATGGCGACGACGCCCACGGCGGGGGCGAGGGTGATGATCGGCCCCGCCTGCGTGAAGGAGGCATTGTCGGAGCTCTCCATCACCTGGAGCTTGTAGCTTTCGTCACCGGTGGTGAAGTCGACGGCCGTGATCTGCGTCACAGCGACATTGGGCTGTCCGACGCCGCCGGGCGCGAAGCCGATCCCCAGGTCAAGCACCGTGCCGGTGCCGGTGACCGTCTTTGTGACGGCCGCCTCCATGATCAGCTTGTCGTCCTGGGGCGTCGGGATAAAGGTCGTGTCCATAAAATCCTTTCAAGCGGTTGAAGTAAAAAAAGCGTGTCAGTCAGGGAATGGAGGCGGCTTAGCTTGCCGTGACCCCCTGGAGCCGCGCGGCGACATAACCGCCGAACACCCCGATGCCGGCGACCATCTGCACCACGTCTTCCAGATATTCGCCGTAATCAAACGGGCCTTTCTGCTGAATCTTCTCGGGCAGGCCGGTGATCCCCTGGACGCCGCGTTCGTCCACCTGGCCGCCGAACTTGACGCAGTAGATCGAGGAGCAGACATTCGAGCTTCCGCACGATTCGGTGAAGGTGAGAATTTCCGCTTCGGTCTCATCCTTGAAGACCTCGACGATCGGAGCGCCTTGGTATTGGATGAGCTGTTGCCCCTGGTCCATCACGCCCGACCCGGTGGCCGAAGCGACCACGTCGTTGGAGAGGTTGCGGCGATTGGTCCGGCTCATGAACAGGGTTTTCTGCGCATTGGGGCCTTCGACCGCGTCCAGAAGCTGGGTGACCATCTGGTGAGTGACGGGGCCGCCGTTGGTGGCCTGCTTGAGCAGTTGCGTGTTGACCAGCCGTTTGCGCAGCCCGTAGAACGACTTGGGATCGACGGTCGGATCGCCGTGGAAAAAGTTCTTGTCGAAAAATTTGCCCGCAGCTTCGATTTGCCCGGCAATTTCATTGGTGCGGGCCTTGTCCCCCTTGAGCGCGACCGCGATCGAGTCGGTGCGAATCTTGCCGCCGAGGATGGTGAGGTTCTCGACCTTCGGATTGATCACGCCGGCGGTGGGGCTAAATGTCGAATTCAAGCTGCGGAACGTCACGCCAGCCAGCGCTTTGCGTTCGGAGTACGGATAGGCCATGCCGGTGAATTCGATGAAGCTCATGTAGCTCATCACGCGGCTGGATTGCCAGAGCAGGTCCACGATCCCCTGTCGCATCGGATCCTGGAACTGCGCTTTCATCTGAATCAGAGTAAGTGCCATAAATGCCTTTCAAAATCTCTTTGTGTCGTCGAATCAGTGTCATGGCCCGAATCGTGTGCGGCGTGCCGGCACGGGCCGGCCGGCACGCCGCATGCCGATTATTTCGTGGCCGTCGTCGCTCCGTTGGCGGCGGCCGCTTCCGCCGCGTTCAGGGGCGCCGCCGTTTGTGCCGGCAGGATCGCCTGGGAATTTTGCTTGACCCCCATCGCGATCAAGTCGTAACCGGTGAGTTTGCTGGTGTCGGCGACCTGGGCAGGCGTGGCGGTGCCGGCGGTGCCGGCGGCCGGATCACTCCCCAACGGCGGCGCCTTGACGCCGGCGGCTTTGAGATCCGCCTGGAACGTTTCCCGCGCGACCTTCGCTTCGTCCCCCCACTTCGCCGGATCGTCGCCGAGCTTGGTCGCATAGATCGACGGCACGCCCTTCAAGTTCTGCGCGACGAAGTCCGTTTTGCTTCTGGACTTCTCCGCCGACGCCGTCTGCGTGGCCACGCTGTCACGCACGGCCTGGGCGACCTGGTCCTTGGTCACCGCGTTGCCCTGGGCTTCGCGGATGGCCGTCTGGCCGCGCTGTAATTCGGCCACCGAGTCATTGAGCGGCTTGACGGCGGCTGCCAGCGCGGACGGGAGGGCTTGGGCGATCGCCTGCGTCAACAACGCCGAGACCTGCTCGGCAGTCAGCCCCGTCGCCGGGGGAGAGATGGGATCGGGCATGATGTGCCCCTTTCTGCCGAGTAACGGCGATGATAAAAAATGGAACGGGTTCTTCATGGTTTGTCCCCTCCCTCTGGCGGCTCCACGGCGGGACTCTCATACGTGGCGTCCGGGTGCGGTTCGCTAAAGAGGACGCTGGGCGTGGCCTGTTCGGCTTCCGTCTTGAGTTCAGCCATCTCCGAATCGACGGCGGCGTCATCCCCCAACTGCGCCTGCACACCGCGACGCACGCTCATCACGCCGGCGGTGCGAAGCGTCGCGATCGTGGTCGCCTGGTCGAGATCATCGATCGGGATGCCATCGCGCAACGTGACGCCGATTGGATCGACGGGATACCCCACCCCAGGGAGCGTGTTTTCCAACGCCATCGCCGCATCTAAAATACGCTGCACGCCTCCCGTCCAGATGATCGCCTTGCGTGCCGCCTTGCTCAGGCTGTTGAAAGATTCCAACCGCACTTTTTTGTAGGAGTCTGGCGCGGCCCCTTCCTTGAGGCCGAGAAGGGAAGGGCTGGTTTCCGTGCGGACTAGCAATTGGTTGAGCGCGAAGGCGCGGTCGGTGATGGCCGACGCCAGTTCGGCGTTCCAAGTGATGTATTTGGGCACCATATTGGGATCACTGAAGAAAAAAGTTTCGGCCGCTGCCGGCAGATTGCCCTGGGGATCCTGTATGCCGATGGGCGCGGCCAGTTTGGGATCCGAATGTTTTTGCAGAACGCGAGAGATTTGGGTGTTTTTGGCGTTGAGGGCGTCCTGCAGCGGGATGGCGCAGTCCGAATCACTGATCGCGCGTCCGAGGAAGTTCGGCACCCAAACGATTGTGTTGAGCGCGACGCCGGTGGGCGTGCTGTCCTGGCCTTCCATGGCTGGATCCCACGCCGCCAGTACGAGTTGCTTGATTTTTTTGTAGGTGGCATCGAGCTGCCAACAGGCGCGAGTGATGAGGCCCGGCGTCAACGTGGTCTGCAGCAGCAGCCAAAAAGGTGTATCGGTGGTGCCGGCGTTGCGGATCAGGTAGCGGACGTAGGTGGAATATTGACCATCGGGGCCAACGTCTCCAACAGGGAAGATCGTTTCATTGGGAACGGCGCGGATGTAGACCTGGCCATCGGTATGCACGCAGGCTTCGAGAAATACTTCCGCTTCGCTGGCGGCGGTGATGGCGCCATTGAGCAGAACCGCGTGCAATTGAGTCCGCCGCTGCAGGGCGGTCAACGCGGCGAACTGGTCGGGATCGGGGCAATCAAACAGCGGTGCCTGGCTAAAGAGCAGATCCGCCCCTTTAATCGCGATCAACCCCAACACGTTGTAGGTGAGGTACATCCGATCGGAGCGGCCATTGCTTTTGACATAGGGGAAGTCGAACGCGGTGCGGCCGCCGTCGAGGTAATAAGCCCGATGTTTTCCCTGGAAGAGTTGACGGGCCTGGAGAATGCGTTCCAGCCGCGCTTTTTGATCGTCGGTAAGGAACGCGGCGTAACCCTGCGTGCGGAGCTGGTTATAGGCCGGGTCCGTCGTCATCGACCAGACGTTAGCGAGGGCCATATTTTCGCTGCTGATGATCATCACCATCCCCCCGGCTTATAGAGCAGGGGCGCCGGCAGCGGGACGTTTCGCATGTCGGCGGCATGATGGGCGAGAGCCAATGACCAAAACCGATCGGCATGGCCCGATTCACTGCGCTCCGCCTCAAATCGCACGTTGCCCGAGGTGGTGATCACGCGGCGGATTTTGTGGAGATCTTCCCGCACCTCCGCCTCCGCTGGCACGCGAGCCCGCCTATCCTGAAAAAGCTGCAGGAGCGGCAGCGCCAGATCGGCCTTCACCGGCGCCGTAAAATTCACCGGCTCCAGCCGATGGGCGCCCCACCGTTGCTTCAGCCGCTCAGCCATATCCATCCCCAGGCCGCTCGAATCGATGCACATCCGCCGCACCGCTCGATTGGACATCACCTGGTCAATGAGCCCCTCCTGGGCGGAAAAGGTCGTGTTCTTCAACGTCTTCAGCACGCGCGTCCAGAAGACATCCCCCACGCGTTCGAGGATCCACAACACTGATAAATCGTGCTTGCGCCCCACATCGAATCCGGCATAAAGTGCCCGGCTTTCCGCCACCCCATCTACCCCGTCCCATAGTTCCAAATTGGCGACTTCGCATCCCTGAATCAATTCGTAATTCAAGAGCGAGCCTTGATCGGTGGAGGGAACGCACATGTATTCCTGGTCCCAGGTATCCTGGTCCGGGCACGTCGCGCGGAGTTCGTCGAGCCAAGCCCGCCGTGCCGACTCATCTGGATCAGGGATGTAATCCAACCGTTTGCGCCGCATCTCGATGCGCTCCACGATGCCGTCCGCCACCGCGTCGAGGATGGTGACGCGATGCACCACTCCCTTCATCTGTCCATTGCGGATCTGCGTGATGAGCTGGTTGAAATAGCTGGTCGGGCCATTATGCGTGCTCCAGAACCGAAGCGGATAACCCCAAAACATGGCCGTCGCGTGCGCGGCTTTATACAGCTCCCGGCCGTCACGCGCGAACGCGTATTCATCCAATCCCACCTCTCCCCCCTTGCTGCGGAAGAATTTGGGATTCGAGGATCCCGCCACGATCTTGGATCCATTCTGGAATTTCATCACCAGGGACGTGATCTCCTGTTCGTCGATCACCTCCTTCTCCTCCGCTACCACCGCCACCGCGTTGACCATGCGTGCCCATTCTCCGCAGTAGTCGATGAACTCGACCGAGGCCGTTTGATCGGTGGAGGAATGGTAATAATTGCATGTCTTGCGCTTTCCCGCCCGACCCAGCACGGCGCCCAAGGCATGCATCCAAGTCCAGCCAATGCGGCGGCTCTTCTCCCCTCCCGCCAACGGCGCGTTCTCGCGCAGCCAGCGAAGCTGGAACGGGCAGAGCAATTTGAAAACCGCCTCGTTCATTCGTTCCCCCCGGTGATGCCCATGGCTTTCTTGATCGTCGCCACCACATCAGCCGCACCCGCTCCCGATGCCGCCGCATTTTCTGCAGCAGTAACCGCCTCATGTTCACGTCTCCGAAGCTCCGAGATCTCCCCCCGCAACGCCACCTCATCGCGCTTGGACACCACCGACGCACGCAACGCGCGGGACAGCTTCGCCATGTCGTCGGAAGTCAATTCTTCAACATCTACCCCGAACAGCTTGTCCTGCAATATTTGCTGGAATTTCAGGACATTGCCTTCCGACAGATCTCCGCCGTTGCGCGCCGCATCAGCCAACGCCACAGAGGTATCGGTAACCTCGCGAATGCGGTCCAGCCGTTCATCGAAGCTCTTTCGATGTTTCCACACCGCGCCCCGGCTGATCCGGTAACCCTTGCCCACCATCCATTCCAGCAGCGCGTCAACCGTGGGAACAGGACGCCCCTCCAGCAGCGCTTTATATTCGCGCCACTCGGCTTCGTCCAAAATCTCCTCAACTTTGAAGTGCCGTGGCATTAGCGCCTTTCGTCGTAGACCAGAGGGCAGATCGGTTCCAGGCCCAGCAGCAAGCCGGTCCCCTTCGCGGTGATGCTGTAGCGCATCAGGTCGAGCGTGACATGCTTTTGGTTTTTCGTGGTGCGACGATCTTCCGGGTGCAGCAGTCCGAGATTGATCAGATCCTGTGCCAGGCCGATGACATCGTTGTCCCCGTCGATTTCCTCCTGGTCCAGGAAATCAGAGATCCATCGCCCGCTGATCGATCCGCCGACCTTGGCGTTTTCGACGATCTGCAGGATCTGGCGGCGAAGGCGTTGCGTGCGAATCACAGAACGTTCCATGGATCATTCCTCTCTTTGGGGGTAACGGGCCAACGATCGGCCCACTTGGTTCATCAGCCCGGTCATGCGCTGTTCGAGCTTTTCGAAGTCGCTGCGCGTGGAGCAGTTCGTCATCACCCATTCCTTGAGCGATGCGATCTGCGTTTGCGTTTTGAGTTCCAGCTTTTGCCGCTCGTCGCTGTAGTGGTCGAGCTCGTCATCCCCATCCTGGACTCGCTGCTTCACCTCACGTACCACCATGTTGATCATTTCGATCGCCCCGGTGATCTGCGCGGTATGGCTAACAAATCGCGCGTCAATGATCGCGGCGGCGGCATCGTGCAGTTGTTTTTTAAGATCCCTGATTTTGGAAAGTTGAATGCCGACAAAGAACAGCCCCACCGATGACACGGTGGAGATCACCAGGCTAATGACACCAAGCCACATCTCGCCGCTCATCATGATGACGCTCCCATCTGCGCGTGCGCGGCACTGGTAAACGCTTCGAGCATCAGCAGCGAAAGACGGTCCTGGACGCGGCTATCACTCGGCAGCGTGGCATGGTGCAGTCCCCACGGCGTCGCATTGATCTGCGTGGTTTGCGGATCCGCAGTCATGAGAACACCGGCAAGGGGGATGTCGTTGCGCTGGTAAATGCACAAGGCCTTGGACGCCGCCTTCGGACGATCGAAGGTGCGCGTCAGCCAGGCGGTGGGTTCATAGGGCGGGCAGATGTCCAGGAAGCCGGCGGCGGCGACCGCGTCGGGATCCTGGTACCGGAGCATGTCATAAAGCCGCCACGCGCCATGGCTGTGACCGCCGGCGACGATGGTGTCGTAACTCTTTGACGACTTAACCACCGTAAGCGTGTCGCCCGCCAACCAGCTCATCCCCTGGCCATCCCAGGTGGCGCCGATCAAATCCGCGCCGACCTTCGCGGCTAATTGCAGCAGCATCGGCCGGATTCCGCACCAGTCGGAATCGAGCGTCGTATTCAATCCGCAAATCCAAATCATCGCGTTACGAAGCATGCGGCCCCCCTTCGATCCCCGCTGCCGCCTGCACGAAGGCGGCGTGCGCGGCCTGGACGCGGGCGGAGCTCGCGTCGAGCGCGGCGACCAGTTGTTGCCGCTGGGCGGCAGTGGTCTGGTCGTTTTTGATTTTCGCCTCGGCGAGTTCGGTGAAGAACCCGATGGCGGCGAGGATGATGGCGGTTTCTTCCATGGTGATTATTCCGGTAAAAGTGCGGGCGCCGTCGTCGTCGTAGCTGGCTTGGAGGGGGTAGGGGTGGGGGCGTAGACGTTGGTGAAGGCGAGGAGGGCTTTGTTGAACAAGTCCAGTTGCTGC
>Ga0206959_10286_pt1 | contig 12318 bp, 13 predicted proteins | sample Alteio_BWOrgHeat_31_FD_152971 | JGI IMG/M metagenome (GOLD analysis project Ga0206959, IMG submission 152971) | Enriched cells from forest soil in Barre Woods Harvard Forest LTER site, Petersham, Massachusetts, United States -... | ecosystem: Environmental > Terrestrial > Soil > Temperate forest >...
AAATATTAAAAAGGGCGGGCCGAGAAAAAGGGGAGTGCTGGTGCAGGAAGGGGCGAAAGGTGCGTGGGGCGCAAAAATCTACTCCAGGAGCGTCCGAGAATGGACCGATAGCTTAATGTGATAGCTGAAAAGGTCGATAGGCTTGGGGTCGGATGAGCAATTGTTGCTTCATCTGAGATAAAGGAGCCCGATCATGTCAGCGAAAGAGAAGAAGGAACCGGCCGCAGCGGAAGAAGCATCGAAGGATGCACCGAAGAAAAAGCTGCCGATGAAGATGATCATCGTGGCGTTGTCGGTCGTGCTGCTGGAAGGCGGGACCGTGGCGCTGACGGCAATGATGTCGGGCGGGCCCAAGCGGGCCCCGGCCGAAGTGCCGACGACGGCCCCGGCGGAAGCGGTGATGAAGTATGTGGAGCTGCCGATCCTAAAGGCCAAGCTGCCCAACAATAGCGCCGGCCACATGTTTTTGTATGACATTCAGGTGGTGGCGAAGGTCAGCGAGAAGAACAAAGAGAAGGCGTCGGGCCTGTTGACTGAGCATGCCGCGGAAATTCAGGATCGCATTCGGACGATCATCGCAAGCTCGGATAAAAAGACGCTGGATGAACCTGGTCTGGAAACTCTGCGGCGGCAGATCGGGTACCAAATGGAAAAAGACATCGGCGAAGATGTGATTAAAGAGTTGCTGATTCCGCAATGCACCCCCTGGCGCGGCGAATTCTAAGGCCGGCGGACGCGGGTGGGATACTTTGATGTGGCAAGGAGGCCAAGATGTCGAACGTCGCGGATCCGATCGTGGAAATGCCCGGAAGTTTTGATGCGCCCGACGGGGGGGAGAATCCGAATCTGAGCTTGCCGAGCTTCAAGAAGATCATGGGGAACGTGCCGTCGGGCGCGATTGATCTGCTGCGCGATGTCGATTTAAATGTGAAGATTGAACTGGGGCGGACCAAAATGCTGGTGGAGGATGTACTGAAGCTCGGAGAGGGGAGCGTGGTGGAGTTGGACAAATTGGCGGGGGATCCGGTGGACGTCTATGTGAATGACCAATTGGTGGCACGGGGAGAAGTGCTAGTACTGAACGACAATTTTTGCGTTCGCGTGAATGAAATTGTGACGGTGTCGGAGGAGTGAGCAGAGGGGAACACGTAGTTTTCATGCCAAAAGAGGGGAATCGGGGGATTGGGGAACTTTTGGCGTGACATTTTTCGTTTGTCTGGTAGAGTTTCGCCAAATGGGGCGAACTTTTAGCCGGTTGGATCCGGTGATTCTTGCAAAGAGGATTGGCCATGGATGGTCGCGCTCGGTCCCCTCGGACGTGTGAATTTCAGAAGTTGATTTATGGGATGATGATGGCCGGCACGGTGCTGCTGGCGGGTGGGAGCATTGCGCGTGGCGAGGCGATGGGGAAGGCGCGGGTGGAGGATGGGGCGCGAACGGAGATAGTGGCGGCACTGACGAATGATGGTGCGGCAGACCTCCGGATGGCGGATACAAACAAGCAGCCCAATGACGTCAAGGCAGATGACAAGCCCGCGGTGACAGGCGGAGCGGCAGACGCGACCGTCGTCGCCCCGCCGGTGCCTGTGGTGACGCCGATTGATCCTGCCCCAAGCGGGGTGACTTCAGCTGTGCTGACTACTCCTATCACGCCCGCTAAGGAAATCCTGACTCGCGTTCCAGAGCCAATCAAACCCGCTGATGCCCCGGCCGTCACCGACAAGGTAATGGTGGTGGATACATCGAAGGCGACGCGCTCGACGGATATGGTGTCGGCGACGACACAGACGGCGTTAAATGTGCCGGCTGCGGATGCGGTGAAGGTGGACGACAACATTGAACATCAATCCGTGCGCGGCGCTGCTGCGACGAAGGATGGAATTCCCCCTCCGGCGGCTGGAAGCGAGGGGTCGTTATATACGAAGCTCGCGCCCGTCACCCAGGTGATCGCAGCATTGGCGGTCGTGGTAGGCATGGTGTTCATCGCTCGCGCGGCAATGCGGAAATGGGCGCCGGGATCCGTGGTCGGGAATGGCAAAGGTGTGATGGAAGTGCTGGCGCGATATCCGCTGACGCGGACGCAATCGCTAGTGTTAATGCGGATCGGTTCCCAAGTGGTGGTGCTCAATCAGGGCAAAGACACCAGCCAAAGCGTGCTGGTGATTCATGACCAAATGGAAGTGGCAAACATTTTGGGTCAGATACAGGGAACGAAGCCCAACTCGATCTCGAACGGATTTACAAGCCTGCTGAACACGGCCCGGCTGGATTTGGAAGCGTCGGACGAGCGGGTGGAGGCGAATCGGGCGATGGAAGTGGAAGATTTGGATACGCAACTCGATGAGATGGCCGCAGCGAAGCGCCAGTTGATGCAGTTGCGGCAGCAAGTAAGATCGGTGCGCGAGAGCATGCCGATGGCGTAAGGATACGCCCGGCGCGCCGCTGGCAGGATGCCGGCAGCGATACAGAGTCAGGATGACGTGTGGGCATTTTTCTTCAGAGCACCATGCGCTGCCGGTGGATGGCAGTGATAGGCTTGCTGGCGATAACGCTGGTATGGGCGGGGGAAGTTCGCGGGGCGGCAGGGGAGGCGCTGGGACCGCCGAGCCCCACCATGCAGCAACAACAACGGCTGGATCAAGTGCGCGAGGTCGCGGCCCGGCTGGGCATGTCAACCGAGGGGATCACCGCGACGCCCGGCGTGGATCATTCGCATGATCTCGCGTTGCCCGACATGCAGAAGATGGTTCCCACCAGCAACGAGCCACAGAAGCTGACAAGCTCATTGCAGATATTAATTTTGCTGTCCGTGCTGACGCTGGCCCCGTCGATCTTGTTGATGACCACTTGTTTCACGCGGGTCGTGATCGTGATGTCGCTGTTGCGGCAGGCGATCGGGGCCAACGGCTTGCCGCCAAATCAAGTGTTGATTGGGCTATCGCTATTTGTCACATTTCTGGTGATGGGCCCAACGTGGTCGCGCATTCATGCCGAAGCCATTGTTCCCTATCAAGCCAACAAAATCAGCCAGTTGGACGCCTTCACCGCAGGGACGGAAGTGCTGCGCGAGTTCATGATCAAGCAGATCACAGCGGCACACAACGAAGACGATGTGGACATGTTTTATCGCTACGCCAACGGACAGAAAGCGACGCCATCAACCTGGTCGGACGTGGGAACGATGACGCTGATTCCCTCATTTATTTTGAGCGAGTTGAAGGTCGCGTTTCTGATGGGCTTCAACATCTATCTGCCGTTTTTGATCATCGACATGGTGATCTCCAGCGTGCTGATCAGCGTAGGGATGCAGTTGCTGCCGCCGGCGATGGTGTCGCTGCCGTTCAAGCTGCTGCTGTTTGTATTGGTGGATGGCTGGCATGTGGTGACGCAGACGTTGCTGATGAGCTTTAAGTAGCGGAGATGCAATGACAACAGAAAGCGCGATCGACATGTTGCGCGAGGCGATGCTGGTGACGATCCTGATCATCGGGCCGATTTTATTGATCGGCATGGTGATTGGATTGCTGATCAGCTTGGTACAAGCGGTGACGCAGATTCAGGAGCAGACGCTGACGTTTGTGCCCAAGATTGTGTCGATGGCGGTAGCAATGGTCATCGTGATGCCGTGGATGCTCCAGCGGCTGCTTGAGTACACGCACGAGTTGTTTGCAAAGCTTCCCTGATGCGGAATGAGGCGTTGTGTTCGAAGGCTTGTTGCCGCTGTTTCCATTGGTCGTGCCCTTCCTGCTCGTGTTGACGCGGGTGCTGGGATTGTTCGTCTTCGTTCCGGTGTTTGCGAACTCGGCAATTCCGGGAAATGTGAAAGTGCTTCTCGGAGTGGCCATTACCGTGTGCGTGTGGGGCGTGGTTCCCAAACGCGGCGTGCCGGCCGATTTGATTTCGGTGGTGCTGGCGATCGCGGGGGAAATGAGCGTCGGGCTGTTGATCGGCACGTTGGTGGCGCTGGTGTTTTCCGGAATTCAGCACGGTGGCCAAATCATCAGTCAGCAGATGGGGATCGGGATGGCGTCGATCTACGATCCGATGTTCGATCAACAAAGCACGGTGGTCGAGCAAATCACGTTCTGGCTAACGCTGTCAATTTTCTTCGCGGTGGGGGGGCATCGCGAACTGGTGGGGGCACTCGTGGACAGTTATCACGCCGTGCCGATGGGGCAGTATGTTGCGCCCGGATTGCTGCTGGAGTCCGCACTCACGGCCATTCACGCGGCGTTTCAAGCGGCGGTGCGCGTGGCGGCGCCAGGGCTGGTGGCATTTTTCGTGGCGACGATCTCCATGGGTTTCGTCGGCCGAAGCATCCCGCAGATCAATGTGATGGTCGTCAGCCTGACCTCCAATATTTTGGTCGGGCTGGTAATGATCTTGACCGGCCTCTCCGGCTGGGGAATGATCGCGCGGCAATCGTGGCATGAAATGTTTGATTCGCTCTCCCGCATATTCGGACATTAACCGCGCGGCATGAGAAACAGATTGATGGGCAGCCCGCAGCGCACGGGCGGAGTAAATCATGGCTGAAGAAGCCGGAGATAAAACAGAACCCGCAACACCCAAGCGCCGGCAACAGGCGATGGATCAGGGGCAAGCCCCGCGCAGCCAGGATCTCAACGCCGCGATTTTGCTGCTCGCCGGCGTGCTGGTGATTCAATACACCGGTGGATCGCTGGTCAATCACATGGCGGCGATGATGACGGCATTGCTCGGGGGCGAATACACCGCTTCAGGCCGGGACATGTTTGACAACAGCCTCCGCATCGCCGGGCCGCATGTGGTGCGGGCGCTGCTGCCGGTGATGCTGCTGATGGCGGCGGTGGCGTTTGTGCTCACATTCATGCAAAACGGATGGCGGATTCCCTTTAAGCCATTGATGCCGAATTTCGCGCGGCTCAATCCTCTGCAGGGGCTCGGGACGCTCTTCAAGGGACCGAATTTTGTGCAATCGGCGATGAATTTGGTGAAGCTGGGGATTCTGGCGGTGGTGCTGTGGATCCGCGTGCAGCAGCAGTCAATGTTGATCATCACCCTCTCAGCCTACTCCTTCCCCGAAAACATCATCATGGGAATGAACGTGATTTTTGACTTGGGGGTGCGGCTCGCCGTGGCGCTGGTCATCCTGGCGTTGCTCGATTGGATGTATCACAAATGGAAATTTGAAAAAGACATCCGCATGACAAAGCAGGAAATAAAAGATGAAGCTCGCAGCTCCGAAGGGGACGTGGAAACAAAGATGCGCCGGCGGTCGTTGGCGCGAAAAATGATGTTGCAACGAATCAACACCGACGTGCCCCGGGCGGATGTGGTGGTGACGAATCCGACAGAGTTGGCGATTGCATTGAAATATGATGCCGACAAGATGGGCGCCCCACGCGTGCTGGCGAAGGGGGGCGATTATCTGGCGATGCGGATTCGCCAGGTGGCGGTGCAACATGGCGTGCCGATCGTCGAGCGGAAGCCGTTGGCCCAGGCGCTGTATAAGAGTGTGGAGGTGGGGCAGGAAGTGCCGCCACAGTTTTATAAGGCGATTGCGGAAATCTTGGCCTATGTGTTTGAGCTGTCCGGGAAAGGGTCACGAATCAAATCGCAGCAAGGGACGGAACGAAAAGCCGAGCGACAGAAGGAACTGGTGTGAGCAAAGATTGCGCGTTGTCTGTTTCGCTTGAGCGAAATGACGACAGCATTGCACAGTTTGCGCGAGCTTCTTAAGAAAATGCGCGAAATCCGCTTGCGAATAAAAAATGTGGAGCTAAACTTCGTCCAATAACGTTACAGAATGTACGGAACGCCGATTTTCGACAGGTTATGAAACCATGTCAGCAAGGGCTATGCTCTGTATAGAGCGGGCCGACGGTTAATACGGGTTTGAAAGAACGCGTTTGAGTCGTGGAAGCAAGCAAGGACGCTTGCTATTAAGCGAACGGATTCGTCATGGCTAATGCGCTGGTAGTACGCTCTGGTGGGGGCAGCCCGAAGGTGATGGGTGGCTTTCTCGACAGCCGCCTCTTTGCATCCATTCAAAAATTTCGCGGATTGATCGTGCCATCAGGCTTCATCAGCTTGGTGATGGTCATCATGATTCCCATGCCGACGTGGATGCTCGACGTCCTGCTGGCGGGGAACCTCACGCTTTCGGCCGTGCTGTTGGTCACGGTAATCTTTGTGCAGTCGCCGTTGGAACTGTCGATTTTCCCGGCACTGTTGCTCGGGTCAACGCTCTTTCGCCTCGTGCTGAATGTCGCGTCCACTCGTTTGATTCTCACTGCCGGCGACCGCGCCACCAGCGCCACCGACGCCGCCCTCGCCGCCGGCCACGTCATCTACACGTTCAGCAATTTCGTCACCGGCGGCTCTCTGGTTGTCGGAATCATTATCTTCATCATTCTGGTGATCATCCAGTTCGTCGTCATCACCAAAGGTGCCACGCGCATCGCCGAAGTGGCCGCCCGGTTCACCTTGGACGCCATGCCCGGCAAGCAGATGGCCATCGACGCCGATCTGAACGCGGGAATGATCAAGGAAGATGAAGCCCGGCGGCGCCGGGCCGACATCGCGCGGGAGGCCGAATTCTACGGGGCGATGGACGGTGCATCGAAATTCGTCCGTGGCGACGCCGTGGCGGGCATTCTCATCACCTTCGTCAACATTCTCGGCGGCATCACCATCGGCAAGCTCCAATACAATTGGGACATCGCCGAGTGCTTCCGCACGTTTACCAAGCTCACGATCGGTGACGGCCTCGTCTCGCAGGTCCCGGCATTCATGATCAGTTTGGCCGCCGGCTTGTTGACCACGCGAAGCACCACCAAGACCGACATGGGCGAAGAGTTCGTCACGCAGCTCAGCTCCAAGCGCCAAGCATTGCTCATTTCCGCAATCTTTCTGGTCATCCTGTCGTTCACCGGAATGCCGTTTATTCCGATGTGGTCGCTGGCAATCTGCTGCGGCTTGGTTGCTTACATCGCGATGCGGAAAGAGCAGGTCGCCACCGCAGAAACCGCCAAAAAGGACAAAGCCACCGCCACCGCCGCCCAAAAGAAACCCGACAAGATTGAGAGTTTGTTGACGGTCGACACAATGGAACTGGAGGTGGGTTATGGCCTGGTGCCGCTGGTGGATACCAGCAAGGGGGGAGACTTGCTCGAGCGGATCAGCCTCATCCGCCGGCAATTAGCAATTGAGTTGGGGGTGGTGGTGCCGCCGATCCGGATTCGCGACAACATGCAATTGGGCGCAAATGATTACGCAATCAAACTACGCGGCAATCCACTGGCGACGGGGGCGGTATATCCCGGGCAATATCTGGCGATGGATTCAGGCGCTGCCAGCGGCAAGTTGAATGGATTGGCAACGAAAGAGCCCGCCTTTGGCCTGCCCGCCTGGTGGATTCAGGAAGTGCAGCGCGCCCATGCGGAGATGAACAATTACACCGTGGTCGAAGCAAGCGGCGTGCTGGCCACGCACATCACCGAAGTGATCAAATCGCACGCACATGAATTGATCACGCGTGAGGAAGTCAACGCATTGGTGAAGCAGCTCAAAGAGAAGTCCCCCACGCTGGTGGACGAAGTGATTCCTTCACAGATCAAGCCGGGCGAGTTGCAAAAGGTGCTGCAGAACTTGCTGCGCGAGCGCGTGTCGATTCGCGATCTCGAAACAATCGTCGAAAGTCTCGGCGAGTGGGCGGTCAAAACCAAAGACCTCGACGTGCTTACCGAAGCCGTGCGGCACGGCTTGGCTCGCTCCATCTGCGGCCAATATAAGGATGAGGGCAACGCCATCCATTGCGTCACGATGGATCCGGCGTTGGAAGATGCAATCAATGGATATGTGGAGCGCAACGAACGTGGTGCGTTCCTGACCTTGCCGCCGCAACTCGCCCGGCAAATCGGCGAGCGCGTCGCGGAGAACGTGAACAAGCTGTTGCAGTTGGGGCATCCGGGGGTGGTGTTGTGCTCGCCGCAAGTGCGGGCGTTTGTGCGGAAATTGATCGAGCAATCGCTGCCGACGGTGGCGGTGCTTTCGTACAATGAGATCGTCAAAGGGATCGGCGTGGAGTCGATCGGAATGGTAGGAGCCGGCGCATGAACGTGAAAACGTTTCAAGGGTCAACGATGGCTGAGGCGTTGGGGAAAGTAAAGGCGGAGATCGGCGCCGACGCGGTGATCCTGCATACCCGCAGCTTCAAACGCGGCGGGGTGATGGGGATCGGCTCGAAAACCGTGGTCGAGATCAGCGCGGGGGTAAATGTGAACGTCCAAACCCGCAAAAAAAATCCGCCCAAGGAAAACGCCGAATCAAACGAACGCGCGTCGCGTGCAGCAGAATTTGAAAAACGCAATGTGGTCCGGAGCGCGTATGGTGCCGCCGCAAAAGTGGCAACCAAGGCCGCCGTCGCCGGTGCTTCCAGCAGCGGCAATTCAAATGCCGGCACCACCGCCGTCGCCGAAGCCCCCGCGCCATTCGCCTCCACCAAAGAGATGGCCGCCTCCGTCCTCAACCATTCAACGTTTGAACTACGCAACGAAATGTCCAGCCTCCGCGGCATGGTCGAAAGCCTCCTGCAGCGTACCGCGACGATGGCCAGCGCCCGCCCCGATATGCCCGGCCAACTCGCCAAAGCCTATGCCGGCCTCATCTCCCAACAAGTAGCCGACGAACTCGCCGTACGCGTCGTCGATGATGTCAAAGCCGAATTGACGCCCGAACAACTCGCCAACCCCGCAATGGTACGCGAAAAACTCACTGCCAAGCTCGAAGCCCTCGTGCCCGTCGGTAAAGGATCCACTGTCTCACGCTCCTCCACCGGCAATGGCTGCCGCAGCATCTGCCTGATCGGCCCCACCGGCGTCGGCAAAACCACCACCATCGCTAAGCTCGCCGCCGCGTTCAAACTCAAACAGCGCCTCCGCGTCGGCCTCATCACCATCGACACCTACCGCATCGCCGCCGTTGACCAGCTCCGCACCTACGCCAACATCATCGGCGTCCCTCTCAAAGTCGTGCTCACTCCGTCGGAACTGCAAACCGCAATGAAAGACTTTGCCGACTTCGACGTCGTCCTCGTCGACACCGCCGGCCGCTCCCCCACCGACAAGGCCAAACTCGACGAACTCAATAGCTTCGTCGTCGCCGGCGGCTTCACCGAAGTGCATCTCGTGCTCGCCTCCACCTGTACTCAGGAAGGCATGGAAGCCGCCATTGACCGCTTTGGAAAAATTCGCACAGATCAAATCATCTTTACAAAACTGGATGAGGCGGTATCGTTCGGTGTATTGTTGAACGTGGCCCGGCGCGCCAGCAAGACTTTGTCGTATATTACCACCGGCCAGGATGTGCCCGAGCACATCGAAGTGGGCCAGCCGCGACGTTTGGCCCGGCTAATTCTTGGGGACAAGTTGTAAGAGAGACACTAACGCCTCGCGGCCCGCCGCGCGGCTCGAAGATAGGTGAACCATGACTTTACTTGATCAAGCCACCCATTTGCGACAGATGGCCCGCCGTGTAAGTGCCCCGCGGATGCAAACTATCGCAATTACGAGCGGAAAGGGCGGCGTGGGCAAAACCAACCTCGCCGTGAACCTCGCCGTCGTCCTCGCTTCCATGAAACGGCGCGTGGTCCTCCTCGACGCCGACATGGGTCTCGCCAATGACGACATTCTTTGCAACGTTCAGCCCAGATATAATTTAGCCCACGTTGTCGCCGGCCAAAAGACCCTCGCAGAAGTCATAACTCCTGTTCCCGCAGGCTTTTCCCTCGTGGCGGGGGCCTCCGGATTGTCGCGCATGGCCGACCTCTCCGAAACAGATCGGCGCAGATTGATGAGTGAACTTGAAACTTTACAGGAGGTCGCTGACGTTCTTATTATCGACACAGGTGCCGGGATTGGTAGAAATGTTTTGGCCTTCACCGCAACCGCTGACCATGTCGTGGTCGTGACGACGCCAGAACCCACCGCCATCACCGATGCCTATGCCTGTTTGAAGGTCCTCGTCCGATGCGGAACGGCCGCCACCATGAGCCTCATGGTCAACCAGGCCCGCAGCCGCGATGAAGCCAAAGCCGTGCATGAACGCGTCTCAGGCGTATGCCGGCAGTTCTTGAAGGCCAACGTGATCTTTGCCGGGTTTGTCCTAGCCGACCCGGCCGTGCAAGACAGTGTCAGACGGCGGATGCCGTTTGTTTTAGCCCATCCCAAAAGCGCCGCCGCCCAGTGTATGCTGGCGTGGGCCAACCGGATGGACAGCAGCGTCGAAGTTCAATCGGCAGCGCCAAAAGGCGGGTTTTTCCGCCGCCTCGCCGCCTGGTGGCGATGACCACCGTTGAACGCGACACCGCATGGGGCTTCGTCAAGGATTGATGAACCCCGGATCGTTAACATCAAGGAAGATGTATGAATTTGAGCCAACTGGTTGCGGGGGTGTTCGGCATGACGGCCTTTGTGCTGTCGGTGCTGGCGGGAATCCAGGCAGATAATGCTTTTGAAACAGTGCTGACGCGTGCCCTGATCGCGTGCGTGGGTTGCTACGTGATCGGTTTCATCGTCGGCACCATGGGCACGCATGTCGCCAAGGAACATGCCCAGCGCATTGCTGACAAAGTGGCGCAACTGGATGCGGAACGATTGGATGCCAATGGCATGCCGATCATTCCCGCCGAAGTGCCCCCAGCCTGAGACGTAAATAACGCGCGTCTGGACTTGTGGTCCTCTCGCGCACCAAGCAAACCGCATCGGCAACGTGCCGGTGCGAAACGCAGCCAAGGAAGGCTGCACACGTGGGATTCACCGAACCGTGGGAGCACATGGCTCCGGTGAATGCAAGGTCAAGGAGCGACCCAAAATGGCAAAAACACACACGACGACCGCGGCGATTCAGCAGGACATCAACGACGTATGGCGCGCCTTCAAGCGCGGCCGCACTGAGGAGCTCCGCAACCTCCTCATGATGGAATACCTCCCCATGGTCAAGTACAACGCCGAACGCATCTACTCCAAACTCCCCGACGAAGTTGAACTCGACGACCTCATGCAGGCTGGAATCTTTGGCCTCAAAGACGCCATCGAAGGCTTCGACCTCGATCGCGGTGTAAAGTTCGAAACCTTCTGCGCCCCCCGCATCCGCGGCGCCATTCTCGATGAACTCCGCTCCATGGACTGGGTCCCCCGCCTCGTCCGCAGCCGCTCCCACAAGCTCGATCACACCACCAAGCAGCTCGAAATGGAACTCGGCCGCGCCCCCAGCGAAGATGAAATCTCCAGCCGCCTCGGCCTCCCCCAGGGCGAATACGACAAGCTCATGAAAGACGCCACCGCCGTCACCCAGGTCTCCCTCTCACGCAAATGGTTCGAGACCGATGGCAACAAAGACGTCCGCGAAATCGACGTCCTCGAAGATCGCCGCACCAACGACCCCACCGATGAAATCCAGCGCCGCGACCTCAAAGGCCTCATCACCAAAGGCCTCACCCGCGCCGAGCGCCTCATCCTCATCCTCTACTACTACGAAGAAATGACCATGAAGGAAATCGGCGCCACGCTAGACCTCTCCGAGTCCCGCGTCTCCCAGATGCACTCGTCGATCATCCAACGCCTCAAGGCCCAGATGGCCAACAAGGACAAGGAATTCGTGACCGAGGAAAGCTAAATGTCGGTTGTCGATGCTGATCTTTCTGACTGATCGCCTACCGAATGTAGAATACGAATGCGACGATCAAACTCGCACTCCATGCGCTTCCCAAAAGCGCCATTATCCACTGCGCCGCGCGCGGACATCGCTGAATTCTCCTTCGCAACATAATAGCGGCAGGGGTTAGCGGAGTCGACGCGATGAATAACCACCACACCAAGTAGGACACCCACCGAGGGAAGTGTGGCATAAACCGAAGCGAATACGCTCCCAACAAAACGCCAATCCCCGATGCTGCCGAGACTCCAACCGTCAGCATGATCCATGCTGCTAAAAATGGCTCGACCATCCCCACCGTCAACTTTAATTCACGCCCGCACTCCGGACACCGGGGCCTTGTCAAATGCCGCAAATTGTATTTGCATAACGGACACGCTGCATCATGCTCCCGCAAAAATACGAGCAACAATGCTTCTTCTGAGATTTCCACCCTCTCAGTCGATGCGGCAGGCGGAATTCCAACATTCGCTTCGCCTATTTCTTCGCCGCCCATAGGAGCCCTCTGCGCATGATCTCTAGTGCCTCTGGTATGTCAAAAATATTCGCCTGATGCCCCAGCGCGTTATAAAACACCCGCCCCTTTCCATAATACTTCGTCCACACCTGTGGCATCTCGAA
>Ga0206959_10068_pt2 | contig 12310 bp, 11 predicted proteins | sample Alteio_BWOrgHeat_31_FD_152971 | JGI IMG/M metagenome (GOLD analysis project Ga0206959, IMG submission 152971) | Enriched cells from forest soil in Barre Woods Harvard Forest LTER site, Petersham, Massachusetts, United States -... | ecosystem: Environmental > Terrestrial > Soil > Temperate forest >...
AACCCGAAAGCAAGCCGAGATGTCGCGAACCGGTCACGGAGCGCGCAATCCATGTATAGGCAGGTCTGGCGCGGGCTAACTCCGACGAGCGAGTGCTTGTCGGATATTCTCGGGCCGCATCGGGAGGTGACGAAGGCGTGCACCTGTAGCAGCAAAGATGGCGTTTCCAATCGCTGGTGCGACCACCGCTGTCGCTGGCTCACCGAGTCCCACTGGCGCTTCAGTGCTTGGCATAAATTCGATCTCCACTTCGGGGACATTGCCCAGCCGAACTTCTTACGTAGACTAATTAGGCCGCAAGAACGACTGTTTGCGCTCTCTATCGCAGCAAGCCGAGTGCCAAAAGCGGCGTCGCTTCACCACTTGCATCGAAAAGGGTTATTCAATGGCAAATCACGTTGGCAGCCGTCGCATGTCTAATCTTTGACGTCAAGGCTGAAACACTGATTGACGCCCCGCGAGCGTAGCCTGACCGAGGACAATCGATTCGAGTCATTACTGCGTCGTTGTTTCTGGGAAGTGGGCGCAGTAAACAGTTCTCGGAAGACCTCAAAATGCGCGATACCCCGTGCGATCAGCCCCTCGGCGAATGCCTTCGTTATCCCTGATCTTCCGCGCATATAGATACGAGCTCGCAGTGCCATCAGATCCAAAGTGAGAAGTGCGATATTCCTCCATAAGCTGGGCATCTAACCGCTCGAAATAACAGGCAGAGCTGGTTGGGCCGCACTAAAATGTTTGTACCATTAGGGCTGAATGTCCTTTGTGAACTGGGCAAAGTCTGACGCATTCCACACGGCCAACGAATGGCAGTTGATAAGAGTCAATCTGTGCAGTTTTATACATGGCTCAATTCAACGGCAATTTATGTCAACTCTATCCAGTTGCGGAGAGCCCTTCTGGTAGAGCACGCGGACACGGTCGATAATATCGGCTGCATGCCTAGCGTCTTTGACTATTGCCAGCGCAGCTTCCCCTCGCACGTCACGTCAACCTGCGTTCCGCCTTGACGTCAAAGATTCGCCACGGAACGAGTGACGCTGAGATTCTCCATTTCGTAACCCTTTTGAATTCAGGCGATACTGCAATGCTGCTTCTTGGCACTCGGCATGCTCCGGTAAAGAGCGCGACCGATCGTTATACGCAGCGAACAGTTCACTCATTTCAACTTACTAGGAGAATCACAATGAAGGTTATCGGATTCGAGGAACACTACGGCCTCCCGGCGATATATGAAGCCGCTAAAAGGGCGAAGGATCCATATCTGGAGGTGTTAGAGGCATTAAAAAAAGCGGGACACTTCCCGGCCTCGGATGATCCGAAAGTCGGGTTCCCACCAGGCATCTATGACTTGGGCGAGGGTCGGATCGCTGCTATGGACGCCGCCGGTATCGATGTGCAAATCCTCTCGTACGCTACGCCGAGCGCAGAGCGCCTTGAGCCGTCTCTATCGAGGGGACTAACTAAGCAGGCAAATGACGAACTCGCGGCTGTGGTCTCTAAACACCCGGACCGCTTCCTCGGATTTGCCACACTACCGATGACAGACCCCGCGGCTGCGGCCCGCGAAGTCGAGCGCGCCGTCAACGACCTGCACTTCGTGGGTGCACTGATAAATGGCCACGTCAACGGTCGTTACCTTGACGACAAGTTCTTCTGGCCAGTGTTTGAAAGCGCCGAAGCTCTTGGCGTGCCCATCTATATGCATATCCAAATTCCGCCCAAGCCGGTGATCGACGCCTATTACAGCGGCTTCGCTCCCGAAATATCTGCGTTTCTGTCAATTGCGGGAACCGGTTGGCACATCGACAATGGGGTACACTGCCTCCGCTTAATCCTGGGTGGGGTGTTCGACCGGTTTCCTGCGCTGCAGATCATTGTGGGCCATCACCTCGAAATATTGAGTTGGACAGCGTGGCGAGCGGACTATTCATTCCCATTGGGTAAGAATGGTGGACTGAAACGAACCATCAAGGAATACCTTCGGGAGAACTTCTACGGTGGAATCCTCGCTGGTGAGTACATAGGCCAGGAGCCTGGCGCGATCGATAAGAGCTGGAGTTTGTCGTACCAAGCGTATCTGAGCATGGTGAACACGGTCGGTATCGACCGCGTCCTCTTCACCACGGACTATCCATACGGCGACATGAAAGCTGCTCGGCAATTCATTGATCAGATGCCCATCAACGTGAATGACAAGGAGAAGATCGCGCACCTCAACGCCGAGCGCCTGCTCGGTCTCGGTCAGAAGGAACGAAGTAGAGCAGGGCATCGAGCCGCTTGAACATGTGTCGAGCTTACGTCGTGTGACTTGCGCGCGTCGCGACGAACGCCGCGACCGGTTCGTCTTCCAGCCTTAAGGTATTGGCGCATTGCAAAATACAGCGTAACGGCACCGTGGTGCCAAGCACGATCCACAATCACAATTCCTGAGGAGAACGTTAAAAATGAAAACCGATACACAACTGCAACGTGATGTCATGGATGAACTTGAATTCGAACCTAGTGTCGATGCCTCAAACATCGGCGTGAGTGCCAAAGCTGGCATCGTCACCCTTACAGGCAAGGTGAGCAACTATGCCGAGAAATATGCGGCATCAGAAGCTACGGAGCGGGTAATCGGGGTCAAGGCTGTGACCGATGAACTGAAAGTCGACTTGCCTTCATTCCATAAGCGCGACGATCAAGACATCGCGCAGGCAGCCCTGAATGCCCTCGAATGGGACGTTTCGGTGCCCAAAGATGCGATCAAGGTGAAAGTAGACCAAGGTTGGATCACACTCGAAGGAAAAGTTGATTACAAATTCCAACAAACAGCCGCTGAAGATGCCGTTCAAAACCTGACGGGTGTAACCGGTGTGAGCAATTTGATCTCTATCAAGTCTGCAACTGCCCTGTCGGACGTCAAGCTGAAGATTGAGAATGCCCTGAAGCGTGCCGCCGAACTGGATGGGGAAGACATCAATGTTGAAGTCGATGGCCACAAGGTGACCCTGAAAGGCAACGTCAACTCCTGGGCGGAGCGCGACGAAGCCGAAAGAGCGGCCTGGTCGGCCCTGGGCGTCTGGGATGTCGATAACCAACTCGAGATCGCGGCCTGAGAGAGCGGAAATCATTACTTTTTATGGTTCTTTTAATGCGGGAGGGATACGCGTCGCCTGGCAGGACGCGTTCCTCCTTTAGCCAAACAATACTAGTCGGGGACAGAGGCCTCAAGTGGCGTTGGGAAACGAAATTGCTTAACTCTGAGAGATGGTACAGAAGATTCTACAAACGTTTGAGTATGTTCTCGGTTGCTGGCACTTCAAACTCAGTCGGCCCTTCACACTGTCGGATCGGACCTAGGAGGTTTGCCTCGATTATGGAAAGCCGATCGGGCCGCAACATATTGAACGCGCTTTGCCGGTGCCGAACATTGGGGCAAATTCGTGAACATACCGTTTGGAGGGAGCACGAAAGAAATGGTGCAGAGCAGTGCAAGCAACATAGTTCCGATACAAAGTGTGGGGGTCCTCCCCGCAGGGGCGGCGGCCCCAAATTTCACGTTGCACGTGACGCCCGATCAAACCCTGACTATGAGCGACTTGCTGGGACGCCCTGTCATTCTGGCGTTTTATCCTGCGGACTGGAGCCCGGTGTGCGGCGACCAGATGGCACTTTATAACGAGATCCTCCCCGAGTTTCGAAAGTTCGGAGCGGAACTGCTGGGAGTGTCCGTGGATGGTGCCTGGTGTCACAATGCTTTTGCGCAGAGCCGTCATCTGCATTTTCCGCTACTCGCCGATTTTGAGCCTAAGGGAGCCGTCGCCCGACAATATGGCGCGTATCGCACTGCTGACGGCTTATGCGAGCGCGCTCTTTTCGTCGTCGACAAAACCGGGGTGATCGCCTGGAGCTATTGCTCGCCAGTTGCCGTGAATCCCGGCGCGGATGACATTCTACAGGCGCTCGAAGATTTGCCGAAATAGGAGGAGTTTATGGCCGCACTTAAGATACCCATCACTGCCGAAGACCACGCCCGAGGTCCCGCAAGCGCGGACGTGACCCTAGTGGAGTACGGCGACTACGAGTGCCCCTATTGCGGACAGGCCTATTCCATCGTCCAGGAAGTTCGGAAGCAGTTTGGAAAACGCTTGAGGTTCGTGTTTCGCAATTTTCCCTTGAGCGAAATGCATCCTCACGCCGAAGCTGCCGCCGAGGTGGCGGAGTTTGCCGGCGCGCAAGGCAAGTTCTGGGAGATGCACGATAAGTTGTACGAAAATCAGACCCGCTTGGGCGAAGCACTTTATTTCGATCTCGCCGACAAGCTCAAGCTATCGAGCACTGCATTGCGTCAGGCGTTAGAGCAGCGAACGTTCGAAGCCCGTGTCCGTGCCGACTTCAAGGGCGGTGTCCGAAGTGGAGTGAACGGAACGCCGACGTTCTTCATCAACGGGCATCGTCACGATGGTTCCTTCGACTTGGAAACGCTGGTTTCAGCGATTCACCAAGCCATGGGAACGCCGAAAAGCGCCTAGGGTAAGCACAAACCGCGCATCTTTGCAAAATCCGGGAGTTCGTGAAGTACATAGACCGAAACGAGATCAAGCAAGAAAAGAAACAAGAAAGAGGAAACTATGGCGCCAACAACACTCTCAGAACACTCGGTTCCGGAAAATCAATCGTCTGGGCAATCCTGCTCATCGCCTTTGGGTTCTCGGCGATTGCGCTGCCGTTCGCGACTTCTTGGGGGGTGGTCCTAGTCATCGCTTGGCTAATCGTCTTCAGTGGCGGGTTCCAGTTCATCCATGCCTTCCAGTCCAAAGGCATTGGGAGCATTGTCTGGAAGGTGCTGGTAGCAGTCCTCTATCTCATCGTCGGGCTCTATTTCCTCATCAATCCTTTACTAGGAGTCGCCGCATTCACGTTTGCGTTGGCGATCTTTTTTGTTGCCGAGGGCTTGGTGGACCTGGTGGCCTACTTCCAGAATCAAAGCGTGACAGGGTCCGGCTGGATTTTTTTCGACGGAATCGTCACTTTGATTCTCGGTCTCATGGTTTGGCGGCAATGGCCGTCGAGTTCACTGTGGGTGATCGGGACGTTGGTGGGTATCAGCATGATTCTGACCGGCACGACGCGCCTCATGCTTAGCGTCGCGGCCAGAGGCCTGCAGCACAGCACCGCTGGATGAACGCGGCATGTTTGAAAAGGTGATCGGATCAGTCCGGCCTAAGTTACATTCCACGCGGGGGCTCCAGGTAGTCCTCGAAGAGTTGGATGAGGCACTGGTTCACTCGTGGTCAATGCTTCGGTGGCGTTATCACAAATGCCCAAGTCTACGCCAACAGTCATGCGCGTTCTGATGGCCAATCTGTCGCACGGAAGTCAGCGCTTGTCCCTGGAGTGCCCACAGAACAGGCAGAGTCTTCCCCCCGTCTGTCTCAACCTCTCTGTTGAAACGCGTGATGGAATTGTGTTCGCGCGCCACGTCAATCTTTTTCCCGCCTTGACGTCAGAGATTCGGCACGCAACGGATAGTCAGAAGATTCGCCATTTCACAACCCTTTTGAATTCAGCGGACCCTGCGACACCCCTTCCTGGCACTGGACATGCTTCAGTAAAGAGCGTGCATGTTCTCTGATACGCAGCGAACCGTTCACTCACCCTCACCCCACCAAGGAGAATCAAGACATGAAGGTCATCGCCTTTGAAGAGCATTACAAAATACCTGCGATTGCTCAGGCCAACAAAGATAATCCGATTGAGCAAATCTATGAAAAATGGCAGAGATTGGGTCGATTCCCCGGTAAACCATCGCAAGGCGTGCCCCCTGGCATCTACGATCTCGACGAGAAACGGATTGCTGCGATGGACGCGGCTGGAATCGATGTTCAGATCCTTTCTCACACTGTACCGGGGCCGGAGGAATTGGAGCCGTCATTGGGGATTGAGCTAGCTAAACAATCGAATGATGCCGCGCATGCGACGGTCACCCGATATCCGGACAGATTTCGCGGTTTTGCAACATTACCTATGCGCGATCCCAAAGCGGCGGTTCAGGAACTTGAGCGCACTGTCCACAAAATGGGCTTTGTCGGCGCATTGATAAACGGACATGTTAACGGCCGGTATCTAGATGATAAGTTTTTCTGGCCGGTATTTGAGTGCGCCGAAAACCTAAACGTTCCGATTTATCTCCACCCAAACCGACCGCCTCAACCGGTTGTAAGTGCTTGTTACGATGGGTTCAATCCTATCGTATCCGGCTTTTTGGCATTAGCAGGTCTTGGTTGGCATATGGACGTGGGGATTCACGCCATGCGACTAATTCTGGGCGGCGTATTTGACGCGTTTCCACGTTTGCAGATCATTGTCGGACACAATTTCGAGATACTCAGCTGGAGCGGATGGCGTGCGACATATGCGTTCCCCCCGAAAGATACGGGACTTAAGGGCCATGTAATTGATTACCTTCGTGAGAATTTTTATGGCGGAATACTGGCAGGAGAGTTCTCGGACCAGGTGCCCGGCGCGATAGATAAGAGCTGGAGTGCGGCATACCAGGCCTATCTGGGCATGGCGAACACGATCGGTAGCGACCGCGTCCTCTTCACCACGGATACTCCTTATGGCAGCATGAAAGCCGCCCGCCAATGCTTTGATCAGATGCCCATTGACGAGAATGACAAGAAGAAGATCGGGTACCTCAACGCGGAGCGCCTGCTCGAGACCTCATTCGACGCCAACAAACAACTTGCACAAGCAGTCTAGAACTCCCTCGCCGTCCAAATCGCCGTTCTGCCGATGAATGAGGAGCGTAGTGAGCACCGGTGCACCAGACTCTTACCGTTCGCGGTCTCGATTGCTGGGAATAAGCGGAAGCTAAACAGCTTCCGCTTATTCCGGTTTGAAGTGGGTTGCGCGAACCCGCAAGGGTCGCCGCCATTTATCCACAATCTGACCGCAGGCATGGTCCAAAGGGCTCGACGCGGGCGAAAGAGCGATGGAGTGTGCAACCACTCGCCGTCGCTATGGAATATGGGCTGCTACACCTTATTACCGTCAGCGAACCATTGCCCTTATACACTGGTTTTATTGAGGCCGAAATACCCGGTGGGCTAGTCATGCATCCGAACATGCGCATTTCATAACTCACTTGAACTCAAGCGTCTTCTCCGAAGCGCATCCTGGCAACCAAGTTGCTACCACAAATATCGAGTGCGAAACGATGCGGATACCACGCCCGGGAGGTGCTGCCATGAACTGCGTAGGCCAGAAGTGCTAATCGAAAACGTTGACGAATTGGCGACAAACCGCGAGGATCCACTCGTAACGGCGGTCCAGGCAGGAGTGCCCGGGACTTTTTCACAGCTTTATACGATATATTCTCGGCGCCTTTACAGCGTGGAGGACGACTCCGCGGACTCGAGCGCTGCTACGGGAACCTTTATCCCGCGGCTCGGCGTAGGGCGAGAAATGCCAAACTTCTTCATTTTGTAAAACAGGGTAGTGCGCTTGAGCCCCAGTTTTGCTGCCGCCCCTTCCGCCCCGCCGATCATCCAGCATGACGCTTCCAATGCCTGCAAGATCAGGGCTCGGTCAACTTCCTTCAGCGCCGCGGATCTCGACGTTACAGTTACCGTCTCGAGATCGTTCGACTCTAGGGGATTCGGAAGTACTCCATCACAGGAAAGGATCACTGCGCGTTGAATCAGGTTCTGCAACTCACGCACATTCCCAGGCCAGTTATATGAGCGCAACGCCAACATGGTTTCTTTAGGGATTTGTTCAATGCGCTTACCCATCTGGCGGGCATAGAGGTCAACGAAATAGGTAACCAGAGCGGGTATATCCTCACCGCGCGCCCTCAAGGGCGGCAGTAGCACCGGGAACACATTGAGACGATAGTAGAGATCGCAACGAAATTCGCTCCGCTTCACCATGTGCTCCAGATCTCTGTGGGTAGCCGCCACCACGCGCACGTCTACGCGGTGGGTCCGAGTACCTCCCAGGCGTTCGAACTCTTGCTCTTGCAGAACCCGCAGCAGCTTGGACTGCAACGGCAGTGGAATATCGCCGACCTCGTCCAAAAAAAGCGTCCCCTTGTCGGCCAGTTCGAAGCGCCCGATTTTCTGCGAGATCGCCCCGGTGAATGCTCCCCGCTCATGCCCAAAAAGCTCACTCTCCAACAAATCTAAAGGAATGGCAGCACAATTGACCTTTACAAAGGGACGGTCGTAGCGCGGACTGATATTGTGGATCGCTTTCGCGACCAGTTCCTTTCCGGTGCCCGTCTCGCCCCGAATCAACACCGTTGAGGTGGTAGGCGCGACCAGTTCAACCTTCTCAAGAACGGCTTCAAGGGTCGCACTTCGTCCGATGATTTGATCAAAATGGCGATCTTTGTCCTCCTGGTCCCCGGACTGAAGTGTTTTGAAGCCGGCCACGGCATCCCTCCCGTCAAACCCTTGCTCAACTCGGTCTTAGGCTTCGCTCCCCAAGGCCGCTCGAACGCCTTCCAGTAGAATTGCGCCGTCAAATGGCTTAGCGAGGAATTTCACTGCGCCACCTCTCATTGCCTGCAACCGCATTTTTTCCTCTCCATGTGCGGTAACAAAAATAATGGGAATCGGGCAATGATCCGCGTTCAACTTTGCCTGAAGATCCAAGCCTGACATTACGGGCATGCGGATATCGGCGATTAGACAACCCGTATCGCGCTGGCAGCCAGAATCCAAGAATTCCTCGGCGCAACTGAACGCCCGCACCGAGAAACCCGCTGACTTCAGTAAACGTTGCATCGCGAGCCGGTACGATTCATCGTCTTCGACAACCGCGACCATTTTGGGTACCGTCTCTCTGGCCATACAGATACAGAATCAATTCGACCACCGCAAAATGCAATTGTGGCTTGTGATTAGGGCACTGATAGGTATCTATAGGGTGATCTTTAATTGTGCAGGGGGTAGGTTCGCTTGCCGCTCGATGGTCAGGTCATTGTCGGAAGCTTAAGCTTTTCTGCCATTCTTCCCAACTCAGCCGGGGAGTTGGCCTGCATCTTGCGCATCACGTGCCCGCGATGGGCGGTCGCTGTGACCTCGCTCATAGCGAGCGTGGAGGCGATCTGTTTTGTAAGCATGCCGGAAACGACGAGACTCATTACCTCGCGCTCACGCGCAGTCAGCTTCGCGTAGCGCTCTCCTAACTGAGCAATCTCCGCCTGTCGTTGCCGCGACTCGTCGTCGCGCTTCAGGGCCTGCTGAATTGCATCGATAAGATCCTGATCCCGGAAAGGCTTTGTCAGAAACTCCTCCGCCCCCGATTTCATGGCTTCGACGGTCATGGGGATATCGCCGTGCCCGGTGATGAAGATAATAGGAATGGTGACTCCCCTCTCATTCAGTTTGCGTTGGACATCCAACCCACTCATTCCAGGCAGCCGTACATCCAGAATGAGGCAACTGGCGACATCCGGAAGCTTGTGCCGGAGGAATTCCTGCGGCGTGGCAAACGCCTCGGAATGCAAACTCACTGTCTTCAGCAAACGCTGCGTGGCCGTACGCATGCGATCGTCATCATCGACGATGAACACGGTGGCTTTATTGGGGGAAGTCATGCGGAGACAGTCACCCTGATCGGCAGTGTAAAGTGAAACGTTGTGCCTTGTCTGGCGTTCGCGGTTGCCCACACGCGCCCGCCATGCGATTCCAGAATGGAACGTGTGATCACCAGTCCCAGGCCAGTGCCTTGCGGCTTGGTAGTAAAGAACGCGTTAAAGATCTGGTCCGCCTTCCCGATCGGTAGCCCCACGCCGGCGTCGGCGACGGAAATCTGCACTTGATGATCTTCAGCCAGCCGCGACCTGATGCTCAGCTCGCCGGTCGTGTCCCGCATCGCCTCGATGCCATTGAGCATGAGATTCATCAATGCCTGCTGCAACTGCACACGATCGGCCATTACTTTCGGGAGCCCTTCGGCGAGATCAGTGCACGTTGTAACGGAATGCCGATTGGCCTCGTCGCGCAGCATAATGATCATCTCTCGAATCAGGTCGTTTAAGTCGACCGTCTCATGATGTGAAGAATCCTTTCGGTAAAGCGAGCGGACACGGTCGATGATGTCGGCCGCACGTCTAGCGTCGAGGACCATTTCCGAAGCAGCCTCGCGCGCCTCGATTAGATTAAGTCGGTCCCCATCAAGAAATCGCAAACACGCTTGAGCATTTGTAACCGCCGCCCCAATTGGCTGCTTGATTTCGTGGGCCAATGAGGCCGTCAATTCCCCGATCGTACTGACTCGATTCAGATGCGAGAGATGCGCTAGGTCCTGCCGTAATCTCTCCTGTTCTTGCTCAGCCTGTCTGCTTTCGGTCACGTCCATTATCACCCCCATCATCTGTGTTACTTCGCCAAGTGCGTCCGAAACAGGGTGGCCGACGGAACGAATATTTCTGATGGTCGAGTCCGGAAGCAGAATTCGGAACTCCGCGTCCAGGTCCGACCTTTCGGCTATTGCTCGGTTGAATGCCTCTTCATACCTAGCCCGATCCTCGGGATGAATTCGCTGCAGCCTTTGTTCCCAGCTGGGCATACCGTCTTTAGGATCGAAGTCCTGTAGGCGAAGCCATTCCGTTGAAAGATGCACGGGTCTCATTCGAACTGTGTCAAAAACCCAACTTCCGATACGTGCCAGTCTCTGCGCTTGCGCGAGATGACTCTCGCTTCGGCGCAACGCCTCCTCGGCGTCTTTGCGTTCAGTGATATCCGCAACCGTGCCGACCACTTCAACAAGCTCTCCATCGGGACTCACTATTGGATGGGCCAGGCCACGAATGTGTTTGACCGTTCCATCAGGCAAGACGATTCTGTACTCGAGATCGGAATCGACCTTTTGGAGGAACATCCGATCGCTGGCCTCCCGTCTAACCCTGTCGCGATCTTCTGGGTGCATTCGCTGCAGCCATTGGTCCCGCTTCGGAAGGCCTTGTTGCGGATCAAATCCGAAAATTCGGAACATTTCCTCGGAATAGTACTGGGCCTCGCGGGTTGCGCCATCGAGGGCCCAACTGCCTGTGTGGGCCAGCCTCTCCGATTCGGCTAAGTACGCCTCGCGCCTACGAAGAGTCTCCTCCACCCGCTTTTGCTCGCTTAAGTCGAGCGCGAATGCAACGCCCTCGCTGCCACCTTCCTCGAAAAGCGCCCCGGCAAGCAGCACGGGCACCCGGCTGCCATCTTTCCGGAACAACTCTGACTCAAAGGGCTGTACGGTTCCGGTCCGCATTACTGTTGCCAGCTCGAATTCGACACGATCGCGCCGGTCCGCAGGTGTCATGTCTCTCCAGCGCACGCGACCCGCGATCAAATCTTCATGATCGTATTGCACCATACGGAGAAAGGCGTCATTGGACGCGAGGATGGCTCCCTCGAAATTCCAGGTCGTGATTCCTAAAATGTTGGCATCGACCAGGCGCCGAATTTTAGCTTCACTCTGTCTAAGATCAGTGTAGAGCCGGGTGTTCTCCAAGGAAATGGCGGCTTGGGATGCTAATAGTCTGAGCATTGCGACTCGCTTGGAAGTGAACACATTCGGCGCGAGATTATTCTCTAGGTAAAGAATGCCTACGAGCTTACCCTGTGTGATCAATGGCAAACAGAGGACTGAACGGGCATAGTGTTGAGAGAAATAAATATCTGCAATAAAGAGGTTCTGGCTAGAGGCATCGTCCAGGATCACAAAGTCTTGTGTCCGCATAACATAATTGACGATCGATCGGGGCACGGCGCATCGGGCCGCTTCCTTCCGTCGTACCAGAACCTTGTCGCCAATTGTCGTGGCTTCCGCCTCGATGCGCTGAGCATCATCACGTGACAGAATTAACAACCCTCGAACCGCTCCCGCGTGCTCAAGAGCGGCCCGCATGACCGTATCGATTAGTTTTTCGAGATCCATCTCGACCGATACAGCTTGCGAGACTTTGATCACCGTGCCTAAATCCAGCTGTTCAACAGGCGCGCCGATCATGCTGCTGGGACCGACCGTTACCTCGGTCTTGCTCAAGTGAGGGTGTAACGCGTCAAACTGCCGAACCTTACCACCGGCTCCCCACCGCTGGTAACAGTAACGGGCATCGCGCAAGTATGCATTTGCAACCTTCTCGAAGCCGCGCGCAGAGTAGAACCGTGCTGCAACTTCGTTCGCAACCGCTTCATTGTGGATGAATCCGTTTGCGTGCGCCGAGTGGATGGCCTTTTCATAAAGCTCTTCGGCATCGAGCAAGCGGCCTTCGATGCGGGCGATCTCTGCCCCCACCAAAGCAGCGCGGTTCTCGAAA
>Ga0206959_10287_pt1 | contig 12303 bp, 6 predicted proteins | sample Alteio_BWOrgHeat_31_FD_152971 | JGI IMG/M metagenome (GOLD analysis project Ga0206959, IMG submission 152971) | Enriched cells from forest soil in Barre Woods Harvard Forest LTER site, Petersham, Massachusetts, United States -... | ecosystem: Environmental > Terrestrial > Soil > Temperate forest >...
GGCGGAGGTGCCCGTCGGGAAGAGTGTGGTGGCCGTGACGTGGCGGATGGGCGTTTCGGTGCGAAGATCTTCTGGGACGGAGGCGGTGAGTGTGAACGAATCGCCCGAGGGAAGTTGCACGGAGCCGGGAGTGATTTTGAAGGTGATGGGCTGCGGCGGCGCGGGAACTGAGAGCGGCGAGCCGAGCGCGCGGAGGCCAGTAGAGAGGGCCGAGGGAAAGAGCAGGCCAAGCGTGATCCAGAGGAGCAGCACGGGCACCAATGCCAGCAGCCACAAAAAAATAGGAGAGGCCGGGAGGACGGTATCGGGGGAGATGCCCGCGGCATGGGCGTTGGCTTGTTGGATGAGACGCGAGACGAGCTGCGGCGATCCACGAAAATCTTCGTTGGGCTCGGCGGTGAGTTCGAGGGCGGATGATAATGTCTCTTGTAAATTCGGGAGCGCCGCTTCGGCTTGCCGCGCGGTGTGATGGAGATTGCCGCGGAAGAAGACGGGGCGGAAAAAATAAAATGCCGCGATGAGGGGGAAGGCCAGCGTGAGCAGAATAAGAGGAAACCGCGCCGCCACCGGCAGCGCAGGAAAACTTCCCAGAATGAGAATGGTCAGAAGCAGGATTGCGAGCGCCAGCGCCAACAGTTTGAGCAATGCAGTGGCGGCACGCAGCATGCGCGAGCGCATGGAGAGCGCCCGCAATGGAGAAAGCAGCGACATCGGCAGCGCTTTCTGCGAAGAATTCAGTGGTTGCGATACGGTGGTCATGCGCGGCCCTTTGCCTGCGGCCAAGATGGGTCCGGCTCATTATATCGGGAAAACCAACGGCGCGGGATGGCCGAATCAAGCAAATCCGCCGCGCGAGCCGACTTAATGCTGTTGGCATTGCCTTGCGGGCTGATGTATTCTGCCGGGTCGCGAGAAAATCATTTTGGCGTAGGAGCATGGATGAATCGGATGCATAAGGCGGCGGCGAGTGCGGTGGTTCTGGGTATGGCGGTAATGATGAGCGGATGCATCGGAGCAGGGGCCGATTTTGGCGGGGTCAATCGCATTCACGGGCAACAGGCGGAGGTGGTGGTGGACACCACCAAACGGTATCAGACGATGGAAGGGTGCGGCGGCAGCCTGACGGAATCGTCCGCCGTCTTGCTGATGAAAATGCCGCCCGAGCAACGGCATCAGACGCTGGTGGAATTGTTCGATCGCAATCAGGGCATCGGCCTGTCTTACCTGCGACAAGCGATGGGGGCGTCGGATTTCCGCCTGTCGAACTATACCTATGACGACATCGACCGCGACGGCGAGGATTGGGATCTGCAACATTTTTCAATCGCGCGCGACAAGGATTATGTGATTCCTGCGCTGAAAGAGGCGATGAAAGTGAATCCGGGGATCAAGATCATGGCATCACCCTGGAGCCCCCCGGCGTGGATGAAGACAGGCCGGCGGCTGGGCGGGGGAAGCCTGCGCGACGAACCGCGCGTGCTTCGAACTTATGCGGAATATTTCGTGAAATTCATCCGCGCGTATCACGCGGAGGGGATTGAGGTGGATGCGATCACGCCGCAAAATGAGCCGTTCTGGACCGACATGAACATGCCCAGCAGCAGCATGGATCCGGACCAGGAAATCGCGCTGGTCAAGCTGATTGGCAAACGTTTCAAGGAGGAGGGGATCAAGACGAAAATCGTGGTGTTTGACCACAATTGGAACAACGCGGATTACGCGATCAAAGTGATGTCTGACCCGGAAGCGAACAAATTTATCGATGGGTCGGCGTTTCACGCCTATGGCGGAAATGTGGCGGCGCAGGGGAAAGTGCATGACGCGTTTCCGGATAAAAATGTGTATTTCACCGAAGCGTCGACCGGCGTCTTCGCGGCAAATTTTCAGGCTAATGTGATGTGGGATGTGGAAAACCTGATGATCGGCGCGACGCGCAACTGGGCGAAAACAGTGTTGATGTGGAACATTGCGTTGGATGAACATGGTGGACCCAAGGCGCTGGGAGGCGGGCCGTGGTGCCGGGGGCTGCTCACGGTGAAGAGCAATCTGCAGGTTGACCGCAATGAGGATTTTTATGCGTTGGCGCATCTGAGCAAATTTGTAGCGCCGGGCGCGCGGCGAGTGGAGGCGAGCGCTCCCAATTCCGTGGCGTTTCTCAATCCCGATGGCGGCGTGGTGGTGATCGTCAGCAATCGGCAGGGGTCGAAAACCTTCACCATCCGCTGCCGCGACAAGGTGGTCAAAGCGGAGCTGCCCGGCAATTCCGTGGCGACTTTCACTTGGAACGCGCGAGGCGAAGCGGTGAAATGGTGGGTCACCAGCGGGAAAAAAATGAAGATGGAGGAGCAGTCGGAAATCAATCAGGTGGCGGCTGAGAAATGAGTCGCCTAAATCATTCCTGAGCGTTTTCGCAGGATCCATTCCGCTGTTACGATGAGAATGAAGAGGCCCAGAAATGTCAGGTGGGTGTAACGCGTGTAGGGGGAATTGGGATTTGTGAAGAATCCGAACTGGCTAACGGTGGTGGTTTCGTGAGAGATCGCCGGAAGATGGGCCAGAAGGATATCGAGGTAGGGTGCATCCACGAACGCGCCGCCGCCGGAGGATGAGATGCGGTGGAGCATCGCGGCATCCGTATTGGTGTTGCGTGCTTCGAGATTCGGGGCGGGCATCACCATGACGCTGAGGGTTTTTTGTGCGGGGGATTCAATGCTTGGATCGTCATTGAGCAGCCGCTCTACTTCTGGGCCGGAGAGCGAAATCTCGACCGTGCCTGTGGGAACATTCGTGAGAGTAGCGGAATAATAGCCGGGAGCGGACGGAGTTTCAGTGAAGTGAGCGATGGATCGCTGGGTCGATGAATCTGGTGATAGAACGTCATTGGGGGAGGTTGCATTTCGCGTCGCTGCAGCCGTGACGCGTGCGTTCGCATCGAATGATAGATTTTCATAGGGCGTCAAATCTTCGTGCAGCACATGCGCCTTGATGGCAAGAGGATCGCCTTGCGAATAGCGCGGCTTGTTGGCGCCGAAGCGGACATATTTTCCCCCTGCCGGCAAATCATTTCCCACGGCCCAGCGAATCACCTGGCCCCAGAAACGATCCTGAAGATTCTCGCCGCCCACGTTGCGCAGCCGCCACGTTTGATCGGACGCCAGGTAAAGCACCCGGCCCGCGCCGACGGTGATCGTCGAAAGCAGCGCACGATGCTTCGCCGCAGAAAGCGTAGAGACATCACCCGCCGCGCCACTGGCGGTTTCAGCAATGGACCACAGCACTGATGCCGCGGGTTTGGCGTTGGTGCATTCCGAATGCCAATACCAATCCGGAACGCGAGCCCAAAATGCCGAATTGCTGTCGGTATCGCCCGAAAATTGCGTGAGGATCGACGCGACTCCTTCGGGCGCGGGCGTGGGATGAAAGCCGGCCCGACGATGATTTGCCAGCACGTCCGGCGCCCAATCCGATACCAGTGAAACAGGCAGAATATCCGCCAGCGGCGAATTGGCGAACGATTGCGGCATCGCGTTTTGGCCGGCGATCACGATCAATGTCGCGCCGCGATCGCGCACTGCCGCGGCGATTAATTGTTGCTGCGCGGAAGGCAATATAGTGGGCGAAATATCGCCGAGCACGATGAAATCAAATGCTTGCCAACCTTCTTTCGTGTCCGGCAATAGTTGTGCTTCCACATGCGAATTCGCCGCGGAAGCCATCACCGGAGCCGTGCGTGCGACGCCGCTGACGTGCGCGGGTTTCAGCAACACGGTTTGCGACTTCAGCCGCGGATCGCGCGATAAATAACTGCTCAGATATCGAAATTCCCAGCGTGGCTGATCTTCCACCAGAAGGGCGTAAAGTTTGTCCTTTTTCACGGCTACGCGGAAGCTGGAAACATTGTTTTCTTTATTTGTTTCAGCGGCGACTGGGGCGGCGCGAACCGAATATTCAAATGCCGCTGAACTAGCCGTGGCCTCGGGCGGCGTGTCTGAAAAATCGAGCCGCTGCGTTTCCTGATTGCTTCGCGGCGTCACATATTGGCTCGACAGCACCTCGCCCCCACGCAGAAAGTCAACCTTGATCGTCTGCCCCGCCACGCCATCGAGGCGAATCAACGCGGCCGCCTTGAGCGCGTCGTTTTTGTAAATCCAATCCGGCGCATCGGTCTGCTCTACCGCCACATCCGGCGAGACTTCCCGCGATCCCACCAGCAGCGAATAGGTGCGCACGTTTCGCGCCGCCAACAATCGCGCAATCTCCGCCGGATCGCCCGGGGTGTTCTGTCTTCCGTCAGACAGCAATAAAACGGCGGCTGGTTCCGAACTCGGCGTTTGCTCGGAAATCAGCTGGAATCCGGCCGATAAATTTGTTGAATTGCCCATGGGCGACAGTGCGGCGTAAAGCGTGTTCTGCATATGCGCAGAGTCGATCACCGGCACGCTCTGGGCTCCATCGGCAATCGACGCTACGCGTGGATGATACGCGGGCAACACCTTCACCAACGCCCGCGTCTTCACACGGGATAAATCTCGCGCCGGCGCTGCCGTGAGAAGTTGGTAGGTCAATTGGCTTCGCGACATGCCTCCGACTTTTGCCAAAGCCGACCGCAATTCGTAATTTCCCGCCTGCGACGCCAGAAATGCCGCGTCCTCCCGCGCCGCCAACACCTCCAATTGCCGAATCGCCCCATCCAGATTCAGCAGAACTAAGCCAAAATCAATTGCCGCTGCGGCATCACGAACCGATGACGCCGCGCTTCCCGAGGAGAGCCCCGCACGGGCCACGCGCGACGCGTCCGCCAGCGAATCCATCGCGCCCGTTCCATGTGATGCAATCGCGGCGTCCATTGCGGTGTCACTTATTTCCGCGCTGAACTCTTCATGCCATTGATTCAAGGGAGTCAAAAACTGCGCGACCGCAGCGGGATCCGTCTCACCCGACAGCGTTGCCAAAGGCCGTTGGAATGCAACAAATTCGTCGCGTAAGCACCGCAGCGCCGCCAGATGAAGATCAGGATGCGAAGGCCGGAGCTTGGGCGAAATTAAATCCAACGCCTCAGCCCAGTGCAATCGCTCGGCTGGTGATGATTGCGGATCAACGAGCCCCATCGATTCCGATTGATCCAGCATCAGCCAAAGCGTGCCGTTGGAGAAAGATTTATGCGTGAAGAGCAGTGTCGGCTGCAACAAAATGACGAAGACGAGCCCCACCAGCATGATGCGAAGCAGGGTCAGCATTGTCACCGCCAGAGGCGATGCAATGCGCCGCTGCGCGCGGTATAGATAAATGATGGCTGCCAGGGAAATCGCGAAAAACGCCAGTACAGCCATCAAACTTAGTTGATGAAATGCGGGCGAAAACGAAACCGAAGCCGAGTCCGCCAGCGCGAAAACCTCCCCCCGCGCGCTGCCGCTTGCTGAAAAAAGGGATGTCATCATAAATTACCACCGCTCGCCGGCGACTCAACGCATTCCACTAGAACGGTTCGCACGCAACGCGTCAACACGAGTTGCAACACGCGAACGTGTTTATGAGGCCAACGCCGTCCCGGGAGTCTGCAACGCCATCGCGCGATGCGTTAGCATCGTTTCAAAAAGAAGAGTAGCCAGAACCAGCAATGCCAAGTAAGGCCACAAGTCGGTCCCACGATTTTCCGCCCCCAACGCACCGGGCAATTCCGTCACATTGTCCAGACGCTTCGTCAAATAATGATGCTCGCTTAAAAATCCAAGATCTGCTTGCGTGAGGATCGCGGGCTCCAATTCCCTAGGATCCAGATTGACCGAAAAATAAACAGCGCCGGGCAACCCCGCGTCCGGCGGCGTAAACTTCATTTCATATAGCCCCGGCAGCGCCGTCTCCGGATAGCTGATCAAATAATTTCCGTTGGTCAACGCCGGATTCAATCCCACTGTCGACGCGTCGGGCTTGGTGATTTGCACGCTCTCGATCATCGGCGTGCTTGGCAACGTCAAAGTAATCGGCGTTCCTGCATCCAATTGGCGATTCTGCGTTTTGGTCATCGTGGCCGAGAGATGAAAAATCGTCTCATTCACCAGCGGCACAAAATTCGACACCAGGGGCAGATTCGAATTCTCAGGCAACGCCGGCAGCGCCCAGATCACAACGCGGCCGCCGGTATTTCCCACCGCATGATCCATCACTAACGGATCCCCCGCCGTACTGGCTAACACCACATGTTCCGAATCCGGAACATTCAGCGACCACCATTTACTCAAAACGACGCCGGTAAATGCATTTTGCTGTTCAGCAATCAGAAGCGACACCATTGGAGACTCGCGATCTTTCACGACAATTCCAACATTTTGCGGTGCAGTGGAAGGTGCGGCGTGATCCGGTGCATTTGATTTGAAGCGAACAGGAAATAGCGGCGAGCGGCCGGGAAGCGAATCAAAAAACGCCCGATCCGTTCTCGGCCCAAGCAATATCCACAGGCCATGCCCCGACAGTGAAAAGTCCGTCAGCTTCGCGAGAAGCGTGGGTGAAAGCGCCGGCACATCATTAAGAACGATTGCAGGATATTGCGCGAAGTCACCAGCCACCATTCTGTCGGCATCCGAAACGGAAATCACCTTGGGCTGAATGAGCGTGGCGGCCGTCGCTGCCGGCGAATCGCCCGGTGAAAGCGCCGCCAATAGAAAAAGGGCGTGCGGAAAATTGGCAGGCGTCGGGCGCAACTGTCCATCGATGACCAACACCGGCAATTTGGGAACCACGTTCAGCGCCGCGACTGCTGCATTGTCCGCCAGCAAGGCATCCGCGATGTCCGTTGAAATTTTGGTCCAGTGTGGCCCGGCGGATGTGAACGCATAATCGAAACGCACGGTTTGCGTTTGGCCGGGATCAATGTTGGAGAGGGTTTGCGAATTGATCAGTTGGCCATCCACGGTAAGTTGAAGCGGCACGGTTTGCACCGCCGCAGAGCCCGTGTTTGTCACCGCCGCGGTAATCTGCACCGGTCGATTCACGCCGATCAGCCCCGGTAAAAACGCGATGCGGCCGATCGAAATATTGGAAACCGACATTGTCGCAGGGATCAGCGGCAAGGAAAATATCTCAGCCGCGGAATCGCCCGCAGGATGCTCGCCCAACGCCAAACGCCACGCGGAGGGATTATCCGCTGACCAGGTGGAACGTTGCTCATCGGACAAAACGAGAATAATTTTTCGCGAATGCCGACCGCGCGCCAGCAGGTCATTCGCGGCCTGAATGGCATCCGGAATGGAGGCGTCCGTGGTGCCAGGCCGCAGGTTGCGCAGGTCGGCACGCAGGCGGTCAATGTCCAACTCGCCGGCGACGGGGAACGGGGTCCACTTGCGCGGAGTATGCTCAGCGAGCACCAGCGATAGCGTATCACTTTTTCGCATCAGCGTGGTGATGTGCGTCACTTCATCTACGGCGCGATCGAGCAGCGTTTGATCGCCATTCCCCACGTGGCGGCCCATTGAAAGTGAGTGATCGATAATGATCGCCACATCCGCGGGGGTATCCGTAGAAAGCGGATTAAACGGGCCCGCCAAAAGCAGCGGCCGGGCCAGCATCGCCACCACCAACGCCAGGAGCGCCATGCGAACTAGCATCAACAGCCAATGATCCAATCGCTGCCGGCGCTTCTGCTTCAACGGTGTATCCAGCAAAAATTGCATGGCCCCCCACGCAATCGGTGTAGTGCGCTGCCGATGCATCAGGTGAAGGAGCGTAGGAATCGTCGCGAGCCCCGCAATTCCCACCGCGACGATCCAAAATGGAGCCATCAAAAACATGCCGGCGCTCCCCTCATCGGCTTCCCATCCGCTGTGCCAGATACGTAGCCAGCGCGACATCAAACGGCTCGCTCGTATTGAGCAACGTGTAAGACATTCGCAATTGATTCGCCGCGTCGCGCAGAAATCTCAAGTGCGCGTTCAAGTTCGCCAGATAACTCGCGCGCATCGTGGCAGGATCCAGCCGCACCTTCGCCGAATTTTCCAATGATTCAAACAGTGAGAATTTGCGGAAGGGAAACGTCAGTTCATCGTTCGACATGACTTGAATCAGCAGCACGTCATGCCGCTTGTGCTTGAGGTGATGCAGCGCGTGAAGCAACGCCGGCGCGGTGTCAAAAAAATCCGACAGGATGATCACCATGCTTCTCTGCCCAATCCGCTCCGCGATATCGTGCAAAATCGGAGCGATCGCCGAGTCATGCTGCGCCTTCATGCTGTCGAGGGTGTCGGTGATCGTCAGCAAATGGGCATTCGCCGATCGCGGCGGAATGAACGCGCGAATGGCCGTATCAAAAGAAATGAGCCCCACCGAATCTTGTTGATGCAAAATCAAATACGTCATGCATGCCGCAATGCATTGCGCATACCGAAATTTCGACATCGCTTCACCGGTGCCCTGGTACGCCATCGACCCAGACGCGTCGATCACCAGATGCGCCCGCAAGTTCGTGGTGACTTCATATTGCTTGATGTAGTAACGATCCGCCTTGGCATAAACGCGCCAATCGATCCGCTTGATGTCATCGCCCGGCGCATATTGCCGATGCTGCGCAAAATCGAGCGCGAAACCAATGTGCGGCGATTTGTGCATTCCCTGAATGTATCCATCCATTACCTGCGACGCGACCAACTCCATCCGCGTCAGCGTGGCAAGCGCCCTGGGATCAAGCAGGCTCGTGGTGGCGGGCGGTGCGTGTGTCGAGGTCATGTGAAACTCATCGTCGCGGAAAATCAGCGTAGCATACTGTTACGTCGCCGCATGGCGCGGAATTTCTTTCAACAGCCGATCAATGATTTTATCCGAAGTGATCCCCGCCGCCTCGGCGCTGAATGTAGTCAGGATGCGGTGCCGAAGAATCGGATGGGCGACCGCCGCGATGTCCTCCGTGGTGACGTGCACGCGCCCATGCAAAATAGCCCGGGCTTTTCCCGCCATGATCAAATAAATGCTCGCCCGCGGTCCCGCGCCCCATTGCACCTGCTCCGCCACAAACGCCGGCACGTTTTGCTCCTTAGACCGCGTCGCCCGCACCAAATCCCGGGCATACGCATACACATGATCCGCGACCGGAACCCGCCGAACAATCTGCTGTAACTGAAGAATCGCCGCCCCATCCAACATTCGCGCCAGTTGCGGCCGATACGTCGTCGTCGCCTGCTTCATAATCTGAATCTCTTCCGCAGGCGACGGATACTTTACGATCGTCATGAACATAAAACGATCAAGCTGTGCCTCGGGCAGCGGATAAGTTCCCTCCTGCTCGATCGGATTTTGCGTCGCCAAAACAAAGAACGGCTCGGGTAATTCATAAGTCGTTTCGCCTGTCGTCACGCGATGTTCCTGCATCGCTTCCAACAGCGCGGCCTGCGTCTTGGGCGGCGTCCGGTTGATCTCATCCGCCAGCAACATGTTGGCAAATAGCGGCCCCTTCACGAACCGAAACGCCCGCTTGCCGGTCGTCCGATCTTCCTCCAGCACGTCCGTGCCCGTGATGTCCGAAGGCATCAAATCCGGTGTAAACTGCACCCGCTTGAAAGATAAATGCAGCACGTCTGAAACCGTTTTCACCAGCAGCGTTTTCGCCAACCCCGGAACGCCCACCAATAAAATATGCCCTTGGCAAAACATCGCCGTGAGAAGCTGCTCGATCACTTCCGATTGGCCCACGATCACCTTGGAAAGCTGCTCGGTCATCTGCTTGTAAGCCGCCGCCAGTTTTTCCACCGCCGCCAAATCATTTTGCGCAGACTCTTTCGCCGGAGAACGCGCCACGGGAACCGCAAGCGGCGGCGGCTTCACCGCCGGCGGCGTAGGCACTTCGTCAGCCAGACGGATTTCATTCGAATCGGATTCCGACATGAGCACTCCGCGAGAGAGGAATAACTGTTGGCCTAAGCGTACACGGCGCAAGTACCCGCGACAACCTACGCCACCCGTGATGCTCATGTTAAATCGACACGATTACACCGAAGCCGTTGCCTTCGCCACCGCCGCCACAGATTGCGGCTCCACACGCTCCTCTGGTCGATGCTCCTGCACAGTGGGATGCGGCTCCCCAAAAAGATCGAGCTTCACAATGTCATTCCGAAAGAACAGTGCAATGGTCCAATCCAGCATGATGCGAATCCGTCGCTCCGTCCGCGGCATCTGCAACAAATAATAAGTCCGCCACACCCACCAGGCGACGAATCCAAATATCTTGAATTTCATCACCCGCCCCACGCCGGAAAAGTGCCCAAGCGATGCCAGCGTCCCCTTATTTTGATAAACAAATGGCTTAAGGTCCGCATGCTGGTGCAGCACTGCGTAAATGTTATGCGCCAGCACCCGCGCCTCCCGCAGCGCATGCTGCGCCAGTTGCGGATAAGGCTTCCCCTCAGGATCCGGAATCAACGCACAATCCCCCAACGCCCACACCTCCGGATGCGCCGGAACGCGCATGTTCGCATCCACCACGATCCGCCCCCCTTTCCCTTTTTCAACATCCAACTTCGCCAGCAGCGGATTCGGCCCCACTCCCGCCGCCAGCAAAATCGTGCGTGTCTCCAGAATCTCGTTCGGAAGATGCACCCGCGTCGGCTCAATCTGCTTCACCGGGCTCGACGGATGCACCTTCACCCCGCGCTCTTCCAATGTCCGCACCGCATACGCGGCTAGATCGCGATCCATCTCCGGCAAAACATTTGGCCCCCCCTCGATGATGTGGAACTCCACCTCTTCCGCCCGCACCCCCGGATAACTCCGCCGAATATTGTGCGTAAATTCCGTCAGCTCTCCCATCAACTCAATCCCCACCAGCCCCGCCCCCACGATCACAAATCGCAACAGCTCCCGCCGCCGCTTTTCATTAGTCTCCACATCCGCCCGCTCAAATAAATCGATGATGTGGTTCCGCACATAAATCGCATCCGCCAAGGTCTTAAACGCATACGCATGCTCCGATCCAGGAATGAGCGCCCGATTCGTCACTCCCCCCACCGCCACCACAAGCTGATCGTACGGCAACTCATAAGACTCATCAGACGTTGGATGACGCGCGTGAACCGTTCGCCCCTTCAAATCAATTTCGGTGATATCCGCCTCGACAAACCGCGTCTTATCCAGCAGCCCCCGTAACGGACTTACCGCATGCCGCGGCTCTAACACGCCCGATCCCGCCTCAAAAAGCAGAGGCGTCATCAGAAAAAAATTGTCCCGAGCCACCAGCGTGATCGCAAACCGCCGGTTCGACGCCAGCAATTTCTGCAAATGCAACGCCGTATAAAGCCCCCCAAATCCTCCCCCAAGTATAAGAACTTCGGTCGGCTTCGAATTCACAATCATCGGCGTACTCTCCGGAAAACACATTGTGAAATGCTACGCGGAGTCCGCCAGAAGTCGAATGGAATCGTGAATATCACGGAAACAGAGTGTTCCCGCCGCGATTCAGTGAGCCACCACGCTGATCCCAAAATGCGTATAGGTCGGCCTCTCCTGGCCCGCGTTGTCCGACGGTATATTCGCGATCCCCCCAAACGATTTTACATAAATGCACGACGATCCCCCCTCATCGCACAACATTCCGTTATAGGCGCCAAACGCCTTCAAAAACTGCCCCGCCTCCGCCCGCGTAAACCCGATCGAATACCGCGCCTGCCGCCCGTCCACCACCATCAGATACAAATGGCTCCCGCTCTGATCCACCGCCATCGCCGTGCGTGGCTGTCGATTTCGCTCATCCGCCGTCTGCACCGCTCCATTGACCAACGCATCAAAGCGTCCCCAAATCAAATTATATGCCGACGCCGGCACCGACCGATCGCTCTGTCCCATCGAAATATAAGTAGGCACATTGTCTCTCGCAAAAGAAAGGAACGGCCGCTTCACGCGTCCCTCCTCCTTTAATATCGCCTGTCCCTGACGGATCATATACCCACGCCAGTCCCCCAGCCCCGACCCCTGCTCCGGCGACTCACCCGCCTCGCCATTGATCGCAATCGAACAACCATTTTCCTTCGCAAAGCTCGACGTCAACGTCTTCAAATTGAAGTCCGCCTGCAACTCAACCGATACCTTCGGATGCTTCAAATCAATGATCGCGATGTACGCCTGTATCAGAGGCGTCGTGCTATGAAATTGCACGAAATCCGCCGCATCATCCACCACCGCCGGCCGGATCGAACACTCGCCAAAAACCGCCGCAAGCTTCGCATGCGCATCTACTGCGTCAAACAAAAACTCTGTTCGATGTGCCGCGGAATGAGCGCTCGTGCCGGTCATCGCATCGCTGGTCACCTTCGTCCGCAGCGTCATCAC
>Ga0206959_10288_pt1 | contig 12247 bp, 12 predicted proteins | sample Alteio_BWOrgHeat_31_FD_152971 | JGI IMG/M metagenome (GOLD analysis project Ga0206959, IMG submission 152971) | Enriched cells from forest soil in Barre Woods Harvard Forest LTER site, Petersham, Massachusetts, United States -... | ecosystem: Environmental > Terrestrial > Soil > Temperate forest >...
GCTACTTCCGGCAGTAACGACATTGGCATTGGTAACGGTGAGGGTGACTGGCGAGGTGCCTCCGCTCGTGAGGGTGGGAGAAGAACTGAGCGAGCAACCCACGCCGCCGGTTCCGGCGCAGGTAAGAGCGATTACTCCCGCGAAACCGTTCACCGAGCTGATATTGATGGTTTCGGTCGCGGAGCCGGACGAGGGCACGTTGATGATTGTAGTCTGCGGCACCATGGAGAAGTCGGAGAGCGGGTTGGCGAGGTTGGTGGCAGTGGAGGTCGAGGGGGCGTAGACCGTGTCACCGGAATAACCCGCGATGAGAATGTTTGCACCCTGGAGTATCCCCGAGCCGTTAACCAGAATCGTCACCTCGGATGTGTCGGTTCCGGCGACCGGAGTGAGGGTCAGGGGATTGAACTCATAGCCGGAGGTCTGAAGAGTGATTGTTCCGGTAGGAGCCGTCGTTCCCTTCCCGGTGACGGTCACAGTGATACTGGTGAGCGCGGACGGGGAGGTAGCGGCACCGCTGGTAGCGATGGTTGTTGTGCTTGGGGTGAGAGTAGAGGCGGCTGCGATGGTGAGCGTGCCCATGGCTTGAGCGGTGGTGTAATTTGTGTCACCACTGTAGGTGAAGGTGATGGTGTAGCTGTTGGCGGTTACTGAAGCTGGGATGGTGATATTCGCGTAGCTGGCGGTGACGCCAGTTTGGAGGTCGACGCCGCTCAAAGAGAGAGGCACGCTGGTGGGTGTCCCGGAGGGAGCTCCTGAAATGGTGATGGTACCCGTTGGCGCGACTCCGACGCCCGTCGTCTCGAGCAAAATCGTAAAGGTGGTCGCCTGCCCTGCCAGGACGGTCTGGTTAGGCGTGGCCAAATCTATGGTCGGTGTGGCCTGTATCACTGTGTACGTGGTTGCTGCGGCAGTGGAGGCGTTATAACTTGCATCTCCGGGATAGCTGGCGGTGATGGAGTGACTACCGATACTAGTGGTTACGCGCGCGGCGACCGGGTCGGACGGATTGTACTCAGCGTCGCCTTCGGCATTGAGGACAGCGGCGTTAACGGCCTTACCGCTGTCGGAGAAGGTGACAACTCCGGTGGGAGGGCCAAAGACCGGGCAGGTAGCGGGGTTGGATTGGCAAGCCTGCACCGCTGAGAGTTGGGAGCTGGGAGCGACCTGGGCGCTGAGAAGGAGTTGTGTGCCGTAGGGAATATTGGTGCTACCGGTAGGAACGGAAACGTAGCCGCCGCTGCCATTAGGGGTAAATACGTTCAGCAATGTACCGCTGGCCTCGGGGCTGACGGTGATCTGGGTCTTCGCCGAATCCGCAGCAGCGTTCTTGCTGTCGCCGCCATAGCTTGCCCAGACATTGTAGGTACCACCGGGCAGGGTTTTGGTGGTTCCGGTGGCAGTGCCTCCGGTCAGGGTGAAGAAATTCCGGCTCTGATTAGTGGGCAGGGTGCTGTCGGTGACCAAGGCGATATCGCCGGTAGGTGTGGTACCGGTGACCGTAGCAGTGACAGTGATGTTGCTGCCGTGTGTGTAGGTTCCTGCCGCAGGCGAGGATAGCGTCACGGTTGAAGCAGCGAAGGTGACCTTACTCCAGTCGGAGACAAGGACGTTCGCGTCGATGGTGCCGAGGCCGGAGGCCGGATCGTATCCAGTTGTGGCGTTGTAGAGGGGAGTGGTGCCAGAGCCGATTTGACCCTCGATTGCCGTGCCTAAGTTGGGATCAGTGATGGTGACGGGATTGCTGACCGCGATACAGTTGGGGGTGTTATTCGCAGCTGTGGCCGAAAAAGCGCAGGGGACCGAGTTGGTGCCGGTGGTCACGTCGTGGAAGGCCGCGGGAAACTGCGCGGCGAGCGGATAGAGGACAAAGTTGGCTTGACCCTGAGGTCCATATTTCTGATTGACGAGGGCCATGACGCCGGCAAAGGAGGGGGTGGAGGCTGAGGTTCCTCCGACAGCGAAGATCTGAACGGTTCCGCTGCTGGAAACGGGCTGGCAGTCGCCATCAGTGGCACAGATGGGGTAGAAGCTGGAGTTTGCGAAATCGGCAGCGAAGAGGGAGAGATCAGGGAGGTCGCGGACGCCGTCGGTAGGCACGCCTGTACCGGTTTGCCAGACTGGCTTGGGATACCCGGCAGTGCAAGTCAGGGTGTTGCCGTTGGCATCGTAGGTGCCGGTGGCGCAGTTGCTGGCTCCGCCGCTGGCGCCGGCGATCGTGGTTTCCATTCCGCCGGATAAAGTGAGCGTGTTGAAGATATTGAAGCCGAATTGACTGTCGTTCCAGGGCTGCTCAGGAATTACACCTTTGATGGAGACGGCGGGCGTGTTGTCGCTGGTGGTGGTGTTCCAGTAAGTCGCGAGCTGAGCAGGAAGAGCGGCGGAATTGTTGTAATCGCTATAGAAGAAGTCCGTTCCGCCGACGGCGACATTGTAGGGTGTAGAGGCAAAGCCGCTGACCTGTTGCCCATTGATTGCGAAGAACTGGGTGTTATCGTCATCGCACCCGGCCGAGCCGTTGTCTCCAGTTGAGACCAGGACAGTAATACCTTGCGCCGCGGCCTGTTCATAAAGGCTGTTGAGGAACTGGTTGGTGGTGCCGATATTCTTTTCGCATGCGCCGAAGCTCAGGCTGACGATGGGGGCGAGGTTACCGTAGATCGCGTGCTCGAGGGCAAGATAGAGACCGCCTTCGAGGGCGGTGTCAGCGGCAATCACGAGGTTCACGGTCGCATTGGGCGCCACAGCTCCGGCCCACTCGACATCAAGATAAGCTTCGACAGAGTCCCCGTTAGGACCTTCGGGATTGTTGATGCCGTCAATGCCAGGATCGTTTCCGTCAATGATGACCTGCGGCGGGTTGGCGGGAAGGCTGAAGAGCGAGCGGAACTGATTGACCAGGTAGATGTTGATGTTGGAGTCGTTGACAATGGCAATGGTTTGGCCGGAGCCGTTGGTACCCGCCGTGTAAAGCGGATTGATGTCGTACTGGACGGCATAGTCAGCCGGCGAAAGGACAAAATTGGGGATCGAACCGCCGCTACTTGTGGTCCATTCTGGAGTAGCTTTGTCGGTCTTAGGGTTGTAAGTGGCTTTGCCGAGTACCCTGGCGTGGTTCTTGACACGAAAGTTGTTGAGAGTGGCGAATCCGCCGACGACGGGCGCGAGGGCGGCCGGAATTTGCGGATCGTTGGCGTTGGCGTAGTGCGTTTCGCCGTTCACCATGTACTTGTGGATCTGCGCATGGAAAGTCGAGCGGAATTGCGCGACGTTGCCGGAGATTTCAAGACTCTGGCGACCGCCGTTGACCTTAGTGACGTTAAAGCCGTGGGACTGGAGCCAAGACTCCACGGTGGCGACGTCCTGATCGGAGGGACCGAACTGCTTGCCAAACTGCGCCGGAGTAAGCCACTTGTGATAGCTGGCCGAGCCGGGCGTGTGCAGGTCGTCGACGAGCTGTCTGAGGGCGGACTCCTGCGCGTCACTGCGCTTCAGGATGAGCTGGAGGCGGTCGAGAGGCATGCTGTCGGGCGCGGCTCCCCGATCATTGGCGCCCCGAGCCAGGGGATGCACAGTTCCCTTGATTGTGACGCGGGAATTCTCGTCAATGGGCTGGGTTAGGCGATTGGTGATGAGCGATGGGGCGGCCTGTGAAGCGGCCTGGGCAACGAGAGCGGCGGGCGCGATAAGCGTGAGGGCTGCCGTCACGAGGGCGAACGGACTTAGGGAGCGGAAAATCTTTGCGAGCATGGCCATCCTATCCAGTCTTGAAGCGATCGAACCTGGCGTTGCGTGTTGCTACGACGACGAAGGGCGCATTCTGCGGATGCGTTCGATCGGTACCTGCCTGCCAAATGAGTCCGAAGCAGTGCGCAGGGTCGGGGAGCAACTGATGCGGGTCTTCTACGAGAGACGGCAGAGTACCCCAAAAAAAGCAGTCAGCGATGGTTGTAAGCAATTGGGGGAGCCATGTCAAGAGACTGGCTCTTGGGACGTATGGTGAAAGAGGTTGGGGATAGGGGATAGAAGCAATCGGGTCTTCGGCGCACAAAATCGGGGGATATTGCACCGTCGGCGTGGAGGGTGTGAGCTGCATAGGGGCAGAGTCTGCCTTGCGACCATTTAGACGGCAACTGCCGGAATTAGTTGCGGACGGTGTTTGCGGACGGGGTCCGTGTTCGGCTGCCGGCCGCCGAACTGGGCAGCCAGCAACCGGAATCGCCGGCAGGCGATATTCCTCTTTGATCCTTCGGGTCGGCATCGACAACGAAAGGATCGAGCGGAATTCTACGGCAGCATTCGACCGAAGAGGGAGAGGAATGGATCCGGTTTTCTTTAGGTACGCAACGTAGAGGCGCTGCAGGGATCGCTGGGGGGTTTTTAAACCGCACTCGAAGAGGCGGAAGTCGAAGGGACACGTGGCGTTGTAACCGGCATACCTTTACCAGTAGCCTGGTAATGGTTCGGGTCGTCTGCCACAGTAGCAGAGCTGCTCGGGCAGAGGACGCTTCAGTTGGTCATGCGCTGCTCTCCATCTCGCTTCCCACCACCGGGCATCGGCAGTCGACTGGCTGATAAACTCGGGGAAGGAAGGGACGGCAGAACGGGCACCGGCGCATTTCCTGTAAGAGCGGCTAAACAGAAGCGTTCTGTAAACAACGTAAATAGAACAGCTTAACTAACGGAGAGGTGGCAGAGCACGGTGATCGCACCTGACTCGAAATGCGTTCTGCGCAGCTATTATTGATCGCTGCAATCTGCCGCAAGCAGCCGCAATGACCTCGATCGATCATTTATTTCAATAGCTTGAACGGCTCAGAGCATTTGAATGAGATCGCAGTGTCCCGCAGGGTACGCCGGTACGAAGTGCCACCAAAACTGCCAGTGGTCGCTGGGACCGGCACTCAAACCCGCGCCTCTGCCGGTGCATGTGGGAGGCTAAGAAAGCCGCATAACGCCAGAATCGCCTTAATCCTTGTCAGTGACGGTTACGATATAAGCTGGAACCGACTGTGAGCCGATAAGGGCCTGTTCACTCACGACCCGAACGATTCTCCACGATTTTCCCCTCCGCGTCACAATATCACCCACGGCGTAATCCGGTAGATCGCCGAGTATGTCAACTTCGACATCTGTATCCTTGTCGTCATCGTTGTACCGAAACACGACATGCTTCGCTTGACCGCTCATTTCTCACGCTCCGTTTGACCTTGGAGATGCCCAGGCAACCTGTTCATAGCCCGTAAAGCTGCTTCGCCATCATGGTGAGCTATTCTAAGGCCAACATGACCATCGTTAGTAAGACCGTCATCAGCGGCAACTGCGATCCACCCTCTGAAGAGTGGTGGACCGAGGCGATGCGTAACGCCAATCGGGAAGAGGCTTTGAAATTGCGCGACCACGCGGTCGGATGTCTCGAAAGGGACAATCCGAGCTGGAGCCACCTGCTTACGCTCGGAGAGCGAATCCTGCTGGAACGGAGCATTATCGTCCGCTAGACGTATCCTGAAACCAATGCGCCGCCGAAAAGCCGACCCGAAAAGCTTCGATCTCACGACACCATTCCCGGAATGCGGATACAAGATTCCGCCAGCCGAGATGATGAGGCTGGACCGTGAGCACATGCGCTGCCCGAAGTGTGGAAACGCTGTGAAGATAACGACGAAAACAGAACAAACAATAGTCAACTCTCAGGATCAACACTTATGAAAGTTGAGCAAAAAGCTTATCAAGCCAGTGTCGAAGAGGTAGATGAGAACAAATGCCGCAAATCCGCCGGTCGCGCGTATCACGTTCTTGTTTCCGCGAATGTTGATTGTTGAATCGAGCGAGAACAGTCCGGGCAAGAATGCGAGATCCCCGTTTTTACAGTATCAAACGACATCGCCGGTTGGATTGCCGGCAGCAGGATAGCTTCCATCGTTATCACCAAATGCCAAGCGGCCTGCTGCTGGGCGCGGAGAACGGCCTGTTCCGCTACTAGTAAATACGTGTCAACGCAAATGATGATCGTTGCCGAGCCTTAACGAAATCCGGATACCCTCATGACGCAGGATGGGGGGACCGTGAGCCAATCGAGGCATCTCTGGCTGACGGGCGGAAGATCATCGACCAAGAAGCGTCTCCACACTTTCGGGTTCCCTCCCATGGGCTTGCCTGCGTGTCAGCAAGAGATAACTGACAGCCAGCATCATCACCATGAGAGCATCGACAAAGAACCAGCCATATCCCAACACGAAAATGTGACTGAGAATTACGGTAGTCATCCACACAACAGTCAATCCCGCTCCCGATCTGGCTGTCTTCGGGATAAGGAGCAGAACCGCCACCACTGTCTCGAACACACCTGACCCTAGCCGGAATACTGGCTGAGATACGAACCCGTGGACCGCTTGCGACATCTGCTTGAACAGGGCCACCGAATCTGGCACACCTGCAAACTTGAGAAAGATGGCGGCGTAAAGAAGGTTCACCGACACCAACAGGCGAATTGCCAGTATTGCGAGTCTTTTACCCATAAAATCTTACCCCCTTGACCATCTCGAACCGGCCAATGCTTCGCGAGTGGCAGTACGCATTTCTGCGTCTTCATGCATTGGCTTCCGGTTTTCGCTGCGGCTTGCTCGATTAAGTCTGCGACTGCTTTCGGCTGAGAAAGCATTGGCACGTGACTGGAGGGAACAGTGATCGATGTAGCCTTCATTACCACCGCTTCGGCCTTTTCAAGCTCCGGAGAAACAGCGCGATCGTTACTAGCAATCACGCACCAGGATGGCTTGGTCCTCCACGCTGCCGTCGCGATCGTAGCCCCAAAAACTGCTGCTGCTGTTGGGCCCCCTGTCGCCGTCAACAACTGTCTCCTTGTCTGGCAGATCCTGGGCGAAGTCTTCAGCAATTCCCTTTGGGATCACCGTCAAAAACCTTCAGCATCCGCCCGGACTTCGCTGCCTAGCGGAGCCGGCGGAAACGGTTTGGTGATCGAAGCGACGGACTCACCCTCCGACGGCGCGAGCGCAGCCACATAGACCAACCCGACTACCTTTGGATCGTTCCCGCCTCCGTGATGACCAGCAGTACAGGGCCATCCTGTGATGCGATGGCGCGCTTGGTGACGGCAACATCATCAGCCAGCGAGGTCAATGGGTTCTGCACGGCGACCACATGCAAGCCCTTGGCTTGAAGCAGTGGAATCACTTTGGACCCGCTCGTTTTCTCCAAAAACATCACGCAACAGCTCCGAGGCAGCGTCTGCTACCTTCGGCTGCGCGAAGAAATCTCCTTCGGTCGCGATGTACGCCACCAGTCTGACGACCCTGATCACCTTGTCGAGTGAGCCCAGGTGGTTTCTCGCGGCAGAGAGTACGTTCAGAGCTGCGATTCGCGCGGCTTCGCGGCCCTGTTCGACGTTGTACTCTCTGCCCAACCGGCCTACGAACTTCGGTTCATGCGATGGCCGGGAGAACGCCGCTGAGATAAAGCAGGTTGCCCGTTTGGACACTTTCAACATAAGCGCCGAATGGAATGGGCGCGGGCGTCAGCTCAATGCCGAGTTCCGCAAGCCGGCGCTCCGCGCTTGCCGGCTTCGGGCCCTTCGAGCTCACCATTTGCCTGAGTGCGCACCACCGTCCACGTGCAACACCTCCCCCGTCACATGACGGGCCTCTGTGAGATAGACAACTGCGTCCACAATGTCGCTCACGTCTGAGATCGTACCCATCGGTGAGAGCGACTTCAGAAAGTCTTTGGGATTGTTCTTGTGAAGGGGAGTATCCACGACACCAGGAGCGACGGTGTTGAAACGGATGTGCTCCTTCGAATACTCGCTCGCCAGACTCCGAGTGACTGCTTCAAGACCGCCCTTAGTGATCATCGGCACGGAAACGGAGACGCCGGCGATTGGGTTCACAACAAGCGAGCTGGTGATGCCGACCACACTGCCACCCGATTTTTGCACAAGCATCTGCTTCACGGCCCCCTGCGTCACGTAGAGGAAACCTTCGAGGTTTGTGGTTGAAAGCGCCTTGAAGTCCTCGGCCGTGTAGTCGGTGAAGGCTTTGGCGAAGAAGATGCCTGCGTTGTTCACCAGCGCGTCAATCGATCCAAACTTGTTGATCGCTGCTTCTACTACCTTTGCAGCTACGGCGCTTTCACCGATATTGCCGTCCACCAGAACGAGCTGGCCGGACTCGGTAAATGCACCGGACTTCGTGATGTTACGTGAGTTGGCTACGACGTTGTAGCCGCGATTGAGGAACGCCTGCACAACACCCGCCCCAATGCCTTGCGATGCCCCCGTCACGATGACTGTTTTCTGTTTGGTTGCCATTGTCAGCCTCCTTACGGCTGTGACTACACGCATAAGAGTCACGACGGGGTGATAGAGATGTGTCGTATATTCCAATCATATGATAGGCATTACCTATCGCAAATAGGTCATTTGTAACGCGTCTTCTGGCGAATCGCAGGCAATTCTTCGTCCAGCAACTCGAGGAACAACTTCAATGCAACTGAAGGTTCCTTCTTTCGCCATGTGGCGACAAAGTCGATGCGAACGTCGTCAGGTTGCAGTCGAAAGAAGGACACGCTCTCCGCGCGCAGATTGCGGGCCGATGCGGAAACAATGGCCACCCCCTCCCCCGCTTCCACGGTAGCTAGTACCGAGTGCATATTGTTCAGCTCATTGTGCAGTCGTGGCGAAAAGCCGCTGTCGTTACAAACGCGGATGATCGTGTCGAAGACCTCCGGGGAACTTTCGCGCCGAAAGGTGACGATGCGTTCGCCTGCAAGGTCCGCGATTCGGATGCGCTTCGCCTTCACCTTGCGAGCCTTGGGAAGCGCAATGACTAGCGGCTCGCGGAAGAGCAGGCGCGTTTCATAGGATGAACTACGATCAGCGGAAGGCGGACGCGTAAATCCAATGTCGATCTCTCCTTGGTCGAATGCAAAGTCCTGCCCGCTAGGCACATTTTCTTCAAGGCGCAGCTCGACCCCTGGATGCCGGGTCTTGTATTTACGCAGGAGGTCTGGGAGGAATGGGGAGGTGGCAAATCCAATGAAGCCGATTCCAAGCCTGCCTATTTCTCCCTTGGCAGCACGCCTGGCCGATGCAATGGACCGCTCCGCCTGCGCAAGCGTCTTGAGGGCTTCCTCATGGAAAACCTGCCCTTCCGGAGTAAGTCGCGCTACGCGGCCCTCACGCGAAAAAAGCTTGATGCCCAGTTCACTCTCAAGATCGGATACGGCCTCGCTGATCGAAGGCTGCGCAATATATAAGTGCCGCGAAGCCTCGCGATACCCCTTCCACTGAACAACTGCTGTGAAATAACGAAGATGTCTCAATTCCATATGATAGGCACTCCCTATCAATGGATTAGACCATGTCGCTTAAGCAAGTCCCCTTGGGTCTCGATTCTTGTGGGTTGGATTATGGGTTGGCCAGCTTAAGTCACATCCGTGGTCCAATTCAATTCATCGGCTGCTTTGATTCCTGGATGCTCGGCGTGCAATTCCCTGTAAGAAGGCAGAAATTGCACCAGGATCGGAAAAAACGGCCGCAGCACATCCAGATGATCCTCGGCTCTGGCGATGAACGCATCAAACCACTCTTTGAAGTCGCCTGGCCGTGTTTGCGCCTTCTGCATTCCGTTCACCTTCTCAAGCAGATCGGCGAGCACCGCGCTGCTCGAAACTTCACGGGAAAGTTTGGCACGCAGGGATGCGAAGACGGCATCGTGAGAAGCGCGTCTTCTCAATTCTTGCGGGAAATGAATGTTCATACGGGGAACCTGCATTTCTGATGGAGAGTATGTGATCAGTGATCCAATAATTGTGCATTTCACCGTCACAGCGTTACGAGGGTTGCTAAAAAGGTCTATGTTCGTGCTACATTGGGAAAGTCTAATGGATTGAGATACATGGGTCGTGGGGTCTTGGCCCGATCGTGGACAGGCGCGTGAACAATATCAGGAATAACGAGCCTACGCTGTGCGAGCCCTTAACCGAGGAGGACTTTCCGGATAAGCCAGCGAAGAAGCCAAAGGCAACGCCAAAAACAGATGAGAGCGGGCAGCTGGGGATGTTTTGACGAACTCCTTATTATCCTTCGGTTTCCTCACTCTCCGGCCACATGAAGGGTAAGTCATTCCTCTCCACTACCCTGAATTTCGTCCCCTGGTGTGCGGCATATTCCGGGGTTGCGATGAACGCGCCATCACAGAAGGTTGGATCATCAGGTCCCACATTTTCTGCTGAAGCAGACGTAGCGAGTTGGGGTGAACGTATATGCGCAGAGAGGCCGGGGATGAACTTTCCTTTCGAGCTTAGGCAGCCCGTGAAGGCTACAACACAGCCCCCGCCGTGCTTCCCGTCGCTCACCGCACTTAGGCCGACCGGCGACGCAGGCAGCATTTGATGCTTGGAATGCCGGAGCCCAGAGCCTTGCGAGGATGCTCAGCGAAAGCACGCTGGAGACTGAGGCGCTGAGGAACAAGATTCTGACATCGGCAGAATCATGACCCATGCGGATAAACATCCTTATGCGGCATCTTCATCTGCGGAAATACGCTTGGCTTTTTTGTCGCTCTTTACGAGGCCTGGAGCCTTCTTGGCACTGTTCTTCGCTGGTTTGCGATCGGAAACATCGACAATTGCCTGGTCGACCGTCTGCGTTACCAGATCTTTGTCGACGCCCTTGCGTACTGCTTTCCTGACGGCTTTCTCGATCTTCTTTACCGCCTTGTCCTTCGTCTTTTTCGTCGCCATCGCTGGTTTCCTCGGTGGTTTTCGGGGTTTTTGCTTGCAATTGGGAATTGTACATGCGCGGGTCTTTGCAGACGGCGGAGGTTTAGCATACAGCAAAATAGACTTATTTCCGGAATCCACCATGAAGCCCAAACACGATCCCCGGCGGCAAAGTCCGTCTCGCAGTCGCGCAAGGTGTAAAGTGGGTAGCGCACTGTTCGGTGGTCCGGGGGGTTGCTACCGCGATCGACTGGTCAGAACGTGGGACAAACTGAAGCCGCAAGTAAATGTGGGTCATGATGAACCCATCGACTGCGGACATCATGGCTGATGATCCGACTGTTGCAAAGTGCGGGCGGTACGCCCGAGCATGAGGATACGGCGGTATTTAAGTCGGCAGTACCTTCGCCTATCGGGCTACTGATAAACTGACAAAATGCGTTGCGTCTAATCGTTGACCCGATCGGGCCTGAGAATGACAAGCATTTGATCGCCATGGCAAAGAAGGCGGCACTCGTCGTCTTCGCATACCGCCAGCCTAGTCACCGGAGGTTGGCGCCGCGCGCTATCGCCGTTGCGAAACTACTCATTGCGCGTGGCATAACTCCACATGTGCTTCAGCTTTAAGACGGGAATTCCAGTACATCCCATGTATCTCCTCGAATTTCTCAAGCCCGTCGTATGGCAGTTGTAGCACTCCCTGCGCGCCCTACTTCCATTCATCGCCGCAGTCGGCCAGCATTCTTTGCAGGCTTTTTCACGGATTTCTTGGGGGCCTTTTTATCCGGAGCTTTTTTAATCACCTTTTTCGCGGCTTTCTTAGCCGGAGTCTTCTTGGCCGCCGCTTTTTTAGCAACCTTCTTCGCGGGCGACTTCTTGCCGGCCTTCTTGCTCACAGCCTTCTTTGCGGCTTTCTTAGCGGGAGATTTCTTCGCCGCCTTCTTGGCAGGTGTCTTTTTCGCAGCCTCTGTCACGGTGGTTGCGGCTGCCCCAATTGCCGTTGTGATGGCGCTGGCCAAATCTTCCGCCATTGCGAGGCCGTACCCTACACTCTCCGCAGCCTTTTCCACGATCGTTTTCTCAGCCATTTTCAGACCCCTCAGTCTTTGTGTTCATACACAGCTACGAATTGTAGGGGTATTTCGAAGTAAGCGCCCAAATCTTTTGCCTCACCTTCCGCTGTTGCCCCCTATGCCTAGCAGGCGCGCGCCCCTATTCCCGCAAGACGGATTCCGCCCCATTCTCGCTGCGCTGCGAACGTGGCCCCGGACAACCAGCGTTGCGGTCGCGTCGCTCCCTGCTTTACGGAACGGGTCAACAACTCATGAGAGAAGAATTTTATGTCTACGGCTTTTATATCGCTGTCTAAACTTGAAGTTTCCGCGGCCAATGCCCATAAAGCCTTCAGTAAATCGGATATTGAGGAAATGCAGGCTTCCATTCTGGCACCTGGGCTCATGCAGAACCTTGTCGTCACTGAAGCTCAGAAGGGTAGAGGCAGATACTA
>Ga0206959_10289_pt1 | contig 12246 bp, 12 predicted proteins | sample Alteio_BWOrgHeat_31_FD_152971 | JGI IMG/M metagenome (GOLD analysis project Ga0206959, IMG submission 152971) | Enriched cells from forest soil in Barre Woods Harvard Forest LTER site, Petersham, Massachusetts, United States -... | ecosystem: Environmental > Terrestrial > Soil > Temperate forest >...
AACCGGCATGCAAAATGTCCTAATCATGAACAACAAGATTGAGTCGGTATACGTGCAGCAGAATTTTCTGGACCGGCTGCTGAAATCGGGATCGGTGGAAATCGTGGGGACGGGCGGATCGGAAGAGCCTTTTCGTAACATCTGGAATCCACTACAATTCCAGGAGAAAATTCAGAGCATTCTTCGCCATGATTGACGCCATGCACTTAGTAAACGCCTCACGCAGGACTGCCATTCTATGAACGAAACCGAACTTTCCGCGGGCCTGCACACGGGCCAGAAGACGTCGCTTTATGCCGCGGGCTCGCGCGTGCGCATCACCCAGCAGATTCCGCGGCGCACGGATACTTACACGATCACCGTGGAGGGGACCGTGCTGCGACAGGAGCGGCAGGGGTCGGGCTCGTGGTTTGCGCGGAACAAGAAAAACAAGGTGTGGCTGGATCGGTTGATTCTGCAAAAGGCAGATGGGGAAATCAGCATTTTGAATCTGGACGAATACACGCACGTTGAAATTTTGGATGGGACGACGGCGCCGACGGCGCTTTCTCCGATGGTGAATCCTTCGCAGGACGCCTCCGCGGGCGTCACCTAAATTGTTCTCTTAGAGAACCTTATGCCTGACGTCACCGCCGCTCCGCTTCGCCTGCCTGATGGGTATTTTGCCGCGCCGATTGTTCCGGGCGACGCGGGGATTCTGCGGCTGTGCGCGTTGGTGCGAAAGGAGCCCGATGCGGTGGCGGGATCGCTGGTGACGCTGCGTGATACGCTAGACGCACATGTGCTGCTGGGGGTGGTGTTGGATGCGGCTGGGGCGGTGCAGAAGTGGGTCGAGCTGTGGTTTCAGAATATTGACGGGCTGGCCGCGACGCCGCATGCGGTGCGGGAGTCGCTGACGAATGCGATTTTTGATCAGCGGTGGCAGCGCACGTTTAAGACGTTTGAAACGGTGGATCCGACGTTGCTGATTCGCACGGGGTGGGAGACGAAAAATCCGCCGGCAACGGTGATTGATCTGGCCAAGCAGACGACGATCGCGTTGAGCGATCCGACGACGCGCGAGGCGTTTGTGTTGTGTACGGACGATGCGCTACTGGCGCAGAAGGCGCTACCGGCGTATAGCGCGACGCTGCATCGGTATTTGCATGTGCCGGGGAAGTCGACGGTGTTTATTCCGGTGAGCGCGGGGGCGCCGACGAATCAGAACACGGGGGACATCACGGCGGTGGTGGGCGAGAACGCGGCGCTGGTGCCGCTGAACTTGTCGTGCGGGTTGATGCTGGTGCGGCAATATAGCCCGGCGTATTTTGAGAACATGCTGCAACTGCTGGGGGGCGGATCATGGTCGGGCGTGTTGCATGGGCGGTCGGTGCTGCGGCTGGGGGCGTTGACGGATAATTTGGAAGGGAGCTCGCCGACGACGGAGGGGCGGCTGTTCATGGGGCAGCATGGAAAATGGGGGCGGCTGCTGGAGAGTTACCATTTGAAGCTGCGGTTGCTGGCGGATGCGATCACGGCGGTACGGACGTTTGCGCAGCTGACGCAGCGGCCGATTTTGAATTTGACGGATCGCAGCTTTCAGGTGCATCTGGCGGATGCGGGGCGCGGGCTGCCGGTGCTGTGGACGGCGAACACGCAGTTGGTGGATCCGGGGGATGCGCTGTCGCTGACGATTCCGCAGGCGGATGTGCAGTATTTCATGCGGGCGTCGCAGAACACGTCGATCTATCAGCCGACGTCGGCGGGGCGGCCGATTCAAGGGAAAGGGGCGGGGCGGATTCGGAAATTTTTGACGAACCCGGGGGAGCTGGAGACGATTTTAGAGGGGACGTTTTCGACGCAGGAGCGGATTGAGCCGGGGCGGAATGATTTGATCTGGCTGCGGCTGACGTTGGCGGCGGGGCGGATTGATTTGTATGCGCACTTGGAGCGGGACAATGCCCTGGCGGCGGACGAATGGCGGTTTCGCACGATTCGACAGCGGCTGACGCCTGCGGCGCTGGCGCAGTTGAAAGCGGCGGAGGGCGTGCCGCTGGCGGATGTTCCGTTTGAGCTGGTGCCGCTGTTGTCGACGCCATGCGATTTGTATGCGTTGGCGGTGCTGACGGTGCGGGCGCTGCTGGTCGATCCGCTGACGACACTGCCGGTGGCGTTGGATGAGATGTTGAGCCTGGCGCGGCAGGTGGGGATCGAACATACGACGGAGGCGTCGCTGCCGTTGCGGGTGCGGGTGATTTTTGAGCGCGATCGGCGGTGGGTGACGTCGCTGGGTCCGCAGCATTTGAGTAACGAGCCGCTGACACCGGAGCAGGCGTTCGATCTGATTCCTCCGGAGCTTTGGTTTGATACGCTGGCGTTGATCATTCGCATGTTTCCGGGGATTGGGCCGGATTCCATTTCGCGCGATCTGGGGGATGCGCGGCCGGGCGGGCTGCATCGGATTTTTGATGCGACGCTGGAGCATATGGATTCGCTGCTGTTGCGGAGCCGGTCGTTGATTGTGATTGATTGGCGGTTCAATCGGGAAATCGGGGGGATACTTCGGCGACATGCGACGGGCATGACGGACAGTGGGGCAGGGACGCGCAAAGCGCCGCCCATTCAGCATTAATATTCTGGTTGTTTTCCTGGAAAAATTGCCGCTGCCCATGCGTGTTGGGGATCCTGCGCGCTGTGGTGGTATGCCGGTTGCAACTGCCTCTAGCGTTGATCGCTTTTGCAGTTCACGAGGAGCATTGCCATGGTGGCCACTCAACCGACGCAACAGGATGACATCAAAACACTGGCTGATCTGATCAAAGAGACGCGCATTGCGATTTTTAGCACGGTGCTGCCGGATGGCACGATTCATAGCCGGCCGATGGGGACGCAGGCGGAGCCATTTGATGGGACGGCGTGGTTTTTTACGGATGTGGGTTCGGAGAAGACGCATGAGATCAAGAATGATCAGCATGTGAATGTGTCGTATGCGAATCCGAGCGCGAACACTTATGTGTGCATGATCGGCAAGGCGAGCGTGGTTCATGACCGCGTGAAGGCGAAGCAGTTGTGGACGCCGTTTATGAAGGCGTGGTTTCCCAAGGGGGTGGAGGATCCGAGTCTGGCGTTGATTCGCGTGGATGTGGAGCAGGCGGAATATTGGAGCGGGCCGAGCAGCACGCTCGTCAAGATTGCTGGGCTGGCGAAGGCCTTGATTACCGGACAGCGCATCAATCCCGGGAAGAATGAAAAGATCGATTTAGACGCGGTTTCGAGCCCGTCATAACCCTTATGCCCGGCAGTGTGCCGCGCTTTTTTTAGGAGAATGCCATGATGAAGTCCTTTGTATTGTCGCTTGCGATCGGAACGGCGTCGCTTTCGTTTAGTGCGGCACCCGCGCTTTTTGCGGCGGACAATCCGAGCACGACGCAGACGTCGCTGAGCAGCGGCGATAAGAGTTTTGTAACTAAGGCGGGGCAGGCGGGGAACAGCGAAGTGCTGGCGGGGCAACTGGCGGCAAAAAAGTCGAGCAATGACGATGTGAAGATGTTTGCCGAGCACATGGTGAAGGATCACACGGATGTGGGCAAGGAACTGCAGGATTTGGCGAGCTCAAAGGGGTTGCAGTTGGGCAGCGACACGGGAAAGTCCGGCAGCAAGGAACTGGACAAATTGACCAAGGCGGAAGGGGCGGACTTTGACAAATTGTACATCGACGGGCAGGTCGCGGATCATGAGGCGGTGGTGAAGATGTTTGAGAAGGCAGCGAAGAAGTCGGACGATGCGGACGTTCAAAAATTCGCGTCGGATCATGTGGAGGCTTTGAAGGGGCACTTGCAGATGGCGAAAGATTTGCAGGCGAAGTTGAATCCGACAGCGGTGAATAAGTAACTCTCACGTTCCTGCGTGAGCTTGAGTTGATGTCGAACGCCCCGTGCCGTTGTGGTCGGGGCGTTTGGCTTTTTTGCGCCGTAGGTAAATTGGAGGCGCTGCGATACACTTTTGGCATGACGCTTTGCCCCTGCCAACCTGATGTTCGTCGCCGTGCGTTCACGTTGATTGAATTGCTGGTGGCGATTGCCATCATCGCATTGCTGATTGCGATTCTTATCCCCTCATTGGCGTTGGCGAAGGAGCGGGCGCGGCGGAGCAACTGCCTTTCGAATCTGCGCGAGACGCATCGGGCGTTTTTGTATTATGCGCAGGACAACACGGACCAAGTGCCGCTGGGATATCGGGCGAATTCGAAGCAATACAATTCCATGCTGTATAGCGCTACTTCGGGGAAGATCGTTTTATTTGGATTGCTGTACAGCGCGGGGTTCATGAAGACGCCGAAGGTTTTTTTCTGCCCAGCGGAAACCAATACGCAATCCATGTTTGATTCGCCGGCCAACCCATGGCCTCCCGGCGGCACGCCGGCCACGAACACGTTTGCCGGCTACGCCGCCCGCCCTGACACGAATCTGCCGGACGTTCCGACCAACCCGCTTCCCAAGCTCACTTCATTCAAGGACGAAGCGATTTTCGCGGACCTCACCGCCAACGCGCAGCGCGTGGACACGCGCCATCAAACGGGCATCAATGTGCTTTATGGGGATGGGTCGGCGCATTGGGTGGAGCGCGGACTGTTCAATGCGCCGTTGCTTTCGTGCGGCCCTACTGTTCCGGTGTCGCCGGCCTCCAACACTTTTCAAGATCAGATTTGGCAAGTGCTGGATCATCAATGATACCGGCACGATATTCCCAGGAATGATTACGCCACATCCGCCACGCGCGTGATGTTCTGCACGTTCATGCTTCCCGCTCCGCTCAATTCGCCGGGCTTTCCGCGGCGCAGCGTGAGCATGATGGCGTGCGGCGGGCAGAACAAGCGGACGCGGATTCCCGCCACGCCGATGCCGCGGTTGACGACCATCCACGTGCCGTTGACCTGGTGGATGCCGGTGCACATCTCGCGCGGCAGCACATCATGCCGAATGATCGGGCGGCCATCAGGCCAGCAGATTTGGCCGCCGTGGGTGTGACCCGCAAGTGCCACTTCGGCGCCCGCCGCAGCGGCCTGATAAATGAGATCCGGATAGTGCAGCAGCATCACCTTGAAATCGTCCGCGCGGACATGCCGCATCGCGGCGGGAATATCGGTGTCGATTCGCCGGTGCTGATGCACGCCGATCAACGCCAGCCGTTTTCCGCCGGCTTCAAACACCACTGATTCGTTTTCGAGCAGCACGCGGCCTGTTTCCTCCAGCGCCGGTCCCATCTTGTCGGAATCGTGATTGCCCAAAATAAAATACCCCCCCAGCGGCGGCCGCACTGGTTCGAGCAACCGCTGCAACGTTTCAAACGACCGCTGCCACATCCAACTGCGATGGCCTAAATCTCCGGTGATCACCAGCATGTGGGGCTTCAAGCCGCGCAGGGTTTCGGTCCACTTTTCCAGCCGTTGATTCCACTTGGTGAGATGCAGATCCGACAGGTGCAGAATCTGCAATCCGTCGAACCCGGCGGGCAATCCCTCGCAGGGCAACTCCATGTGATCGATGTGCGGCTGATAGAACATGTAAAAATCTTAGCCCCCCTGCCGGCCAATGTCATGCTTTGGGTTTAGAAGCCGCATCGGGAACGGCTCGCGTCACTTGCATGACGCTGGGCAATGCGGGAATAATTCCCGCCTGTTCGAGCTCCTGCAAAATCGCCAGATTGAGACGTTCGCTGTATTCCATGTATTCCCAATTATCGAGCGGACGAAACCAGTAGAAGACTTTAATGGTGAGCGCGTCGCGCTCAATATCCGTGAGATAGACGCGGGGGGCGTGCTTGATGGAGCCGCGATCAGGGTCGTGCACGGGTTCGTAAAACTCCGGGCGCTCCAACAGATTGCGGATCAGTGTGACGGCGTCCTTCGCCTTGTCGGCGGGAAGATCGTGGGGAATGGAGATCGTGAACATGCGGCGGATGTTGCCACGGGCGGAAACGTTTTCCACGGGATCGTTCACGATATTTGAATTGGGGATGGTGACGACGCTGCCTTCGGCGGTCTTGATTTTTGTGGAGCGAAAACCGATTTCGGTGACTTCCCCTTCGTAGCCGTGATAGCGCACCGTCTGCCCCAGCGCGAAGGGGCGATCGAGCAGAATGGTGATGGAGCCGATCAAATTTTTCAGCGAATCCTGCGAGGCCAGCGACACCGCCAACCCGGCGATGCCCAGGCCGGTGAGCCACGCGGCGATGTCGCGGTTGAACACATTCTGCATGACGAACAGCACGGCCAGCACGCTGAGGAAAATGCGCAGCGTCTTGCGGATGATCGGCACGAGTTGATTATCCAACGGAGAACGGGAGTGTTTGCTGAAACGCAGCAACGCCCGCTCCACCATCGACACCAGATTGTAGGCGTACCAGAATGCCGCGATGCTGTAGAGCAGTAGCTCCACGCGGGCTGCGAAATCCTCCAGGGGCGGGCTCATCGCGATCGATGAAAGCCCGATCGTCAGGAAACAATTGAAAATCGCCAGCGACGCCGGCGAAGCCGCGTCGGTCAGAAAGTGCGAATAGCCCACCCATCCATGCTTGTTGATGCGCGTGCCGATCGCGCACAACATCCACGCCGCCACTCGCCCCAGCAATAATCCGGTGAAGATGCATGCCAGCAAACCGCCCCACGCCCACAAGCTATTTTGCTTCAGATCCCCCAATGCCAGCTTTTCCACGAACGATGTCACCGGCCGCGTGGCGGGTTCCGAGGCAGCGTCCTGCGCTGGCTGGCTGGTCGCTCCCCATACCGGCAGCGCCCCTATTGCCAAGCTCCATCCCATCCACGTCATCCGTTTCATATCGCTCCACCATTTGCCAGCCACTGATCAACACATCGCCGCCCCACCCCTTTTTCACGACGGCTTTGCCGCCGTCTTCGCCACCTTCTCCTCCAAAAAATAAAGCACGCGGCGGGCTTTGGGAATCTGATACAACTCCACCACCGCCATCGCGGGATCGTTCGTGCGAACAATTACCGTGCCAATGCCCAGCGCCCGTTCCACCATTCCCTGTTTAATTTCCACATCCGTGACGCGCGCCATAGGCACCGATTCGCGCTTTTTTCCGAAGATGCCCGTTTCGGTTTCGATCCGCCCGTCCCAAATGTGGCAGCGGGCGTTGCGCGTGCCCAGCCAGATAAAATAAGCGGTCATTCCCATCAGCATTCCCGCGGAAAGCACGATCGTTAACGCGTTTTCGTGCATCACGGCCGCTTCCTTCTCCAACCCCGGCAGCTCCAACTTGAAGCAGACAAATCCGGTCAACACCACGATCGTCAAACAAATTAAATACTTCCAGAAGTTGTCCCACTGTGAAACGCAGAGGTCGAACACCGGCGGCTCATCGGCTGCCGGCTTGACCTCCGCGCCCTTCTCCGCCGGCAAAAATTCGCCGCAGAATCGGCACTTTTTGGCTGTTTCCAAAATCCGTTCGCCGCAATAAGGGCACGCCCGCGTCTTCCCATCCGCCTTCATTTCCTCCGCCGCCACGCCTCCCTTCACCGGCACCGCCAGCACCGGCACCAGCGCCCGGCTGCACCCAGGACAGACCATGTGCTGGCCAATGTGGCGTTCCTTCGCCACAAATCGTTGCCCGCACACGCATGTCACCGTGAAGTCCATTCCCCCCAACCTAATGCAAATTCGCCCGTTGCTCAATTGTCCGTGTCATGAACGCGTCGTAAATGGGTGGGAGAACCGCTCAAATTCCGCCCCAAGTTGCCTGTGCGGCGGTGGGAAAATGGCCGTTTCCGAGGATCGGCGGGAATGCGGTGCCGGTTCCCCGCACGGGTCCGGTGTTCACCGGCGCGTGGGGAATGGGCACCCCGTGCTCGCCATGTCCGCCGTGGCCGCCGTCGCCATCGCCATGATGGCCGCCGCGGCCGGGATTCGTGGGCAGGATGTAAATGCCGCCATAGTAGCCGGGGTAGCCGTAATCAGTGGTGTTGGAGACGTCGGGATAATTTGTGTTCGTTGCGGGTGGCCAATATTGCGGGCCCATTTGCGGCGCTTGAGGCATGATGATGATCGTGACTGGCGCGCCGCCACCGCCGCCCGTGGTCGCCACGCCCGGCGCTTGCGGAACGATGACTTGCTGTGCTGCGCCGGGTTGCTGGGGTGCGCCGACCGCCTGCGCCGGCAGGCTGCCCGTAATCGCGCCACGCAGTTGCTCGACGACATCATCCTCCACTTTTAGCAGGGCCTCCTCCGGCCCCGTCGCCTTGGCCGCGCCGAGCAATCGCCCGCTGCCCGCCTCCACCACTTGCGCCAAAATTCGCACATAGTTCCCCACCATTTGATAGCTTCCAAAAATCACCGCGTGCGCATCGGCCGCTTTTCCCATGCGCGCTGCCGACGCGCCATCCAGCCCAGCATTCTCGCCGTGCGCTCCGTTCGCGCTGATCTGCACGCCGCGCGTCATGCCCAAGGTGGTCACGATATTTTGCTGCACCGCCGTGCCGATCCAGTCATTTTTTGTGTTCCCCCCCCACCGAGTCGAAACGAAACACGATGATCTTCCCGTCCACGCGCTGCGCTGCGGCCGGAGGCGCCATCACTCCCGGTTGAATCACCTGCACATCGCCCCACGCCACGCCGCCCGCCAATGCCGCCGCCAATCCCAACATCATGCCGATACGCATATTACACCTCGTGATGAGAGCTACCTCATCTTAGACGGCCCACCCCCTGATCGGTTCCGCATTCCGCCGATTTTATGAAATGCCGTTCAAACGCAGGTATTCGCCGCTGACCAGGAAGTCGATCACGATCTGCGCCTGGGGCACGCCCGCATCCAATTGATTCACAAATCCGGCCAGCCCGCTCGCATCCGCGGCACGCCGCAGGTAGTTCTGATAATAGCTGGTGACGACTGCCGTGTGATTTTCATGCGAACTGGCAATACCGAGCGCCACCCCTACGCGCGTGCCGGGATCGGCGCCGATCAGCGACACCCAATGCGCCAAGCCCGACGCATCCGGCTCGCGGCCTAGAAATGTGCGGTAGAGCTGCGTGACGAACGCCGTGTTGTCGCGCCCCACCAAACCGAAATATTCATCACTGCCCAAAATGCCCGCGCGAATCGTTTCGATATTCGCGCCCGCTTGCAGCGAGTCCACCCACCCATTGAGCCCGGCGGTCTCGGCTTCCCGCCCCAGGTAAGACTCGTAAAAACTATTGACCACGCCGCCCTGATATTCGCGGCTGCCGACGATGCCCGCCGCCACGCTGGCGATAGAGGCGCCGGCATTGAGCATGCCCACCCACACCTGCGCGCCGGTCGGATCGACATCGCGGTGGAACAGATCGTGATAGAGCTGATTCACATAATTCAGCGGCAAATGCAGCGTGGGCACCGCCGCCGCCTGCACGGCCACGGCCCCTTCGCCGTAGTAATACCGCGTGTGCGTGCCGTTGGTTATTTTGGCATAAACATAATACGTGCCGGTCGACAGGCCGTTGCGCGTCAATCCCGCGCCGTTGAAGCTCGATCCGAGGTTGGCCGCGCCGTAGCTGGTGGTCACGCCGGTGGTGCCGTCGTATGGATTGCGGTCGGTATCCCAACCAAAGGTGACCGTGGCATCGCCATTAACGTCTTGCAGATTGCCGTTGAGCGACATGGATTGCGCGGAAAGCGTTTGCGCGCCGGCCACATTCGTCAGCTCGATATTGTCCCACACATCCGCGCCGCTGCTCGACACGCTCACCGCCACGCGCGAGGCGCCATCGGCCGCCAGCCCATCCGCCGGCCGCACGCCTGCGCCGATGCGGCTCCAGTCAAAACCCACCTGATCGCGTGGGCCTTGATCGCCGCTGGGATACCAATCTGAACCCACCGTGTGCCCCTCTTCGCTCGCATCAGAAGATTGATCGATCGTCCCGTGATACCACAGGTGCGTGTTGTTATGCCCGTCAAAATAGCCTGGCGAATCCACGATCGAATCATCCAAATGCACATTGTGCGCCCCATCCACTGAATGCCCCGCAGGCACGACCACGTCGCCGGAAGTGCCGCGCCAGTAATTGTCAAAGAAGCGCACGTTGCTCCACGCGCTCACATCGGTGTCGATTCCCTGCTGATAATTCGGATCCAGCGTGGTGAGTTGATCCACCCAAATTCCATCTTCGCCTAGCAACTGCGCCACGCCCGACACCACCGACGTCCCCCGGCTATGGCCGATCATTTGGATCGGCCCCACCTCCGCCAATGATTTTCCCTGCAAGTCGCTGATGAACGTCGGGCTGACCATCGCATCATGCACCACCTGGGCCACCTGGCCCGTCGTCGCCAAATTGAACAGCCCAGACGCGTTCGACCAATCGAGTAGCAAAATAATTTCGCCGGTCGACGACGTCAGCGGATTCGCGCCGGTCACGGAAGAGACGGAAATGTTCATGCCGGAAAACAAGCTGCCGGTCACGGTCAAGGTATAGGTGGAGACCGGCCCGCCCGCGCGTGCGGCGATCGCCGTGCCCATGTCGGCGATCCATTGCGGAAAGCCGGTCGAAAATTCCAAGCCATGCGCGATCAGCGTCACGCCGCTCAAAAGCTGCCGCGTCTCGAGCGCCTCCAGCACGACCCGCCGCTTCATTTTCGATCGCTTCTTGTTCCGCATCATGTCGACTCCGCCGCCATAAAGAATGAACTACCGAACCCTTCTATCGTATCGGCAAAATAGGCCGCCACCCCCGACCCAACCCGCGTTTTCCAGCGGAATGAGACTCCTTCATCATAGTCCGCTCTGTGGATATTTTACATTTTTCACATAAGCGCACGGCCGATCCGCGCCGTATCGTGAATTTCCATTGACAGCCACCGCCAAGCAAGATATTACCACCCCAACACCTTTCTCTGACTGGAGATTCGCCATGCGCGTATTGCCCGTTCTGTCCGCCGCATTCATTTCACTTGCCGCGCTGCATGCCTTTGCCGACACGCCGGCCACTCCGCCCCCCGGCACACTCGCCCCGGGCATGCTCAAAACCCTGCTCGAAAACATGGGCTACGAAGCCAAGGAATATTCCGGCAATCTCTATGACATCACCGATTCCCGCGCCGGCATGAGCCTGCACGTCAGTGTCATCCTCTCCGGTGACAATTCCTGCCTTTGGTTTTACGCCAATCTTCCCTCCGTTGCATCAGCCGACAAAATTCCCGCCTCCGTCATGCGCGACATGCTGCTCGCCAACTTCACCATCGGCCCCTCGCATTTTTCGCTGTTCACGCAATCCGATGGCACGATCGTCCCACGCCTCAGCCGCGCGCTGGACAACCACGGCATCACCCCCGCCCTGATCCGCCCCGTCATCGAAAATATGTTCGTCAATCTCGTGCAATATGAACCGGTGTGGAACACCAACAAGTGGCCCGGCGCCACCACCGCTCCCGCCACCGCCAGATAATTCAACATCACCAGCTAATTCCCCCGGCCCCGGCCTGCGTTTTGTATTCTCCTCCCACCAACTCGTTTGTCCGGAGGACCTCTTATGCGTTCCACCCCCGCACCGCACGCCCCGCTTTCGCCGCTCGTCCTGGGCGCCGCAGCCGGCGCGTTTCTTCTTGCCGCGCGAACCGTGTTGCGCGTCTCACGCACCATTACGCTGCGCGATCGCGTCGTCCTCATCACCGGCGGCACGCGCGGCCTGGGCCTCCAACTGGCCCGCCAGTCCGCCGCGCGTGGCGCACGCGTCGCCATCTGCGCCCGCGATTCTCAGGAACTCTTCCGCGTCAGCCAGGAATTTACCGGCCACAGCGACCGCTTCCTCCCCGTCATCTGCGACATCACCGACGCCGCGCAAATCGCCCGCATGATCGCCCAGGTCATCGCCCACTTCGGCGCGATTGACATCCTCATCAATAACGCCGGCACCATCACCGTCGCCCCGCTCGAAAACCTCACTCTCAGCGATTTTCAAAAAGCCATGGAAACCCACTTCTGGGGACCGCTCCACGCCACCCTCGCCGTCCTCCCCCACATGCGCGCTCGGCAAATGGGCCGCATCGTCAACATTTCCTCCATCGGCGGCAAAGTGGCCGTGCCGCACCTGCTCCCCTACTCCGCCAGCAAGTTCGCCCTCGTCGGCCTCTCCGAAGGTCTCCGCACCGAGCTCGCCCATGACAACATCTTCGTCACCACCGTCTGCCCCGGCCTCATGCGCACCGGCAGCCCGCGAAACGCCCGGTTCAAAGGCCAACACCGCAAGGAATACACCTGGTTCATGCTCAGCGATT
>Ga0206959_10290_pt1 | contig 12229 bp, 12 predicted proteins | sample Alteio_BWOrgHeat_31_FD_152971 | JGI IMG/M metagenome (GOLD analysis project Ga0206959, IMG submission 152971) | Enriched cells from forest soil in Barre Woods Harvard Forest LTER site, Petersham, Massachusetts, United States -... | ecosystem: Environmental > Terrestrial > Soil > Temperate forest >...
CCTTGGCAAGATCTTCCCGTGCTGCAGCGATGTTTCCCAGATGGTGGTAACTTTCTGCGACGTCGAGGCCATCGGGAAAGAGTCGTTGTTGGATGTCCAGGGCTTCACTGTTGTATCTTTCCGACTTGTCGAGGTCGCCACGTTGCTGACAAAGGAATCCCAGATTATTGAGTGTTGTGGCAAGAGAAAGTGTGCCCGGAACCGAGTGGGAAGCCGCAGCGTTAGGGCAGCTTGGCGCCGTTGCAGCAGACCGTGGAGACCTGGTAAAGGCGGAGGCATATTACCGTGAGGCGCTCGCTATATTCGCGAAGGTCAGTTCCGGCGAATATGCCGACAATCTGGCTAAACTTGCATCGGTTCTGCAGCGAGAAAATAAAATCGACAGCGCCATCGCTACATACGCTGATGCGCTGAAAGCCATGGCAAACCGCACATCGCATCTGGGCGGGGCACCGGAAGCTCGTTCTGGATTTCGCGCCACAAGGCTCACGTATTACAAGGATTACATCGGCCTTTTGGTTGCCAATAATGATATTCCACATGCATTCGAGGTATTGGAAGAGTCAAGAGCGCAAACGCTTCTGGAAATGCTTGAGGAATCCGGTGTCGACGTGCGCAAGGGTGTTGACCCAGATCTGCTACAACAGGAGCGCGCCCTCCGGGAAGCGTTGGAGGCTAAAGCCACGCGCAAGCTCGGACTGCTTGGCAATAAAGACGCTGAAAGCCAGGTTGCGGCTTTTGATCGTGAGATCAATGACCTTCACGAACAATACCAGCAGGTGGTTGGCTTGATTCGTGAAAGCGGGACGGAGTATGCCAATTTGATCCACCCGCAGCCTCTAAACGCATCGCGGGTGCAAAAAGATCTGCTGACCCCTGACACTCTACTTCTTGAATACATGCTCGGAAAGGAACGCAGCTATCTTTTCGCCATCACCACAGACTAGTTCCATAGCTTCGACTTGCCTTCAGGCTCCGAGATCGAAAATACCGCCCGGCGCGTATACCGCTCACTGACAGCTCGAAACCAAGTAGTGCCCGGCGAAACCGTGTCTCAGCGACGCACAAGGATGGCACAAAGCGAAGCAGAATATAAACAGGCATCTGCAGCGTTAAGCCAAATGATTTTAGCTCCCGTTGCCAATCAGCTCAGGAGGCGAGTTCTGATCGTCAGCGAAGGCGCCTTGCAGTACACATCTTTTGCCGCTCTGCCCTCCCCGGTAAAATCAGTTGGAGTAAATCCTCTTGTTGCGGAACACGAGATCATCAATCTGCCTTCTGTTTCCGTGCTCGCGGAACTGCGGCGAAAACACACTGGGCGCAGCGAACCGCGCAATTCGGTTGCAGTGCTTGCAGATCCAGTCTTTAGCAAGGACGACTCGAGGATTGCCAATGCAGAGGTAACTGGAACGATAGAGGACTCCGCAACAGAGACGCGGAGTTGGGAGCAAGCGAACGCATCGAGCGATACGACAACCTTGGCTACCGATCTGCTAACGCGTTCCATCGAAGACATCGACTTGCGTGGGCATAACGGCTTTTCCCTGCCTCGTCTTGTCTTTTCAAGACAGGAGGCGGACAGTATTCTAGCTGTCGCCCCGGCAGGCTCGAGCATGAAGGCTCTAGGGTTTGACGCCAACCGCACAACCGCGACCAGCCCTGACTTGGCGCAATACCGCATCGTCCACTTCGCCACTCACGGCATGCTAGACAGCCAGCATCCGGAGCTTTCCGGATTGGTGCTCTCAATGGTCGATAAAGCAGGCAAGCCCCAAAATGGCTTTCTGCGACTCCAGGACATCTACAATCTCAACCTGCCCGTAGAATTGGTGGTCCTCAGCGCCTGCGAAACCGGCCTGGGCAAGGAGATCAACGGTGAAGGCCTGGTTGGTCTTACCCGCGGATTTATGTATGCCGGCGCCAGCCGTGTGGTCGCCAGCTTGTGGAAGGTCGATGACGCCGCTACCGCCGAGCTGATGGGCCACTTTTATTCCGCGATGTTCCGGGACCATCTTTCGCCTGCCGCCGCTCTGCGCAAAGCGCAGCTTGAGATCTCGCAGCAGAAGCGCTGGACTGATCCTTACTATTGGGCCGGGTTTGTGATTCAGGGAGAGTGGAAGGCAATGCAATAGGGTTCAGCAAAATTACACGGAATAAAAAACGGCCGCCCATATGGAGCGGCCGTTTTTATTTCTGAGCCCAGCTTATTCGCGCACACCTTCCATAAACGCACGCAGCTTACGCGAGCGCGAAGGATGCCGCAGCTTGCGCAGCGCCTTGGCTTCGATCTGGCGGATGCGTTCGCGGGTGACCTGGAACGACTGTCCGACTTCTTCGAGCGTATGCTCGGAACCGTCTTCAAGGCCGAAGCGCATCTTGATCACGCGCTCTTCGCGCGCCGTGAGCGTGCGAAGAACCTGGGCAGTCTGGTCTTTCAGGTTGACGTTGATCACCGCTTCCGCCGGCGAAACTACGCCGCGGTCTTCGATGAAGTCGCCAAGATGTGAATCTTCCTCTTCTCCGATCGGAGTTTCGAGGGAAATAGGCTCCTGGGCGATCTTCAATACCTTGCGGACCTTCGCGACCGGAATGTCCATGCGCTTGGCAATTTCTTCCGAGCTGGGCTCGCGGCCAAGTTCCTGGACAAGCTGACGTGAAGTGCGGATCAGCTTGTTAATGGTTTCGATCATGTGCACCGGGATACGAATGGTGCGAGCCTGATCGGCGATGGCGCGCGTGATTGCCTGGCGAATCCACCACGTGGCATAAGTAGAGAATTTGTAGCCACGGCGGTACTCGAACTTGTCCACGGCTTTCATCAGGCCGATGTTGCCTTCCTGAATCAGGTCGAGGAACTGGAGACCGCGATTGGTGTACTTCTTGGCAATTGAAACCACCAGGCGAAGGTTGGCTTCGATGAGCTCGCGCTTGGCGCGCTCAGCGTCCATATCACCCTGGATGATCTCTTTCTGCGTCCGCTTGAGCTCGGGGAAGTTGATGCCGGCTTCCTGCTCAAGCTTTTCGAGGTCAGTCTTGCAATTGCGCTGCTGGCGCCGGTATTCCTTGCGGAGGTCTTCGTTCCGCGTAGCATCGTATTTCTTTTCGAGGGCGTGGAATTGACGATCCAGCGCACGCATGTTGTCCGTGGTCTTGATGACGCGATCAATCAGGCGCTTGCGCTCCTGATTGGTGTAACGCAATTCACGGATAATGCGCGAAACCAGAATCTTCTCGCGTCCCAACTGCCAGCGCACCTTGCGATGCTCTTTACCGCGAGTCTTCTGGTTTACGTTTGCAAGCTTCTCAAGCAGGGCTTGCGCTTTCTTCTGATGTTTTGCCAGCTCATCGATGCGCGAAACCGTAGCCTTGATGCGGGCGGCAATGATGTCTTCAGTGATCTCTTCTTCGTCAAAGATCACCACTTCGCGAATGGAGCGTACTCCGCGCTTCAGGTCTTCGCCGAGTGCGAGGATTTCGTTGATGACGATGGGAGAGCGTGCGATCGCTTTGAGTACGCGGATCTGGCCGCGTTCGATGCGCTTTGCAATCTCCACTTCGCCCTCGCGGGTCAGCAGTGGGACCGTGCCCATCTCGCGCAGGTACATGCGGACGGGGTCGTTGGTTTTCTCCAGGGCTCCGGGAGTGAGGTCGAGTTCGACATCCTCGCCCTCCTCAAGATCGCCGCTTTCAATGTCCGTTACCTTTTCCGGACCTTCGCGGACGTCAATTCCGGTCGAACCCAGTGTCGTAAGCAGATCGTCAAGATCGTCGGGAGAATGGACGTCGTTGGGGATGAGGTCGTTGACCTCGTTGTACGTCAAATACCCCTTCTCTTTGCCTACGTCAATAAGCTTCTTAATGTCGTCGTCGAACTTGTCGAGCGCCAAAGGAAAATCTCTCCGTACTGGATTTTGTTGTTGCGGGCGGGCGGGAAAAATATGCTGCGAAAGCAGCGAAAGGCGAAATATGCCTCTTTATACACACATCCCCAATGTAGCCTAGGATAGCATAAAGGAAAATACAATTCCACCTGGCAACGGCGACCATTTCTGATCGCCTCCCGCCTGCAATCGCTATCCAGCTACAGGTTAGATGTGGCAGTTGACTGGTAAGTTGCAGAGAAAAAAGGGTTTGCTCTTGCCGTTAGCGTTCTTCCATCTCATGGAACTTGCCGCCTTTTGAAGGCAACAGTTTTTCCATGATTCTTTAGAAAGGCGCAAACGACCGAAAGAGCTCTAGAAATGATTGCAGGAAAAGGGGATGCATCTGATTGCGAAGAGTTACCGCGCACCAGTGGCGCCGCAGTCCGCGCGCGCCCATAGGTCTGCCAACAATCTTACCCGAGCGAATATATGGGGCTGCCGCCCAGCGCGCCAATAATCCGACCCCCACCCCTGCCGCTGCCAACTCGACGAAACCTTCCGTCAATGGAATCTGCATGAAGCGCGTAGGCTCTACACCTGCTGGACGCATCACTTCATTAAGCAGCGTGCTCCGTTCCCGTGGTGACAAACTGAGCACTGGCTCTCCCTCAAGGTCGGATACCCGGATATGGGCATCTGCAGCCAAACGGTGCTGCGGCGCCATGACCAGAATCATCTCATCCTCAAAAATTGGTATAGCTCGAAGCTTCTTATCGGGAGGACGTGCACTGACTATGGCAACATCAAGCTTGCCCTCCAGCAGCGAAGCAATCACGCCCATGGTCATCTCGGTACTGATGGTGACTTCTACCCGGGGAAACTCTTCATGAAACTTTTTCAGCAGCGGAGGCAGCCAGTGATAGCAGGTGTAACATTCGGTACTCAGCCGGATTACGCCGCACTTCCCGTCCGCCTCCGACTCGATCTGCCGTTCGGCGCTGCCGAGTTCCTGCAGTATCCATTGCGCGCAACCCAGCAATTTCTCCCCGGCCTGAGTCGGCACCATCTTCTTCCCTAACCTGAGGAATAGCGGCGCGCCCACCCTCTGCTCGGCATCGCGCAATTGATGGCTCAGGGCAGATTGCGTGAGGTGCAGGCATTTGCCAGCCTGGGTCACGCTTCCAGCTTCGGCAATCGCAGCCAGCAGTTTCAAGTGGCGGATTTCCAATTTCGGCTCCATGATCGATGAGCATACCTCATGTATTTCATGAAAAACAAACAATGGCGTTCATACATGATCGGGCGAGTCGAATCGTCTGCACATGAAAGTCGCGCAATGAATGGTGGCTCAGTGAATGGCGGCTCAGTGGCCGAACGGATAGTATTTACCAAGTTTTGACATTATCGTGACAATCGTGCCAGGATGCTGCCCTATCCTTTCAGTCATGGTCGTGCCAAGTGGGCCGAAGAGATCTCATACCAGTGGTGTCTTTTTTAATCATCTTTTGACCGCCACCATCGGCGTTGCCGTCTTTCGTGTCCCTGGAAACAAGGGGCATCCCATTCTCTTTCCGCCCTGCACCCTCAATGCGACTCGCCTCAATCACGCTTCGGCCTCCCCAGCCGTAGCCAATCTCCAGCTTTGACTTTCATGACACATGAACGCACCTCATGCATTTCATGAAAACAAACAATAGCGCTCACGCATGCGCGAGCGCGTCGAATCGTTAGCGCCAAAGTTTAACCGCAAGAATCGGATTTCGAACAACCTCGGAACTTGCCAGACTTTGACTGCGTATAAACGAACGCGCCCATTCGGCAACGAAGAGGCAGGAAAGAAAGAAGAGATGAAACATATATTCCAGCGGCAATTATTCATAATTACTCTAGTGGTATCTCTATTTACATTGTCTGCTTCAGCGCATACTTACAGAGTGCTGGTGGTAAATGTACCCTTCAAGTTCTCCGTGGGAAAACGGACGCTTCCCCCAGGAGAGTATCGCTTCGTCGCAACCGGCACCAGCCTGTTTACGCTCCTGGATTCGCAGGCGCGGATCGTAGCCATCTTTATGACCCGGCCGGCATCGACTCCAGTATCGGCAGAGCCGTCAAAGTTGATCTTTGAGAAGGGCAAGAGACATCCTCAGCTTACCCGGATCGCAATGGACGGGGATGTACAGGAGGTTTTGGCAGAGGAGCCCACCGGCCATCCATTGCAGCCTATGAGGTCCTTTGTCCAAAACCTATTCATGCCCCCTGCGGACATTACCACGCCACGGCCATCGCGATGAGGCGTTTACCTGAGCAACAAGCTCTCAAGCGCTATTGCGAGTTCGCGAGCACCGCGTCTGATTTCGCGAGTATCCACGGCAGCAAACCCCAGATGGAATCCCTCTTGATTCAATAGTCCTCGACCATAGCGGCTGAGCGGAATGAGTGTCACATCCCGCTTCGCCGCAGCGTTTGCCGCTGATTCGCCGTCGATCCCGCCGCACAACCATCCTGTGGTCTGCAGCCCCGCTTCGATGTTTGAGATCTCCAGTAAACCCGCCAGCCTGCGGCGCGCTTCTTCCATCAATACCGAAAACCGTTCTGCATACACCGCCCGCATATGCCGGATATGGCGTCCAAAGTGGCCCTCCGAGATAAATTCGGTGAGCACCACCTGCTCCAGCAGCGGTGCGTGCCGGCTGGCGATCGACTTAATGGCCTCGAAGTGATTCACCAGCTCCGGCGGAATCACCAGGTATCCCAAACGAAGCGATGGAAATAGCACCTTATTGAAGGTGCCGGCGTACAGAACCAACCCGCTACAATCGAGACCCTGTAGCGCGGGAATGGGGCGCCCGGAGTAGCGATACTCGCTGTCGTAGTCATCTTCGAAGATCAGAGCACCCGCCTTCCGCGCCCACTCCAGCAGTTGCAGACGCCGTGGGAGGCTCATGGTGGTCCCGAGAGGAAATTGATGCGCAGGAGTCACATAAACAAGCCGCGAGCCCCGCGCAGGGAGGTCGCGTACCTTCATGCCCTCTTCATCCAGGCCGACGGCGCAGATCTTTGCTCCGATCGCTTCAAAAACTCTGTATGCGCCAAAGTATCCAGGGCTCTCCATGCACACGCGATCGCCCGGATTTAGAAAAGCCCGGGCTACCAGATCAAGCCCTTCCTGCACTCCGGAAACAATTGCTACCTGCTCGGGAACGCACTTAACGCCGCGCGATGTGCTCAGGTATTGCGCCACGGCTTGACGCAGCGGAAGGTGCCCCAGCGAATCGCACCCAATCAGAAGATTTTTCGAGACCCGGCGCAGGCATCGCGCTGTGATTTGCGCCCACAGGGTCATGGGGAATAGATCGACTGCGGGCAAATTGGGGCGGAAGGCGCGGATGGAGCTGACCTTATAGCCCGGAATCAGTCTCACACGACGGCCATAATCGGAGATATTCGGCTGTCGCCTTCGCTGCGTCGATGGTTTCGCGCCGTCTCCGCGAGCGACATGAAGCAATTCTTCGGGCAAGATCTTGCTCACGTACGTCCCAGATCCCACACCGCCTTCTACGTAGCCTTCGGCTTTCAGTTGGTCAAACGCGCTGACGATCGTTCCTCGCGACAAACCATATTGGCCAGCGAGGTCGCGCGTAGCGGGGAGCCGCGCCCCCGGACTCAATCGGCCCTTCAGAATATCGTCGCGCAAAGCTGCATACAGCCAGCGGTAGGCAGGCATCCCTGAAGACCGCGGCGGAAGCATCCGTTCAAAAGCAGTCACTCGCTTCGCCATAAAAGTGGTACAGACAAAATAGCATAAATGGACCTTGTGATTGAACCATTGCGACTTTAGCTTGACTAGTAATGACGCAATTCGGCAATGGAAAGCAGGAAAGAAGAGATGAAACGTTCATTACTGCAATTATTCATAATTACACTGGCCCTCTGTCTGCTGGCATCGTCTGCATCGGCGCATACTTACCGAGTGCTGGTGGTAAATGTACCCTTCAAGTTCTCCGTGGGAAAACGGACACTTCCCCCAGGAGCGTATCGCTTCGTCGCAACCGGCACCAGCCTGTTTACACTTCTGGATTCTCAGGAACAGATCATAGCCGTCTTTATGACCAGGCCGGCATCGACTCCGGCATCAGCAGAGCCATCAAAATTGATCTTTGAGAAGGGTAAGAAACATCCTCAACTTACCCGGATCGCAATGGATGGGGACCTACAGGAAATTTTGGGAGAGGAACCCACCGGCAATCAATTTCCGCCTGTGAGATCAGTTGTCCCCCAGAATCTATTCATGCCGCCTGCCGACATTGCCACGCCACGGCCATCGCGATGAGGCGTTTACCTGCAACACGCTCTCACGCACCTCCGAAATGGCGCGGCTATTGCGGCCGCTGCTCGCGCTCGAGTTGCTTCAACTCGGCAAGAAGCTGTCCGAGCCTGCCAGAATCGCTGCGGCGCTCGGCCTCAGCGATTTCTGCATTTAGCTCGCGCTTGCGTTGCTCCATGCGGCGCTGGCGCAGGGTATAGAGCGTCTCGTCCAGCAGCGCCTCGTTCACATCTTCATGCCCGTGGATCAGTACACCGGCCAGCTCCTGCCGCTGCGCGTCGTCCCAGTCCAGAGACATCGGGTCGGTCTCCAGGCTGATGGAACTAAGCCGCTCGATCATGGATTCGTTGTTGAGTCCGCGATGGAGTTCGGCGGCGACAGCCTCCACCGCGCGTTGCCGCAACTCGGGATTAGCGGCGTCGGTAAGCGCACAGATCAAAACCTTCTCCGCCACGGTATTGCCGCTGGCTTGCGCGGATTTGATTGTGCCTGATCGCTTGCCGGCCGCGTCGCGCAATTGCTGCCGCAGGATCTGGTCTGCGATGCCGAATTTTTGCGCCGCGTTTTTGGCAACATCGTCACGCACAATGGCATTGGGAATTCGCTGGATATGCGGCAGCAGATAATTGATGGCCTTCACGCGCGCCTCGGGCGAGCGCGGTGGAAACATCTTAAGGGCGCGTTCAATCAGCCAATCGAAATATCGCTGCGGCTTTCCCAGAACTTCACGGTACGCATCTTTCCCCTTTTTGCGGATGAATAAGTCGGGATCGAATCCCGGCTCAAGGCTAACGAGGCGAATATCGAAATCCTCTTCCAGCAGCATGGCGATAGAACGCTCGGCGGCGGCGGCTCCTGCCGTATCCGGATCAAAGTTCACGATGATGTTTCTGGTGAATCGCTTCAGCAACTGCACCTGCGTTTCGGTAAATGCCGTACCCGAACTGGCAATCACGTTCTGAAAGCCGGAGGTAAAGACCGTAATGCAGTCCATCTGGCCTTCGACGAGAATGACGTACTCAACTTTACGGATGACCTCTTTGGCCTTATCCAGATTGAAGAGCACACGACTCTTGGAATAGAGCGCCGTTTCGGGCGAATTGAGATATTTGGGTCCGGCTTTCTCACCGGTTTCGAGCGTGCGTGCGGTAAAGGCAATGACCTTTCCCTGTTCGCTGCAAATGGGGAAGGTAATGCGATTGCGAAAGCGCGAATACATATTCGCAACCGGCGTGTTGACGCCTTCGGGGTCGGTATCACGATCTTTCCACGAAAACAGCCCCGATTGCCGTAGCACATGATCGTCGAAGCTGCCACGCACACGGTCGCGCAACGCGAATCCTGAGTCGGGTGCAAAGCCAATACGGAAACGCGCGATATTTTCCGCGTCGAGGCCGCGTCCGGCAAGATATTCGCGCGCCTTAGCCGCTTCCGGAGCGCGCAGTTGCTCCTGAAAAAACGCCGTCGCACGCTCATGGATGTCAATCAGTTTGCCGCGTAGCGCGGCATCTGCGGCCTCTCCTGGCCCCGAGAAGGCTTGCTTGGGCATGGGCACGCCCAGCTTCAGCGCCAGCGCCTTCACCGCCTCGGGAAAACTGATGTTGTCGATCTTCTGCAGAAAGCTGTAGACATCGCCCGAGGCTCCGCAGCCAAAGCAGTGAAAAAACTGCTTCGTGACGTGCACGGAAAACGACGGTGACTTCTCATTATGAAAGGGACAAAGGCCGGTGAAGTTTACCGCTCCGCTCTTGCGCAGCTTCACATAGTCGCCGATGACGCGAACGATATCCGCCTGCTGCTTCAGATTTTGTGCAAAGTCGACCGGCTCGGCCATGGAGTAAGGTTAGCATCCTGCGCTGCAGGGCTGAGGACGGAGCCGCTGGATGCCTCCGAAAAACACAAAAGGCGGCTCCGCAATGCAGACCCGCCGTTCGTGATTCTTTGTGTAAACAAAACCCTGTCGTTAGAGAAGTTCTACGTTCTCCGCCTGCCACCCTTTGGGTCCCTTGACGACGTTAAATTTAACGGGCTGTCCTTCCTTGAGGCTGCGAAAACCGTTGGACTGTATGGCGGAAAAATGTACGAATACATCTTCGCCGTTTTCGCGGGAAATGAAGCCAAAACCTTTGGCGTCGTTGAACCACTTCACTGTTCCTTGTTCCATGTGATGCTTACTTCCTTGTAGCTTGGATTACGCAGGACTCAAATCGGAGGGTACTGCAGGGCAGGCACTTGCTCGGTTAAGCGAGACTGCTCACAACCGCTTGTGTTCTAACGCGCGGATAGCTTAGCACAAACCCTGTGGAAAAACCACAACTCCAGAACCGTAATCAGCATGAAGATGCCAGCGCAAAAGAGGCCTTCCGGCCAGGCATTTTCACCAGCTTTTTTCTTACCTTAAGAAAGTATTTCTCGATTCCATAATAAGAACCACAGGCAAAAACAAATACCAATATTAAGTTCAACGGAAAACTGGCCCAAACGCTCGTCATCTCTCGATTTAAAAACGGCATTTGCCAAAGATAGAGCGAGTAACTAATGACCCCCAGCCATCGCACGACGCGCAGATTGAGAAATCGGCCAACCATGGATGTCTTTGCATGGTCGATCGCCCACGCAACATACAACGCAATTCCAAATGTAGAAAAGCAATCAAGCAACACATACAGCCTTGCATCATACGCAAACCAGAGGGCCAGGGGCGCCAGCCCCGCTCCAAGCAACGCGACCAGCCCAGAGACGTGAATTTTGTCTTTGACAAACGCCAGAACGCAGCCAGCACCGATGCCATTCGCTCCTCGGGCAAAAATATTCCACAGTCCCCAATCATGAGCTGGAAGGTAAACATGAGTTATGCAAAATGCAATAAATGGGAAAACAGACATTAGGATGGCAGGAATGATCCCGTACTTCTTACCGCATATAAGCAGGCAACAAGGCCACACCAGGTAAAACTGCTCCTCTGTGGAAAGCGACCAGATGTGGCCGACTACCCATGAACTGCCGTTGTGATAGTTGGAAATAAAAATCGCAGCCTTAATGAAATCTGCTTTCGCAAGCGGCACCCAATGAAAACCCATGCCTGCGAGAGCAATGACCAACATATAAAAATAAAAGGCCGGAAGGATTCTAAAAAATCTCCGGATATAGAATTTTGTCAGTGAGATTTTTTCTTCATTCAGTAGAAGAGTTGTAATTAAAAAACCAGAAATCACAAAAAACACCTGCACGCCATATCGCGCTAAACAGGTAATTCTAAGTGTGCTTGGAATCAAAAAACCTCTACACCCACAGAGGTGACCATAAAGTACAAGCACAATCGAAACCGCTCTCAGGCCGTCCAACGAAGGAATGTATCGCTCAACATTCGTACCGCTGGCAGTTTCTGGAGTCATGCACTCAAGAGTATTCGGCGCGTATTGCATTTACTGCGTCATGAACTTAAGAATCAGGCGCTGATCTTCAGCGGTAAGGGTCGCACGCACTCGCATGTGCATGAGAATCGCTGGCGTCGCACGCCGTGAAAGCGCTTCGGGCGCGCGATGGCAACGTCCGCAATTCTGCTGAAAGCGTTTTTGCCCCTCTGCTTTTTCGCTATCATCCGAGGGCTGCGCGTCGTGTGTACTCTTTTGCTTTTGCGCGGAATCCTGGCCAGCCATGACGAGAGAGCCGCCGGTAAGCAGCACCGAACCCAAAACTAAAACTGAAAAAAGAATGCGCGTCTTCATCATGATCATGATTATTTACCTCCTGGCCACATCGGAAATACAAAGCGATGGGTAAATCCGAAATTCCAGATATTGCGATCTCCGCTCGAGGCGAACGCCCTGCCGTAGTTGGCGAACAGCTTCGTATTTTCAAAGAGAAAATAGTTCACCCCGGCGTCGCCCTGATTCCGGTCAACACCAGTCAGGGAATTGACATGATTCTCCGAGAAGGTCTGCTGCACGCGGGCCGCCAGTTGCACGCGTTTCAAGGCCTTTTGCCAGACCGGCGATTTATCGAGCATCAGCGCACCCTGCAACCAGTAACCAGAACCGGT
>Ga0206959_10294_pt1 | contig 12116 bp, 10 predicted proteins | sample Alteio_BWOrgHeat_31_FD_152971 | JGI IMG/M metagenome (GOLD analysis project Ga0206959, IMG submission 152971) | Enriched cells from forest soil in Barre Woods Harvard Forest LTER site, Petersham, Massachusetts, United States -... | ecosystem: Environmental > Terrestrial > Soil > Temperate forest >...
AAAAGGGGAAGCGCAGGGGGTTGCGGTCTGCGGTGCGGGTGAGGCTGACCATGGCGCCGGCGAGGCAGATGGTGGCGGCGAATCCGGCGGCGATGGCTTCGATGGCGACGTCGGTGCGGAGAGCTTCAACGCGGTCGGCCCAGCGCCAGTACCAGAGGCCCTGGCGCAGGCCGATGAAGGCGCCAGCGGCGAAAAGAACCGCGAGGGCGAGATCGACGAGGGCAAGTTTCCAGAACAGCCGGCCGTGCCAGGCGTCGAGCAGACGGGAGCGCCAGAAGCGGAATTCTTCGCGCGGCCAGGCGGAGAGATGATCGCGCGTGCGTTCCCAAAGCGTGATGGCGGTGTCGCGGGAGTGGGCGAGAAGCGGGTGCAAGGCGGCTCCGGATTGGGAGATGGCGACCGGAATAGAGTCGCGAGCATTATTCGCGCCAAGCGGTGATTTGGCAAACCGGAGCGGTGGCCGTATCGTAGTCTCTTTGATCCATAACCTCTGGAGTTTGCAGTGTCCCGACCGCCTGTGACCACGAATGATGCCGGCCCGCTGGAATATTTTTCCATTGCGCTGGGGTGGCTGGTGCCGGGCGCGGGGCATTTGTTGATCGGGCAGCGGGCGCGGGGGCTGGTGTTCATGGTGACGATTCACGGACTGTTTGCGATGGGGTTGTTGATCGCGGGGATCAAGGCGATGAACCCGGCGGATCAACCGATTTGGAAGTATACGCAGTTGGTGGCGGGATGGCCGACGCTGATCGCGAACCGCTTGGCGGCGGTGCAGGTGAACGCCGAGCAGCAGCAGATGGATGACTATGGGCGGGCGGCGGCGGAAAATCCGGCGTTGAATCCGGACACGTATTTCAAGGCGAATCCCGAGGTGCGGCCGACTTATTTTCCGAAAGTGCAGGATGTGGGGACGGTGTATTGCGGGATCGCGGGGATGCTGAATTTGTTGGTTTTGTTTGATTTGTTGATTCGGGTGTTGGGCGGACCGACGCCGGAGAATGCGGAGCGCGATGCGGCGGGGGTGGGCAAACGCGATGGGGCGGTAGCGGTGACCGGAGGGAATGGCTGATGATGATGTTGGGGTATCGTCCGTTTTTTGATTCGTTGGAGTTGGTGATTCCGCATCTGTCGGATTACTGGTTGTTAACACTGGTGCCGCTGGTCGTGGCGATTTGCATTGTGTACAAGGGGACGAAAGTGCCGGCGGTGGCGGAATTGCCGGTGGCGGCGGGGAAGATGGCGGTGCAGATTTTAATTGCGATGGCGTTGGCGGCGGTGGCGCTGACGGCGATTTATTTGCTGATCACGCGGGCGATGTAAACGAATGGGCGAACGCAAGAAAATGGGGATGCGGTCGTTAGTCCTGTCATGAAAAAACACCTGATTTCGTTTGCTTGCCTTGTTGCAGTGACGTTAGCTTCGCGTTCGCACGCGGCGGACCCCGCGGCGTGGGGAACGATTACGGAGCGGCCAGACCTGAAGCCGCCGATTGAGTTGCCGGCGGTGATCGCACCTACCTTTGCGGACAAGGATTTTGTGATCACGGATTTTGGCGCGGTGGCGGATCAGCCCGCGACGGCGGCGATCAGCAAGGCGATCGATGCGTGCGCGGCGGCGGGTGGCGGGAGGGTGGTGATTCCGACGGGCACGTGGGCGACCGGGGCGATTCATTTGAAGTCGAACGTGAATTTGCATTTGGCGGACAAAGCGACGCTGTCGTTTTCGGATAATCCAGACGACTACACGCCGAATGTGTTGGTGCGGTGGGAGGGGTTGGATTGCTATAACTATTCGCCGCTGATTTATGCGCGGGACTGCACGAACATCGCGGTGACTGGGAACGGGACGCTGCAGGGGAACGGGAAGAAATGGTGGGAGTGGACGAAGACGGCGAAGAAACCGGCCCAGGATTTGTATGACATGGTGATGGCGGACACGCCGGTGGAGAAGCGGCAGTTTGGCGTGGCGGGCGGATTGCGGCCGTGCTTTGTGGAGTTCAATTCCTGCAAGAATATTTTGCTGGAAGATTTCACGATCACTGACGGACCAATGTGGACGATTCATCCAGTGTATTGCGACGGGTTGACCGCGCGGCATTTGAACGTGGATACGCACGGCCCGAACACGGACGGATTGAATCCGGACTCGACGCGGAACATTGTGATCGATCATTGCACGTTTAAGACGGGGGATGATTGCATCACCTTGAAGTCGGGGTTGAACGAGGATGGGTGGCGGGTGAACAAGCCGACGGAGAATGTGCTGGTGCAGTATTGCCGATTTAATGGCGGGCATGGGGGCGTGGTGATTGGGTCGGAGATGTCGGGCGGCGTGCAGAATGTGTTTGCGCATGATTTGGTGTATGACGGGACGGATGCGGGGGTGCGGATCAAGTCGATGCGGGGGCGCGGGGGGTTTGTGCGGAATGTGTACGAGCAGGATATTCAGATGCGGAACATCAAGAATCAGGCGGTGGTGATTACATCGTTTTATGGGGCATCGACGTTGAAGCCCAAGTCGGACAAGCCGCCGATTTTTGAAAATTTCCATTTCGCCAATTTGTCGTGCGAGGGGGCGAAGCAGTCGATTTTGCTGGAGGGGTTGTCGGATTCACCGATCAAGCAGGTGACATTCACGAATTGTAACTTCAAGACGAAGAAGGCGATGACGAAGAAAGATGTGGAGGACGTGACGTTTGTGGATGTGGTGGATACGGTACCATGAGGGGGGGAATGGTGGCCGAAATGGTCGGCTAATTGCCGGTCATTTTGGGGGGCCACTCTTCGGACGTTCTCTTTGGGGGGGGCTTCGAGTTTTGGGCAACGTTTTGCAGTTGGAGGATGAGGTCTTCCATGCGCTTGAGGGGGTTAAGTTGTTCGAGGAGGCGCTGCTTGGCGGTGGGATCCTGGACAAGGGTGAAGGCGAGCACATCAACGATGGTTTCCGGGGCGACCTCTTTTTCGACCAGTTCCCGCACGGAATCGGCGACAGTGAGGTCGGCCAGATCGCTGATGGTGAAGAGTTCGCTGATCAGCTTTCGGCACAGCGTGCGCTGGTCCGCCGGCAGTTTGGCGATGTGGATTTCTTCGAGCATGGCTTCGCGGAAGCGCTCGGGCGTGAGATGTTCTTGGCGAACGCGGGCACGCGTGACGCCTTGCAGGAGCAGATTGTATTTGCCGTCATCCACTTTTTCGTGCGCGATGATTTTGCCGATGCAGACCATGGGATGAATATCGGCGGCGGCGTGATAGTTTTTCTCCCAACCCGGCTTGAGAAGTGCCATTGCCATGAGGGATTGATCGGCAAGTGTTGCGGCCATGAGGTGTTTGTAGCGGTCCTCAAACAAATGAAGCGGCTGAACGACGCCAGGGAATAAAACGCAGTTGGGCAGCGGGAATATGGGAATAGGACGGGAGAAATCGATTGAGGGATGGTGGCTCATGATTAGGTCCTGCGGAAATTTCCGCCTTGCTTCATTTTGTCGCGCACCACTTTCCATTCCCCTAATTGCTCTTCGGGTGTCATTTCCCGCATGTGTTCTTCGAGTTCGACAGCCTTGGCGCGGTCGTGCAACCGCGCCATGCCGCCTTTTAATTTTTCTTCAACGGAAGCGCCTTGCTCAGCTTCGCGCTGAATCGTGATTGCGAGATTCACCATGCCTTCGTAGGTATCCAATGAGCCGACAAAATCGGCGAGAGAACATTCGGACCAATCGCTGGCGTGCTCGAAATATCCGATGACATGCTCAGCGAGTTCACGGACGCCCGGAGTGGTGAATAACGCAAGTGTGAGGTCTTCACGCACCAAGCGATACAGATTGGGGTTGGTCAACAAAGCGCCGAGAACCCAACGCTCTTCGGAGAGGGATTGAACGATGGCCGGTTCCGCGGATGGCGTTGCCTGCGCGGCGTTCGTTGGCGCAGAAGTGGACCCGCGTTGTCGAAGCAGTCCGCGGATTTCTTCGGCGGGGAAGCCCAAGAGCATGGCGATTTGCGTGATTAACAGGCCTTGGCGAAGGGGGTCCATCTGCTGGCCATTCATGGCGGCGGCGACGAAGTCGAGGAATTTGCCGACGGCCGCTTGCTTGGCGGTCACGGAATTGGTCGCCTGAAACTGCGTGGCGAAGCGGCGCCATTGGAAGGTCATCATATCGGTGGCGTTGTCGATGATGTGGCGGAAGGCATCGCCGCCATGGGTGAGACAGAAATCGCACGGGTCTTTGCCATCGGCAACACGGGCGATCTTTACTTCGAGCGTGTCGCGCACAAAGATTTCCATGGCGCGATCGGCGGCGCGAATTCCGGCGTCATCTGAATCAAAGATAAGTACGACGGTTTGGCAGAAGCGTTTGAGCGCCCGGGCGTGATCGGAAGTGAGCGCGGTGCCGAGGGTGGCGACGACGTTCGTGACGCCGACCTGATGGCACGCGATCACATCCATGTATCCTTCGACGATGACGGCGGTGCCGGTTTGAATGATGCTGCGTTTGGCGTGGTTAACGCCATAGAGCGATGCGCTTTTGTTGAACAACGGCGTTTCAGGCGAGTTAAGGTATTTAGCCTCCACGACATTGCCCGCTTCATCGCGGCGGTCTTCTAGCACGCGGCCACCAAAGGCGATGACGCGATCGGTGGCGTCGATAATGGGAAAAATGACGCGGTTGCGGAAGGCATCATAGTGAGAGCCATCGGAGCGGGCTTTGGTCAGGCCGGCCTGGAGGAGTTGTTCTGAAGTGATGTTCGCGCGGCCGGCTGCGTTGACTAATCCGGTCCAGCTATCAGGCGACATGCCGAGACGGAAATGCGCGAGCATTTCATCGGTCAGCCCCCGGGAATGAAAGTAATCGAGCCCGGTTCTTCCAAGGGGAGACTGCAGGGTCTTTTCAAAAAAGACGCATGCGCGTTCGTTAGTTTCTGAGATGACTTCGCGAGCGGAGCGGCCGTCGACATCGGACCTGGCGCCGTCGCGCTGCGGCCTGAATTCAGGCAGTGCGATGCCCGCCTTTTGCGCTAAAAATTTTAGCGCTTCGCCGTGGGTCATTTTGTGATAGTTGGTGACGAACTTGAAGACATCTCCGCCGCTGCCGCAGACGAAGCAGTAAAAAATTTGCTTATGCGGCACGACGGACATGGAGGGCCGGCGATCGGGATGGAACGGGCAGAGGCCCTTGAATTCCTTGCCGGCCCGGGAGAGCGGAATGTGCTCCGAGATGACGTCGACAATATCGAGCGCATCACGGACACGCTGAAAAATTTCACCGGAATCGCCCACGAGTCCCCTTCATTTGGCCTGGCTGAACATCGTGCCAGCACTATACCGCGTGGCCGCGGCGGAATGCAAAATCGCGTGACGCTCCCGCAGGTATGTGACCAGCCGGATTGGCTTGACAGAGCTAGACTTATACGCTTTGATGATCGGTTCAGAATTCCCTCATTTTTTCGGATCGCGCCGCTTTGCCGCGCACGATCCACCCCCCTTGCGGAGCCAGCCCCATGGCAAAAAAGGCACTAATCACCGGCATCACGGGCCAAGACGGATCGTACCTCGCGGAGCACCTGCTGAAGCTGGGCTATGAGGTGCATGGCATCGTTCGCCGGATTGCATTGGAAGACCCCACGCATCGCCTACGCCGAATCTCTGCCATTCAAGGGCAGGTGAAATTGCATTCGGCCACGCTGGAGAGTTACCCGTCGCTCGTGCAGATCATGCAAAAACTTCAGCCCGATGAAGTGTATCATCTTGCGGCGCAATCTTTTGTGGCTGAATCGTTTGAAGATTCGTTTTCGACGTTGAACACCAATATCAATGGCACTCATTATTTGCTTGCGGCAATTCATGCGGTGTCCCCCCACTCGCGGCTTTATTTTGCCGGCACGTCGGAGATGTTCGGCAAGGTGATGGAAGTGCCACAGAAAGAGACGACGCCGTTCCGCCCGCGCTCTCCGTACGGCATTTCGAAATTGGCGGGATACGAATTGGTGCGGAATTATCGCGAAGCCTATGGTATGTACGCGTGCTCGGGCATTTTGTTTAATCATGAATCGCCGCGGCGCGGGTTTGAATTTGTCACGCGTAAAATCACCTCGGCGGTGGCGCGCATCAAGGCTGGGAAGCAGAAAGATTTGTTCCTCGGCAATCTGGAGGCGCAGCGCGATTGGGGGCACGCGAAGGACTATGTCGTGGCGATGCATTTGATGCTGCAACAGCCCGAGCCGGACGATTTTGTGATTTCAATGGGGGAAACGCATTACATTCGCGAGTTTGCGGATCGGGCTTTTGCGCGAGCGGGGTTGAATTATAAGGATCATGTGAAGCAATCGGAGGCCTTCTTCCGGCCGGCAGAGGTGGAGTTGTTGATTGGGGATTGCAGCAAAGCGACCAAACAACTGGGGTGGAAGCCGACCTATACGTTTGACCAGTTGATCACGGAGATGGTCGATCATGACATCCAGGAGTTGCAGGGGCGGTAAGGAATTGTGGGGAAATCCGCACGCCGGCAGGCTATAACACAGCAGGACGTTTTTCTGCTCAGGAGTAGCCATGCTGTCAGTGAGCCGGACCACGACTGATCTTCCGCCCGACCTCGCCGCGTATAACAAACAAATTCGCGCCACGGCCAGATCTTACGGCCTCGATTTTTACGACGTTATTTTTGAAATGCTCGATTATGACCAGATCAACGCGATCGCGTCGTATGGCGGCTTTCCCGTGCGCTATCCGCATTGGCGATGGGGGATGGAATATGAACGGATGAGCAAGCAGCATAATTATGGGCTGGGGCGCATTTATGAAATGGTGATCAACAATGACCCCTGCTATGCCTACCTGCAACGCTCGAATGCGGTGACGGATCAAAAGCTGGTAATGGCGCATGTTTATGCCCACTGCGATTTTTTCAAAAACAATCTGTGGTTCAGCAAAACCGATCGCAAAATGATGGACGGCATGGCCAACCATGCCACGCGCGTGCGAAAACACATGGAGCGTTTCGGTGTGGAAAAAGTGGAGCGGATGCTCGACATGTGCCTCTCGGTGGAGCATCTGATCGATCCGCACTCAATGTTTCTGAAGCGATCTGCTCCTGCGGAGGAGTTGGATCATGAGCCGGTACTGGAAGATCAGCTCACGCGGTTTCAGAGCAAGGGATACATGGATCGTTTCATCAATCCGCGCAAGTTGATGGAGGAGGAACGCACGCGATTGCGCAAGGAAGCGGATAAGAAGCGGCGGATCATTCCCGTGCATCCCACTCGCGATGTGCTGCAATTTATGCTGGAACACGCACCGCTGGAGGGGTGGCAGCAGGATATTCTGTCGATTGTGCGCGATGAGGCTTACTACTTCGCGCCGCAGGGGATGACCAAGGTAATGAACGAAGGGTGGGCGACATTTTGGCATTCGATGATTATGACGCGGCATTATCTGGACGCGTCGGAAGTGATTGATTACGCCGACCACCACAGCGGCACCGTGCATATGCCGCCGGGGAATTTTAATCCGTACAAGATCGGTGTGGAGATGTTCCGCGACATTGAGGATCGGTGGAACAAGGGGCGATTTGGCAAGGAATACGACGAGCTCGATGCGATCGGCGGGAAGGATCGATTCGACGCCAATCTGAATCAGGGCCGCGCGAAGATTTTTGAGGTGCGGCGTATTTACAACGACGTGAACTTCATTGAAGAGTTTTTGACAGACGAATTGATCGATCGGCTGAAGCTTTATCAGTACCGGCGCGATCCGCAGACGGGCGAGCTAAGAATTGTGTCGCGCGACTATCGCCGGATTCGTGAAACGTTGCTGTATCAACTGACCAACATGGGCAAGCCGTTCATTTATGTGGTGGATGGCAATTATCGAAATGCGGGGGAGTTGTATCTGGCCCATCGCCACAATGGGCTCGACATGGAGATCAAATGGGGGGTCGAGACATTGAAGAATTTGCAGCGGTTATGGGGTCGGCCCGTGCATCTTCAAGCGCGGATCGACGATGACCTCATGCTATTTTCTTTCGATGGCAAGCAGAGCCAGCAGCAGAAAATTCACGACGACATGCCGAAACCAGCGCATCAGATTTAAGAAATTTAGTCCTACGTTGATAAAATGTATGGACGCGATGCATGCTACGCCTCCCTATTATCGGAGCGGGCACATATTCTGCTAAGTGTGAATTTAAGGGGGATATGTTAACGGACGATGTCTGACTCAGCATGAAACTTCGCTGATGCAACAAAGGCGTCCGTCTATGGAAGAACCAGCCAAGATCACCCAATCGGTGACGGCTCGACTGAACGAACTGACTCGTGATTACCTGCAGCAGACTTGCCGGCGCATTGATATGTTGTTCGCCTGCCTGGCGCTCCTGCAATTTGTGGCGATCCTGACCATTCGCGCGGAAAATGCGGTTGGGATTATTCCGGGCCTACCCGCGCATACGATTCATCTGGCGACCATCGCGCTGGCGGCGGTGCTGGCGTTGTTTCCGATTGCGTTCGGCGCGATGCGACCGGGGCGGGTGGAAACTCGCCATGTCGTTGCGGTTTCGCAGGTCATGTTTTCCTGGCTGTTTTTCCATATCACCAAGGGTAGTGTCGCGTCGCAACTGCATTTATTTGTGTCCATCGCGCTGCTGGCGGTGTATGGTGATTTTCGCGTGCTTTTCACTGCCGCAATAATTGCGAGCGTGGGCGATTTTGGACGAGCCTTCTTCGGTCCCGTCATTCCTGCCGAAATCCTCCATGCCGGCGCGCTGGGTTTCGCCGAGCACATCGCTCTGACGCTTGTGGAATGCAGCGGCTTGGCATGGGTCGTGCGAAACGATCAAAAGCAGGTGCAGGTGAGCTTGCACCGCCAAGCGATGTGGGAAATCACCAATGAACATCTGCCCACCACGGCGGTGAAACTCAAAGCCAGCGAGGCGCGATTCCGTTCGCTGTCCATGTCGTCGCCGATTGGGATATTTCAAACGGACAACCAAAGTCGCTGCACCTATGTGAATCAGCGATGGGAAACGATCACGGGGATGGATGCCGAAGCGAGTTTGGGGTCGGGCTGGATGAGCGTGATTCATCCGGAAGATTGCCAGTCATTTGGCACAAAATGGAGCGCGGCGTTGTCGCGCGGGAAAGAATTTTCTGCTGAATACCGCGTGCTCACGCCCAAGGGCGCATCACGCTGGGTGCGTTGCCGCGCCACGGCATTGCATGATGAAGATGAAGACATCACCGGTTATGTCGGCACGATGGAAGACATCACCGAGGCCAAGCAAGCGGAAGTGGAAATGCAGCGGGCGATGGAAGCCGCTGAAGCGACGAGCCGCTCCAAGAGCGAATTCTTGGCCAACATGAGCCACGAAATCCGCACGCCGATGACGGCGATTCTTGGATATGCCGAACTGTTGTTGCGGCAAAATTTGGAAGAAACTGAACGCTTGAACTGCCTGACCACTATTCGCCGCAACGGCCAACACTTGCTGAACGTCATCAATGATATTTTGGACATCTCAAAGATTGAAGCCGGGAAGATGACCGTCGAACGCATTGGTTGTTCGCCGGGGCAAATTTTGGCGGATATCGGGATGTTGATGCGCGGCCGCGCGTGGGAGAAGGGGCTTGGGTTTGAACTGCAATTCGCCGGCCCGATTCCCGCCATGATTCAGTCCGACCCCACCCGTTTGCGTCAGGTATTGATGAATTTGGTCGGCAACGCCATCAAATTCACGCAATCCGGTGGCATCAAAATGGTGGCGAGCGTTGATAGCAAAGACACCAGCGATCCGTTGTTGAAAGTGGAGGTGGTGGACACCGGGATTGGCCTCACAATTGAACAACGCATGCGTTTGCTCAAACCGTTTACGCAGGCGGACACGTCGACCACGCGAAAATTTGGCGGCACCGGGTTGGGTCTGGCGATTTCCATGAAGTTGTCGGAGATGCTGGGTGGCGGGATTGCGATCAAATCGACGCCGGGGAAGGGAAGCGCGTTTACGGTGTCGGTGAAGACGGGGCCGCTGTTTGGCGTGGCGATGTATCGCTCGCCGGAAGAAGCGCCGGATGCGACTCCGGCGGCAGTTCCGGTGGAGAACATCAAGCTCAAGGGTCGCGTGTTGCTGGCGGAAGATGGCGTGGACAACCAGGATTTGATCAGTTTCCATCTGCGCGATGCGGGGCTGGAAGTGGAAGTGGTGCCGGATGGGTTGCAGGCGTATGAGGCGGCCGTTAAGAGCATGCGGATCGGGGTGCCGTTTGACGTGATTTTGATGGACATGCAGATGCCCGAGATGGATGGCTATACCGCGACGCGGCGGCTGCGCAATGACGGGTATGTGCGGCCGATTGTGGCGCTCACCGCTCATGCAATGGGTGGGGACAAACAGAAATGCATCGCGGCGGGATGCAGCGATTATGTCACGAAGCCTATTGAGTGGGATCGCCTGCTGACAATGTTGCAGCAGTTTTTACAGAAAATGGGTGTCGTCAGCACGGGTGAAGGCCGAGAATATTCCAGCAGCACGTATACGGAAATTCCGGTGGCGGAAACCACGGAGGCCGATGTGGGTGCGCTGGAATCGCAGGTGAATGGCGATGTACCCCATCGTACGCATGAGGATCGCATTGTGAGTTCGCTGGCGGGGATTGGGAAGATGGCGCCGCTAGTGGAGCGTTTCATCGCGCGGCTGCCGGAGCGGGTGAAGGAGATGAAGATGGCGGTGGAGTCGAACCAGTTGGACCAATTGTCGGTGTTGGCGCATCAATTGAAAGGTGCCGCAACGGGTTACGGATTCCCAACGCTGACGGACTCGGCGAAGAATTTAGAGATGTTGGCGAAGGCGAAAGTGGATATTGACGCGATTGGGAAGCAGTTTGACGAGTTGCGCGATCTCTGCGCAAGGGCAGACGCCGGCACCAGCAGTGATAAAACCACTGCCGGAACCAGCGTCTGAGTTGGTGATTGGGGTGGGGTTAGTCCTTGAGGGGGACGCCGTTGAAGTCGGTGTTGATCTTTTTGGTGAAGATCAGGACGCCTTCGTAGATGCTCCAGATGCCGCCGAGGCCGCAGGTGATCACGGAGACGCCGAGGCGGATAAAACCGCCTTTGGTGTTGCCGAGATAGAATTGGTGGGCGCCGAGGCCGTTGAGGAGGATAGCGAGGAGGCCGGCGACCATGCGGGATTTTTGCGGGGGGCCGCCGGTGGGGGTAGTGGTCATTCAAATGCTCCTGAAAGGCGCGAGATGCGCCGGCACGGGGCGAAGTTCGCCCGTGCGACTATTTAATAAAGCGATGCGGGGTGGGGGATTAGTCCTTGAGGGGAACGCCGTGGGCATCGGTGTTGATCTTCTTGGTGAAGATAAGGATGCCTTCGTAGATGCTCCAGATGGCGCCGAGGCCGCAGGTGACCCAGGCGACGATGAGGCGAATGATGCCGGCCTTGGGGTTGCCGAGGTAGAACTGGTGGGCGCCGAAGCCCGAGAGGAGGATGGCCAAGAGGCCGGCAACCATGCGGGACTTGGGTTCGCCGCCGCCGGTGGGGGATGTCGACATAGAAAAGCTCCTAAAAGTGTGCGTCCGGAATTACCTGTGTATTATCGGCAGATTCCGGTAAAAACGTTTAGCTTCGCAAAACAGGATATAAGTGTCAGTGAAAATACGGACGACGTCAAGGCGGAAATGGAGGCGTGTTATGTACCCCCAACGGGATTCGAACCCGTGTATTCAGACTGAGAATCTGATGTCCTAGGCCTCTAGACGATGGGGGCGAGAGGAGGGAAGACTGTAGCTGGGGGTGGAAAAGTTGTCAAACGGGGTGCGCTGGGGGAGGCAAAAGGAGGCCAGGGGTAGTGAAAATCCCCTCGTTTGGCTCAAAGGTGGCCAGGGTGATGGTGTACTGAAGGGGTCGGTGTTACCTTATGGGACTGAACTTTTGGCGCGCACAGACGTATCTGAAGGGATGAGCACTGATATGGAAGCAGGCAGACGGATTGTGGTGCTGGGAAGCACGGGGTCGATTGGGTGCCAGACGATTGATGTGGCGCGGCATTTGGGGGCGGGGTACGAGATCGTGGGGCTGGCGGCGGCGAGCAGTTGGGAGAAGCTGGCGGCGCAGGCGATGGAGACGG
>Ga0206959_10295_pt1 | contig 12085 bp, 11 predicted proteins | sample Alteio_BWOrgHeat_31_FD_152971 | JGI IMG/M metagenome (GOLD analysis project Ga0206959, IMG submission 152971) | Enriched cells from forest soil in Barre Woods Harvard Forest LTER site, Petersham, Massachusetts, United States -... | ecosystem: Environmental > Terrestrial > Soil > Temperate forest >...
AATCGATTTGCAATGATAATTAATACCCTTACGGCAGAACTACTTTGCCGGTGTTAGATGGAGGGCCGTAACCGGCGTACCCGGTTTTTAGGGTGTCACCAACATAATAGGTGTATTGATTTTGCCCGGCATAGCAATTTGACAATGGGTAACCGACAAAATAGACGGTATCTCCATCGTGGACATATTTGGGGAATAAATAAACATTATTATTTCCAGAAGTTGTGGCCTCCGAAGTTGTAAAGTAGGTGCCGGTATCCATGTAATTGATCGCTGGACTTTTGCTGAAGTAGAGAATAATATACCCTCCGGAACGAAAATCGACAAAGTTTCCCGAAGAGTCCAGAACATTCGCAAAGCCGGATGGGAAATTGAATAGAAATCCTGAGTCCGGTGGTGGATAAGCCGCGAACTTCGAGATGGTTGGAGGGGAGAGTGTCGTTTTCCAATCGTTTATTCTGATAAGTTGTCCGTTAACGTATTCTTCTAATGTCCCACTGCCAATGAACGGGACTGAGCTTTGAACATACGTTGTAAAACCGGGTTTTGAAAATTGGAATGAATAATATCCGCCGGGAATATCATCGAACTTGAAAGTGCCAGAGCTATCCGAAACCGCAGTAAATTTAGTGCCTAAGATCTGAACAGTTACCCCCGCAGAGGATGTGGAAGCGCTACAATCCATTTCATGCAGTTCCACGGTGCCAACTATTTGTCCGGTGCTCACCGGCTGAACCGATGTCGTGCTGCAACCGGAAATGAACGCAATTGCGCTAAATAGAATGCTCGCATGAAAGACCTGATAATTTTTCATAAACATGCAAAATTCAGATGCATAGTAAAGATGCTTCCGCCGGACTGATTGTCCCGCCCTATAGAGAAGAACCGGGAAAAGCCAAAAGGTTACCGGAAGTTACTTCTTTTTTGAAACAAAATCCACTTTATACAAAATTAGCCATTTATGAAGGATTTTGGGCAGTTGGGGCTTTACTCTCACCTCGACAGAGAGCACACTTTGGCGAGCATTCCTTCACATGGATGCAAGCAGCGTTGCACCGGGGGCATATTGGTGCTTGGTTCACTCGGGTGGGCAGGTGGAACGGGTTGCTCTCTCGGTTTTGAGATAGCGGATAAAATCAGCTCTTCTTTGTCGCGGCAGTCACCTTCTCGGCAATGCTTTTGGCCTGCATGAAAAGCAGGAGGTAATCCTGTCCGCCGGCTTTGGAATCGGTGCCGGACATGTTGAAACCACCGAATGGATGCGCGCCGACCATCGCGCCGGTACATTTGCGGTTTATGTAGAGATTTCCGACGAAAAAGTCCTGCTTTGCGCGCTCGATGTTCTTCGAGCTTTTGGTGTAAACTGCTCCAGTCAGGCCATATTCGGTGTTGTTTGCGACTTCGATAGCTTCATCGAAATTCTTTACTGGAATAAGCGCGAGAACGGGGCCGAATATCTCCTCCTGCGCAAGGCGAGCATTCGGGGCAATATCGGCAACAACGGTCGGGGCGATGTAATATCCTTCGGTGCCGACTGCGTTTCCGCCAGCGACGATTCTGCCCTCTTTCCGGCCAATTTCGATGTATTCCTGTATTTTGTTGAAGGAGCGCTCGTTGACGACTGGGCCAATTCGCTTGTTTTCGGTAGGTTCGCCAATCTCAAGAGCGTTTACTCGCTCGGTTATCTTCGCGACCATTTTCTTATATACGGATTGCTCGATAATCGCGCGAGAGCAAGCAGAGCATTTCTGTCCCTGGAATCCGTATGCGCTGGCGACAATTCCATCTGCTGCGTCATCGAGATCGGCGTCTTTCGCAACAATAATTGCATCTTTTCCGCCCATTTCAGCCACAACGCGCTTGATCCATTTTTGTCCATCGCGGTGAGTGGCTGCATTTTGAGTGACTCTGAGGCCAATTTCTTTCGATCCGGTGAACGAGATGAAGCGGGTAATTGGGCTATTTACGAGATAATCACCCACTTCGCCCCCGGGTGCGGTAATGAAATTGAGCACGCCTTTTGGGAATCCGGCTTCTGCCATGATCTCGACAAAAAGCTGACCCATCATCGGCGAATCGCTGGATGGCTTGAGCACGATGGTATTCCCGGTGACGATCGCCGCCGCCGACATTCCGACCAAAATAGCGAATGGGAAATTCCATGGCGGAATTATGACTCCAACTCCAAGCGGAATGTATTCGGACATATCTCGCTCTCCTTTTAGCTGAACAACCGGTTTCGGTCCGCCGAGGCGGAGCATTTCGCGGGCGTAAAACTCCATGAAATCAATAGCCTCGGCAGTATCGGCGTCAGCTTCGAGCCAGTTCTTACCGACTTCCTTAACCATCCAGGCATTGATGTCATATCGCCTTCTGAGGGCGATCTTTGAAGCTTTTAGGAGCATATTAGCACGCTTCTCAAACGGAACTTTACTCCATAATTTGAATGCATTGCTGGCCGCTTGGAGGGCTTGCTCGGCGTGGTCAATGGTGCCGTGGCCAAAGTATCCGATCACCTCTTTTGGCCTTGCTGGATTTCGCGTAATGACCGCTTTTTCAGTAAAAACGCCCTTACCGTCTATCACGAGTGGGTATTTTTTTGCGAGATTCTTCTCTGCATTCGCAATGGCATTTTCCATTGCTTTGCGCTCTTTTGTGAGAGAGTAATCTTTGTATTCTTCGTTCTTGAAAGCTGGGATTTTGGTCTTGGCCATTCGATAAGGTTAAAATTTAGCTAAATTAGTTGTTCCTAAAAACTGAAAATCACTCGGAAATTCTAAAGACCTGATTGAACGCAATTTGAGTAATAAAGTTATTCTTTAGAAGAAGAACTTGTATCTGCTTTTGGTTTGATAACCGGCTTTTCGGCTGGTTTCGATTCTGTTTCAGGCTTCGGTTGCGTTTTGGATGATGAGGCAAAATGCTCTGGTTTATTGGTTTTTGGTATCGGCTTGCTGGATTCCTCCTTTCCACCCGATGATTTTTTCGAGTAATCGGTTACGTACCATCCTTCTCCTTTGTAGATCACTCCTGCTCCACCGGAAACGATGCGTTCGAGGCCATTCTTTCCACAAGCAGGGCATTCCACGAGCGGCTCATCGCTCATCTTCTGGAAGGCATCAGTGATCTCGTGGCAAAAACGGCAGCGGTATTCGTAAGTTGGCATGGAGAGATAAGAATAGAATCGGATCCACAACAAAGAAACTCAAGGTTTCCGCACAATAACCACTTTAGCCTCGCCATTTGCTCCGGATTGTGCCGAAGTTGCGCTGACAAGATATAGTCCACTTGCTACTTCTCTTCCGAGCGCGTCACGACCATTCCATGTAACAGTCGAGCCGAGCGCAGTACCATTAATCGTGGTGATCCGCTTACCTGCTATTGAGAAGATCTGAACAGTAGAACCTGCAACAAGGCCGTCGATGTAAACAATCGGGCTTTCTCCGGCTGTCTGAACGACAGGATTAGGATACACCCGTATATTCGAATAATCAGGATTCCCACGCTTGAAAATTGTGCTAAAACGCGATATTCCAGATGCTGTGCCGATATATGCTTCTCCGCGAGTCGGATCGATGGCGATGGATTTCACAGCATCATCAACAAGCGGTGAATTCTCCGCGGTATAACGGGCGACACTGTCCGATCCATCCGGGGAGACCACAAAAACGCCGTTATCCGTACCGATCCATTTGTTTCCGACACCATCGACGGCCATCGTCCTTACCACTTGTCCAGTGGTAAATTGGACATTCCGAATGGAAAAGCTGGGATTATCTGATTGCTCAATAGCACCAGGATTGGAGATGATTTGTACACCGTCTTCAGTACCACACCAGATCCCGTCGTCCTGGTCTGTAAGAATTGCATTCACAAATGCATTTGCGAGCAAGTCTCCAGTACCCCCAGCAATCATCCCAAACGCGCCGTCTGATTTCCGGTGCCAATATACGCCAGTAGATGGGGGATCATTATGCTCGATAGTCCCTACCCAATAGTTTCCATCAAAGTCTTGTGTTACGCAACCCCAATCATGCGGACCAGAATTCCAGAGTGAGAGATTTGTAAAAGTGCTGCCGTCATGCGTAATGGAAACACCTTGTCCGCTCGATGCCCAAGAAGTTACCACAAAATTGGAATCCATGTCAATGGTACCACCCCCAGTGACGCAAAAATCATCACTTGCAGGATCGAAATTTGGGATTCCATTGCGCGTATGATTAAATGTATCCCAAACTGGGTTGGCAGTACCAAGTCCAGCGACCCGGTAAAGCAAACCGGCACTAAACCAGGTATAATTGCGAATTGAGTCATATGTTATAAATTGGTATGACACTCTTGGCGTCGGTCCAACTCCTCCCTCAAAATCCTGCCAATAATCTGTGGCAGGCTGGAACACACTGAAGCCCAAAATATCGTTGGCATCGTAAAGTTGGTCAGTTGCTGTGGCGAAATGTAACGTATTAACTGGACTCGTAATAGGGCCTGGAGGAAAGACTTGAGTCTGAATCTGTCCTGCAATAACATAAGTTAGGCCCTGAAAAGCGGTTCCAGCTATGAGACCAACATTCGGGGCCGCGGAAATTGCAGTAATAGTGCTGCCAGAATTGGAACTTATACTTTGAACGATGAACTTCTGCCCATCTTCAGTTGAATATACAGTGCCCATTGAGTCAAGTATATATAATGTGTCGGCCATTGCGAGGAGTCGAACAATCCCGGATCCACTAAAAGGATAATCTGTTGGTATGAATTGCGAGTCGTCCGCTGATAGAGTAAAAAGGCCTTTCGATGTTCCAACATAGATCGAATTTTTGAACGATGCAATCGCAGATACTGAGCCAACCGTGTCTCGGATCAGCTTCCATGGGCCAAATTGCAGATCCGAACTGCTTGGAAGAAAAACAACCCCCTCATGCATCGCAGCATATATGAATTTTCCATTGTCAATTACCTGCAATACACTGTCATTATTGGGAAGGCCTGCTATGGAGTTTATGCTTTCTCCAAAATAGCCAGACTCTGGAAGCCACACGGTGATACCATAACCTGTTGCAATGTAAACTTTATTCCCAACAACTGTTATGGAATTGATCGATTTTACGGGATAATTCGAATGCCGAATGTCGGTTCCCAATCTGGTTATCGTGCCAGTAGAGCCATTGTATTCATCGAAGCCTCCAGTGCTCCCTCCAAAATAAACATTTCCAACGGAATCGGCAGCAACTGAGCGTAGATTATTCTCTGTAAGCCCATCAGTGGTCCTGATCGCGAGCATCGGCTGTGCAATGCCACGAAGATCGACTCTGTAAGCTCCTCCGCCTGTTGCCACCCATGCATGATTTAAATCTGACGAAATTGCAATATCATTAACAGATCGCATTGATGTATAGGTCTGCCATTGCCCCGGAAGCAACGGCTGTGCAGTTGCTTCCGAAGCGATAAGCAACGCCAGCAAAAAAATAAAAGGCCTAATTGATCTCATCAAAAATCTTGGCGGAATGAATCTATTAAATTTGCAACCTCGACTGCAGCAAGCGCTGCCTGACTACCTGCGTTGTCATCATCCAAACCGGAACGCGCTCGCGCTTGGTCGGTGTCGTACGTCGTAAGGATAGCGCATGTTACCGGAATTCCAGTTCTCATCGAGAGCCTCGCTATGCCATCGAGTGCCGTCCTTCCAACGTGATCGAAATGGGCTGTCTCCCCTTTAATTACGCATCCGATCGCGATGATCGCATCGACTCTTTCTGAGATAAGTACACTGGCAGCAATAGGAATTTCCATTGCTCCTGGCACTTCGAGCAATTTGATATTCTCTCGCGGCACGGAGCACACTTCGAGCGCCCGCAATGCACCCCTCAGCAGATCATCGGTGATCTCTCGGTTCCATCGGCTGACGACGATTCCGATACGCAGCTTGCGTCCATCGAGTTTCCCGGTTATTCGTTCGATATTTTCAGGCAAATTATTATCGGATTGTGGTTTTGTCAAAAGCTAACATGCCATGCTGCTTCTCGGCTCCTCATCAATAGGTCAATTCTGAGTACCTAAATCTTTCCGGTACTCATCACCAATGCCTTTGGGAATAGGCCGGCAAAGTCAGGGTTGCTCGTACCGATCAGAATAGTCATACCTCGAAGATTCTCATGAGTCAATAAATTCGCAATTTGGATCGCAGCTGCATAATCCAGATGAGCTGCCGGTTCATCGGCCAGTAAAACCATCGGCTCGCCCGCCACAGCCCTACCTATCGCAACCCTCTGGCGCTCGCTCATTGAAAGTGAATTAGGAGATTTATCTCGCAAATCCTGAAGTTGAAATCGCTCAATTACTTCATCGACTCTCTTCTGTCTATCGGCTTTCTTCATCCCCTCAATTTCAAGTGGCAGAGCGATCTGCTCACCAACATTTCTATCTTCCAATAATTCTACATCCTGAAAAACAACCCCTATTTTCTGACGAAATTTTGCAATCGCGGATTTCGCAAGTGAAGTCACCGATACACCGCCAACCAGAATTTCTCCGTTGTCCGACTGCAATTCTCCTGTCAATAGTTTGAAAAGCGTCGTTTTTCCTGACCCACTTGGACCGAGAAGCACCGTCAGACTTCCCTTATAGAGATTTAGGTCCAAGCCATTCAGGACACCACGGCAGACTACTTTCGAAACCGAGATCGCTTCATTCATTCTTTAATAGAAAGCATTTATATGGTGACGTATATCGATATTTCCACCAAAAATATCGACAGCAATTACATCGAACCTGCAAGTAACATTCGAGAGAGCATTAACATAGTAATACATTTTTGCAACACGCTTCAATTGCGCTTGCTTCCGTGAGTCGATAGAAGCTTCCGGCGCGCCGTGACTGTGATCCTGACGCGCTTTAACTTCGATAAAGACCAGACAATCGCCATCATAAGCAACAATATCTATCTCGCCTACTCGCCCGAAGCGGAAATTCCGCTTGACTATACGGTAGCTGAGGGCAGCAACATGCTTGCACGCGAGTTCTTCGCCACGCTTTGCAAGTTCATCGCGGGATAGCTTTCCAGGCTTTTGAGAAATGCCAGAATCAAGATTATCTTCAAATTCCATTCTTCCTAAACGTCATTTGCATAGACCTTTGTGCCAAATGTAAATCGAAATCTTGTATTCAATGAGCACAATTATCCTGCTCCAACGACTTAAATCCCAACTCTTCTTGAAACCGCTCCGGACGGAACGAACGGCGGTGCTCAGGGCATGGGCCATGCTCATTTAGTGCGCGCAAGTGCTCGGGGACGCTATATCCTTTGTTCGATCTGAAATTATATTGCGGATATACCTCGTGCATCTCGACCATTATTCTGTCGCGTGTAACTTTTGCAAGAACAGATGCTGCGGCAATAAGAGGTGAGATCGCATCGCCGTCTATCACGGTCTGATATTCGTATGGCAACTTTGTTCGAAAATAATTTCCATCGACAAGCAGCATTTCCGGAGCGATATTTTCGTCCGCAAGCTTACACGCCGCTTCATCGACAGCTATGGCCATGGCCCACATCGTCGCCTGCAAAATGTTTACTCGGTCTATCTCCTCGCGCGAAACGATCCCGATACCGAAGCTTCGAGCATGTTTTAATATCAGATCGAAGAACCGCTCGCGCTCGCTTTCGTCAAGCTTTTTTGAATCGTTCAGGCCGCGCATTGATTTTGGGAAATTCCGGCATTTATCATGATCGAAATAGACCGCCGCCGCCACGACCGGCCCAGCAAGCGGCCCGCGCCCTGCTTCATCGACACCGAATATTGTGTAAATACCTTTCTTCCAATGCGCACGCTCTGTCTTCCATGAGAGCGGTTTGTCCTTTCTTTTTTCAGAGGGTTTAGGCTTTAGGGTATAGGGTATAGTAGGCTCGGTGTCAAGCCCGATCTTAGTTGCCTCTTCACCTATTATCTTTTTCATTACTCGTTACTTGTTACGCTAAAACTGCTTCGCAAGCCCAAAGCTAAATTTCGCTTGATCTGCTGATTGTCCTGTAGGCAGTCCTATGGAAACAATGAGAATTCCGAGCGGGCTCTCTACCTGCGCGCCGATTCCGTAACCCATCGGATATTGAGGCTGTTCCGCTGGCGCGGATTGCGTTGCATCCTTTGCAAGATAGCCTCCATCGAAAAAAATATCGAAGAACGAGTAATGCGAAATTGCAAAACGTACCTCGATATTGGCATACGCATAACGCGACGCAAGCAATTCCTCCTCGCGGTATCCTCGAATGCTATATAGACCTCCTATACGAAACATATCGCTTGCATCAAGTAACCCACCCTCTGCTTTGACGCTTCGAGCATGAAGACCAACCGCTCCGACTATTCGAGAACTGAACAGTGTATGATAACCGCTCAAGTCAAGAGAAATTGTGCTAAGCCCGATCGAGGATGGAGTAGTCGAGTCAATAAATTGCGCAGGACCGTAAATCGCTTTCGTTCCATAGCTCGCTCCGAGCAAGCCAAGCACCCCGCTTTGCGGCGCAATCGAATTATCGCGAGTATCGACTTTCACAGTTAACCCACTCGAAAGTATCCTGCTGTCATAAACCGAGAATGGCATATTGGGTTGATCGCTCGGAATTACTCGGTCAAGGGAAAGATTTCCTATTAAGCTCAAGTCTGGCGTGACAACCAGCGTGAGATCGCCGGTGGCAGAGGTTTCGGTATAGGTCGTATCCTGCTGGCGCTGAGAAAAACCGGCCGCAAAATTGACCGGATACCCAAACAGCCAGGGCTCAAGATAATGGATTTCGAGAGTTTGCGTTTGAACGGTTGTGCGGTCGTAGTGCAGCGAAGCATTCCTCCCTGTCCCGGAGATATTTCTCAAATTCAGATCGACAAGTCCGCTCAGATACCCCGACTGAGTCCCATTCTGCGGAGGGTTATATCCAAGTACTCCATCAACAGTACTTGTACTTGCTTCTTTTACTCGAAGAACGATAGCAACTGTGGAATCACCGCTCAAATAAAGCTCCGGTTCGCTCACCGATTCGAAAAAACCGAGCCGTTCGACTCGGGCCCGTGCTGTCGTCAGAACATCCGAGTTATAATATGCACCCAGTGTTAGCGCAAGCTCTCGTGTGATGACATTCGCATTCGTACTCTCATTTCCAATAATAATAACTTTCTCTATCTTCGCCCTCGGGCCTTCCTCAACTCGAAGATGGATCCCTAACAGGCCTTCGTGTGGGTCGACTGCATTGTGGGGCGTTATTTCATCAATATTTATCTTTGCAAGCGGGTATCCATGCTGCTGATATAGTCCAAGCATCGAATTAATATCTGCTTTCAGCACCGCCTCGTTCAAAATTCTGCCGGTAATTGTTGAGAGCCCACTTGTTAGCTCACTTTCAGCAAAAATAGTCTCGCCACGAATGTCAATAATGCCGACGCGATATTGCCTGCCCTCCGTAATGAAGAATGTCAATTGAAATCCTTGTGCGGAATCAGGAGGCACGCTCAGTCCGACCTGAAACGAATCGATCCGCGAATAAAGATACCCATTCTCAACATAGTACTTTTGTATCGTCTGCTCGGCACGTTGCACTGCAAGCAACATCTCAGATCTGTTCGAGATCGGCCGATTGATCGGGCTTTCCTCGGCCATCTTTAACGCATCGTTAAGCTTATTGCCTTCTACTCGCTCGTTGCCGCGAAATACGATTTTTGTGATCGGGAAGGCTAAGAGGGAGTTTGGAACAATATAGAATACTGCGGCCAACAGGCACGGCCATATTCCATTGCAGAATCCCTTTGACATTATTTAATGAAAGATGAAAAACCGCGTTAGGGTTTCCATCATCTCGACCATTTCTTTAACTCGCAGCAGGCTGCATTGCGCCATACTTATGAATGATGCCGTCACTCTTCTTTAAGCTCGAGATTTGCTGCATCAAATTTGCAGGCACAGTAAGATCGAGCTTTACGTACATTGCCCTCAGATGCATTCGAAACAATTCGTCGAACATGTCTTTCTGCGAGCTGAAATGGTCGTCGTCATACCACCACCACCAATCACTCCCCTCGGCGATCATCAGCTCTTCATGCGCCAATTCTATCTGCGTCATCCGTTCGTTTTTGCCCTCAGACATACTTTCTGCATGCCTCTTTGCTGAGTCAAATGCTGACTTCGCTTGCGCAAGCACATCCCATGCGATGTTATCCTCAGTCTGGCCGATCCAGATGTTGAAGTTTGCATCTATCCATGAGCCAGCAACAATCTGCGGCAGAATTGGGAGATTTGCTTTATTGGAAGTCGCAACTACATTGCTAAATGTAACTGGAGATATTTCAGGGGTGGATGCCAGTGTCGAGTAAAGCGTATCGAGAAATTCAAACCCATTATTCAAATAAAATTCCCAGCAATTCTCGCCATCAAGAATTACCGATATGCAGGCGTCATCGAGAATTTCCTCACCATAAGCTTCGATCAGGTCATCTCTTATCCTCAAAATATTCCCCTTGAAATTTTCTACCGCATCGCGGGCATTCCACTTCTGATATGTAAAACCAATATCATCCGATAGTAGATGATCGCGGAAGAAGACGATCAATTCACCATCTGAAGTCTCAGCTTTCCACGGAAAATATTTTCCATGTTCAGGTTTTATCGACTTTAATGCAGCCTTTGTCTCATGCGAATCAATTGAATTATTCAGAACAGCCTCGTCGGATGCTGTCCACAAAAATCCATTCTTTCGAACCAGAGTCAGGACATCCTGCGACAAGCTTCCTTCGCTTGGCCAAAGACCTTGCGGGTCCTTTCCAAATTTTTCCTTGTAATAAGCTCGGCACATCTCTAGTTGCCTGATAGCTTCTTCTGGAGCTTTGAATTGTGCAGATGGCAACGGAACATTCGGCATAGCCTCGCGCGCGCTCATCGAATCGACGAGAAGAGGCAATATAGGATGATAGAAAGGAGTAGTCGTAAGCTCGATCTGCCCAGAGTTCAACAGATCGCGATGAAGCGGAATAATCTTCCGAACATTCTCGATCTGTGCTCGCATTAACGCTTGCTTATCATCCTCCGTAAAGTTACGATCTTTATCGACAAGAGATTTGAATGGCTCCTGTGTTCGAGATATTTCTCCCGTCCATGCAAGCGAGTAATGAACAGCAAGATCGCGATAATCCTGAGTATCGAATTGAGACTGCCTGTCCCCTCCTCGAAAATAAGCTTTCTCATACAACTCCCGGTATCTCGGCGAGCGGTCGATCACCTCTTCACGGTGAGCGATAAAAAAGTTGTCGAGCATGAATACCTGATCGCCGCTCCAGAGAGAATCGGCATCTTTCGTCATAAAATCAACCACACGGTCGTATGCATTACCAGCTAAATATTCCTCGATCTGCTTCAGGAGAGACGGAACGAGATTTATCGTCGCATGCATTTCCGGATGGCGCTCCAAATGCTGCGCCATTTCGAGATAATCTTTCGTCGAGTGCAGCCATGCCCACGGCATTAGGAAGCGATCTCCCGCGCGATAATAAGGCTGATGTTGATGCCAGAGAAGGCAGAGCTTAATAGGGGTCATATTGACGCAAACCGTGTAGTAGCGTGAATATATTCCCGCTACTACACAAATTCAATATTTCACTCCACCTCCGCCACCCTATGCTTCGCACTTTCCTGCACCACCTTATCCGCAAAATCTCGCGGAGCTTCCTCGTAGTGGCTGAAAGATTGCTTATGCGATGCTCGTCCTTGCGTTAACGACCGCAGACGTGTCGAATAGTGATACAACTCGGCAAGCGGCACTTTGGCTTTTATGACTTCAAGTCCATTCTTCGAGTCCATGCCCATGATCTTGCCTCTTCGAGATGAAATATCGCCAAGCACATCGCCCATGTGATCGCCAGGAACGGTGATCTCCAGATCGTATATAGGTTCGAGCAACACTGGCTTTGCTGACAAAAACGCTTCCTTGAAAGCCATTTTCCCGGCAGTCTTGAATGCATTTTCGTTTGAGTCCACCGGATGCTCCTTGCCGTCGTAAAGAGTAACGGCAACATCCACTACGGGATAACCGGCATACGGGCCTTGCGTAAGG
>Ga0206959_10296_pt1 | contig 12081 bp, 9 predicted proteins | sample Alteio_BWOrgHeat_31_FD_152971 | JGI IMG/M metagenome (GOLD analysis project Ga0206959, IMG submission 152971) | Enriched cells from forest soil in Barre Woods Harvard Forest LTER site, Petersham, Massachusetts, United States -... | ecosystem: Environmental > Terrestrial > Soil > Temperate forest >...
CATCCTTCGCAACCAAGCGGGATGAACAGTGGGACATCCCGAACGCCTTCAACTTCACTATCGTCGGTGAACCGGTGCTGAATGGCCGTCCGGCCTGGCAAATCACCGCCGAACCCCGTCCCGATTACAAGGGCAGGAACGGCGGCATCCTGCACAATCTGCGCGCAACTTTCTGGATCGACCAGATAGACTTCCAATGGGTCAGAGTCGAAGCCGAGACCCTCGATACAATTTCCTTCGGCCTATTCATCGCGCGGATTGCGAAAGGCGCGGTGCTGACTTTCGAAGCTCAGCGCATCAACGACGAAGTATGGGCGCCGTCGCGGGTCTATGTGAAGGGCGCCGCGCGTCTGGCGCTGGTGAAGAAATTCAACATCGAAGAAAATATGACCTTCAGCGATTACAAAAAGTTTCGCACCGACGCAACAATAACCTCAATCGCCGACCCAAAGTAGCGCTGATCGCCTGCCCGTCTATTGATCGATCGAAATCCGCCGCAGCAACTTAAAGTCGCTGAGCATTTTCCCGGTTCCCAGCACCACCGACGCCAGCGGATCGTCGGCAATGGAAACCGGAAGCCCGGTCTCCTCGCGAATACGCTTATCGAGGTTTTTAATCAGCGCCCCGCCACCCGTCAGAACAATTCCACGATCCGAAATATCCGCCGAAAGTTCCGGCGGCGTTCGCTCGAGCGCCACGCGAATCGCATTCACGATCGTTGCAATACATTCCGACAAAGCTTCCCGAACCTCGCTGTCGTCAATCAGCACGGTCTTCGGCACGCCTTCAATCAGATTGCGTCCTTTGATCTCCATCGTAAGCGGCCGGTCCAGCGGATAAGCCGACCCGATCTCCATCTTGATCGATTCTGCCGTGCGCTCGCCAACCAGCAAATTATGCTTGCGTTTCATGTACTGCATCACGGCGTCGTCCATCTCGTTGCCCGCAACGCGCACCGACCGCGAATACACAATTCCGGACAACGAAATCACCGCAATGTCCGTGGTCCCGCCGCCGATATCGACCACCATGTTGCCGGAAGGCTCTGTAATCGGCAGCCCCGCGCCGATCGCCGCGACCATGGCCTGTTCCACCAGATGTACTTCGCTGGCCTTGGCGCGATACGCCGAATCCATCACCGCGCGCTTTTCCACCTGGGTGATTTCGCTGGGCACGCCGATGACAATGCGCGGATGCACCAGCACCTTCCGGTTGTGCGCTTTCTGAATGAAATAATTCAGCATCTTCTCGGTGACTTTGAAGTCCGCGATGACGCCGTCTTTCATTGGTTTGATGGCGATAATATTGCCCGGTGTTCGGCCGACCATCTCCTTCGCTTCTTTGCCGACTGCCTCAATCTCCCCGCTGTTCTTGTTCAGGGCGACGATGGAAGGTTCGTTAACAACGATGCCTTTGCCTTTGGCAAATACCAGTGTGTTGGCCGTGCCGAGGTCAATGGCAAGGTCCGACGAAAGCAGACTAAAAAGGGAGCGAAGATTCATCTAAGTGCTTATAAATAAATAGGAAAGGAGTGTTTTTAGTTACAGCCTTAATCCTAGCATGCGGGCCTAATCAACCTGACTAAACCGGTACCCGGCGTCCCTCAAAGCCCCGTGCAGCTTCTCTACGTGGGCTTGTCCGCGGGTTTCCATAGTGATATCAATTGCGGTCTCCCCCAGGCTCACCCCGTAGTGCGCCCGATTGTGCAACGTCTCCACGATGTTGGCCTGATTGACGGCGATCACCGCCGCTACCCGCTGCAGCGCGCCCGGATGATCCGGCAGATGGATTCGCAACCTCAGGCGCCGCCCGTCGCGAAGTAGTCCGCGCTCGATGATTCGGGACAGCATGGAGACATCCAGATTTCCGCCGGAAACCAGCACCGCGACTCTCTTTCCGCTACAACCGATTTTTCCCGCCAGCGCTGCCGCCAGTGCAGCTGCGCCAGCCCCTTCCGCAAGCGTTTTTTCCTGCTCCAGCAATACCAAAATCGCTGAAGCGATTTCTTCTTCCTCTACTGTCACAACCTCGTCCACGTACTTCTTCAATAGCGGGAATGTCAGCGACCCGGTTTGCCTGACTGCGATTCCATCTGCGAGAGTAGCCGCCGCCGGCACAGGTACCGGCTCGCCGCGCCGCAGCGCAGCCTGTGCGCTCGGGAGCCGCGCGGTCTGCACCCCGATCACCCGTATGTTCGGATTCCGCGACTTGATTGCGCAACCGATTCCGCCAATCAGCCCGCCCCCTCCCACAGGCACGACGACCGCATCGAACTGAACTCCGCTCCTCAGCATCTCAAGACCGATCGTCCCCTGTCCGGCGATGACGTCTTCATTGTTGAAGGCATGCACGAAAGTCAGCCCAGTTTGCTCCCCGTGACGTAGTGCGGCATGATACGTTTCGTCGTAATTCTCTCCCTCCAGCACAACGTCCGCGCCATAGCCGCGCGTGGCTGTTACTTTAATCAGCGGCGTGTAAAGTGGCATCCAGACCTGCGCCGCAATTCCACGCCGCGCTGCGTGAAAAGCGATTCCCTGGCCGTGATTGCCGGCCGAGGCCGCGATCACGCCCCGTCTGCGCTCATCGTCCGAGAGCGTAAGCAGCCGGTTGAGCGCGCCGCGTTCCTTGAACGACCCCGTGATTTGCAGATTCTCCAGCTTCAGATAGATCGCGTTGCCAGCCATGCCGGTGAGCGTCTCCGAATAGACAAGCGGGGACTCATAGATCGCCCCGCCGATCCTCGCCGCTGCCGCTTCGATCGCCTCCGGCGTCAGCATGCGATCCCCAGTCGCGTGGCGGGCTTTGCTCCGCGCGATTCATCGGTGACATCAATGGCGGAGCGTACGTCGATCAGCTTGTTCAGTCGCGCCATCGCGCGGGGCAACATGTGAGGGGCGATGTCGGCTGCAACCGTCATCCGGGCAGCGCCTGCCTTCCCTGGGTCCGGCGCATATGTCATCGCGGTGATGTTGATTCCCGGCGCCGTCAGTGTTCCGGCCACGCGCATCAGCGCCCCGGGTTTGTTTGTCAGCCAAACCTGAATCATTCGGTGCATGCTCTTCTCTCCAAAAAGAAAAAGGCCCCGGTGCGGATTCCGTCCGCCCGGGGCCTTTCTGATGTCGTTCTTAAATCGCTGTCGACGTCAGGCAGGCGAGGCGCAATCGGCAATAATCATTGCCGTCGCCGGGGTAATCATAATGGCCTGAACCGAAAACATCGTCAACGTAAACAGCATACACCAAAAGGAGGACGTCCGAAAAAGCCCGGCTGATGCGGCTTCTGACTGTCCTGATTGAGGATTATGACCGCCGCCACTCAACGCCGCCCGATGAAGCACTACCGGCGGAAAGACTCCAATTCCTCTTACCGCGAACTCATCGTATATAGGTAAACGCTGTGCGAGCGCCCGGCCACCATAAGTTTTTGCACTTCCGCCGCTTTCCACCCGCGAATCTCGAAATCATGCGAAACTACCCGTGCCGATGGCTTCAGTTGTTTTTCCAGAATCGGCTTCAGCCGCTCGTTCGAACTGGTCAGCAAATAGAGCGTGACCACATCCGCCTGGGTTAAATCGGCTCGCAGCGCGTTGCCGTGAATGATCTTCACCTGATCGGAGAGCCCCATGTCAGCCACCCGCGCAGCGGTCCTTTCGTAAATATCCCGCCGGATCTCAATCCCAACCGCTCTCGCCTGATAGTGCTGCGCCGCCGCAATGACAATGCGACCGTCCCCGCACCCCAGGTCCATCACCATCTCTCCGGGCTTGATCTTCGCCATCAACAGCATCTGATCCACCACTGTTTGCGGGGTAGGGAAGGAGGGGGCCAGGGTGTCAGGGTCGGTGTACCTTTGTCCGCAAAGGACTGCTGCCCCCGCCATAGCGGCAAATGCCAGTCGAATCAGCCGCGAATCCCTGAAAATCATCTACTTCGGAGACGTCAGCGATGCCGTCTGTGGTTTCACTTTCGTCATCCGGTTCACAATATCGCTCCACGCATTAGCCAGATCCCGGGGCCGGCTGATCGTGTATTCCACCCCCTTCAGCTTCTTGACCATGGATCCAATCGAGTCGCGCCACGGGTTTTGCTGGGGCCGAAGGTTGTAGTTCATATAAAAGACCGGTAGATTGACAGCCGAAAGGTCCTTAATCACATCGGCTGGAACGTTTTGATCGAGCGATAGCTTCGGACCGGCAAAAATGACGGCGTCAGCGCTGGCTTGTCCCAATTCGTCCTCCACCAAATGAGTTAGAAAATCCACCTCGCTGTGAGGATTAGCAAGGTTCTTGTAATCGACGGTGCCCAACTTCACGCCGCTGACCGCCTTCCCCAGCGCCGGAAAGTCGATATGGTCGGTGTCCTCAGCCCGATAGACCACCTTCTGGTCCGTCATATTGAACGCAACCAGGGAGAACCTGCCGATCCTCGGATCGCGGTGAATGTTGCGCAAAATGGAGACGATTGCGCTGGTATCGATGGGCGGCATAGCAGCCGAACTTGAATTCTGCGGCGCAAAATTTACCAGCAGTTTGACCCGATAATTCTCGCTCGGCGTCCGGGTTACCGGCGGATCGGGCCGGAAAAAATCGCGCTCAGCGGCTTCGATCTCGCTTAATCCAATCTCCGGCTTCACGTTCTGGTCCTGCGAGGTGAGGCTTGCAGTCACATCCCAATCCGAGGAGCAAACCCGCTCCATTCGGTCGCGCATCATCCAGTCGACATGATAAGAGCCTTCCCCGACGTCGAACGTTCCCTCGAGATAGGTTTCGCCCTTGCTGTCTTCGTCTAAGGGAGGAACGTTGAACTTCTGCGAAAAGAATGCAGGCGACTGCTTGTTTTCCGCTGACGTCACTTTAAAAACCATCGTCAGCGTATCGCCGTTCCCGGCGATTTCCCTCAGAGGCAGCGTAACGCCATAGCCGGCATGGAACCGCAGATCGAACCCCAGAACCGCTTTCAGCGGAGTCACGTTACAGGGGAGATCCTTGCGGGCCTCCTCCGTCTCGATGACCGCCGCATCGGAAGGCAGCAATTGCACCGGCCCACCCTGAATGCGGCTGTGAAGCATGTTCTGCGCGTTCAGCGGCGCACTTCCAAGCCAGCCGCACGCCGCGCCGGTCGCCAGAACGGCAACGATCCTTCCCCCGACTCCGTTCATTCCGAGAGTCCTTTTTTTTGCAGTCACGGTAAGCCCTCTTACCAACTACCAGATTGGTAACTATCCTACACCCGCAAACGAACGAAGCAAAGCAATTTTCGTACCAGCACTACTAAAAGAAATCGGCCTTATCGGGGGGGTGTGAGAATAGGCTTTGAATCCGCCAGACATCACCCGCCGAAGCTTCCTGTTTTCGATAGCGCTGTCTGCATGCACCCGGCCCCGCGCGCCACGCTATCAGGGCTGGCTGTTTGTTGGCAGCGAAGCCGAAAAAGGCATAGTCGTTGCCGATCTTGCCGAGTTCAAACGGGTAATTGCCATCCCATTGGGCGAAGCTCCCCGCTCCATTCTGGTCTGTCCCGCCGGTGTCTTCGCGGCCTGTTCCAGTACGCAAACGCTGTATCGCATCGACCCGGCGAGGCCAAAGATCACCGCCAAAATTGGCCTGCCTGGGACGGTGGCGGCGATGGCACTCCTCGGCGAAAGCACCACCGCGGCAGTCTTGCTTGACCGTCCGGCTGCACTGATGACGATCGATTTGGCGTCTGGTAAAACGCTGTCAAAAGTGCCGTTGCCGGCCGGTCTCGCACCGCTTGCAGTCGCCACCACCCCGGATCAAGTGGCAGTCGCTGCCGGACGCGGGATTTTGCGCTTCTCTCCGAAGTCTGGCGCACTGCTGGGTCAGACCGATGTCGGCTCGGCGCCGGGGCCGATCCTGTTTCGGAACGACGCCCTGACCATTTTGGCCGGCCTGCCGGAGACAAGGGAGATCGTCACCCTCGATGCCGTAACCGGGGATCTGCTTAACCGCCTCCCGCTTGCCATCGCGCCCCGCCACTTTTGCTTCAATCCCGATGGCGGCCAAATGTTCGTGACCGGCTCAGGTCTGGACGCCCTGGTGATCGCCAATCCCTACCAAAACGAAATCGACCAGACCATCAGCGCGGGCCACGAACCGGGCGCCATGGCGGTTCAGGCGCAGCAAAATATTCTGCTGGTAGCCAATCCATCCAACGTGACCCTCCTGAATATTGACACCCGCCGCCTTGCGGCAACGGTAGCGGTCAACGGCCTGCCTGGAGAGATCCTGGTAACTCCGGGTGGTGAATACGCGCTGGCGGTAAGCCAGGATTCGGGTGACGTCTCCGTAATTCGTCTCGCAACGGTGCTGGACCGCAAGCAGCGGACCAAGCCGGTCTTCACTGTGTTCCCAACCGGCGGCGGCCTGCGCTCGGCGGCAATTGTCCCTTTAGCAAGATAAAAAGGAACCCTCTGTTATACTGGTTTTGTCAACGTTCAGTTTCCCCCGTCGCCGGGTGAATCTTTGCCAGTCAGAAATTTCTCGCGAGGACGTTGCAACAGCCGGTGCCTGACGCGCCGAACTTGCTGGTTGAACGCAACTAAGCCGAGAGTATCTTAGAACTTCTGAACAGTCGTAAAGATTTTGAACCGGTGGCCCTTACCCGCCTCCGTCTCCCTCTGCTTCGCAGTTTTACTGCCTTCCGCCTGCCCACTTAAAGACAAATAAATCAAACACTTAATGACTCAGTTTACAGAACTAAACCTTTGTTCCGCTCTCAAGACCAATCTTGCGCGGAACCTTTTCACTACCCCTACGCCGGTCCAGGCGCAGGCGATTCCGCCACTGCTGGCGGGCCGCGACGTCGTCGCAACCGCGCAAACCGGTACCGGGAAAACCCTTGCCTTCGCGATTCCGATCATCGAAGCTCTGGCCGCAATGCCGCGCGGGAAAAACATCAAAACGCTGATTCTCAGCCCCACTCGCGAACTGGCGATCCAGATCGAGCAGGCGTTCAAGCAACTCGCCGAAGGCACTCGCATCCGCACCGCAGTTGTTGTGGGCGGCATGAGCGAGAACAACCAGCTTCGCGATATCAAAGGCGGAGCCGAGGTGGTCATCGCCACCCCCGGCCGTCTTTGCGACTTTCTCCAGCGCCGTCTGATCAACCTGTCGCATACCGCGATGATCGTGTTGGATGAGGCCGATCGCATGCTGGACATGGGCTTCCTGCCCTCACTCCGCGCCATCCTGAAAGAACTCCCCAAGACCCGCCAGACCATGCTGTTTTCCGCGACCATCGAGCGCTCGGTGGCGCATCTGGTGGAATCCTATGTGAACAATCCGGTGCGCGTGGCGGTTGGCGTCGCAACCCGCCCCGCGGAGATGGTCGATTTGTTCTGCTACGAAATCGACCAGCGCTCCAAGTTCGATCTGTTGGTCCACCTTCTCGGTGAACATCAGGGTCCTTTCCTTGTCTTCACCCGGACCAAACATGGCGCCGACAAGGTTGCCAAATTCCTGGAACGCACCAAATTCAAGACCACCCGCATCCACGGTGACCGCTCCCAGAGCCAGCGCAATCAGGCGCTCCAGGGCTTCAAAGACGGCAAGTATCGCGTCCTCGTAGCCACTGACGTAGCTGCTCGCGGCATCCATGTGGATGGTATCGAGCATGTTGTGAACTACGATCTGCCCCAGGCCGCCGAAGACTTCATTCACCGCGTTGGCCGCACTGGCCGCGCGGGCGCGCGTGGCACGTCATGGACCTTCTCCGGACCACTGGAACGCTCTGACGTTCGCACTATTGAGCGCATCACTGGTATCAAAATGGTTTACAAAGAACTGCCGGCGTTGCCGCAACCGATTGGTTTGGTTCGCGATGCAACGAATGTGGTCGTGATCCCATCCGCTGGCGTCCCGAAGCCCGCCGCCGGGCCGAACCGCGCCTTCGCCCGCAGCTTCTCCCCACGTGGCCGCCGCTCCGGCCGCCGCTAAAATCATTCGCGATAAATCATCGGATGCCGGCGTAGTCAGCAATGGCAACGCCGGTATCGTCAGCCCTACAGGCCAGGTCTTTTGTAAAAGTAACGAGGATGAAATGGCCGCAGCCGGTAAAATACCGACGTGGCCCACGCGGGAAGCAGGCGTTTGCAGGTCGCGGGATGCGCCATCGTACTGGATGCGTCCAGCATTTTGTCCTTTGATTCCTCCCATAGCGCAGAATAATCGCTTTGCTGCGGCGTCTTCAAAAAAATCGGCACCGCCGCAGTGCGTCTCGCGGACGCAATCACATATACAGGCCGTGCATTGCACAGCTCGACCCGCGAATGAACCTGCTGTGGATCGGCTACTTCGCACCACGTCCCATTCCAGGGGTTGTCCGTGCCCTAAGAATTATTCGCAGGTGGGACGCTCACAAAATCTTCACCTTGTTCTTCCGTCAAAACCCACGGCGATCTCGGAAACCGTTGCACTCCAGAATATGTGCACCAGTGTAATGTGTCCATCAGGGTCATACTTTTAATTTGCCTGCAATCCTTCCTCGATCCCCTGCCTGGTCAACCTGGATTTCACCGGCAACCCTCCGTTTTCAGGTACACAATACCGCTCCGTTTCTCGACACGAGGCTTGCCGCCACAGAATCGGGCCGGCTGATCGAACTCGGCCTCAGTGTCGATGGCCACCTCCGCATCCTCGCCAGTTGGGAAAACATCCTGGAGCCTCACCTGACGCCGTCCGAACAACTTGAGGATTATTTCGCGCTTTGCCTTGCCTGCCATCACGCCACGGTCGCGACTTTTGTTCCCACAGATGTCGACACTAAAATTCGCGGCATCCTCTGGCGCGAAACCAAAGATCCTGAAGTGCTCCGGTCAATGATGCGACTTGCGTTGGCATCTCAGCGTTGGTCAGACGATGGCATCTCTACTCGCCGCGTCCGGGGCGTCAGCGGCCATGACGGAGAACATTGGAGCGCCATTGCCGGCGGTCTCGGGCAACTCCTGGAGATGGGGGACCGGACGGCGTCCGACGAAGCCATCGCCGCAATCGAGGCTGAAATCGAGCGTGAGCAGCATATTTTCGAACGAACAGCCACTGAGCGCGGCGTCGAACTGGACTTGCTGCGCCTCGCCATGACACTGGCTCACAACCGCGGCGACCTCACCCAGGGAATGGGCTTCTGGAAGCGCACCCCGGTGACCACGCCAGTGATGGAGCATCTGCAGGCCCGCGGCAGCTTTGAGCGGGCCGTGTTCATGTACCAGCAGACCGGTCTTTCCGCCGAAGGGCATCGTCATTACCCGCTTCGCGCGGTCAAAGCGCTCCGCCGGTCGCCGCAACTGCTGCTGCCTTTGAGTCCTTTTTTGGATGACTGGGGCGCGACAGTCGGCGAGATCGAGGAATCGCACGAGGTGCTCACGGCGCTGGTGGAAGGGTGTCAAAAGCTCCCCGGCCAACAGGGCTACTATCGCGCGATCGCGGGTATGCGGCAGGCGGGGTCAGGAGCGTTCGACCGCGCTGCCGCCCGTACTCCAAACGCCACGCAGCGCATTCTGAAGGGTGGGGAGATGAGGAAGATGATCGATCTGGGCCGAGCTTCGTTCGAAGCCATGATGTCCAAACGGGCCCGAACGGCATTTACGATGCGCATGCCCGAAAAAGCAGCAGATCCAGACTGAACGTCACGCGCATCGCCGTCGCCGGTTGCGCCTGCATGGGCCGGTAGATAGAGTGAAGCACGTCATCCACCGCCTCGGTATCCAACTCGGCCGCGGTTGTGACACGGTCTCTCTCGACCAGTTCAAACTCCTTCGCAAAAGATTCCACCGTCCGTTCCACACGATCCCGACCCCTGCCGCGTAGTTCGATCAGATCCTCCGGCGCCGGCACCGCGACCAGCAACCGGCCTCCGTCCTGCAGCACTCTGCGGAACTCTGCCGCGTTCATTCGTGCTGTAATCGACACAATTTTTGAGAATGCTCCGTCCATAAACGGAATAAACCGATCCGCATTCGCGGCGATCCAAAGGCAGTCCGCGTAGCGCCGCGCCGCCGCATCCATTGCGGACGTTGAAATGTCGATACCGGCCGCCCCACATCCGCTCATCTTCGCGATGTTGCCGGCATAGAAGCCCTCGCCGCACCCCGCGTCCAGAATGCTATCTGCCGGCGCGGCGGCGAGAATTTGCGCAATCCCCGTCAGTAGCGGCGCCGTGAAGCCGCGATCGTGCAATCGCCGGCGCGCGGCAACCGCTTTTGCTGAATCGCCCGGCTGCTTCGACCGCCGGTCCTGGGGTTGCAGCAGGTTCACATACCCGCTGCGCGCGATATCGAACGAATGCCGGTTGCCGCAAACCAATTGTTTTTGGACATGCTCGAACGGTTTCCGGCAGTCCCGGACCGGGCAGAGAAGCCGCTCAATTCCCTGGATGGTACTCCCTTTCCGTATGGCCCGTGAGTTGTGATTTATAGAAGTACACTTCACGCAGGTTGCCGCTCGCGTAGCGCTCCGCCTCATCGTTGAAGTGCTTCGATTTCGGGTCTCCGCTTTCGCCGCCCGCCGTCACCGCGACCGCCCGAACCTTGTCTCCGAACTCAACCACCGCCACGAAACTGTTGCCGCTGGTGCCGTACCACTTCTTCGTCCCCGGATAGGCGCGAGCCCCAAATGACGCCAGCGATCCCCAGTTGGCGGACGTGAACGGAACCGGAATGCTGGGCGCGGCATCGTTAAACGGGTGCACAATGTCGTCCGTCAGGCGCTGAAAGCGGTTGATATCGCCCCACTGCGTCTTCCACGACCCGAAATCGCCCTTGAGCTTATCCGAGGCCGCCGCCAGTCCCTGCACCAGTTGATCCGGGGGCATTTTCGTCGCGACATATTCCTCGGTGGCAACACCCGCCGCTCGCGCCTGCGCGCCGGCCTTCCGCTGCATCTCTTCGCCCCAGAAAACCGCCAGCGATGTCGGGATCGAGTTCGCTCCCCACCGGTAATCCCATTTCCGCAGCAGGCCGATCTGTTCCGCCGTCGCGGCCTTCGCCGCGTTTCCGGAAGGCATGCCGTCCCAGGCTTTGACCAGCACCGGGACCGTCTGCGCAAACCACGGGAGGTAGCTGTCGAAAGCCGCTGCCAGCAACGATTCCGGCGTGAAATCTTTCTTATCGCCCAACACCCGGATCATATGCCGGCCGCGTGCCGATTCAAATGTTCCTTTTTCCACGTATGCCGGATAATCCGCTCGTTTCAGACTGCTCGGCCCCGCCGCCGACCACGGCCAGTTGTTCGAGTTGTACAGCCAGCCGCTCTTCGGATTGAGCAGGTTCGGCGCCTCGTCCACCTTCAGCAGACCTTTGTATTCTGTTTCCGGGTCGCTGCCATCCACTGGCTTCGTCCAGTCGTATTTCGTATCGCGGCGCGGGATATAGTTGCCGTGGAAATACGCCACATCGCCCTGTGCCGATGCAAATAGCGTGTTGTTGGAGGAATTCGCGAACAATTCCATCGTCTGCTTATAAGACTTGTAATCGGTGGCCTTCGTCCGCAAATACGATTGCTCTAGCGCCTTCACCGGCTCCTGCATAATGCGGAAGCTGACCCAGTTTCCGTTTTCCGAGCGCACCACTGGCCCGTGCTGCGTGCGATAGATCGTAAACTTTTTCTCTGCCATTCGGTCCCCGTTCTTATAGGGCACCGTGATCTCGGAAACGGTCACCGGCCGCCATTCCTTGCCGAACTTATAGAACCACTTGCCGTCTTTCTTTTCCACCGTCTCCAGGTACTCATCGATGGCGTCCACGCCGCTGGATGTATGCATCCAGCCCACCTTGTCGTTAAACCCCTGATAAAGGAAGAACTGGCCCCAGGTGGATGCGCCGTATGCATTTAAACCTTCCTGGCTGACCATCTGCAGTTCAGATCGGAAAAAAAATGACGTATGTGGATTAATCAGCAGCAGCGCATGACGGTTCTTCGTAATCGAAGGTGAAATCGCGATCCCGTTGGAACCGCGGGGCTCTTCCGGTTTGCCGGGGTCGGGCAGAATTTGCAGGCGGCCTACCGGGCTCTTGCTGTAAAACGTCTCGAGTTGGTTGAGATTGACTTTCTCCGTATCCCCGCCGATA
>Ga0206959_10297_pt1 | contig 12058 bp, 11 predicted proteins | sample Alteio_BWOrgHeat_31_FD_152971 | JGI IMG/M metagenome (GOLD analysis project Ga0206959, IMG submission 152971) | Enriched cells from forest soil in Barre Woods Harvard Forest LTER site, Petersham, Massachusetts, United States -... | ecosystem: Environmental > Terrestrial > Soil > Temperate forest >...
GCGGGCGAGGAGTCCGTGGCGCACGCGGTTTTGCGATGAGACTGCTTTGCCGGTTTCGGTGGCGGGTCCACGGGAGCGGGCACCATTGCGGCGCGCGGATTCGGCGCGGGTGAGACTGGTTTCGGTGGGGCTGGTTTCGGTGATCGTTTGGTCGGGCATGACCACAGTCTGGATCACAGTTTTTTCAGGAACCGTTCGGAATTTTGTAAGTTGCTGACATCTCAGGGCACTATTTTGCCCGAGAACGCGTTACCGGCATTTTGGAAGAACGGGTTTTTCGCGCCCGCGTGGTACTAACGAGGCGTGATGAGTGCCACGGCGACATTTGCGAGCAGAGCGGGGCGCGCGGCCGAGGTACCGCCGGAGATGGACGCGGTTGCGTTCGCGAGGCGCTGCCAATTGTGGCGCTATAACATTTTCTGTGTAAATTGTTTTTTGGTAGTTTGGCTTAACGTTTCGACTCACATCCAAACTTACAAGCAACAGTCTCGGTGGCAGTCCGGGGCGCGGCTGGCAAGCTTACGATGGAATCCACTATTGAGGCGAAAGCGGCGACCATTCTGGAATTCGTCCACGGGCATCGGGGCTGACCTGTCGGAGAGGCACTGGAGCAAGCGGGCTATCCGAGTTCCTCATTTTTCGCGCCGCTGAAGAGACGCGCAAAGGCCAGCACTGAAACGAGTATGCCTTCACAGAACTTTACCCATTTACACGTCGATTTCCCTCCTGTCACCAGGAATGTGTATCGCTCAAAGATGTATCGGCTGGCAGAAGAGGAAGCGTGTGCCACTCTTGCTGTGAGCCCAGACAATACGGTAGTCGCTACATATTTTGCCCTGTGAATCGATACACACAAACTTTGCATTATGTTCGGACTCGAAGCGAAGCGCCAAGTGACAGTGTTGGGGTAGAGGTGGATTCGGCTCGCCTGTCGGCTTGTCACCGTAACACATGAAAGTGACCGATGTTCCTTTACCGGTTGCGTCCGGCCGTTCGATGTCAATTATCACTTGGGAGGTGCCGAGCGGACATAATGCCAAAGCCAGTAGGACGGCACCGTGCCCTCCTGGCATCGGAGCAATCTCCAGCGCAGGAACATCAGGCTTGGGTGCATCTGCTTCTTTGACGCCCGCCAGCACGTGTTCCCATTGTTCTTTGGTCAAATGGACAAGAACCGGCTCGCGCTCACTCTGCCGTATTTCTGCCAGATTTAGGATCTTCGGAATGATAGTTTTGGACGTCATGTATGCCCCTTGTGATCCAACAGACTATGTAGTGCGGTCTGCCAGTCAGTTGACTCTGCGAAGTTTGAAAGTAACTCGGAAGTTGCAAAAACCCTTTACGTTTTCTCCGATGTTCTCTTCATGCACTTCGCCCACAAATTCCGCGAAACTTCCGGTTCCGCCCAATACCGCGCGATCCCCGGAGAGGTGGGCATTCGGCCAGGTACCATCTGTCAGAAGGGTTGATTTGTCGGTCAGGAGCGTATACATCTCGGTCGCAAAAGCCAGATCGGGAGGAGCATGTTTATTGTCCGCTACCGCCTGCAGAAAGCCTGCCAGATCGGTCATGAATGTTCCGCGAACTCTGTATTTGCCAATAGCCCCGGGTGCATTCGGATCGAAATTGGTTTTGCCTTTGGGAATCGTACCAGCCGGGTAGATGTTGCCGTCTTCCACGAAAGTGTCTCCGGGGTTGAAATCATCGTCGGATTTCAGCGGCTTCCCACTAAGTTGGTAGACCGGAAGACCCAGTGCCACGTCCACGGTGAAGGTCCTCAAGTCGTCGTTGTTCGCTTTCATTTTGAGAGGGGAAATTAACGCTGCGGCGAGCGTAAATGAAGTCAATGCGGCTGCCGCAACCGCCACCCTATTCTTTTTTGACCAGTTGCCGGGGCGTGCGACATCGCGCATCGATTTAATCGTTTTGTTCATTTTGCTTGTCCTTTCGTCGGGCGGGGCTCAAGTGCCCCGTTTTGCAACGTGCCACGAATCGCGATGGAGTGGCAATGAGGCTGCCCTGAGTTCTTCCTCATGTCATATGAGGAGCGCATAAGTTGTGCGGCAGCCCACGTTAAACCGCCCACCCAGGCAGGATTCGGGCTAGAATAGCGAGAGCGAAATGTCGGCAGCGGGAGTAAGCGGGCGGCGGGATGTCGCTCGATTCGGTGAGTTTGAAGTCGACTTTTTGCGCCATACACTTTCGCGCAGCGGCGTCAGCATCAATCTCCAGAGGCAACCCCTCAAAGTCCTCGAACTCCTCATCCAGCACGCTCCAGGCATCGTTTCGCGCGATGAGATCCGGCGCCATATTTGGGGCGACGACGTTTACGTCGACTCTGCGCAGAACATCAACTTCTGCATCCGTCAGATCCGCGCAGCTTTGGGCGATACCTCTGAAGGGCATCTGATCGAGACACTTCCGCGGCAAGGCTACCGATTTGTTGCGCCTCTAGACGCCGCGCCGGAAAGCACGAGTGCCTCCGAACATTCGCCCGATAAAGGAACGCGATCAGGAATTTCGAGACGCTGGCTGATTCCAGGCTTGTGCGCCCTGGTTTCAGTTGGGCTCGCCGCGGGCGTCTGGAATTTGGCTCTGAGGCGGGTTCCGGTTTCGGCCGTAGCACAGATAACGCCCATCACCAGCTATCCCGGTGACGAGCGAGAGCCGTCGCTATCCCCCGACGGCCGCCAGGTTGCATTTTCCTGGGGAGGTGAAAAGGGTGAAAACCGGGATATTTATGTGGCCATGGTTGGTGAGCAGAATCCGATGCGCCTTACCAGCGACCCTGCGGAGGATGCCTGGCCAGCCTGGTCGCCGAACGGCAGGCAGATTGCCTTTATCCGGCGCCAACCCGGCTTCCAGGCGGACATCATGCTTGTTTCCGCCCTCGGAGGCCCGCAGACAAAACTTCGTGGGATTCGGTTAGGCGCCTGGATCACCGGCCCGGTGCTGGCGTGGACCCCCGATGGAAAGCGGCTTGTTTTTACGAGCGAGGCTGAGCCCGCGGGGCATCACACGCTGTTCCTGTTAACGATTGAATCCGGTACCGTGAAGCAGATTCTGCCTGAGGAGGATAACGGCGTCGGCGATTCGTCCGCCGCCATTTCGCCGGACGGCAAATGGCTGGTTTTCGCTCGCTTCGAACACCCCTACAACAGCAAACTTCTGCTGCAGCGGCTCTCGCATGACCTGCAGCCGGAAGGCCCTCCGATTGTGGTTAAAGACGCGGGCACAAATCCAGCATCTCCAGTCTGGATGCCGGACGGAAAGCGAATGCTCTTTCTCGACAAAACCCGGATCATGGAGACGACGATTGGTGGGCGGGCTCGTCCTCTTTACGTTTCAGATGGCGATTTCACCGAACTCACTGTATCGGCGTTAAGTGCACGAATCATAGCTTGTCGCCGGAACAACCGACAGGGAGAGATTTGGACGATTCCCCTGATCGACAAAGGAATGAAAGGCGGCGGGGACCCCAAGCCTCTCGTTCTATCGACCGCGGGCGAAAGCAGTCCCCGTTTCTCCCCGGATGGCCGGTGGTTAGCTTTTGTCAGCAGACGGAGTGGCTCGCCGGAGGTGTGGCTCGCGGATTCGGACGGCGGTAATCCGCGCCAGCTTACGCGCTCCTCTTTTTATATCGTCGGATACGTTCGTTGGTCACCCGACTCCCGGTTTTTAGTATTCCACGCGAGATTACCGAAAGATCCGCAGCTTTACGTCGTTGGAATCGGAGATGGAGCGGTAAGGCAGGTCACGCGGTCGGCGTCCGGGTTTATGGGACCTTCGTGGTCAATGGATGGCCAAACCTTATACGCAGATGCCCAGGAGAATGGGACCAGCCGAACCTATAGTGTGCCAGTGGCAGGCGGCCCGCCGCGATTCTTATTTGTGTTGGCAAGCAACGCCGTTGAGGTTCCTGGCCGCCAGCTCCTGCTCTACGAAAAACAAGACGAGGCCGGCATCTACGGCCGTTCCCTTACCGGCGACGTGACGAAGAATCCGGAGGAGTTGCTGGTGGCCGACTATCGGCCACCCTGGGGAGGGTTCCAACCCGTGGCTGAAGGCATTTATTACGCCGGCAGCGATTCTCACGGAGTTCTTCGTGCGATTCGTTTTTATTCGTTCGACACCCGAAAATCAGTGGATATTGCGCGGGCGCCGGTGAGAATGGGTCTGGGCCTTAGCGTGACCCAGGACAAAACCCGGCTGGCCTATTCGGATTACACTCGCGGCAGCGACGATCTTGTACAGATCGAATTTCGATGATGCCTGCTGATAACGCGCGCATCGCGCTCCCCGGGTTTACTGGCTCCGCTGGCGACGGCGTATCAGCAGCTCCAGTCCGGGTCGCTCTGGAGGTCGGCCAGTTTCGGTTGGATAACAGTTCGTTCATTCACCTTCGCCAACACTTGCCGATGCGAGCGATATGGCGCGGCTTTTCGGCAACCGAAGGGACAAGACGGCCGCCAGCAGTACCATGGCAGGTGAACTCCAAAGACAGCACGCGAAGCCGGTAACCTGGAACACGATGCCCGAAGCGAGGGGACCGAGGAGCCGGCCGCCTGCGTTCGCCATGTAATAGAAGCCCATGTTCAAGGCCAACGCTGTCTTCGTCGGTGTATGCCAGCACCAGATTCCAGATTGCATTTCACCGGCAGACTCGTACAATCGCCTGCGGTTCCACAGCCTTGTTCCGAGTGCAGCATTCGGCATACAGAAAGCCCAGCAACTCCTGAAGAACTTCCGCATTCGCCGAATACCGGCGATACGTGCCTTCGCGTCTTATTTTTACCAACTTTTCATTTTTGAGCTTTTCGAGATGGTGGGAAAGCGTAGAAGCCGGAATACCCAACTGCTCCAATTTCGTTCACAACCATTTCCCCGGGGTGGGCTGAAAGCAGGACGCGCATGATCCGTAAGCGCGCGCCGGTTCCCATCGCAGAAAACATGTCAGCAAAGCGAATGATTACAGTCTGGATCACAGCTTTTTCAGGAACCCTCCGGAATTTTGTAAGTGACTGACAGATCAGGGCACTATTTTGCAGGAGGACGCGTTACCGGCATTTTGGAAGAACGGGTTTTTCGCGTCCGCGTGGTACTAACGAGTCGTGATGAGTGCCACAGCGACATTTGCGAGCAGAGCGGGGTGCGCGGCCGAGATACCGCCGGAGATGGACGCGGTTGCGTTCGCGAGGCGCTGCCTAAGATTCGAACCGGATGCGAAACAGCAGGAAGTGCTGCTGGCGGCGGGGCCGCGCACGATTGTGAACACGTCGCGAATGTGGGGCAAATCGACGATCGCGGCGGTGAGGGCGCTGCACTGGGCGTGGACGAAGCCGCAACAGACGGTGGCGCTTGTGAGCGCAAGACGCGCCGATTCGGTGGACCTGATGCGGCTGACGCGAAAGCTGGCGCGCGAGTTGGGAGCGGCGGGAAAGGCGGGGCCGAGGCTGGAGTTGGGGCGGGGGTCGCAGATCATGGCGAGGGCGGGCGGGGATGGCCCAGTGGCCGGAGCCGATTTGACGATTGTGGATGACGCGGCGAGGGTTTCGGATGAGGCGTTCGCAGCGTTACGTCCGGCGGCGGCGATGGGGAAAGGGCCGCTACTGTTGCTGAGCACGCCCAGGGATCACAGCGGATTCTTTTATGAGATCTGGGAACAGGACAGGAGTGACGCCTGGGTGAAGATTCAGGCGACGGCCGAGGAGTGCGTGCGGCTGCCGGAGGAGTTTCTGAAGGAAGAACGGAAACGCCTGGGCGAGATTCCGTTTTGGAAGACATATATGTGCAATTACGACGATGAGAAGGTGCGTCCGAAGATCTATGCGGGCTGGGTGGACGAGCCAGGCGGCGAGTTTATGGATGGGCCGTGGGGGTATGAAGAGGAGTACTGGAAGGACAGGGAAATGCCGGAAGGACACACTTTGAAGAAGGAGTGGACGGCGAGGGCGGAGGCAAAGGCGAGAGCGGAGGCTGAGGCTCTGGCGCAGGCGCAGGCAAAAAATGACGAACAAGACAGATAGTTTGGGGCGAGCAACGAAAGGGTACGTAAGAGCGATATGATCTCAGCTTATTTTTCAAAGCGAACGGCGGAGTTGAAGATGCCGGCGGGGCCGGACAGTTTGGGGATCCGGTGGGAAGGAGCGGTGGTGGAAGGGCGGATGTCGGTGGGGCAGCGGTTGGCGCTGGATCGGCGGGATGTGGTGGCGGGCCAGTTGACTCGGGATTTGCAGGGTGGGCCGGCTCCGGTGTATGTGCGGGAGTTTCCGCCGCTGGTGGGTGGGAGAGTGCCAGGGGAGCGGGATAGCGGCGAGGGGTGAGTTGGGTGATTTTGTTAGTGTTGTGACAGAGTTCCGATGCCGAGATCGGTCGCTTTTTCGGTATCGTCGTGCAGATGTATTATGCCGATCACGATCCGCCGCATTTCCACGTACGGTACGCGGGTCAGAGGGCGCTCATCGCTTATTGAGAGGCTGGCGTTACTATAAGGGGTTTTTTGCCTCGGGCATCAGGACTGGTGATGGAATGGGCGGCGATACATCAGGCTGAGTTAATGGAAGACTGGGCGCTGGCGCGGGCAGAGGCAGAGCTCAATCCGATCGCCCCATTGGAGTAAATTGTGTTGAAAGACATCGTTTTCGCGAATTCGCTTGACGGTCATCGGCTGCATATTCGATTTGAAGACGGCGTGGAAGGTGTGGTCGATGTGGAATCTTTGGTTCGGTTCCGCGGAATATTCGCGCCGCTTGAAAACCCGGAGTACTTTGCCCGGGTACGCGTCGATCCGGAATTGGGTTCGGTTTCGTGGCCTAATGGCGCAGACCTGGATCCGGATATTCTGTATGGGCGGCTGGTTCCGAACAGCGATCAACTCGTCCAGTGAGTTGGCAGCGCTGCCGCTTGCACTAACGGGCCTTTCTGACTGACTCGGGACTTTGTAATCTGCGCCCGCGCGTTTGCGGTGAACGAATGGCGTTACACGTCACAAGTGCTTTCACTCCCCAGAACGCCGTCCATGGACGACTTGCCTGATTGGTGGCGGGCTGGACCAGGGCTTGTACGATTGTCTGACGACTCGCCCGGGGCTGTCGTAAACACTACGCCGTCAGGCAGGATCTTTTCCGCGGTGCAGCCAGCAAATGTCAGCAAACGCGCGTGATACGGCCAAACCAAATTGGGTACACAACCGATGTACGCTCGCGCGGGCGATCCCCCAGGAATGCGTTGAACACGGTTGTGGTAGATTTCTCTCAGGCGATCAGTCAGGTGGCGTCAGTTCATGCTGGGTTGCTAGGTCTACCGTCGGTGAAGCCGCATCGCTTGATTAGGGCAAGGAAGCGGTCATCGGATCGGAGGGCGTCCCATTTGGGATCCACTGGCGTCAACACAAGATGAACGTCGTGCGCATCATAGGCGCGATCGAGCCAGTCCAGGGCCTGATCCAGTTGGCCGAGCCCGCCATACACGAGCGCCGTTGCGTAAGGAGGCACATACCGTTCGCGCGCAATGGCTTCCAGTGTGTTGAGTACTTCCCGAGACTCCTCAGTGCGTCCCACCTTAGCCAAAAGATAGCCCCGGAGTGCGATCGCCTTGCTATTCCCACCACTAAACTGCCCGGCCTTCTGCAGTGCGACGAATGCCAGGTCAACTTCACCCAATTGCACGCTGGCTTGAGCAAGCTGGTAGTGGCCGACCCAGAATTCCGGATCGAGGACGACGGCTCGCCGCGCGAACGCGACGGCAGCCGGGTAGTCGCGCGCGTTAAAGGCAACCTGTGCGGAAAGCGCCTGGTGCACAAAATCGAGCGGGTCGAGTTCCCGAGCGCGTTGCGCGGCCCGCAGGGCCGCGTCGTGTTGCCCCTTATGCGACAGGAGGATTGCCAGGGTGCGCGGCGCCTGGCCATAACTCGGATCCAGAGTGATGGCGTTGCCGAAGGCTGTTTCCGCGGACTCCCAGTCCCAATCGAGCCAAAACTTGAGGACGCCTAACGAGGTTTGAGCCTCGGCGAGATTGGGTGCGATGCTAATGGCATGCGCAACCGCATCGCTAGCCCGCGGCCAAACTTGGAGTGGCGGGGCGTCACCGTTGATCGGACCTGCCGAGTAGGCATCGGCTAATCCGCACCATGCCAGCGTATAATCCGGGTCGAATTCCGTCGCGCGAGTGTAGAACTCAAGCGCGCGCCGCGTGGTCAGTGGCGAAAGTTGGGTCCAGAAGTATCGTCCTCGCAGATAGAGGTCGTAGGCATCGATATTCCGCGTCTGTCGCCGTGCCAGTCTGTCCAGCCGTTCGGGCGACAGACGTACCTGGACTTGCTGTGCAATTGCCGTGCTCAGCTCCCGCTGGAACTCCAGCACGCTGTCCGGTTCGCTGTCGTAGGACGCGGACCAGATCAGAACCTGGTCGGACGCGCGAATCAGCTTAGCCGTCACGCGCACCCTCCCGCCCTCGCCGCGAATCGAACTCTCCACCACAAACCCGGCGTCCAGCTCTCGGCCGATTTCGGCAAGCGATTTCGTCGTGCCTTTGTAAGCCATCATCGATGTGCGGCCGATCACGCCAATGCGCTCGGGGGCAACCTGGCCGAGAACGGCGATTACCTCTTCGGTGAGGCCGGCGGCTAGGTATTCATGGTCCGAACCGGCACACAGGTTTTCGACCGGTAACACAGCGAGCGTTAAGCGCGCCGGGGATTCGCGGGATTCTTGGCCAACCACCTCGACCGGCACAATGAAGCGATAGCCGCGCTTCGGGACGGTCTCGATAAAACTGATTCCGTCCGTTCCGTCCCGAAGAGCTTTGCGCAACTGAGAAATGGCGTGGGCCAGCCCCACTTCTTCCACGAAGCTTCCGGGCCACAATCGACTCAGAAACTCGTTCTTCTCCACCAGGCGCCCCTGGCTTTCCAACAGCAGCGAAAGTGTATCGTACACCTTTGGTTCGAGCGGCACGGGCTTGCCCTCGCGGAGCAGTTGCTTCTCGGAAGGGCGAAGGCAGAAGCAGCCGAACTTGTACGAGACCGGAAGGCTGGCCATATGGTTGCCTCTATTGGGCAACAGTGTACCAATGGCGGGCCGTCACATTTCAGTCGGTAAACTCCAGGATTTCCTCAAGACTCCTGCGCAAGCCTGCGTCACAATCGGTTTGAAGGAAGGGGACACATCATGAAACTCAGGTCGAGAGGGATGTTATTCGGCGGCACCATGGCGGGCGTACTGACGCTCTCGGGCATGCTGTTTTCAGGTTTAGGACAAGTCGCTTTCGCGCAGCAGAAGGAGCAATTTCCCGACGCGCTCGCCGCGGCTAGCCAGCGGAGCGATGACCGAGGGATCGAAGGGACCTGGCGCGTCACTGTCACGCAGAAGGTCTGTGCGACGGGGGTACAAATTGGCCTTCCCTTTCAATCCCTGCTGACCTTCGCCCGCGGCGGGACGATGACCGGAACAACCGCGAACACTGTTTTCCTACCCGGCCAGCGTAGCGGCGATTATGGAGTGTGGCGCCCGGCGACCGGGCACAGCTATACCGCCACCGAGCAAGCGTTCGTCATCTTCAGCGCGGGCTCCTTCACCCAGGGGTCGCAGGTCATTAGCCACTCGATCAGCCCCACGAATGGCGGGAACGGGTTCAACGATGTTGCGTTAATCCAGTTTTATGATGTAAACGGCAATCCTCTGCTCCCAACGCCCGGGTGCGCCACCGCCGTCGGCCAGCGCCTCCAGTAATGTGAAGGGCCTGAGTTTCGCGCCGGACCCACATTGCGCGGAACCAGGCCCCGCCCCAGAGTCCGCATAGATTAAGACAAGCCCGGGTGTAGCCGAGGAACCGATGGTCGCCGGCGTGAAGGTCGGCGACCTCGCTCCTGGTGGCGCACACGATTGCCGCGCAGTTAGTCTGCCAGCGGATCAGAGCAGGGGGAAGATTTAGCCGCAGAGCGTTCTTGGGGGGTGAAGCGCTTCCTCCAGGATGGGCAAGCATCTCACGCCCGCGCGCAGGGTAGCGACGATCCCGGAGTCTGGGGAGCGCCGGTGCGCCGGTTCCGTCAGGCACTTGGGTTGTCATTGAGCTAGCACGTTTTTCGGGGGGCAGGAGGCAGAAATGATCCAGAACCGTTGCACCGTATTCTGGGTGGCGGTGCTGGCATGCAAAACATGGGCTGGAACCGGCGACGCGACCGGCTTGAGTTCGGCGATTACGCTGCACGTGAACGCTCACGGGCGCACCGAATGTGGGGACATCCCTCTGGTCAGCGCCGCTTGGAGAGCACTACCTCCGGAGCGAGTCCTCCCCTGCGATCCGAATCATCTGGTGGTCATCCTGGATTACCCGGCATTTTTGAAGGCTCATCCGGACCTCGCGTCCCACGCTATCCTGCGCGAAAGGGCGCGGCATGCCTTCGCCTTCACCATTACCGCGGCTTGGCCGATCTACATCAACCTGGGCTCCCACTTGGCCATCGTGGATGCTTACAAGCGCTACCCGTGGGTTGCGTTTATGGTGGCAGGGGTGCTGGCCCACGAAACAGTGCACGCCATGGGCAATCTGAGCGAGGCGTCCGGGCTCCTGACCGAGTTTCAATTAGACAGGCGTTTTCAGAGCGAAGGTCACTTGCCCGAAACCTTCGACATTCCAGGGCTCGAAATGCAATACCGCGAGGCAGTTCGCCAAGAAAACGATTCACACCATGAGAATTAGCGTCAATCGCGCTCCCCCAGGCAACCGATCCGCCCAGAGCAACCGGTCAGGGGGTGCGGTGAATCCGTTCCGTAGCAAGCACTTAGTTTGCGCCGAGCAGGAAGCGAGTGACTCTCCGTCTTAGCTACGGCTCCGGCCGCATCGTCGCACAACCGGGATCAACTCACGTGAGCGAGAAGTCCATAGGGCCAAGTCTAACCCGCGATAAGTCGCCTAGCGTTTACGAATCGCGTGTGGATTACGCGCCACTCGTACGAAGCTTGAAACAGGTAATCTGCCGCCGAAGTCCCCGTTCGGGGAGAGGGGCGCGGCCCTTTCTGCCTCATCTGCCTGCTGATCCGGCGTGCGGCCTAAGACCCTGTACCTCCCGGAACACGGCGTTCACCGTCCGGGGGATTACTTCTTCTTTCGCCCGCGAGAATCGACGGAATAGGGCAGGAGCGCCTGTTTGCCTACATCGCTTTCCGGCCCCAAACTTGCGACATCCGAGGCATGAGCACCAAGACACTGGGGTCGTCAGAGGCGGTTTGCATCTGATCGAGAGTAGATTCAAGCTCACTGCTCGTAAGCAGGCCAGCGCCAATCAAGCCCTCACCAGCTTCTTCAATTGACCACTTTAGAAACGCGCGTTCTTTGCCCCGTGAATAGGCGGGCTGGTAAATGTCGACCTCGACATCCTCAAAATCAGCCCGCTTCACAAGGTGATAGAGATCCCGTCCGAGGCGATAATCGACACCCTTTCTCGGTCCAAGGCGCTCAAACAGCCCGCCGAAGTGATCGAGCGCCGACGATGGCGAGCTTCCTCCCGAACGCAGATCACCATCCTCGGCGAAGATGGTCCCGCCCGGCTTCAGAACGCGCAGCATCTCGCGAAGACACACGAGGGGGTCCGGGACGTGAATCAAGAGGAAGCGGCAATAGACAAGATCGAACATGTTGTCCGGCAACTTCGTGTCACAAGCATCCGCCTTGCAGAATGAAACGTTAGACAGACCGCGCCGGGCGCACTGATTCGCGGCCTCCGCCAACTGCAGTTCATGAATATCGATCCCTGTCGCGCGCCCATTCGGTCCGACCATTTCAGCCAGGTTGCGAGTCATCGCACCTACGCCGCAACCGAAATCGGCAACGTGCATCCCCGCCTTCAGGCCGGCTTTCAACAATCCCCGCTTTCCCGCAGGCGCGTAGATATCGTCAAGCATCAAGAGCCGCCCGACGGCTCTCGCCCCGGTGGCGAGAACGTAGTCGCTCGGATTTAAGCTGTAGTGTGAAGAAATATTTGTGCTCATGTTGACCTTATGGGAGTCTCATTTGATAGCCGGCGCCGAGAACAGTGCGCAAACTCTCCCTATCTGTTCCT
>Ga0206959_10298_pt1 | contig 12033 bp, 7 predicted proteins | sample Alteio_BWOrgHeat_31_FD_152971 | JGI IMG/M metagenome (GOLD analysis project Ga0206959, IMG submission 152971) | Enriched cells from forest soil in Barre Woods Harvard Forest LTER site, Petersham, Massachusetts, United States -... | ecosystem: Environmental > Terrestrial > Soil > Temperate forest >...
ATGCATACCTCGTTGCTGTTCGGAAGATCGTTTCGATCGATGGGCAGGTCGAAGCATTCATCGTAGCTAAACAACAACTCGCTACCAAGGAGCCGCTTTCGAGCAGTCCGACATCATCCTATATCGATGATATCAAGCCACTCATTGGACGTAATCTTGCTATTTTGTTCGGTGGCACACCGGCTGCGCCTCATTCCGTTGCTGATTCGGTGGTGTACCTCTTTGCCGACCCAAGCGACCCCACAAGTTTTGTTGGGAGCATGGCGATTGGTAGAGAAGCCCAAGAAAGGCCTTCTGTGCAGTTCGAAATATTGCACGATCTGGCGTCTTTCGCATTTAGCATTGCTGTTTTTTGCATTGCTTATTTGGCTGCTAATTGCAATTGCCGATGTACCTCAGACCAGAAGGCCGATCGGAGCGCGGGTAATTTATTCGGCTATGATATTTGCCGCGCTTGGCGCATCCCGAATTATCATTACTAAGCTTGGAATATTTGCGAAATTATTCGGCCTGCAGTATCAAAAATACTTCCGACTTTTCTTCTTCGTGGGGATTCGGAATCGTCAGTAATCCTCTCGAACTCTTTATCACTACAATCTTTGCCACAGCAGGGGCAGTTATAATATGGATCATTTGGCTACCTCGAGAACAACTTGTTCGGGATGACTCTGTAAAGCGTGAAATTGAATCGGTGAGCGGGAGTCACAGAGTTGGTTTGGTCGTCTCGGCTCTCGTCGCGCTTCTTGTTTCTAAGCTACTTGTAGATTGCCTCAGTTTTGTCATTGAGGTTATCGTTCAAAATGGGGATCTGAGATATTTGACCGTAACACGGGTATTGCCAGCGCCGGGAATGCTCATGATGTTCCTCTCCTTTCTTGGTATAGGAGTTACATATCTTTTCTTAGGAACATTTGCTTTGACTGCAGCTCTCCGTGCAGCAATTAATCTCACATCTCGCACGTGGTCTTTACGCATTCGAATTTTTCTCGGCTCACTTGCCATGGCGATTATGGTCGCAGCTGGGGTCCTGTTCCTTGATGAGATCATCTTCACAGACACAACCCTGATGTATAGGGCATGTCTCGCAGCTTTGACATTCATAGTCAGCGAAGCGATAATAATTATCGATGCACAAGTTCCAGATCCGCTCGATGAAGGTCCTTCTTTCTTGTATAAGTTGCCGCGTTCCAGCAGGCCGATCTTTTTTATTCTTTCGATAAGTGCCATAGTTATGGCACCACTTGTTACGACAAAGCAGCTTCTGAGCGACAAGTATGTAGCGCGTCGGATTGCACAGAAGAATTCCGAGGTCGATATTCCGGACCTACAAAATGCTGCTGAAGGTTTGCTCACAAAGGCACAAGAACACCTATCAGAATGGCAAGCCGCAGCGCATGACAGTTCAAGTCTGCATAACGAGGCGTTCCTGATCTGGCTCGATGGGATGAGAGAGCATCCCGGTTGGAATGCAAGCATCGACTTGTATAATTCTAACGGTGCGCGTATTTCTCATTTTGCAACCGAATCAATAGATAACGAGCTTGATCGTATCCGGCCTCAAAGCGATTCGGAGTTCGTTCGGCTTCGGCATTCGGATACCTCAAAGATAAATGTTCGAATTCTTCAGTCATTTACAAGTTCTGGCGCTCCTGCAATAGTTGCTGGGCTTCGTTTCCAGAAATCCGCCCTCAGAGATTCATCTAATTCAGTCAAAGCGGATCAGGTGATCACCTCCGAGTCGTTATTTGTAACTGCCTCGATTTGGAGCGATCTGCCTGTGTTAGCTTCTCAGCGTTCGCGTATTTCAATAGTCCCAGGATCGAATGGGCAAGAAAAGGATCCGATCACGCGTGGTGGTTTTATAGTCACTCAATACCGACCCGGAATGCGCAGGATTACCAACAGCCCCAGCCTTGACGTTGCTGCAAATGTGCCAGATCAAGTGTTGAATTCGTTGAGAACACGAAGAGGCGAATGGAGATCAACGGTCATTGGAGGAGCGCATTACCAAACATATTACTACCGGGCTTCACCGGCATTTGCTAATGGAGAACGCCCTACAATCGTAGCGGTCAGCATTCCAGAAACAGGCTACGCCCGGACGATAGAGTTTGCCCTTCGTTTGAATGCGATAGGTCTATTATACGGGGCGCTCATTGTTATCTCTCTCCTGATAGTTCGGCAAATGGCGGAGCGCCGGTTGCGATTTATTTTGCATTTTCGAGATAGAATATTCCTCATAGTCCTGCTTATCGCGCTTGTTCCGCTCGTAGTTGTAACTTATGTGACGCGTGACCTTCTCGCCGAGCGAGCGCGAGTCGAACAGCAGGACAGGCTTTCCCGCGATGCCTCGGTGATCAAAGATCGAATAACTCGCAAGCTTGAAGTTACTGGCAGTCCAACTGATAAGAACGATCTTCAATCGGAAGTGGAATATCTCTCGCAAGTCATCGGTCGCGATTTTAGTGTCTATGACGCAAATGGAAGATTGCGTGCGAGCAGCAGACCAGAGCTATATGAATCTTCACTTCTTTCCGGCACACTGAACTCTGCGGCTGTGCAAGAGGTGATTCTGGGAAAGCGCTCGTTCTTTACCGAACCGGTAGAGATCGGCTCCGAATCTTACGATGTTGGATATCAGCCGGTCACGAACACCAGCGGCGATAAACTTCTCGCAGTTCTCGCGCTTGCCACGATGGATGAAAAGCCCCAGATCGAAACCGAGATCGCGAGAACAACGAGTTTGATCTATAGCACATTCGCGGCTCTTGGACTTATCCTGCTCGGTATCGGGGCTCTCTTCGCCGCTCGAGTTGCAAAACCTATACTCGAATTGATCCGAGCTACAGAGCAAGTCGCAAAAGGCAAGCTCAAAACCTCCATCCCAGTAAAGCGTGAAGACGAGATCGGCGACCTCATGCATGCCTTCAATACGATGACTCGTGAACTCGAAAATAGCCGCGAGATCGTGGCGCAAACCGAGCGAGAACTTGCCTGGAAAGAAATGGCGAGACAGGTCGCTCACGAGATAAAGAATCCACTGACTCCCATGAAGCTCTCGGTCCAGCACTTAGAGCATGCTCACGAGCGTTCCGACCCAAATTTCAACACCATCTTTCGCCGCGTTATCCGCACGCTACGAGAGCAGATCGACGTGCTAACCCGCATTGCAACTGAATTCTCCCACTTTGGTGCATTCCCTCGCCGAAAGTGGGGGCCTGTCGAAATTCGAAGAGTTGCAGAGAGTGCCGTAGCTCTCTTTGATGCTGACCGGAGCAGAATTCGCTTCATCATAGACATACCAAAAGACTTGCCGAAAGTCCACTCCGATGAAGAAGAACTTCGCCGAGCTTTCGTTAATCTTCTCCGCAATTCCTCTCAGGCGATTGAAGGATGGGGAGTTATAGTCATTCGCGGTAGCAGCGATCAGGGTATGGTGCATGTCACGGTCCGCGATACCGGATACGGAATGCCTGAAGAAACTCTGAAAAAAGTTTTCGATCCGAATTTCTCTACCAAAACCAGCGGCATGGGCCTCGGTCTTGCGATAGTAAAGAAGACCATCACCGATATGTCCGGCACCATCCGTGTTGAAAGCTCGCCCGGACGCGGTACAACCTTTTTTATAGACCTCCCAGCTAGAATCGATGCCGAAGAAGAGCCAGGATAATTTTCGCTAATAATTAAAGGCCGAAATTTCGGCCTTCTCAAACCTAATTTAAGCAGTCTTCGCTGTATTAAAAGCCCGCGCCAACTGACCCTTCTTATTGGCAGCAAAATTCTTATGGACAAGCCCTTTCGAAGCCAGCTTATCGAGCTTGCTTTGAAGCTTCGTCAAGTCCTCGGCGGACGTTGACGCTGTCACGTCGAATCCTTTTATCAGCTTGCGTAACTCTACTTTTTGGCCTTTATTGGCGATTCTGCGCTTTTCCGAAAGCCTTACGCGGCGAACCGCTCCTTTATGTTGTGGCATCTATCTTTATTATTATGAGAAAATCCCCGGATTTCCGGACTCGCGCAAACGCCCACTACGGGCGGTTTAGTTCGCTTTGATGGCATGGAACATGCTACAACAGGAAACGTAGCTACAATTACTAATAAGCAGTTTTACAATTAATGTTTATCAATACGATTATGGAACAAGAAAAAACACCGGCAATGGATGAATTCGAATGCGACATTTGCGGCGCAACGTTCGACTCGATATCCGACTTAGAAGAGCATAAACGCGATAACCACCAGCGTCCATCCCTCCGAACCGATACGGAGAATTGGAACTCCCAGAGCGACATCGGTGCTGCCGGTTTGCCAGGCGCTCCTCAGGTCTAATTGTAGGCGTGACCTTCAGGTCACGGCGAAATCGCTATACCGTGACTTAAAAGTCACGGCTACAATTCCAACCAATTACGTTTTCAATTTCTTCTTCTTCGCTGCCGGGAAAAGTACATTGTTCAGTATTAACCGGTAGCCCGGAGAATTCTTGTGTAGTTTCAGATCGGTCGGAGGGTCGCCGACGAGATGTTGGTAGTCCTCCGGGTCATGCCCACCGTAGAAGCAGAAGAATCCGCGTCCATAATTCGAATAAAGATAGCGTACTTGATCTGTACCTTCGCGCTCCGCTAAGATCGTCACATCCTTTTTGATCAGTTCCTTGTGGAAGGCGGTCGTTTGACCCATAAAGCCATGAATGACGTTCGTGTGGTCCTGAGTCAGCATCGTAGGCACCGGATCATATTTTGCTGAAAAATCGAAGAGTGTAAAATAATCGCTCTCTTTCGGCCCGACCTCGCTTGGAGTGATGTTGATGTCGCTATACTCATAGGCGAACGGATTCGGATCGACCTTGAAATTCTGGAACGCAAATGTCTTCGAATAATCCAATTTCTTTTCACAGTCCGGATCGACCGGATCGCCGTCGAATGTCGCATCGACAATATCGTCATTCTCCGCCGCGAGAGCAATGTCGTAAGTATCCGTAGCCGAGCACATCGCGAACATGAATCCGCCATTGCTGACAAACTCCTTTATTTTCCTCGCAACGGCTTTTTTCTCCTCGCTCACTTTTGCGAATCCTAATTTCTTCGCTTCAGCTTCGAGCATCCTCACCTGCGCCTGATACCACGGAGCTGTGCTGTAATTCCCATAGAACTTTCCATACTGCCCGGTAAAATCCTCATGATGCAAATGAAGCCAGTCATATTCCTTCAGCTTATCACCAATCACTTCATCGTCCCAAATTTTATCATAAGGCACTTCAGCGTATTCCAATGCGAGAGTTACGGCATCGTCCCACGGCTGAAATCCAGGCGGAACATAGACCGCTATCTTCGGAGCTTTTTCGAGCTTAACGACATCCATGTTCTTATCCGGCTCCTGAACCAGTGAATAGATAGATTGCGCCGAAGTTGCATCGACCTTCTCGAACGACACACCGCGAATCCTGCACTCCGCAGCAAGCAGATCGGAATAATCCGCCATAAAACTTCCGCCGCGATAATTCAGCAGCCAATCCACAGCAAGATTCTTCTGCAATGCCCAGAATGTGATCCCGTAAGCCTTGAGATGATCGGTCTGGTCCAGATCCATCGGTATCAATAATTTGGACTGCGACTGCGCCACAAGCGGCGCAAGCAGAAGCAGCGCCGTGACTAATGGCAGTAAGATTTTTCGAGCTTTCATATCAATTCTAACTTAGCACCCTCCAAAAGGATTGCTCCCATAAGTTTAATTCTTCTTCATTTTAAGCCCAGCACCCTATACCCGATACCCCCATGCGCCAAGAAAACAGAGCCTGCCAGCAGCTTGCTGGGTGGCGCATTATAGTATCGAGCGGGCGTAAAACGTCAGCCTTTCGAACTCACTTGAACCATCCCAAAACGCCATTCTTCGACCAAATTGCGAAAAAGTTATATTTCACACACACATATTATGATTAATTTTCCCACTTTTTACCACACCAAGCATTCTGATATTTCAATGAACGACCCCGGCCCCCCTATTTCATAATTCATACTTGCAGATAGGGTGCCCATCATAGCATATACTAACTTAGGAAATAAAATTGCCAATGTCAATACCCCGACAAAGATTTTTGAATTTTCCTCGATTTAAGTGCGTGTGGATGGAGCCGCTGGCTCCGTCACCCTTGGCTGGAAGCAGCGCTTCCCGGCACACAACTTCTATTATAAAGAAGAGTGAAATGCGAAATTTGGCCCAAATTAGCCATTTCGAGAAAAATTCTTTCAAAAATCTGCATTTTTCTCGAAGTTTTTTTGTAACGACAGCAACTTCGCGCGTTTTAAACATGGGAATTTACCACTAAACCCATTTTGACCATGAAAACCCTGTCTCGTCTCGCTTTCAGCTACCTCCTGGCAATTGCCACGCTTGCCGTCATTTCCCTCGTGCCACACTCGGCAAAATCCCAGATTCTTCCCACGAACGCAGGCACAAGCTTTCAGCTTTGCTTCGAAAGGAACATCGATACATTAAACGACCAGGCAGATACAATCGATGGGGTTAACGGATATTGCGAAATTGACATTGCCACACTCGATGCTCCAAGTACCATTACCATCACGAGCCGGCATTACCCTTCTTTGCATCAAACATTTAATCTCGGCCCGCGTGAAACGAAGGTGTATAGGATTACTGATTCCTGGCCCGATATATTAATCGAAACCGCCGACCTCGTTAACGATCGCGTCGTCTCGGTTACAGCCACAACTCCGATAATATGTTATGGGATGAACCATAAGTACCAATCCTCTGACGACTTCCTCGCATTGCCCGACGAATATGCAGGCACAGATTACAGAGTTTTGAGCTATGCAAACTCGAATACTCCTTTAGCAGGTAAGGACGCCACAATGCCATCGCAGTTTGCCGTTGCTGCAATCTCAGACAGCACAATGGTTACGATCACTCCGTCAACTCCCACAGCTACGGGGCATCCAGCCGGTGCGCCTTTTCCAGTTTTGCTTATGGCAGGGCAATGCTTCCAAGTTCAAACCGATCCAACGATCAGCGGGTTAGATTTGACAGGTTCGATTGTCGAATCCGATAAACCTGTAGTTGTATTTGGTGGCCACGCGCGCACGGAAATTCCGATAAATTTTGTCAACGCCGGGCATTCTGTCAGCCGCAATCATCTTACCGAAGAAATGCCGCCCACAGATGCGTGGGGTAAGGTTTTCGTGCTTTCAGCAATCGACATTGACAACGTCGGAACTATTGACACAAGTGGCAGTCTTATGCGCGTACTCGCACTTAACGATAGCACCAGCGTGAATGTAAACGGTATCCATTGGGTTACTTTGAATCGCGATCAATTTGCAGACTCGCTAATTCATAGCGCTGTTGTTGTCGAGGGTTCCGATGCGGTGCTTCTTGGTGAATATGGACATAGCGCCGTTGACAATACTCGAAATGGCGACCCATTTCTCGCGATCATTCCGCCTGTCGATCAGACTTTTAATGACTATACTTTCTTTGCAAGCACCGATCAAGCATTTGATGTGAATGAGGTAATGATTGCCGCAGATAATGCCTGTCTATCGACCATTCAACTTGATGGCAATCTGATGCCACAGATAATGAAGACAGCATTTACCCCTCTGCCAGTAACAGCACTTGGGCGTCAATTCAGCATAGCAGATTTTGGGGTAACTCCCGGACCACATCGGATTACATCTGATGTACCTCCACAAAGCGGATTTACTATCCTTAGCCACGGCCTTGGTAATGTCGATGCTTATGGTTCGAGCGGTGGACTTCTTCTAAAACCAGTTCGCACTTTACTTCTCCAGGCTCCGGTCGCTCAGAACAAGTATAAAAATCAACTCACATTCAATAACACGACGCACTGGCCTGTACTTGTGGATTCATTTCAGTTCGTGCCAAATAACATTTCCGATGAAGTTTATGGTATTCATGTAAGCACAGGTGAGTTAAACCAGTTAGGAGTCGGGCAAAGTGGAACTGTCGGTTTAGTATCTACTGTCACACCAACTGTTCCAGTTGCAGGAAAGGTTAAGATATATACTCATACTTCACAATGGAATGACATCGAACCGGCGGAGATGAATTATGTATTTAACACTGTTGGTGAAGGTGTTGATGGTTCTGCTCAACCGCAAATTGGACTTTCGAATTATCCCAATCCATTCTCTTCGTTCACTACAATTTCGTTCTCGCTTCCATCCGAAGATAACGTTACGATGACTCTTTATGATGGACTCGGCCATGTCGTCCGGCATATTGCCTCTGGCCCGTTCGCTGCTGGCTCGTACAATATCCGCCTCGAACGACAAACTCTTCCAAGCGGATTCTACGTCTGCGAAGTAACGAGTGAGCGGCTGCACATCCACGAACGGCTGCCGCTTCTTGCTGGGGAGTGATATGAATTAGGCACTGAAAGTCGCGAAGCGACGGAGTACCCGCAGCCCAGGATGTAGCAAGCATCGCCCACGATGCGTAGCGGAATCCTGAGTTAACGTGGGTAGATTTTTCATAGCCCTGATAAGGGCGGAGTCCGGCGCGGGAATTAACACCGCCCTTGCAGGGCTTTACAAAAATTAATCATATTCGTTCCTGGGGTTGCGCTTCGCTACACCCCATGCTGCGGGTACATCGCCGCTTCGCGGCTGGGGCCGATAAAATCGGCGTGAACGTCCCCCTCCTCTCATTCTGTTATGTGCAAAAGCCCCTCGTACCTAACCATTAACGAATGCCTGAATTCAACCGCGTACTTATTATTGGCGCTTCCTCCGGTATCGGGAAGGCGCTTGCCGAAAATCTACTGAACGGCGGCTCTTCGGTCGCTATGGTCTCCCGCCGCCGTGAGCCGATGGAGGATATAAGAATTAAAAATGACGAATTAAGAAGCAGAGGAACAAGCATCTCCCACCCTTATGGAAAGGCATTCGTCTATCAGCACGATGTAACAGATTACGCAAAAACCGAAGCCTTATTTCAGCAGATCACGGGCGATCTGGGCGGACTCGACCTCATCATCTATAACTCCGGCGTAATGCCTTCGATCGAAGAGGGCGAGTATAACTTCACCAAGGACAAAGAAATTATCGAGGTAAACGTAATGGGAGCTATCGCGTGGCTGAACGAGGCTGCAAAGCGATTTCAGCAGACTAAAGGTGGAACTATCGTAGGCATTTCATCCATCGCCGGGGACCGCGGCCGGCGAGGGAATCCGGCATATTGCACATCCAAAGCGGCGATATCGACATATCTCGAATCGCTCCGCAACAGGCTTTCGCAATACGGTGTAAAAGTAGTGACGATCAAGCCCGGAATGATAGATACAGATATGTCGCGCGGCAAACCCGGTTTGCTCTGGCTTATCTCTGCCGATGAAACCGCGAAGCGAATTATCGAAGCGACCCGAAAAGGAAAAACTACCGCTTACATCCCAAGGCGCTGGCGCATCGTTTCAATGATCCTTCGTATGATCCCATCGTTCATATTCAAGCGCCTTCCTGTTTGATGCCCCAGGCAACAATAATCCCAATAGGAACTATCATTCCTATAGATCATCTCGAACCTATCGACGGATGGGGCGGAGCAGTGCATTCTGCAACGTATGTTTTTCGCCCATCCACTCTCGCGCAGTTAAAAGATGCTTTTGCTCTTGCGGGATCGGCGGACAAAACAGTTACACTCCGCGGCGCAGGCCGCAGCTATGGCGACGCCGCTCTTGGACGAGAGAATATCACCATCGAACTCATTCGCATGAACCGTATCCTCGCTTGGGATCCGGTCGAAGGAATAATCACCTGCGAACCTGGCGTGACGATCGAGCAGCTATGGCGATACGTTATCGAAGATGGGTATTGGCCGCCGGTTGTATCCGGCACAATGTATCCCACGCTCGGCGGCGTGCTTGGAATGAACATTCACGGCAAAAATAATTTTAAGGCCGGCCCTATCGGCGATCATGTTCTCTCGTTCGATCTCCTCGCAGCTTCCGGGGAAGAAATCCATGTTGATCGAGAGCGCGACCCTGAATTATTCTATTCTATCATCGGAAGCTTCGGAATGTTCGGCTGCTTCACCCGCATAACGATGAAGATGAAGAAAGTATATTCCGGCGATCTGGATATAAAAGTTCTCATGGCTGAAAATTTGCACGAATTGTTTCAGCTTTACGAAAAGCAAATTCCCGAATCCGATTATCTCGTCGGATGGATAGACATGTTTGCAACCGGTAAAGCTGCCGGACGTGCTATCGTGCATCGGGCGAATTATCTTCCAGCAGGACTTGATCCAATGCCAGCGCAAACTCTGCGCGCTCAACATCAGGATCTGCCGGATACCATTCTGGGATTTTTTCCAAAGTCTATAGTGTGGCTTTTCATGCGACCATTCACGAACAGCTTCGGTGCGAAATGGGTGAATTATGCGAAGTTCTGGTCCTCGAAGATAAACCCGAAAAAACAAATGCGACAGGCCCACGCGGCATTCGCTTTCCTATTGGATTACGTTCCCAACTGGAAAAAATCTTATGGTAAAGGAGGGTTAATTCAATATCAATCTTTCATACCCAAAGAAAAAGCGGAACAAGTCTATCGAGATCAACTGGTGCTTTGCCAGCGTGAGAAATTAGTGCCGCTCCTCGCTGTGTTCAAACGCCACCGGCCCGATAAATTCCTGATGACACATGCTGTCGATGGCTTCTCCCTCGCGTTGGATTTCAAAGTAACAAGAACTAACCGAGAGCGTCTGTGGAAGCTGACTGAAAAATTAAATCAGCTCGTTCTCGACTCCGGAGGAAGGTTTTACATGGCTAAAGATGCCACGCTTACCCGCGAGGCATTCCACAAATATCTCGGCGAGGAGACAATTACGAAATTCCTCGCACTCAAAAAGCGGTTCGACCCGGAAGGGATTTTAGAAAGCGAATTGTCGAATCGTCTGTTAACTGATACGCCATCGCAGTGACAAATAATGCCTGACATTTGTTGCATATCTTCGCAAAAATGAAATTAGACAAGGGAAAGCATCCGGTAAAGTATACAGAGGACTCCGAAGTACTTTCGGAGGCACAAGAGCTTGCGCTTGCTTCTGAAAGTGTTGTAGAAGAGTTCCTCGACCGTGAGGTAACTCATCATCATCGTGGCCGCAGCGCAGCGCACGGGCCGCTGCCGATAATCATTGGCATTACCGGCCACCGCGACCTTCGCGAAGAGGATATTCCAAAGATCGAAGATGTGCTCCGCGAGCAATATAAAGGTGTGCAGCAACATTATCCTTCCACATCGCTCATTCTTCTCTCGGCTCTTGCCGATGGCGCCGATCGCGTTGGCGCGCGTTTGGCTCTCGAGCTTGGCATTCGGCTCATCGTTGTGCTGCCGATGCCGCGCGAACTTTACGAGAGAGATTTCGATGGAGCCTCGCTCGAAGAATTTCGCGACCTTATGTCCCACGCCGAGCATTCCTTCGATCTTCCGATCGTCGAAGACCGCTCGCCTGAGGAAATTCTCTCGCACGGATTTCCGCGAAATCAGCAGTATGCATCTGTCGGCGCATATCTTGCTACGCATAGCACAATACTCATCGCATTGTGGGATGGCGTTAAACAGGAACGATTCGGCGGCACTTCGCAGGTAGTGCGTTACAAGCTCGAAGGTGTGCCGGAACCATTCGCGCCGCCGCACAGCAAGCTCGACGCGCCGGATAGCGGACCTGTATATCATGTTGTAACTCCGCGTGCATCTAACCCTACGCCGGTTGGAACGCCGTTCACTTTGCATAAGCTTTATCCGCCCGGTTACAAGACCAAAGCGGAAGCAGAGCAAGCTTATCGTGATATGTTCGAGCGAATGAACACATTCAACAGCGATGCGCTCAATTCGGCAGAAGAACTTAAGGAACACCGCCGCGCAAGCAAAGAGGGACTTTTTCCATCCAAGGCGCACAAGTCGATGCCACCGATGCTCCGGGAGACGCTCGATTTCTATTCCATCGCCGATGTGCTCTCGCAGCGGTTCCAATCTCAGACGAACCTCATGCAGAAAT
>Ga0206959_10300_pt1 | contig 11991 bp, 9 predicted proteins | sample Alteio_BWOrgHeat_31_FD_152971 | JGI IMG/M metagenome (GOLD analysis project Ga0206959, IMG submission 152971) | Enriched cells from forest soil in Barre Woods Harvard Forest LTER site, Petersham, Massachusetts, United States -... | ecosystem: Environmental > Terrestrial > Soil > Temperate forest >...
AAAATCAAGCAGTCAACGCCCGCTCTCATTATACATTGGGGGGGGTGTTATTGTCGTTGCTGCTATCGTGGTTCTATGCGTGCTCACTTTTTCCAAGAAAAACCAGATAGAGTCTGAAACTAAGCACCGTGCCGCAGTAGCTTCTGCAGGTCCGTTCATTAGAACTGTTAGTCCGACCTATTCCCCTGCGCAAGCCTCGATCACATTAGAAGGCGATGCAATACCTTATGCGAGCACGACTCTTTTTGCCAAAATTGGCGGCTATCTTCATAGCATCTCTGTTGACAAAGGCGACGAGGTAAAGCAAGGCCAGACGCTTGCTATTATAGAGTCGCCAGAGACAGACCAGCAATATCAATCGGCTGTTGCCGATGCTCAGAATAAGGCGAAGATCGCCGAGCGAAATGAGAAATTATTGGCCCAACAGCTTATTGCACCTGCCACAGCCGAACAGAGCGAGACTGACGCGCAAATTGCTAAACAAACATTAGCTGTCGATAAGACTAACAAGGGCTATGAGATCATAACAGCTCCATTCTCCGGCAGGATCACCGGTCGTTTCGTCGATCCGGGCGCGCTTATTCAAAATGCGGTAAATCAGGAGACGACAACGCAGCCTCTTGTCTCCATCGCGCAGGTTGACCGGCTCAGAGTCGATGTTTACGTGGATCAGCGTTATGCATCGTTCGTTCATGTCGGTGATCCAGTTGAAATCACTGTTCCAGAACGCCCCGGTTTCGTCCTCAATGCAAAAGTAACCCGGTACACTGGCGAACTCGATCCTCAAACCCGAATGCAGCTCGTTGAAATAGAAGTACCGAATCCCGATAAGAAGATCGTACCCTGGAGCACTGTTAATGTGAGTTTGAAAGTATCTCTCCCTGCGCAACTCGAAATACCAGAGGAAGCTCTGATAGTTCGAAAAGATAAGTTCTTTGTTCCAATTGTGGACGCCGATAACCGAATAAGCTACCACGAAGTCCACATCGGCGACAATAATGGGAAGACTGTTGAGATCCTGGATGGCCTCACTGGGAATGAAAAAATTGGACTCAATATTGGCAACGGCGTTGCCGAAGGCGGGCGAGTTCAGCCCCAGGATTCGAACAAAAGCTCGTAACATTGTCTTAAACATTTGTTAACAATATCTTATTATTGATTTCCGAACGGAAGTAGCGTCAAAATGCGTATTGTACTTTGAGTTATTAAGCACAACTTCTTAGGAACGGATGGGGGATGAAGGTTTAGAAAAGAATCCACATCCTCCATCCCTATTTTTCCGAAAATTTTCACCCATTAATCCATTCAACCATTACGAATATCATGCTGAAACGTTTATTTTTTCTTAGTATTGGCCTCGTCACTTTAGGCTCGTTAGCATCGCTGACAAGCTGCGGCAAGAAAGGCGACTCTGCGGCGGACTCCACTGCGGCAGCAAATGCAAACTCCCTCACCGGTGCAGGCTCGACATTCATCAATCCGATCATGACCCACTGGGCTTCGGAATATCAGGCGCAGGACAGCGTCTCAGTAAATTATCAATCCGTTGGCTCGGGCGCAGGTATCAACAACCTGATCGACCACACAGTAGATTTCGCAGGTTCCGACGCCCCGATGAATCAGGGCGAGCTTGACCGCGCAAAAGCGCCGGTCATTCATGTGCCAGCGGTTATTGGCGCAGTATGCGTTGCATATAATGTTAACGGCGTAACCTCGGGCTTAAAACTTACATCTCAAGCGATTGCCGATATTTTTCTCGGTAAGATCAAATATTGGGATGACAAGTCGATCACGAGTGCGAACGCGGGCATGAAGCTTCCACATGAGAAGATCACTTCCGCACATCGCTCGGATGGCTCGGGCACAACCGCGATCTTCACCGATTTTCTTTCGAAGGTCAGCCCGGAGTGGAAAACAAAGGTCGGTCAGGGCAAGACGGTCAACTGGCCTGAAGGCGGACTTGGCGGAAAAGGCAACGATGGCGTTGCCGGTGTGCTGAAACAGCAGGCCAATTCTATCGGATATGTCGAGCTTGCTTACGCAGAGCAAAATCACATTTCTTACGCGAGCGTACAGAACTCAGCCGGAAACTTTGTTGCTCCAAGCGTCGAAAGCGCTGCCGCAGCAGCGGAAGCATTCCCAATGCCGGACAACATCACTTCGATGATCACAAATTCTTCCGCGCCGCAAGGCTATCCGATAACCGGATTTAGCTGGATCATCACATGGAAGAACAGCCCAAAATCCGAGGCAGTGAACAAATTCATCACCTGGGTTACCACAAAGGGTCAGGCAGATTGCAAAGCTTTATACTACGCACCGATCCCTGCTTCTGCCGCTTCGGCAGTTGCCGCTATGCTTGCTCCGAGCACAGCAGCGAAATAAGTTTGTTCTTTGCGCAGAAATTCAAAAGCCCTCCCGAATATCGGGAGGGCTTTTTACATCCTGTAGGAACGATCGTTTTAATATAAAGTCAATAAAAAAATGCCTCACACACAGGGAAAGCAAGCAAGCTTCATACCCCTATGGCCCGTGTGAGGCACCGGTGCAAAGCACCGTTATATTAGAATTTCCTAATCGAAGAAATGATTCCCCTTTTTTTCGGTAAATATGGCCGGAATTGAAAGCGCCGTTAGGCATGCTCCATTTGTACGGATAATGACAATTAAAAGCTCAATTTAAACCGCAGTCGCTTTGCGGAGAACCTTGCCATCGGTCTTCAATATGCCACTCTCCTCAAGCTGTAATCGGAGCATATCGGAGAATATCAATTTCTTCTTGATCGCATTCTGTTCGAGGACGGGTACGAGCGGGACGGAATCAAGCTCGCTCGCGGCCTTAATATCGGCCTCGAAGCCCATTTCAAGCAGATCGTGGCCATGATCGGAATCGAGAAGAGTCTTGTAAATATCGCCGCCATATTGCTGGAAAACAGATAGTGCGGCTCGCGCGCTGTCTGAAAGATGGATAGCCTCGAGATGGCCAGTTGCACCCAGACGCGAGATCAACCTGTTGATGAGCATTCCGGCGCAGGTTGCGTCTTCCAGCGAGAATTTCTCCTCATGTCCGCTGCAGAGAATGATAAGATGTTCGGATGTCAGCCGGTCAGTCGCGATAAGAGCTTCTATTGTCGCCGAGAGATTTACAAAACTGGTAACAAAGCACTGGCGGGCATATTTTGCTTTTGTAAGCGCAACGGCTCCGTTTGTCGTAGTGAGGATTAGCGCCTTGCCGCGCACAGCTTCTTCAGTATATTCGAACGGTGAGTTGCCAAGAGAAAAGCCCTCGATGCGCTTGCCGCCGCGCTCGCCGCAAAGCATGGTAGAGGTCGAATAGAGATTGCCGACGATCTTCATAGCCTGCTCGACAGTTGCAACGGGTATAACTTCGCGAGCGCCCGAACGCATCGCGTAGGCGATGGTCGTCGAGGCGCGGAGAACGTCGATAGCCACGACGATCTTATCCCGAAGTTCGAGTTCGTCGAGATGGTTAGGAGAAAAATAAACGCTTATTTGCACGAGATAATATTTCCAATAGCAATAGAGTAAACCAATAATTCTCTTCTGAGCAACCCAGAAACCCGAATATGCAAAGAATATCTCCCCAAATTACGGGAACGGGAGTGAAATGTTATGTGACCGCAAACCGAGTCTCCAGGAATAAAGCAAAAAAAGCCGGTATCATCATAGGCGAATCTATTTGACCCTGAGATTTGTGAAGCCGATCTCTTACATAGAGTGCCGAAGAAAGTGCAACTTTAGGCCGCTCTCGAATAAAGCTTTTGCTGAAAACCAAAGAACATCGAACGGATAGCGGCGATTGTGCCCAGAGATTTTTCCGCGTCGGCGATGGCGTGATATTTTAGATTGAGAAGAACGGGAAGTTTGTCCTCGCCTAACTCCTCGACGCCCTTTTCGGAGTATTTTGAGAGGACGAATTGGAGGAAACCGATTTGTTGAACATCAAGACCAGCGAGTATGCTATCTCGAGTTTTTGCGATGCGTTCGTCGCGGGTGATGGTAGGCTTTGCGAACGAAACGTAACTCAGCACATCGAGCAGATCGCTATCTTCAGCGTCAATGACACGTTGCAGAGTCTCCAAATTATCTTTGTTGTAGCCCATATCTTCGAGCTTGGTTAGGAATTCCTGGCGTGTTTTCGGATGTGACCAAATCCGGCGCAGATCTTCTTCGCTTGCGCAGAATAGGGGCATATCTGCGAAGAGTGAATCCATGAATTCCTGCACAGACATTGGTTTGCCGTCTGCGCTCCAGAAGGATGTCGAGATCATGTGCTGGATTTCGCGCTCTTTGCCGTCGCGGAGTTTTATCTTTAGTTTTTTCGGTCGCTCTATTTCATCCTCAGTCGATTCGGGAAGTTCGCCGGCAGGTTCTTTCTTGACTTTTTCTTTCCGAGATTCTTCGATCAATTCCTCCGGATCGCCATCCCATTCAGGATCGGCGAAGTGGTGATAGGCATCGACAAAATCGTAAATGGTGAAGAATTCTTTGCCTTCGAATAGGCGAGTGCCACGACCAATGATCTGTTTGAATTCGATCATCTGCTTAATAGGACGCAGAAGGACGATATTGCGGATATTGCGGGCATCGACGCCAGTTGAAAGCTTTTGAGATGTAGTGAGGATGGTCGGGATAGTTTTTTCATTGTCCTGAAACTCGCGCAGATATTGTTCGCCACGAGCGCTATCATCGGCCGTAACCCGGACGCAATAGAATGGGTCGGGATTGGTTTTCATCTGATTAATCAAGTCACGCAAGACGAGCGCGTGGGCTTGATTGGCGCCGAATACAAGTGTCTTTTCAGACTGATCAATCTCATTCATCAAAATGCGGACGCGGTTGCGCTCCCGCGCTTCTATTTCGATTATGCGGTTGAAATCGGATTCCTCGTAAATCCTTCCCTCTTCTACTTCGCCTTCTATCACTTCGTCATCAGAGGTATAGATATAATCGTCGAGCGTGGTTTTGATGCGCTTGACTTTGAACGGGGTGAGGAAGCCATCGTTAATGCCTTCTTTCAACGAATAGACATAAACAGGATCGCCGAAATATTTGTAGGTATCGACGTTATCCTTGCGTTTTGGAGTGGCGGTTAGGCCAAGCTGGACGGCGGGTGCAAAATATTCGAGGATGGCGCGCCAGGTGCTTTCATCGTTTGCGCCGCCGCGATGGCATTCGTCAATGATGATGAGGTCGAAGAAATCATGGGGGTATTCGCCGAAATATGGTGTCTTTTCCGGCCCGCTCATAAAGGTCTGAAAGATCGTGAAGAAAATGCTTCCCGACTTTGGCAGACCCTTTTTCTTTATCTCATCCGGTTTAATGCGGACTTTCGCGTCTTCTTCGAATGAGCCGAATTCGTTGAATGCCTGATCTGCAAGGATATTTCTATCTGCTAAAAAGAGAATGCGAGGACGGCGTAAGCCGTCACGTTTTAGGTTCCAGCGGGTTTGGAAAAGCTTCCAGGCGATCTGGAATGCAATGGTGGTTTTGCCGGTGCCTGTTGCGAGCGTCAGCAGAATGCGCTGCTTTTCTTCGGCGATGGCATTTAGGGTTCGGTTTATGGCAAGCTCCTGATAATAACGTGGCTGCTTTTGGCCTTCGGCGGGAATGTTGCTGAAGCGTTCCTTCCAATCATTCCAATCTGCGAATGTTCTCTTCCAGAGTTCTTCGGGAGTTGGGAAGCGAGCAACCTCGCCCTCCTTGCCCGACTTCATGTTTATCTCATAGATGCCGTGACCGTTTGTCGAATAGGTATATTCGATCTGGAGCTTTTTTGCGTAGGATTTTGCCTGGCCAACCCCCTCGGTCGGTTTGAAGCTTTCCGCCTTGGCTTCGATAAGACCTATATTTTGGTTCTTGTAAACGAGAACGTAATCCGCCTTCTCGGGCTTTCCGCGTAAATTGCCTGGCTGTATGCGTCCGTCAGTGAAGTAATATTCCCTCCGGATTCGCGAGCCTTCAACCACGCCCCATCCGACGGCTTGCAGCAGCGGATCGATAAGTTCGGCGCGGGTTTCGGATTCGTTACGCATGGTTAGTCATAGTGCCGGAGGCACGAAGTACTCGCAGCCCAGGGTGGAGCGAAGCGGAACCCTGGGTCGGGATCGTCATTCCATTCCTTAGCCCTGAAAGGGCGATGTTTGCGGGTTCGAACATTTTTACAACGCCCTTTCAGGGCTATAAATTCTTTTTCTTTCCGTTCCCAGGGTTCCGCTTCGCTCCACCCTGGGCTGCGGGTACTGCGCCGCTCCGCGGCTATAGCTCCCCACGGAATGCGCTGCGCAATACCGATTTCTTCAGTTCCTCTAAGGACGAAAGCTTTTGGCGGTAGATCGTTTCTAACTTCTTCGTCTCCGAGGAGAGCGCGTCGAGGTTGGAGACGATGGTGCGTTGTTCTTTTAATGATGGAATCGGAATGCCATATTCCTTAATCATGGGCACAGTCAATTGAGGAATTGCGCTGCCGCTTCTAAGAATATCTATTGTGTCGATTTTATATTTCAAAAAGTCCAAGGTGACCAATTCAGTATTGGGGATCAGAACGATCAGACGGACAATTGGAAGATAAGCTTCATTCCTTAGCTCTGTGTGGCCAGTACCGCTGCCTCTCGCCGCTATAGTTATAGATGGTTTAGTAACTTTTGCAAAATTCGTATAGCCGTAGAGACCTCTATCTTTTACTGCATTAGCATAAATAGGAATCGCATATTTTTCTGATTTCTCTATCGAAAAGTTTTCATTTGGCGCATCCCCACCCGCAAAAATTTCAACACAAACATCTGCAATTGATTTCTCTTTCCAATCTCCTATTGGATTCGCAAACACTTGTTGCAGATACGATTCAAACACCTCTTTTGCATTGGCGAGGTTTTTCTCGGCGTTCGCTTTTGCTTTGGCTGTACGCTCGAAGACGTCATCGAGGATGGCGACGATGCGGCGTTGTTCGGGGAGGGGTGGAACTGGGATTTCAAGCCCTTTAATAAAGGGAAGTCTTACTCCTTGAACTGTTGCACCACTCCCTGCTTCGACAATTAAATTTGAAACAGAGCCTAGCCATCTATAAAGATAGTTGACTGATAACTCATTTGCCTTCTTAGGGATAATGGCTCGCAAATCCTGATTTATCGCCGCATCCATCCCCAAAAGACAAACTTTTCCCAAACCAACACGCGATGCGATAATGACATTATCTTTTGGGATAATATTTGTCGAAGACTGCTTGACTGCTTCTTTCGTTATCTTAAATTCTGTATCAGCAATGATTCCATCTTTCAAGTCGCGAACGGTTGCCCATGGAATATCCCCTTTGTAAAAATTTGCGTTAGCCTTTGACGGTGTTCCTCCGCCGATTACATCGCACACTTCCCCGAGCGTTTTGATCTGCCAGTCGTTTTTCATGGGTTTATTTCAATAATCCTTCGATAGCTGAGAGAACCTCTTCGCTTTCTTCATCGAGCTTCCGTATTTCTTCAAGGATCAGTTTTGCATCGCGCAGTACCGCTTCGCCGCCTTTGTTGGGGTTCTTTACCGAGAGGTCAAAAGTGGTTTTATCAATATCTTTAATATCAACCGACCATGAATTTTCCGAAATGGCTTTCGTATTTTGAAGCTTTACGAAGTCTGCGAGATCAGCGTCGTTCAGAGGCTGTGTTTTTCCAAGATTGCGTTCCAAGTTTAGCTGGTAATACCAGATCTTTTTTGTAGCCGAGCCTTTTTTCGAAAAAGAGCACCACCGTTTTTACACCCGCGCCCTGAAATACGCCGCTCGGCAGATCGAGAATGGTTGTGAGGTTACAGCTTTCAAGCAAAAGCTTTCGTAAACTCACCGAGGCATTATCGGTATTAGATAAAAACGTATTTTTGATGACGACGCCAGCATGTCCGCCAGCCCGAAGAATTTTTATGAAATGCTGAAGAAAAAGAAACGCTGTTTCTCCGGTCTTGATCGGGAAGTTTTGCTGAATTTCTCTTCCAATGCCCGCTCCAAACGGCGGATTGGCGAGAACAATATCGAATCTATCTTTTTCCTGAATATCGTTGATGTTCTCGGCCAGCGTGTTGGTATGCAGAATATTCGGCGCTTCGATGCCATGCAGGATCATGTTCATCACGCCGATAATGTATGCCAGCGATTTTATTTCCTTTCCATAAAAAGTTTTCGTTTGCAGCGTCTTCATCTGGCCGGTGTTAAGTTTCGAATTGTCACCAGTCAGATAGAGATAGGACTCGCAAAGGAATCCCGCCGAACCGCACGCGCCATCGTAGATCGTTTTTTCCAATTTCGGGGGCAACAGCTTTTACAATTGCGCGGATAAGCGGACGCGGGGTGTAATACTCGCCGCCATTCCTTCCCGCATTTCCCATCTTTGCGATCTTCGATTCATAGAGATGCGACAGCTCGTGAATCTCTTCATAAAGCCGGAAGTGCATGGTATCAACGGTGTTGAGTATTTGCCGCAGGCGGTAACCGCTTGTCAGCTTGTTCTTTAACTCATGAAATATCTCGCCGATCTTGTACTCGATGGTATCTGCTTTTTCGGCCCGGAACTTTCGTAGATAGGGAAAAAGCTTGTCGTTGATAAAATCTTTCAGGTCGTCTCCATCGAGCGCCTTGCTAAAATCAATGCTGCCATCTTTTGTTTTCGGGCAAGCCCATTCATCCCATTGAAATTTAGGCTGTAAAATATATTCATATTTCCTTCCGGTAAGTTCTGCGCTTTTTCTCTTATTCTCTTCGAGGTCGTCGAGATATTTCAAGAAGAGAATCCAGGACGTTTGCTCGATGTAATCGAGCTCGGTAGCGCATCCGGCATCCTGACGGAGGATGTCGTCGATATTTTTAAAGGCTTGTTCGAACATAGTGCGCCTTCAAACCGCTAGTGTCTCCCTCTTATTCCCAGGCGAAAGGAATAATTAGGATTTTTTGGGTTCGGAGGAACTGCGAATTGAGGTGCGGGAGGAAAGTGGGAAAATTGATCGGAGCAGTGTTTGTCTTATTGAAAGGCAAAGTTATCCACATGGGTTCAAACCTATCAATTTCATGCAATTTGCCCGATTATTATTAAAAAGCTGCGAAAACGAGCAGAAAACGCAATATCAGAACTGAAATCCATTATTGAAATGAGGTTTCTCAAAAAAGTTGAAATTTCCTTATGCCCTCCAATACGAAAATGAGATATTTTTCGAAATTCTGAAATGCAAAAACCGGCCGGTTTTTGTATGAAAACTGAGAGCAAAATTAGAAAAAAGTCCACAAAATAAATTACAGATCTTAGCCAAAACTCATCTTGATTTTTCATGAGATCTGATCGGAATTGCTGAAAATCGAAGGGCAATTTCTGGCAAAAGGGGGTAAAAATACGTCAGAGATCAGAAGGAATTTGGGGGAGTAAATCAGTAAGTTATTTGGAGAAAATAGACTGTAGGCCCGTCCAGAATTTAAAGAAAAAACTGTCTGAATGACACAGCGAAATTGTGAAATTTCGCGCGCTTTTTCCGTTTGCGGAACCTACTGATTTCGCGCGGCATTAAAGGGCCGCTTCCTTAGCTCAGTTGGTAGAGCAACTGACTCTTAATCAGTGGGTCGCCGGTTCGAGCCCGGCAGGAAGCACTTTCAACAATTATGAATGAAGAATTATGAAATTCCTTGTAATTCATGTCTAATTGCTTCCCTTTCGTAGCTGCTGAGCGCATTTTATGAAGAAGTGTTTCACGATTCTTCTGCTTCTATTGGCTGCCTCCTGGGCCCCTACTCGATTTGTTGAGCCAATTCCCGAAGGCCATACTAATATTACCGCCTCGCTCGGTGGCCCGCTATTCGATTTTGTTGGTACAACTATCGCAATGCCTCTCACATCTATCGCTGCAGGATATGGATATTCGGGTAGCCTGACATTATTTGGGGGCTTGCACACAACGGCTCTCATGTTCGACGATCTGCAGCTCGATCTTGGCGCATTACAAGAATTGACGAAGCAGGATCGGCTTGTTCCGGCAATTTCTGTCAGCCCAATTGCCAACATACTTCATGCTATGCGAGATGGAAGTTCTCGTTTATGGCCCGAAGCTGATATAAACTTTTATTGGCATTATGGAGCAAATGACTTATCATCAGGCAATCTCGTTTATGTCACAAGCAGCAATTGGTTTGATTTTACCTCGACTCGTGCTGATAACGAGCCGCAAACTCGGCATTGGTTCTCCAATATTGCTATAGGCCACCGATTCGAAGGGACGAATTGGCAATATACCACCGAGCTCAAATATCTTGAAGCAGGAATTGCAAACACTCCTAATGCAGTTGGCTATCATGGCATTTCTGGAAATGGGGCTTTCGGAATTTATCTTGGAATAACACGAAAATTCTGATGCAACGCACATTATTATTTCTTATGCTATTAGCTTCATCGGGATGCTTCAATCTCGATGCGGACTTGCTCAATCCGGGCGATAAAATTACGTCTTATTATATGGCGGATTACACCGGCGCAGTCGATTTCCATCTCGATTCATCTTACACCTTACCAAAAAATTTTGTAAATGTTTTCACTTTGCAAAGTCAGGGCATCGGTGAGGCATCGCCGACGACAATTTACGTTGCATATCTGGGCGATACGACCCGAATCGGTACCGATTCTGTCATAGTCTATTGTCATGGCTACGATCATCACATGGACTTCTATTATCCGCGCGTCCAGTTGTTGGCCAATGTAGGTTCGAAGAATCGCTACGGTGTGATGATGATGGACTATCGTAGTTTTGGACTTTCGCATGGGACACCAACGGAAGAGGGGCTGTATGCTGATGTGGATGCTACAGTTAACTGGCTGAAATCAAAGGGGCTGACGGGCGACAGGCTCATTCTTTATGGGATGAGTCTCGGTGGCGCGCCAGCAACTTATCTTGCCGCAAATCCTCGTGCTCTCCCGGCACAGAAACTCATTCTCGAATCGCCTTTCGCCTCTACCGGCTCGATAACTGGCGATGCGACGGGACTTAATATTCCCGCATCCGCAGTTACAACTTTGAAATTCGATAATGCCCAGGAGATAAAATCCGTAATGCAGCCTTTCTTTTGGACTTCGGGATTGAACGATTCTTTTCTCAACATCAACACAAACGGCGATGTCATCTTCCAGAATTATCAGGGCGCTTATGGCGAAGCTCACCGCATACCCGGAGCAGATCACTCCACTGTGCCGCAAACGTGGGGTTTTAAGAATTACTCCGACTCGCTCTTGAAGTTCATCACCAGATGAATTCCATTGATGCTCCCGGCCCCGACTTTTTCAGAGTGAGTGATTCTCCTTGGTGAGATATTGTCTTCGCTGAGTCATTTTACAATTTAGGGACTTTTTCTTAACCGGACGGTAACCGTCGGGTAATATGGCAGTCATAGTTTTGCACGATACTATTTCCACAACCATATTATCCCCTACACACTCATGAAACGACTGTTACCTTTTTGCTTATTTGTCTCGATTTTTCTAACCACCTTTGCTGGCCTTACAGAAAATGCTTATTCTCAAGGCACAACACCTGTGCTTATTCATTATTGGAATTTCAATACTCTGGCAGGACCATACACCCATCCTAATATTCCACTTATCCCAGCCGATTACACGGCTCTTACACCGGATTCCGCATATCTGGAGTATTATCTTCTACCAGGTACTTCAGCCACATGGGCTATCTCGGGACCTGAAGCTAACAACGCAAGCGGCGCTCAGCTCGACAACGTAGCAAGTACCGATACCACGAATCTTCGCCAGGGCGCGGTTTCCGGATTGGGCCTGCGAGCCCGAAACCCAACTGATTCCTGTGAACTTCGCTGGCACATTCCTTCGACAGGATTTACAAACCTTGTTGTCAAATTCGCAACCGAGTCATCCAGCATCGCCTCCGGTGATTCTGCACAAGTATATTCTTATAGCGTCGATGGAGGCCAGACGTATATCGCGAAAGGAAT
>Ga0206959_10301_pt1 | contig 11966 bp, 7 predicted proteins | sample Alteio_BWOrgHeat_31_FD_152971 | JGI IMG/M metagenome (GOLD analysis project Ga0206959, IMG submission 152971) | Enriched cells from forest soil in Barre Woods Harvard Forest LTER site, Petersham, Massachusetts, United States -... | ecosystem: Environmental > Terrestrial > Soil > Temperate forest >...
AGGGACTATGCGGCCGGTTTCATCTATTCGCAGACTTTACACAACGAGCGCTCGACCTGTCATTCTATTGTATTCAGTTTTTATTTATTGCTCTGCTCTTTATGCGGTTGGGCAAGACCAATGCCGGGATGTATTGCTCAAGACCGAGGTTAACAGAGTCGATACGCTTGACAAAAAAATGGCCTATCTCTGGACGATCCAGACGGAAGATGAGTTCAATGACTCGACGAAGGCAGGTGGAGCGCTGAAAGCAATCATTAGTGAGATCCCGTTCGAAGCGACGGCGAATTTTGACGCATTTAAATCGTGGCGCTCTACGCTCTCGCAGCAGGTAAATTGGGATCTCCATTTGGAAGAAGATCATCGGCTGGTCACCACTTTTGTGCCCGATAACGCTTCGGATGACTGGTTGAAATGTATGCAGATCGATACGGGCGGCCTTGAGATTTCTGCTTTTGACATCCAGCCCGATATCGTAAGAGTCGTGGTTAGTTGGGTTCAGCCCTACGAAGGCAATCGTCCCACGAAATTCAATATTCCTAGGCCTACAGTTGTCCCGCCCATAAGCCCCATTGGGGGCTGGCAGGATCTCCCTGCTAAGAATGTGGAGACCAAGCGCAACTGGCAGTTCTTTTTCAAAAGGAGTAAGACTCAGGATTTGCGTGTCGCGATGAGTCTTGGTGCTTGGAAACCGAGCCTGTTTGTCCCAAGAACTCCGATTTATAGCAACTCTTGCACGCGGCCCTTCGGAGATCTTTTTAAAGGTGTGCCTGCTGGTCCGAATGGCTGGTCGATCTCATGTGCAGGCTTCGAACCGGGAACGAAAGTTACGGTGAGCCTTGCTGATGCACTGTTCAAGGTAGATCAAGCAGGAGCAATCTGGATTTCCCTTCGAGCATCACTTGCTGGTGGTCAAGTGAACATTCCCACGCACGACCTGTTATACATACGCTTTTGGGGAGATCCCCCAACACCCGACGATAGTCCTAAACCCTGGAGCTTCAGCAATATGGTCACCGTGCCATGGGACGGGATCATTGAGGCGACAATTTTCGTCGATAGGGCTGAGACGCTTCCTGGAATTAATCACAGCCTCTCTGCTACTCAAGGGACTTTTGTTGTTGTCAAAGTACATTGAGCGCGTAGCAAACAATCAGAAGGTATTCAGAAGGATTGTTCAATCTTCCAATTCCAGGCGACGGCAATTTAATTCATTCTGCCCTTGTGTGCGGAGGAGGAAACTATGCGTCACAAGGGTATGGAATTGGAACGATATGAAAATGCCGAGACAGAGAAAGAATCTTTTTATCTGCCTTCGGTACTCGTGAAAAATCTTGAGGTCTACTGTGCCCTTCGCAAGGAATACAAGCAGGATGTTGCAGCAAAAGCGATTGCAGAGTTCTTGAAGGAGGAAGGTATAAATCCTTATCGCTTACCTAAGCGTTTGTGATTATGTGCCCAGATCTATTTTACGATCTGGGCTTTTTTGCGGGCAACCGATCTGTTTGGTAAACGGTTCTTACTTATGAGGAAATCCGAAAACCCGGAAATAAGATTGAAAGGAGGAGGGAGTATGGCGCGACCTGCATCCTTGGTAGTAGAACGCCTCAGCGTGAGCGAAAAAATTAGTATCATGGTCGGGGAATACAATACCTTACACGCCGAAATTGTTGCGAGAACCAACAGCCGCTACAACATTGCCTCCATCGGATTAGTCGTACTCACTTTGCTGCTGCGCGATCCAGTTGGCGTAAAGTTTTACATGTCGTTGTTCGCTGTTCTTTCAATCGTACTGGCATCAATACTTCATGAATATAAAGAGATTGGCAAATGCGCTAAGTATCGGCGGTTCTTAATAAACAAGGTTAATTTGTTGGCGAGGGAAGAACTTTTGGGTTATGAAGCAAAGTTTGGGGCGGCAAAGACTGACCCCATTTTTAGACTGTTGCGAATGGACAGAGACGACGATACCTCTATTCCTAATATTCCTAAGACCGATATGGCTGGCTACCCTGAGGGGTAATATTCCAGGAAAAAGTCTTTCGTGTAGGCGCGAATGTAGGCGGCAAACGGCGCATCTTCAATTTCTTCGAATATGCGCCGAGAAAGGCTTTCATAAGCCTTTTAAAATCAACCCCTTCCCCCAAGTGCAGTTTCCAAAACGCCTGCGTGCATGTGTGATCCGGTTCGGGACCAGGGGGTCGGAGGTTCAAATCCTCTCTCCCCGACCAATTGTTTTCAACAACTTAATAGTTCTCTGAGTAGGGTATCTGGTATCGGCCCAGGTGGCGTATCCTTCGAATGCGCGAAAACATTGGCTCAGAATGGTTCTCGTGTGGACTTCACAGTCTCAAAATTACCTACAACAAAGTCAAACCTTCACCAGCTTTTCAAAAAATTTCTATGTCACCCGTTCCATTTAGCTTGCATCCTGCAACATCGGGAGGGTCCTAGTTTCTTCTGGATGATTGGGACAGTGAAAACAAAGGCAAGAAGAACAAAACCTGTCGGACATTAGTCCGACAGGTAATCTGTACACTTTGATTCCAGGCATAAATTCGAAACCTCAACTAGCTAACGAAAGCTATTTGCCGAGCTCACTGCCTTTCAGGTAGCGCAGTACGTTGAGAGTAACCGTTGCCGTGGCATTGCCTCCGGCACTGCTGGCGGTAATGATTTTGTGGGTCTGCCAAGCTGCGGGCAGTGGATATTCGCTTACACGCTTGACGGGAGTGAGCATCTCCAAATTGTAACTGGACATATCCTTTGCGACCGTCGTTTGCAGAAGCATTTGGTGAACCACCGGGCGCACGCGCGAATCACGCACCTCAATCTCTTGAAAGAAGGTCTGTAGGATTTCATTAATTCTTCTCTAAAATCTGTTCGGCTTTCCGGTGTCTTGTGATCACGCGACTCTACGCTCAAATCTGGAGGCCGCGTTCATATCTTGCCTGACGCAGAACGTGATTCTCAGCATCGGCATCTTTCCATAGTTCGAGGAAACGATCATAGGCGGCTCGCGATTTCGCCTCGTCGCCATCGAGGGCATAGGCCCGGGCCAAGCCGAGATGTGCGAGTGAACCCAGCGTAAAGTTGATGACCACGCCGGGATGATCCAATATTTTCTGAAACTGGGTTGCAGCTTCTTTTCCTTGATGCAACTGCAGGTAAGCCTCTCCGCGGAGATACGTGGTGTACATGGCGCCAAAGTCGAGAGGGAAAGACAGCGACAAATCCATTGGTTCAACTGGCTGGAGAATACGGATTGCTTCCGCGGGATTCTTTAACTGAAGTTCGATGGCGGCCTGGGTCGCGGGGAGCCAATACTTTTGCAGCAGGGTATTCTGAGGAAATTCCTTGTTCAGTTCGGTCACCAGTTTGGTAGCCGCAGCGATGTCGCCCGAACGCGCCCACGCCAACGCGACGTAAGCGCGGACGTCTCTGCCAGGCGCGGTGGCCAGAGCGCCAGAGGCGTAACGGCGAGCTGCGTCCGGATTTCCAAACTCCACTTCGATCCATGCTGCTTTCGCTTGCCAGGCAGCGGCCATCTCCGCGTTGTCCGATTTTTTGGCGGAGAGCACAGCACGATCAAAATAGGACGTTGCCGATTTCAGACGGCCGAAATAGGCTTCAGCATCGCCCTTTGAATTCAGCAGCCAATCGCCGTCTCCAGGATGACTCTCCCCCCAAAGCAATTGCTCTTGCATGGCAGCGGTATCACGGCGCAAAAACGCTTCCTGGAACATCGGCAGCCGTATAACAAAAGCATCTGGCGTGTATTGCAGCGCGGCAGAGGTGATTTTCCTGACTTCCTCCGGGTGGTCCAGCGCAAGTTGAATCTGCGCCAGAGTCCCAGCCAATGTGGAACTCGCAGGTTCAAGTTGGTAACCTGCATCCGCTTTCCGGAGCGCATCGTCGAGCTGGCCGAGCATGTTGTAGCAGAAGCCCTGATTATTGAGGGGAGGCGACTCGCGAGGGTAATCACGGGCCCACAGATCATAGGCGCGGATGGCTTCGTCGAGCTGTCCGGTCGCATTCAGATAATAGCTGCCGGCAATCCGAAAGCGTTCGTGGGCGCTCACGCGATCGCGAAGTTCGTAAGCTTTTCTTGCGGCTTCAGACGCACGCGTGTCCTGGCCGATATTGCTGTAGCTCGTAGCCAGGCCGCTGTAAGCAACGGCGAAATTCGGGTCGATCTCGACAGCGCGCTGAAGGTAAGGCAGCGCCGCCAGGTCGCCTTGGCCATTGGTGATTTTTCGACCGATGCTGTATGACTTAAGAGCTTCCAGGGAAGGAGTTGTCACTTCGTCCACCGGAGTGGAGAATTTCTGAATGGACGCCAGCGACTCGCCCAGTTTTTCTCGCATACGCGAAGCCGCCTGGTCCAGCGCAGCCAGGACCTTGCCGCGGCCGGTGGCGCGAGATTGCTCAGCCACAATCACATCTCCGCTAACACAATTGATGGCTTGCAATCCGATCAGATATTCACTTTCCAGCGCGGAAATTGTGCCCACCAGCATGGCTTTGCTGCCTGCGCGCTGGCAGAGTTCACGCGCTGTTTCGCCGGTCACCCGTTCCTCCCCGGATCGCCCCATCAACAGGAGCGTAGATGCGACTTTGCGGTCGGAAACGATGTTCAGGTGCGGAGACTGCTCAAGATCGAAAATCAGCGCCTGTTTCAAGGCGTCGTCAAATACAGCGTCGCCGGTTTTGTTGGTGAAATCGGTGATGACGATGGTGTCTTTTTCAGAAATCGCATGGCGTCCGGAGACAAAATAGATATAAGCACCGATGGCAAGGACGACGACGATACCGGACGCAAGCAGCAAAGCCCTGATTTGCCGAGATACGGTTCGCCGAGAGCCATGAATTGCGGGAATGCTTTTCTCCAGCGGAATTTCTGATGGGACCGGTGGGGCTGCAGGAGCGTGAACAGCGATTTCTCCAGTTGCGCTGCGCAGGCGGAGTTCAGCGGTAAAGCGGTAACCGCGCTTGGGTACTGTAGCTATTGGGCCTTCGCCCTCGAAGTCAGGGTTCAGAAGCTTGCGGAGCGTGGAGACGTTGTTGGCGATGCTGCCTTCTTCGACAAAGGCATCTGGCCAGACTTGCTGCATCAACTCATCCTTGGTGACTACACGCCCAGCTTCTTTTACGAGGACAAGCAATGTATCGAACACTTTGGGAGCGAGCGGGACGAACTCTCCTGACCGGAACAGCGAACGGCTCGAGACCTCCAAGCGATAGACACCGAATTCATAAAAGTCCTCCGTGGCAGATGGAGTGGTCCCAGATGGAGAGGTCGAAGACGGGCCTTGCGCCATGCGATTGGGTATGCCTCCGGGGAAATCCGTTGGTTCATCCTATCTTCTTTCGGCGGGAAATTCTCTGCCAAAATGGCAACGGCGCCATCTCCTGCGAATCGCTTTCCGCAGCAGGTAATTCGGCGCATGTCTCTAAATTCATTGGAAGTACAACGTGCAGCTCGTTCAGTTTCTCCTCATGGACCTTGATTTCCAAAGTCCCGGGAAAACGAAGCCGAATTTCATCTTCGATGGTCTGCTTGGGGGCCTGCAATAGCTTCTCCCGGAAACCGGGGTCCTGAAGGGCCCGTGCGGCAAGGTACGATTCCAGCTCCTGCCGCTTGGTTTGTTCTGCCATAACGCACCTCTTCAAGCGGATCGTAGTTCTGAAGAGAGTCTGAAGTCCTCACGAAACCCTCATGAAGTTCTCACTTCCCACCCTCTCTGGCTTGTCTGAATAGTCTTTATGTTATTGGTTTATAAAGTCTTATCTCCTCCACGTGACACTTTAAGAGTTTTCTGAGAGATCCCAGAGGACTTTCCCTCCAACTAGGTCGCAAACTCCTCCATACCCAGCGCAGAAATGCGTACTGTTTCCATAAAGACCACGCCTGATGATTGAGACGCTCGGAAGACCTTGTTAAATGCCGGACAAAAACGAGATTCCACTATTTTTGGGAGAAATGAGAATGAATGGCAACCAACGGTTGGCGATGAGGCGGCTGGGAAGACGCACGATGACCTGGAAGGCGGCCTGGTTCGTTTTGGCGGCATGGCTGGCCAGCGCGGCGGGAATGCTGTGTCCCGTGGCGGGCGCACAAGCCGTGTCGGGGACGGTCAACGTCGGATCATTTCCGTACGCGATGCAACTGAATCCGGTCACCAACAAGGTTTATGTTGCCGACTTCACGAGCAATACCAGTCCCAATAACGTGATAGTCATCGATGGGGCCACTAATTCCACTACCACAATCACTACCGGAGTCGGGACAGTTGCGGTGGGGGTAAATCCAGTAACCAACAAGATTTACGCCGCCAACTTCAACAGCAACGATGTGACGGTGATCGACGGGGCCACGAACTCCACGACCACAGTCGCTGTCGGAAGCGGTCCGGGGGGAATTGCAATGAACCCCGTGACCAACAAGATTTACGTCGCCAACTTCAACAGCAACGATGTAACGGTGATCGACGGGGCTACCAACACCACCACCACGGTTGCCGCCGGATCGGAGCCGTCGGCCGTGGCGGTGAATCCGCTGACGAATAAGGTTTACGTTACCAACAATCTCAGCGCCAACGTGACGGTGATTGACGGGGCCACCAATTCCGCCACCACTGTTTCCACTGGAAATGATCCAGTGGCAGTGGCAGTGAATCCGGTGACCAATAAGATTTACGTTGCCAACAATCTCAGCGCCAGCGTGACGGTAATTGACGGGGCCACCAATTCCACCACCACAGTTTCCACTGGAGGTAATCCGGACGCCGTGGCAATAAACCCCCTGACGAACAAAATTTACGTTGCCAACAATCAAACCGCCAATGTGACGGTAATTGACGGGGCCACCAATTCCACCATCACAGTGGCTACCGGAGAAATACCGGAGGCCGTGGCAGTAAACCCCCTGACGAACAAAATTTATGTTGGCTGCGGTAATAATTCCAACATAGTGGTAATCGACGGGGCGACAAACACTACCACCACAATTGCCGGAACACAGAATCAGGTTAGATTGTTGCTCAATCCAGTGACCAACAAGGTTTATGGCAACAACTTTGCCTTTGTAACAGTTATCGACGGGGCGGCCATCACCACAACATTGGTCACCATCGGGACAAACCCACAGTCAATCGCGGCGAACCTGGAGACGAACAAGATTTACGTCCCCAACCGGGACAGCAACGACGTGACGGTGATCGACGGGGCCACCAATGCGACGGCGACGGTCGCCGCCGGAGCGCAGCCGGTGGCCGTTGCGGTGAATCCGGTTACCAACAGCATTTATATCGCCAACAATGGCGATAACACCGTAACGGTGATTGACGGAACCACCAACACCAGCACGACAGTTGCCTCTGGAGCGGCACCGGTGGCCGTCGCGGTGAATCCGGTGACCAACAAGATTTACGTTGCCAACCATAACGATAACACCGTGACGGTGATCGATGGGATCACGAACTCAACCACCACCGTTGCCACAGGGGGGCAGCCGGCCGCTGTGGCGGTTAATCCGGTGACCAACAAAATTTACGTTGCCAGCCTGGGCAATAGCGTGACGGTGATCGATGGAGCCACGAACTTCACCACGACAATTCCTGACGGAGACGGTCCAGCGGCAATCGCAGTGAATCCAGCGACCAACAAGATCTACGTTGCCGACTCCTCTATCAACGCCTTTGGCAACAACACCGTGACCGTGATTGACGGGGCCACGAACTCGACGACCACGATTCCCACCGGGTTTGACCCCCCGCTTGCGGTGGACGTGAATCCGATCACCAACAAAATCTACTTCGCCAACACGTTCGATACCGTGACGATACTCGACGGAGCGACGAATACCCCCACGACAATCACCGTCGGTCAGCAGCCAGTTGGCATGGTAGTGAATCCGGTAACGAACAAGATTTACGTCGCCAATTCGGGCGATATCACCATAACCGTGATCGACGGGCCTACCAATACCATTATCGCCACGATTCCCTCCGGGTTGGGGCCCAGCGGTGGCATGGCAGTGAATCCGGTGACCGACACGGTTTACACCACTACTGCGGGTGGCACCGAAGGCAAAGTACTTGTCCTCCAGGAACAGCAGGCCCCACCCATTCCGCTACAAGCTGCGATCACACCGCTGCCGGGGAACATCACGGGAATCTTCACGCCCACTCTTCATTTTTCGGACAGCGGTGCGTTCCCCCCACTTGCTCCGCCGGTGCAGGCGATGTACATGCAGATCGATACCTGGCAAGGGCCGTGGACCTTGGCGACAAGCGAAGGCAATGAACAATTTACGGCGACATTGGCAACACCGTTGCAGCCAGGAATCCACATCGCCTATGCCTACGCAGACCTGCAGGATATTACTTCCGCGAACCAGGGGACGTCGTCCACTCCTTTTGTGAGCAACATTACTGGGTATGCGTTCGTGGTAGCGCCACCGAGTGCGGGACTCTCCCCGACGAGCCTGGATTTTGGCCAGCAGCCGGTGAATACCACCAGCCCGGCGCAGACCGAGACGCTGACAAACGCGAATAGTCCGCTGGATATCGGCGGGAGCTCGGTTTCCGGTCATTTCCTGGAGTCCGACAACTGCCCGGCGCAATTGGCGGCGGGAGCCAGTTGCACCATCAGCGTGATGTTTGCTCCGGTGTTCGGCGACCAGGAAAATACCGTGACCGGCGCAGTGACCATCACGGACGATAACAACGGCATCATCGGGAATACAGACACAATCGCACTGACGGGTGTGGCTGTGGGACCACCGCTGATCAACAAGGCGTTCGGAGCCGCGAGCATACCGCTGAACGGTATAACCTCGTTGACGTTCACCATTAGCAATCCAAATAATAACGTCGCATTAACAGGGATTGCCTTCTCGGATACTTTTCCTGCAGGCCTGATCGTTTCGGCTTCACCCGCATTGAATAACTCATGCGGTGGAACCGTGACGGCTGCGGCAGGTTCATCTTCCATAAGCTTGTCGGGTGCCGGCATTGGCGCAAATGCAATCTGCGTGGTGAGCGTCAACGTAACTGGAGTTGCGGCAGGAACAAAGAATGACACCAGTAGTGCAATAACTTCGGCCAACGGCGGTACGGGAGCAACAGCATTTGCAAGCCTCATTGTGGTTGCTCCGCCGGTGATTGCAGAATCGTTCACGCCGAACGTCATCGCACCGAACACCAACGCAACGCTGACCTACACGATCACCAGCCCGTCAGCTAATACGACTACGTTAACCGGCGTCACATTCACTGACACGCTGCCAGCGAACATAGTCGTAGCTTCCGGCGGAGTCACCGGCACTTGCGGCAGCGGAACGATTACCGCTACTGCGGGATCGAATAATATAAGCCTGACTGGAGGGACGATTCCGGCTGCTGGCTCCTGCACCTTCAGTGTGAATTTGACCGGAAGCGTGGTTGGAAACTACAGCAACAGCACGGGAGTTGTCGGCTCCAGCAACGGCGGAAGTGGCAACAATGTGTCTTCCAATCTAAGCGTGCAGGTGGCAGATCTCACTGTTGCCAGCACTCACGCCGGCTTCTTTCCGCACAACAGCACGGATACATACACCCTTACCGTGACCAATATCGGTCTGGGGCCCACCCATGGCACCGTCTCAGTTACCGATACGCTGCCCAATGTGCCTAATCCGATGACAGTTGCGGATATCAGCGGCAGCGGCTGGAATTGCAATCTTGCCACCCTCACCTGCACGTGCAATGATGTGTTGCCTGCGGCGGCGAGCTATCCACCGATCACAGTAACGGTGAACGTGCCCGCCAATATTCAGGCGAACGTAATCAACACTGTCACGGTTGCCGGAGGCGGAGAGACCAACACCAGCAACGATACCGCGAGCGATCCAACGTATATCGGTGCGGCCGTCATGATCACATTGCAGGAAACTGGCATTACTGTGTACGACGGCCAGGAAGGTAGCGTGGCCTTCCGGTTGGATACGATTCCGAATCCGGGCCCGATTACTTTTAGCTGCTCGGGACTGCCGCTTGGTACGTCGTGTGGCTTTAGCCCTGGTGTGGTGAATCAAAGTACAGCCCAGGTAACGCTCACCATCAGTTCCTTGGGCCGGGTAAAGCAGAACTCGTCGCTTTGGAATCAAAAACACACGAGCAGATCTTTTTATACGAGACTCATATTGCCGAGCTTCGGATTGGGGATGGGTATGGTCTTCCTGGGAAGACGCCGCCCGAGCAAAAAAGCAAAACTGCTCTTCCTAGCATCGTCGTTGGGGCTGATGATCCTGTTTTCACTTGCTGGATGCGGCGGATCTGCGACACCCTATGGCACACCAGGAGGAACCTACCCGACTACTGTAACCGCCAGCGGCGCCCCAGGACAGGCTACTGCTAGGGTAACTCTCACTGTATTGCGGTAGCGAGATTTTCAGCTCGCCAGTGCACAAACTTTGACGTCGTTGACGTTGGGGTCTTACTCGGTTGTGGAGGTAAATTTGCGACAACCGAATTCCTCAAAGACCGCAAAACTCAACGAGCGAGGTGCAACATATTCAATATCAATCGCTTACAAGCAACAAGCTTCAACAAGACACAATAATGCCTGGAATCTGGTTCGGGACCAGGGGTCGGAGGTTCAAATCCTCTCTCCCCGACCAATGTTTTCAATCACTTGAGAGTTTGCGGAGTAGAGCACCTGGTATCAGCCCAGGTGGTCTATCCTGCGAATCCGCGAAAACATTGGTTTAGATTCAGTCCCCTCTGGATTTTGCAGTCGCAAAATTACCTACAGCAGTCAAACCGGTTAAGTCCCCAGGACTTTAGAAATTTCTTACACCGCTCAACACAAGAATCGATTTTCAGATTTAGAAACAGCAAAGCCATATCGTGATGTTGTTCCTCTCCCTCACGGCACAGGGTTACAATTGAAGGTCCCCATTTTTAAAGCCACAACCGAATATATTTTGAGGATGCACGATGAAGAGACTTCTTCTCCTTCTGCTCGCCGTGCTGGCAGTGCCCGCAACCCTACTTTCTGCACAGACGGACGCTGACAAGTCCCGCACTCAAAGCGACGCCGAGGCGCAAGACCATCGTGGCGATCACAACGCCACAGCTGGTGATCTTGCCCACGGAGTAGTTGTCGAAGATATCAAGAAGAACTCCGCGGGCGAGAAGGCCGGACTACAGGAAGGCGACGTTCTGCTGCATTGGGTTCGCGGTGATGCCCATGGAGATATTGATTCGCCCTTCGATCTGGAGCAGACAGAGGTAGAACAAGAACCTCGTGGAACGGCGACGCTTGAAGGCCTAAGGCGCAAGGATAACGAAAAGTACAGTTGGATCATGGGAGCCGACAGTTGGAACATTTCGGCGCGGCCACAACTCGCAGGGACTCTTCTATCAATATACCGTGAAGGACGAGAACTAGAAAAAGCAGACAACGCAACGATGGCGGCCGAGCGCTGGCGTGTGGCCGCCAGCCAAGCACACACAGACAATCGTCCGTGGCTGAGTTCGTGGTTCTTGTGGCAGGCAGCCAAATTGTGGGCCGCGAAACAACAATGGAAAGAAGCCGATGCAGCCTATGCAGAAGCCATTCAAGGAGCAGCGAAAAGTGGTCCGTGGATCAAGGTGCAAATACTACGTGCATGGGCGACGATTTATTACCAACGGAGTGATTGGGCGAATACCGAGAAATGCTTCCAACAGTCGATTATCGAGGGCAATAAACTAGGCGAAACCCTGATCGCCGCTGCGAGCCTCAATGGCTTGGGTACTGTAGCCTACCGGCGCGGGGATTTGGCACAGGCTGAAATGTACTACCGCCAGCAGTTCAAGCAAACTGCGGGCGCGCGAACGCTCCAGTACTTCGAAGGCAAGCTCTGGCCGCTTTTGTGCGATTAACAGATCCTCGTATTCCCGGTAATATTTTTCTTGGCTGGCGCGAAAGCCAGCGCG
>Ga0206959_10299_pt2 | contig 11735 bp, 7 predicted proteins | sample Alteio_BWOrgHeat_31_FD_152971 | JGI IMG/M metagenome (GOLD analysis project Ga0206959, IMG submission 152971) | Enriched cells from forest soil in Barre Woods Harvard Forest LTER site, Petersham, Massachusetts, United States -... | ecosystem: Environmental > Terrestrial > Soil > Temperate forest >...
CTGGCCTTGAAACCGAACCGTGGTCCTGTGGTTCCGGCTGCATCTCGAGTCGCTCGGCCTGGCGGCGGGCGCCTACGGACGCTACAGGCTTGGCGCCGCCGTCGCAAAGTGTCATCTCTGGCTGGGTTTGGCTTGCGACAGTCTCAACGGTTTGTAGTAGCTCTCAGGAGGTCCGAGATACGACGGCTTGAGCCCGCCAAGGTCCATGAAAATCTTCTGCAGGGTAATCCCCGGATCGACCATCCATACCTTGAGCGTGTGGTAACCAGTGGAGGGAATCTGGACTTTGGCGGACACGATGCGAGCCTCGTCCATCACGTTCTTCTCCCACTCGTTGCCGTTCCGCGGCGAGGCAGCGGCAACAATGGTTGTCGGCACACCCATCACCATCGCAGGCGTCTGATCGTCAATGGAGACGGCAAAGCGCAGATTGCGGCCCGGCATGAACGCAAGATTGGGGGCGAGGACGTTGTAGACAGTCGCCTCCCCGGAGGTGAAGAAGTAGGTCTTGTACTCCAAGCGGGGCGATCCTTGCGGAGGCGCCAGGGGTCCAAAATCCACCGGACCTTGCCCGCGCATGGCAGAAAGGGTGCGGCCGTAGTCCTCGACTCTGATCCATTTCAGGTCGCCCACGTCGGTCTTGCTGCTGTAGTGCTCGGGTTCGATGGAAACGACGCCGTCATCTTCGACAAAGCCGGTAAGCGTATCGCGGGTGACGTCGGCAGCGGAGATGGCGTCAACTTTGACGTTCACCGCTGTGTCGCCCTGTGCAATCTTCACGCTGCCGAGGGCGGCGCCTTGACGAGCCTTCGACCAGTCAATAGTGACCCAGAGGCGTTCCTCCTTCGCGACAGAACCTCGAACGGCGGACAGGACGATCCATGGATCGCTGGGCGTGGCGGTATATTGGACCGCACCCGTGCCGCGGTTGAACACGTCGATATAACGCCGCTGCTGGGCGATAGAGTTGAACCTGGGCAGAATGGGTTCCCCCTCGCCGCCAGGCCAGGCGGCAGCGGAGTTCTCAACGGCGACCCCGAGTGCCGGAGGGTTCGTCGCAGGGACCGAGGTGAGATGAATCTGCGCCATGCTGGGAGTACGGGGTTCGGCCCAGCTCGTGTAGCCGATGTGGACGTCGTCCTGGAAGTGATCCCACTTGCCGCCGACAAACTCCGTGTTGTAGTGCTTCATCAGCGCGGCGTCGTTGGCATAGTCTCTGCGGGCCATATCGGCGAAGTCGTTGGCACTGACGCGGCCCTGCTGGGCGTAAAGCTCGTTCTTCGCGCCGGCGACGTACATTTCGTTGAGGTTGGCGCAGGCTTTGACGGGGAAGAGAACCAGTTCGTAGAAGGCGTCCTGCTGGTCCTTCGGCAAGAGCATGGACAGTGCGTCTGCCCTGGAAGCCAATGCGTTGTAGTCATCGGCAACGGTCTCCGCCTCGTTGTAGTTCGCTACGCTGTAGGTACTGGTGGCCAGACGTTCCGGCTTGCGCCGTCCGTTGAACTTCGTATAGAGCGTCATGATGTCGGCGATTTCGTCGGCGTGCACGGGGCCGAACTCGCGCGCAGCCCACAGGCGCGTGTATTCGCGCATGGTGTCGTTGGTCCACCGCCTCGAATCCCAGCCGAGGTTGAGAAAGTAATCGGTGGCAAATTCAATGTTCTTGAACTTGCCGACATTGACGATCCATATCCGATCGGCACTGTACTGTTTGGCCAGCGACATTTGGTCCCAGACGCGGGAGATGGGGCTGGTGTTGACCCAGCGGTAATCGGTAGGTCCGCCGTGGTAGTCGAAGTGATAGTAGATACCCGCGCCACCCGAACGTTTGCGTTCCTCGGCGGTGGGAAGGCGGCGAATGTTCCCGTTATTGTCTTCAGCCCAGAGAAGGGTGATGTCGTCGGGAGCGTGCAGGGCTCCGGTCTCGTAGTAGTTCTGGACTTCCTTGTAAAGGCTCCACATCTGGGGAACCTTGGTGACATCGGGATTGATGGTCTCGCCGATAATCTTGCGCTGGGGCGGGGATGATTTTGTTGAGGAGATCGATGGCCTGGTCCGTGCCCTGGACCATGGCGGAGTCGTTCTCGCCGCGCAAGCCCATGGTGATGATGCTTTCGTAGTTTTTGTTCCGGGTAAGGCCGTCTCGCCAGAATCGGTCGAGTACGTCGGGGTGTGTGGCGTAGTTCCATGATCCTCCGGTCACGAAGCGGGGCAGGCGGTCCCATTCCTTTTGGGCGCGAAGCATGGGCTCCTGGTGGCTGGTGCCCATGACGATGCCATACATATCGGCGATTGCTGCGTTCGCCGGGTCATCTTCGTTGAACGCGTTATTCCACATGGCGGGCCAAAGGTAATTCCCTTTGCACCGAAGCAGCAGTTCGAAGACGTGGGAGTAGAATTCGTGACCGTAATTGGCAACACCGGCGGGTATGAGGGGCCCCTTGGCAGGGTCATTGTTAGGCGGGATATCACCGTATTTGGCGCGGATGTAGCCGGACAGGGATGGGGCTTCGTCGTTGAAAAAGATGCCGCGATATTTGACGGAAGGCTCGCCGCCGGAGAACTTGCCGGCTTTGACGTGGAGCTCGGCATGTTTCTTGGCAGGCACATCGGCCCAGTAATACCAAGGCGACTGGCCGGATTCTTCCGAGAGATCGTAGATACCGTAGATGGAGCCGCGTTTGTCGGAACCGCAGATGACCAGGGCCGAATCAACCCCCGGCAGAGGCTTGCGGACCACCTGTACAAAATAGGATTCCCATTTGCCTCGGATGACCGAGACATCGATCTTGTGCGCGGCGACCAACTGGTTGATGATCTGGCTCTTGCCGACGGTACCGATGATGATCACGGCGCGGGCAGTGACTTTGGCGCTGGAGACGACCCCGGGCGTCTTGCCGGTGACATCCTTGATGTCATTGGCGAGATCGTTGGCCGCGCGGAGGACACCCGGCCAATCCTTCGGATCAACGTAGATCGTCGCCGTGGTGTTCGCGTTAACAATGGTGAAACTGCCGGGAGCCGCCGAGAATTGGACGTATCGTTCCTGACCCAGAGCCGATGCACGCTGCGCGGCTAGAATGGAGGCGGCTACGGCAATTATGGCCACCCTTGCTGCGCGGATCGAAAGAAAAGACGGAAGCAAGTTTTACCTCAAATGGATTTACTGGTTTTCACGGGGCGACGTGAAGTGGCTCGGGTGACTGTTCCACAACAGCCCAGTCTAACCGTAATCTGCCGTCAGACTCATCGACTATCGATCCCAGCTCGGTCTTCGCAAGTCGGTGCCGAGACTCATTCTTCGCCCACTAAGGGCAGTCTTTCACTAAACAGAGTCGCGTTTCTTTGATTGAGTTCGAATGGTCGCCTATCCGGAATGTATGGTCCGCCGCCGTATTGCAAGCGAAAATGGGAATGGCGTGTTGGTCTGCGCGAATGTATCCGGCCTTTGTTGGAGTAGCTGTCTCCTGGCCTGAATGGAATGCGCTGCGCCCTCGTCCTACTAGTAACGCGGCCTTGGTAGGCTTTTGCGGATTACAGGTTTCGGGAGCGCCGGGATCGACCGTGGTGCCATCTCATGGTTCGCCCGCAAACCTGGCAGGTTTGAAAAAGTCAAATCAGTCAGCCGTCGTCGCTGGCCTGCGGATGTGGGAAGCGCGGATGCGATTTCCGAGCCTGCTGCTCTTGCCAGGCGTCATTGTGTGCCGTGCATGTTCGACAGTTTGAGGGTGAGAGTCCCTTATCCAACCTGATGGAGGTGAAGGATTAGCGAAGCGCAAGGGCGTTGTCGCGAGGCGGGGTCTCAAGGAAGCGTGGAGCAAAAGCGTGCGCCGATGGACAAGAACCGGATAAGAGGCCTCGCGGGCGAGTTGGCGATGAGCAGCAAAGCTCATATCCATCAAGGCGAGTGGCGCTAAATCCGGCGGTGGTGCGTTGAAGGCGGTCGAACCTACCACGGGAGGTCTTTTGCATGTCGTGGAAACACGACTGGAGAAGGAGCGATTCTTCTTGAACGTGCAACAGAAGTCAGCAGAAGGCATAGTAGTCCAGCAGATCGGACGAAGGCCTGAACGATAGGAGAGGCGAGTACCTGGCACGACTCAAGGGTGCAAAGCGGCAGAATAACCAGCTAGAGCCTGGCCTTCAGGGAAGGGATGACGAGAGAAGCTCGAAGTCCGTCCCCTGAAGGGACCGAAGCGCCGGTGGTGAAGTGCAGTGCAGAAAGCCTGGCTCCGGATGAGCAGTGGATGGAGAGAGTCTGCCAGCGAGAAAACCTCTGGCAGGCACTCAAGCGTGTGAAGGGAAATGGAGGTATCAACCGCAGCCGGTGTGCCGGGTAGAAATCCGGAAGCCGGACGGGGGGGGTGCGAAAGCTCGGCATTCCTACGGTGCTGGATCGATCGCCGGCAGGGTTCAAGTTCGCTGGCGATGCGCAGAATCAGCTTGTCGGATTCCTCGATCTGTCGGCTGAGATACTGCATCTCCAGTCGCGACTCGGTAAGCAGTACCCGCAACGCACCTGAGATTTGCTGTGGGCGAGATATTGCAGATAATCATCCGACCGCGAAGGGCTTCGTTCGCCCCGGACCTTCGTCCAGACGACAACCATTTGGTCGGCATCGGGATAAGGAAGCGGAGAAAGGAATGTGACCCAGATGATGTGAAGATCGCCACATTTGGCCCGATACCAAGAGCCAGCGCAAGAATGGCGACGGCAGTGAAGCCCTTATTGTTGGCAAGCATGCCCAGGCCATAGCGAAGTTCACGCCACCAGTTACCCATGGCTTCTCCCGTGAGCCACATTACTCCGAAAGAGGCTCCTCGCAAAACGGAAAGGCAGCGGTATCGCGACTGGATTCGCGTGAATCATCCTACAGCCGCATAACACACGCCAAGCCAAGAGCCGAAATTCGTGGTCTAGTGGAGATGGTGTGGGTGCCTCGCCGTCTAATGGCTAACCCGTCTTCAAGGAGTTCCATGCACAGGATTCTTTCCGACCTGAAACTGGTCTTCCGGCAATTGCGTCAGTCGCCCGGATTCACAGCAACCGCGGTGCTCATGCTGGCCTTCGGCATCGGCGCAACTACGGCTATCTTCTCTATCGTCGACGGAGTTCTCCTGCGCCCGCTGCCCTTTCCTAATGCCGACCGTCTGGTCACGCTGGGTGACCAGGTCAGCGGCACCAACTGGGGGCAGCATGACTCAGGACCGGTCACCGGGCCCGAGGTCGTCATCTACCCGCGCGATAGCCGCTCGTTTGAAAGCCTCGGTGGCTATGGCTTCGTAAGCTATGAGCTCTCCGGAATCGGCGAACCCGCGCAGATCAACGGCTCGCGTATGACGCCCTCAGTCTTCTCCGCCCTCGGCGTGGCGCCTCTCATGGGCCGCGTTTTCACGGCACGGGAAGATCAGGAGAAGGAGCAGGTCGCGGTCCTCAGTTACTCCACATGGAAGAGCCGCTTCAACGGCGACCCGCACATCCTCGGCAGAAAAATTCTGCTCGACCGCAAGCCGTATGTTGTCATCAGCGTCATGCCCAGGAGCTTCGAGTTCCCTTTGATCCCGGGCCGGCTGAACCGCAGCGAACTCTGGGTCCCCATGAGCCTTTCCCCGCAGGAGCTTGCGCCTGAGGCCAATGCCAGTTGGTATCTCCAACTTGTAGGACGGCTCAAGCCCGGCATCACTCCGGCGCAGGCACAGAGCGATGCAGGACGGGTGGCGCAGGAGATCATGCGCAACTATCCGGCCGATGAAGCGAACTTCCGCATCAAGCCCGTGGTCTATCCGTTGCAGCAGATCACAGTCCTGCAGACTCGTCCCCTCCTACGCATGCTCTTCCTCGCCGTCGCTGTCGTGCTGCTCATCGCCTGCGCCAACCTCGCCGGACTTCTCCTGGTGCGTGCCATTCACCGTCAGCGCGAGACCGCCGTGCGCCTCGCCATCGGGGCTCCCGCGCTCACTCTGCTGCGGCAGGCGATTCTCGAAAGTCTGGCGCTCAGCGTCACCGGCGGTCTTCTCGGCATCGGACTCGCCGCTCTCGCGCTCGCCATCGGCAAGAATCTTTTGCCGGAAACGCTGCCGCTGATGAACGAGATCACGCTCAACTGGACCGTGGGTGCCTTCGCATTTCTGCTCGCACTGCTCACCGGGTTCTTTTGCGGATTGGCGCCGGGCTTCGCCGCTCTGCGCACCAACGTGAATGCTTCCCTCAAGGAAGGCGGACGCAGCGGCTCCGCAGGCGGAAGTCACGCGCGCCTGCGTTCGTCGCTCGTGGTTGGAGAGATCGCCATCGCACTCATCCTGCTCACCGCTTCCGGCTTGCTGCTGCGCAGCTTCAGCAACATGAACGCCGTCGATCTCGGCTTTCGCCCCGACCACGTCACCACCGCCGCGTACGCCCTGCCGCAGAAGCAATACTCGACGCAGGCGCAGATTGACACCTTCAATAACAAGCTGCTCCAGCAGCTTCGCCAACTGCCCGGCGTCGAAACCGCAGGCCTGACCAGCACCCTTCCTACCACGGGCGACGGCATAGAGGCTTTTGTCGTCGACGGCTACGTCGATCCGCGTGGGCCCGACCAGACCGCCGCTTCGCCTTCGCAGACCATCGGAGATTATTTCAAGGCCATAGGCATCCCCTTGATTCGTGGGCGCTATTTCGCAGAGTCCGACAATGCCGACAACCAGCTCGTCGTCATCGTCAATCATGAGTTCGCTGAGCACTACTGGCCGCTCCAGGATCCCATCGGGAAACGCATGCGCGTTGGTACCGTGAAGGCACCCACCCCCTGGATGACCGTAGTTGGAGAAGTCGCCGACGCCAAGCTCACTTCGCCCGACGCCGACGCAAGCGAGCAGTTTTACCAACCGGTCGCGCAACTCGAAAAGGATGCCGGTCCCCTGGCTTTGCCTACCGACTTGAACGGCAACGGCGGCTACATCGTCCTGCGTTCCGCGCTGCCACCCGAGCAGATGGAGAACGCTCTGCGGGCAACCGTCCGTTCCATCGACGGGCAACTGCCGCTCACGCAGGTGCAAACCATGGAGCAGGTCGTCTCCCAGAGTGAAGCCCCGCGCCGCTTCAACACCATCATCATCTCCAGCTTTGCTCTCGCCGCAGTGTTGCTGGCCGTGCTTGGCATCTACAGTATCATCGCCTTTTCTGTCGCTTCACGCGTGCAGGAAATGGCCATCCGCATGGCCCTCGGCTCGCAGCGCTCGCACATTATGCGCCTCATTCTCATCTCCGGTCTCAGGCTTGCCGCTGTCGGTTGCGTTCTTGGACTCACCGGCGCCGCCGCCGCATCGAGCATCCTCCGATCCTTCCTCTTTCACGTGAGCCCTTTCGACCCTGTGGTGATGATCCTGACCGCGATCGCTGTCTTCGCTTTGGCTCTCATGGCCTCGGCCTTTCCCGCTCGCCGTGCCGCTTCGGTCGACCCCATCCAGGCCTTGCGAGGAGAATAACCTCGCCACAGCTCCGCGAGACTACCGATAAACACCTAGTTGTCCTGGACTTCCGCGTGCCAAGTATGGGCATCTCATGTGGTTATGCCACAGGGACGGGATGTGGCCCAAACCGTGGCTTTCCGCGAGGAAGTCTGCGCTTTTGGCGTCGATCGAAGGAAGTAAAGCTGATAAACGCTAAGATGCCCAATAAAAGCACCGTCACAAGAGAGTCTGAGTTCACGGAAGCTCCTGATATATGGCTAAAAGTGCCGTTCGGAACGCAGCCAGTATGCGGACCATACAACCTCAACCGACTGCTTCAACCGATTTTAAGCAAATGACATCTCTTGCAGTATTTCAGTTGTTAACCGGATTAGGCCATCGAAGGGTCAATCAATCACTCAATCTACGATTGTTCCTACGAAACGGCGGATTGGCGTAAGAACTCCCCCTCGGAGGCCCGCTCCTTGGCGAACTTACCCTAAACTTTACGGGAACCTCACGAACAGCGCGGGCCGAGTACTATTCTGCGCGTGGGCGCTTAACCGACCTAAAATGGAGTACTTGTGAAGGAGATCCATGATGCAACGACGTCGCGTGTTCTCCCTGACAAACCTCTGAACACATTTGGCGATAGATGTCTGTGCTGAGAGATATTCAAATTGCCCTTCGGTTACTACTACGAAGTCCGGCTCCTGCGGCGATTGCGCTCCTGTCGATCGCGTTGAGCGTAGGTGCGACCGCGGTGGTCTTCACAGCAGTTAAGGCCGTCCTCATTGCGCCTTTGCCGTACTCTCGCCCTTCCGAACTTGTGCAGATCAGAGCGGAGTTTCCAAGGTTTGGGCCATCAAATTCCGACTGGGCTCTCTGGAGCGACGCACAGGAGATCGCTCGACGAACCCGCACACTGGCTTCGGTTGCGGTTTACCGCAACGAGATGTTTAATCTTGCGGGCGGCGGCTCCACGCCTCCCGAAGCGCTGTATGGTCTTCGGGTAACCGCAAGCCTGTTTCCCACTCTCGGCGTCACGCCGATGCTCGGACGCAGCATTCTCCCGGACGAAGATCAGCCCGGCCATGCCAACGAGATGATCCTTAGCTATGGGCTATGGGTTCGGCGCTTCAATTCGGACCGAGGAATTGTCGGGCATAGTGTCACAATCGATGGTCGAAACTGCCTCATTATTGGCGTCATGCCCAAGGATTTTGATTTTCCTTTGCGTCGAGGGGCAGTTCACACTCCATCTCCCTACGTTGACTTCTGGGCGCCATTTCGAAGTGGTGCGCCTCAGGCCGGAACGGCAGGACTAGGCGTGGTGGCCCGTCTGCGGCCAGGCGTCTCTCTAACCGAAGCTCAGCAGGACCTTACGGCTATCAGTGCCGATCTTAGCCGTGAGTTTCCCACAACAAATCGAGACCACATCCTGCGGCTGGGACTCGTACGCGACCGAATGATCGGAAATGCCAAGGATGCTCTGTGGACCTTGATGGCAGCGGCCGTGATGTTTCTCCTTATCGGTTGTGCGAATGTCGCGAACCTTCTGCTGGCCCGTGGGCTTGTCCGCCAGCGGGAAATTACCGTTCGAATGGCCTTGGGTGCGAGCAGGTCACGCGTTGTTCGGCAACTGCTGACGGAGAGTTGTGTGCTGGCAGTACTTGGAGGAATGGTAGGCTACGTTCTTGCGGTCGTTGCCTGGAGAGCTTTGCCTAGCATCGCGCCTGTGAACGTTCCTCGCTTGGGCAAAGCGCACGCTGACTGGAGGATTCTTGTTTTTTCGCTCGCTGTTGCGCTCGCCAACGGTGTTTTGTTTGGAATGATTCCCGCCTACAGCGCAGGGTGGATGCGAGCCAATGCCAACCAGGACCTGCGCTCGCACAGTGCGATCGGTAGCAGGAACGACCGGGTCCGCGGGGCTCTTGTTGCCGTGGAGGTAGCCCTAGCGTTGGCTCTGGTTGTGGTTGGGGGGCAGCTTTTGGCAAGTTTTGCCGCACTCCTTCGAACCGACCCCGGCTTCGATGCCAAGCGCGTCACCGTATTCGTAATCGTCCCGGGCGCTGTGCGATACCCGACGCCCGAAAAGTGGGGAACGTTCTACCGTCGGCTTTTGGATACGGTACGCTCGCTTCCAGATGTTGACAGCGCAGGAACGGACGATGCTTTGCCGTTTAGCGGCGAGAATACCGGCGGACTGGTCGGCAAAAGTACAGGCGGAGCGCAAGGAAGCGGCCAGATACCTGCGGAAATCGACGTGGTGAGTTCGGGCTACCTGCAGACGATGGGAATTCGGCTATTGCAGGGGCGATGGTTGAACGACGACGACATGAACGACGCCAACGACGCTGCTATCGTGAGCGATGCGGTTGCTAGACATCTCTGGCCGGGCGAAAGGGCGATCGGTAAGCCTGTTTGCGTCTTTTGCTCTCCGGAAAAACCGAATAACTGGAAACGTGTCGTCGGTATCGTATCCAGCAGTCGGCATGCGTCGATGGATAGGCCACCGCAACAGGCAAGTGTCTATCTTGCCGCCGGGGCTTTACAAAAAGCCGTATTTTTGGTGGTGCGAAGCGCCCGGCCCGACATCGATATCCAGAAAGCAATCCGCGAGGTCATTGCCGACATCGATCCAAACCAGCCGGTCTTTTTTAGCGCCACGATGCAAAGCCTTATTGATGACTCCCTCGCTGACCGGCGGTTCGTTATGCTCCTTCTGGCACTTACCGGCTGCCTTGCACTCGCAATGGCTGCCGCCGGCGTGTACAGCGTGGCTATGTACGTCACCTCGCGCCGGACACAGGAAATCGGGATTCGTATTGCCTTAGGGGCCACGCGCGGCAATGTTGAGGCACTGGTCTTTCGCCAGGGCTTTCTCTCTGCCATGATTGGCCTTGCGTTTGGGCTTGGACTAACGCTCGCTCTGATCAGGATTCTGCGTGGGACACTGCCGGAACTCGATTCTGGAAAGTCCGACGGTATCTGGATCGAGGTCGGGATAGTCACTCTCACGGCGGCGCTTGGCTGTTGGCTTCCAGCCCGGCGTACAGCGAAGATTGACCCCATGCTTGCTTTACGGCAGGAATGAATCGTGGTCGCTGCAGAATCGAATCCGCGTCAGCAATGCATGCGATTCTTCAGGTGGCTCAGGATCAATTGTTGCGACAGCTAAACCGCTCATCGACAATTATTTGCGCGAAATCGCTGGGATTGGTCCTGCAACCCGCTTTTACAGGACGTTAACTGCTAGGCTCTCATCCTTAGGAGATCAGTGATCGAGCTCGTTCCATCGCCGCAACTAGCTTTTTCACCCCTTCCGGACCGGTTTCACCCATCACCTTCGCCTGATCGAGAAAAATTGCCGCATCCTCACCCGACAACACCAACCGCTGACTGATTAGAGTCCGCTCTGCCTCAAGATCCTCGAAGCTCCAGTAAAAACAAAAGGCTGCGTTTGGCAGATTCACTTCGATCGTCGCAGCGCGACCCGCCCGAACATCTCGGATCACCGATACGAGCGTCTGCCCAGGCAGCTCGGTCGTGATCCGTGAGCCGTCTTCAAACGGCCCTTCCAGACGAAACTTTGCTGGCGGATCATCCCAGTTGGCAATGTTGGTCCAGTAACTCCAGCAAAAGTCCCGAGGCGCATCGCACTCGACAGAATGCTCGAACTCCCACGCCGCATCGACCAAATTCATTCTCACACCTACTCGATTCTGAATAATTCCCGTTAGTTAGCGAGATCACAGATTGCAGACCATTCGCAGTCCATTGAACACGATTGGTCCGCCCGTTCCCTAGTAAACATTGAAAGTGTTGAGCAGAAGTTTATCAAGATCCTTCATCGTGATCGAGTTCACCGCAAAACGGCGCTATGGGTTCGAGACGTTCGCCGGTTCCAGCCCGGCCACTTTAACGAAAATGTGACTTCACGGGCAGTTCGACGAAGAGGCGCGACTAAGCGAATTTCCGAGAAGACCGACCTCTGACATCTGTCAGGTATATGCTACGTGTGGTGCGACGGAGTTAGTGGGCCTTCGCGGTTCGATTCCGAGGAGGCAAGGGTGCCCGATTCTCCGTTGCATGATTCCTTTAACGATGAGTGTGGCTCATCTTCCGAATGGCGTCCGATCCTGGCCTTCATCGTTCTCGCCAATGCGGTCACATGGTTGGCCTGCTTACTTTTGCGTGCGACGTTTGCAGCAGGGCATCTGTAGGCACTCTTTACATTCGTGTTCGTCACGGTATGGTCGCCAACCGTAATTGCATTAGCCTTATCCTTCTCTTTTGAGGGC